>ENA-UOOK01000863-UOOK01000863.1-fermentation-metagenome-genome-assembly--contig:-NODE-863-length-40650-cov-3.482522_pt1 | contig 40650 bp, 42 predicted proteins | sample MGYA00245777_ERZ724023 | MGnify/ENA primary metagenome ERZ724023 (study PRJEB28704, sample SAMN03018312) | fermentation metagenome | biome: anthropogenic terrestrial biome; feature: soil; material...
GGCTTTACCGACTGTATGCTGCAAAACGGCGCTTCTTTGGTCTACGCCATCGACGTAGGACGGGATCAGCTGGTCAAAAGGCTCCGGGAAGACCCCCGGGTCATCAATATGGAGCAGACCAATTTTCGTTATCTGACAAAAGAGCGGCTGAAAGCGGCACCTGATTTTGCTTCGGTGGACGTATCATTTATTTCCCTTTCGCATATCCTTCCGGTTTTGTTTGCCGTTCTAAAAGAGGATGGCCGGGCAGTCTGCCTGGTCAAGCCTCAGTTTGAGGCGGGAAAAGGGCTTGTGGGTAAAAACGGAGTGGTAAGAGAGCCGGCTATCCATCAGCAGGTGATCCGGCAGGTAACCAACGCGGCCGTGTCCTACGGCTTTGCTGCTTTGGGACTGGACTTTTCTCCCATCAAAGGACCGGAAGGCAATATTGAATATCTGCTCTGTCTTGGCAAAGTGACGGACAAATCCGGCGCGATAACCGCCCAAACAGTGGAGCATATCGTCGAAGCATCCCATAGCTATTTTCAAAAACCTCCAAGATAAAGGAATGAAAGCAAATTGAACATTCTGCTGATTCCCAATTTAAACAAAAAGAACGCGGAAGGCTGCACCCGGCTGGTATGTATGGAGCTTTACCGGCTTGGTGTGACCGTCATGCTGGACCGACGGTATCAGGAGCGTTTCGGCAGCCTGCCGATTTGCTTCGGCGGCTTTTATGAGCTGCTAAGCCAATGTGATATCATCATTGCCATTGGTGGCGACGGCACCATAATTCATTGCGCAAAGCACGCCATTGAATCCCGGAAGCCGCTGCTCGGGATCAACGCCGGACGCCTTGGCTTTCTTGCCAAAATCGAGCAGAGTGATTTATCCCTGCTTTCCAGGCTCATCAGCGGTGACTATACGCTGGATAAGCGTATGCTTCTGGAGGTAACGGCGCCTGTGTCAGGGGAAACGGTTCGTCAGTATGCTTTAAACGACGCGGTGATTTCCAACGGAGGGCTTGCCCGACTCTCAGATCTGGATGTTTTTTCCGGAGAGAAGCTGGTGGGCACCTATCGGGCCGACGGGCTGATTTTTGCCACGCCGACCGGTTCCACGGCTTATTCGCTTTCGGCTGGGGGGCCGATTGTCGATCCCAGCATCAACTGCATTACCATGACGCCGGTATGCCCCCATTCTCTTTCCTCACGTTCCATTATCTTCAACGAAAACAAGGATTTGAAGGTAGCTGCCGCCGCCTGTCAGGAAGAAATTCAGATGTTCCTTTCGGTGGATGGAAATACGCCCTGCGTACTGAGCAAGCGGGACTCGGTTTTCATCAAAAAGGCCGACATTACCGTGGATTTGATTGATTTTAACAATAAGGAATTTTACGAGGTTATTTCCGACAAGATCATGATGAGGGGGTAAACGCCTGTGAAATCAAAGCGACATTCCAAAATTTTAGAGCTGATCGGCCGGTATTCCATCGACACCCAGGAGGAACTGCTGAAACGGCTGAAGGAGGAAGGCCTGGACGTAACGCAGGCCACTGTTTCCAGAGATATTAAAGAGCTTCGGCTGATAAAAATCCAGTCGCCCGACGGCAAGTATAAATATGCCGCTGCCACCCGTGAAAACGAGGGCGATCAGGTATCCTTCAAGCTGCACGCTATTTTTTCCGAATCAGTCCGCAGCATTGATTACGCCATGAATACCGTAGTGGTCAAATGCTATACCGGGCTGGCAAACGCCGCCTGCGCCGCTTTGGACAAAATGCACTTTAACGGGCTGGTTGGCACCATTGCGGGGGACGATACCATTTTTGTTTTAATGCGTTCCGAGGAACTGGCCTTGCAGCTCACACAGGATCTGGCAAAAATGCTTAATAAGTAGGTGAGTGCTTTGCTTTCTCAGCTTTATGTGGAAAATATCGCGGTCATTGAAAAAACGACGGTGGATTTTGAAAACGGCTTTAACGTGCTGACCGGCGAAACCGGAGCCGGAAAATCCATTCTGATTGATGCAATCAACCTGATTCTGGGCTTTCGCGTATCAAAGGATATCATTCGGACAGGGGAAAGCAGGGCCTCCGTTTCTGCTTTGCTTACCGGGATTGGCGCGGAAGCGTCCGAAAAGCTCCGCTCTCTTGGCTTTGAGCCGGACGAAGACCGGTCGCTTCTCATTGCGCGGGAGATTTCGATTGACGGCAAAAGCTCCTGTAAAATCCAGGGACGGCCCGCCACGGTTTCCATTTTGCGGGAAGTGGGCGGCTCTTTGATCACTATCCACGGGCAGCACGACAACCAGTCGCTGCTTTCTCCGGAAAAGCACCTGTTTTTTCTGGACGGCTATGCGGGCACGAGTGACCTGCTTTCAGAATATCAGGGCGTATATTCCCGTATGAAGGAGATTGAGCGGCAAATCCATGAGTTGTCCATTGATGAAAGCGAAAAAGCTCGGAAGCTGGATATGCTTAAATTTCAGATTGACGAAATTGAAGATGCGGATATAAGTGAGGAGGAAGAATCAGAGCTTCTTTCCCGAAAAAAGAAAATCAAAAACTCGGAAAAGATTCTGGAGGATCTGCAGGGGGCTGTTCTGGCCTTTGGCGGTGATGAAGAACAGCCGGGGCTTTGCGACCTGCTGAATGATGCCCAGCGGTCGGTCGGCAGTCTGTCCCGTTATCTGGACGAATACGGCCCTGTGGCCGAAAAGCTGCAGGAAATGTATTACGAGCTGGAGGAATATTCTTCTGATTTAAAGGATGCTTTAAGCGGCTTTGATTATGACCCGAGAGAGCTCAACGATATTGAAGCCCGTCTGGATCTTTATTATCGTTTAAAGAGAAAATACGGCGCTTCCGTTTCGGATGTGCTTGCATTTTATTCCCAAATCAAAAGCGAATATGAAACCATAGAGCTAAGCGACCAGCAGATTGTGAAGCTGACTGAGGAATTAAGCAGGGTAAAGCAAAAAGCCGTTGCACTCGCGAAACAGCTTTCCACCGTCAGAACAAAAAGAGGAAAAGAGTTTGCCAAAAAAATTATGGGAGAGCTTGCTTTTCTCAATATGCCCTCAGCGGTATTCGAGGTATCCATGGTACCGGCGGAGCTTGCACCAACCGGTGGCGATGCGGTGGAATTCCTGCTTTCGGCAAACCCCGGTGAAACCCCTAAGCCCCTGTCAAAAATCGCGTCGGGAGGAGAGCTTTCCCGCATCATGCTGGCGATCAAAAACGTAGTGGCAGAAAACGATGACGTTGATACGCTGATCTTTGACGAAATTGATACGGGAGTCAGCGGCAAGGCCGCCCAAAAAATCGGGCTGAAGCTGAAAGAAGCGGCGGGTACCCGGCAGGTCATCTGCATCACGCACCTGGCGCAGATTGCGGCTTTGGCCGACCGTCATCTGCTGATCGAAAAAACAGTGAAAAACAACCGTTCCTTCACTCAGGTCACCTCTCTGGATTTCGACGGGAGAAAACGGGAGCTTGCCCGCATCATGAGCGGAGATAAAATCACGGATCTAATGCTTCAAAACGCCGAGGAAATGCTGACGCATCGGTAACGTTGTTTTCCAAAACAGATTTGACGGAATCCCTTTGTGCCGGGTGCTAACTGCAACATGCCTTTCATATAGTATAATAGCCGCAGGCCATCAGGCCTCCGGCGTTGGAAATTTGCGTGTCGGGGGTTAACCCCTCCTGCTGCTTTGCAGCACAGCAAATTTCAAACTCGGTGCTAATTTTACGGCATAAATTGCAGTTTGCTTTGACAAAGGGAGGCGGAAAGGTTGGCGTGCAGAGGGCTTGATTTTAAGCGGAAAGACGTAATCAATATTGAAAATGGCGCCTGCTACGGCCGGGCGGATGATGTGGAAATCGATACGGGAAGCGCAAGGCTGCTTTCCCTGGTGGTGCTGGGGCGGTTTCGATTCCTGGGGCTGCTCGGCCGGGATGACGATATTGTGATACCATGGGAGGATATTCAGGTCATCGGAGAGGATACCATCTTGGTTAAATACACTGAAAAGCCCCGTCCGAAAAAGAAAAAATTTCATTTTTTTGAAAAATTCTTTGATTAGCTCTTATAAAAATGTTGCATCCTATGCAGTAGATATGATATAATGCTACAGAAAACGCACGTTTTATGCCTGTTCGGACAGGTGCCTGAAAGGGTCGCCCGGCAGTATGCATAAGGCGGAGGAAAAACCATAGGAGGAATTAAAAATGGGCGTAGTATCCATGAAACAATTACTGGAGGCCGGTGTGCACTTCGGTCACCAAACCCGCAGATGGAACCCGAAAATGGCAAAGTACATTTTCACAGAGCGTAACGGTATCTACATTATTGATTTGCAGAAAACCGTAAAGAAGCTGGAAGAGGCTTATCTGTTTGTCCGCGATATTGTGGCGGACGGCAAAAACGTTCTTTTTGTGGGCACTAAAAAACAGGCTCAGGAATCCATTAAGGAAGAGGCCGAGCGCTGCGGCATGTATTTTGTCAATGCCCGCTGGCTGGGCGGCATGCTGACAAACTTCAAGACCATCCGCCGCAGAATCGACCGTTTGGAGCAACTGACCAAGATGCGGGAGGACGGTACTTTTGATCTTCTTCCAAAAAAAGAGGTTATCAAATTAAACCTTGAAATTGAAAAGCTGGAAAAATTCCTTGGCGGAATTAAAGATATGAAAAGCCTGCCCGGTGCTCTTTTCATCGTTGACCCGAGAAAAGAGAAGATCGCCGTGGCGGAAGCCAAAAAGCTGGGCATCCCGGTTGTGGCTATTGTTGACACCAACTGCGACCCCGACGAGATCGATTATGTCATTCCCGGAAACGACGATGCGATCAGGGCTGTAAAGCTGATTTCCCAGACGATTGCAAACGCCGTACTGGAAAGCAATCAGGGCGAGCAGATGAATGCCGCTGCGGAGGCAGAGGTTGAAGCTGCCCCTAAGACCGTAGAAGCTGCGGAATAAAATGTTCGTTCATTTTATCTTTTACCGGACCTGCGCTATAAACGACGCGGGTTCGGTAAACTCATAAAAACTTAGGAGGAATCTAAATGGCGTTTACTGCAAAAGACGTTCAAGCGCTTCGTGAGAGAACCAACTGCGGTATGATGGACTGTAAAAAGGCTTTGACCGAGTCTGATGGCGATATGGAAAAAGCGATTGAAATATTGAGAGAAAAAGGTCTTGCTGCCGCCGCGAAAAAAGCAGGAAGAATCGCTGCTGAGGGCATTGTGTATTCTGTGGTGGACGATGCTAAAAGAGTCGGCGTTACCATTGAGGTGAATTCCGAAACCGACTTCGTCGCCAAAAACGAAACCTTTGTAAATTTTGTTAAGCTTTGTGCACAGACCGTTATCGATAGCAATCCTGCGGATGTGGAGGCGCTTTTGGATATCAGGGCGTCCGGCTCTGAATTTACCGTTGCCGAGCTGCTGAGGGAAAAAATCCTCACCATTGGCGAAAATTTGAAAATTCGTCGTTTTGTCCGCATGGAAGGCGACCTCGTCGCTTATATCCATGGCGGCGGGCGCATCGGTGTAATGGTTAAGTTTGAGACCACCGGCGGTATTGCTTCCAAGCCTGAATTTGCAGATTTTGCAAAGGATATTGCTATGCAGGTAGCAGCGGCGACTCCGGCCTATGTTGCCAAGGAGAATGTTCCTTCCGACGCTATTGAGAAGGAAAAGGAAATTCTGACCGCTCAGGCAATCAACGAGGGCAAGCCTGCCAATATTGCCGAGAAGATGGTAATGGGCCGCATTTCCAAGTACTACAAGGAGGTTTGCCTTGTAGAGCAACCTTTTATTAAGGATAGCGACATCAGTGTGTCCAAGCATGCCGAAAACGTAGCCGAAGAGCTGGGCGGCACCATTAAAGTCGTTGATTTTGTCCGCTTTGAAAAAGGCGAAGGCTTGGAAAAAAGAGAAGACAATTTTGCCGATGAAGTTGCAAAAATGGTAAAATAATTCCTGTTTTCACCCACAGGACACAAGCTTGCTTGTGTCCTGTTTTTGTAGGCTCAGCTTAAAGGCCGCACACGATTTAAAAAAATACAGAAAAACACGTAATTCCACTTTATGTGCTTTACAGAAAAGATAACTTATTGTAAAATAGAAACAATGAGTTAAGAAAACGGGAGTGATTCTTTGTGCAGACTCAGTATAGACGCGTATTGCTCAAGCTAAGCGGTGAAGCTTTGGCCGGGGATAAAAAATTTGGCCTTAACTACGATATTGTGTATAAAATCTGCGAAAGCATAAAAAAATGTGTTGCTCAGCACTACGAAATTGCCATAGTGGTAGGCGGCGGTAATTTCTGGCGCGGCAGGACCAGCGGTAAAATGGAAAGAACCCGTGCAGACCATATGGGAATGCTGGCAACGACCATCAATGCGCTTGCTTTAGCCGATGCTTTGGAACAGTTGGAAGTGCCTGTCCGGGTGCAGACGGCTATCGCCATGCAGCAGATTGCAGAGCCTTATATCCGCAACCGGGCGATCCGGCATCTGGAAAAAGGGCGTGTCGTGATCTTTGGCTGCGGCACCGGAAACCCGTTTTTCTCCACTGATACGGCAGCGGCTCTGCGGGCAGCTGAAATTGATGCGGACATTATTTTAAAGGCCACTATGGTCGATGGCGTATACGACAAAGATCCCAACAAATGTGCCGATGCGGTGAAGTATGACACCCTTACCTTTTCCAAGGTGCTGGAGCTGGGGTTGGGCGTTATGGATACTACGGCGGCATCCCTGTGCAAAGATAATCACCTTCCGATTCTGGTGTTCAGTTTGGATGACCCCGATAACATACTCAAGGCATTATCCGGCGAGCAGATTGGCACGCTGGTTTCAGAATAACAGAAGGCCATATGGCGAAAGGAGAATTACCATGAAAGAACAGCTTACCCTTTGCAGTGAGAAAATGAACAAAACCATCCAGGCATTAAAAAACGAATATGCTTCCATCCGGGCGGGAAGGGCAAATCCTGCTGTGCTTGACAAAGTCACCGTAGAATATTACGGCGCTCCCACTCCCATCCAGCAAGTGGCGGCTATTTCTGTTCCGGAGGCCCGTACGCTGGTGATTCAGCCGTGGGATATTTCCACTCTGAAGGCCATTGAAAAAGCAATTATGGTTTCCGATATCGGAATCAACCCCAATAATGACGGAAAGGTGATCCGTCTGCAGTTCCCTCCGCTGACCGAGGAACGTAGAAAAGAAATTGTAAAAAATGTTTTGAAGTTTGCCGAAGAAGCCAAAGTGGCGATCCGTTCCATCCGCCGCGATTTCATGGAAAAATTCAAGGCAATGAAGAAATCCTCCGAAATCACAGAGGACGACTTAAAGCAGTGCGAAAAAGACATACAGGAGCTTACCGATAAGTTCTGTAAGGAAATTGACGTGGCTGCCAAAGTGAAAGAAAAGGAAATCATGGAAATATAACGGCAGAGTAAAGCCTTGGAGGGTGTAAAATTGGGTGAGGATGGCTCGGTAAAAAATCAGGAGCTTCCGGTTCATGTAGGAATTATTATGGACGGAAACGGCAGATGGGCTAAAAAAAGAGGATTTCCCCGCAGTTTTGGGCATCGGGAGGGCGCCAAGACTTTTCGCAGAGTCGTAGACTATGCCTGCAAAAAAGGAATTTCCTACATTACCTTTTACGCTCTTTCCACTGAAAATTATCTAAAGCGCCCCAAAGAGGAAATCGACTCGATCATGGAGCTTTTGCGCAGCTATTTAAAAGAGGCTTTTGATCCGAAAAACAAACCGCTGCATACCCTTTTTATCGGCGATAAATCACTGTTGACGCCCGACATCCGGCAGATGATGGAGGAAATAGAGGAAAAAACGAAAGACCTTCCGGGAATCACGGTGAATGTTGCGGTAAATTACGGAGGAAAGCAGGAACTGGTACGTGCTTTTAAGGACATGTATCATGACCTTTTGGGACGAAGGCTTTCTGAAAATGAGCTAAGTGAGGATACGGTGTCTTCGTATTTGTATACCGCCGGACAGCCGGATGTGGATTTGATTATCCGGCCCAGCGGAGAGTACAGAACCTCCAATTTTTTGATCTGGCAGGCCGCTTATGCAGAGCTGGTGTTTATGGATAACGTACTTTGGCCGGATTTTTCTCCCAGACATTTTGATATGGCGTTAGAGGAATACGCTAAACGGAACAGAAGGTATGGTGGGGTTTAGTGAAGCAGCGTATAATTACTGCCGGGATCGGACTGGTGCTTCTGGCAGTGGTGCTTATGTTTTATAAGCATTATGTGTTGAATATATGTATCGCCTTGGTGGTTGTGGTTGCTATGCATGAGATCCTGAATGTGGAAAAGCTGACGCGAAATTATCCGCTGGCTTTTGTAACTTATGCCTATGCGTTATCGGTTCCCTTGCTGGCGTTAAATGGCCTTTATTGGCTTTATCCCTACTTTACGGTGACTTACGCGCTGATTTTGATGACGATTTCCGTTGCACAATATAAGAAGGTCCGGTTTGAACAGCTTAGCTTTGTGTTTATGATGTCTTTTATCATACCGTTTTCGTTATCGTGCGTGCTGTTTATCCGTAATATCTATAAGGAAGACAGCCTGTTTCTGGTCCTGCTTGCTTTGGCGGGCGGGTGGCTTACCGACAGCGGCGCGTATTTTTCCGGCCGTTTTTTCGGCAAGCACAAAATGTCTCCGAATATCAGTCCTAAAAAGACGGTGGAGGGTGCTGTCGGCGGAGTCATCATCTGTACCGTTGGTTTTTTGCTGATCGGCTGGATCGACCAGACGATTTACCGGCAAATCGGGGCTTCCATTGAAATTTCCTATCTGAATCTGGCGATTATCTCGGTTGTCTGTTCCTTATCCGGTATTATAGGGGATTTGTCGGCCTCGGTTATCAAACGGCAGTTTAATATGAAGGATTTCGGCACCATTATGCCGGGCCACGGCGGAATTATGGACCGGTTTGACAGCGTGGTCTTTACCGCTCCCGTATTTTTCATTTTGTTAAAAATATTGCCTGTTATTTAGTCATCATATCGTGTATAATAAGTGTTAGCTTACTTCGTAGGCTAACACTTATTCTTATCCGGCGAAAGGATTATGAAAATGAAAAAAATCGCTTTGCTGGGTTCCACCGGTTCGATTGGAACCCAGGCATTGGAAGTCATAGAGAAGCATAAATTTGAAGTAACGGCGCTGACCGGAAATTCCAATATCGGCCTGCTGGAACGGCAGATCCGGAAATATAAGCCCCGGTTTACAGCGGTAAATAACGCCGAAGCCTATAAAGAGCTAAAAATCAGAACGGCAGATACCGGCGTAAAGCTGCTGTATGGAACCGACGGCCTGTGCGAAATCGCATCTAGACCGGAAAACGATGTAGTGCTCAATTCCGTTGTGGGAATGGTGGGCTTAACTCCTACACTGGCCGCAGCGAGTGCTAAAAAAGATATCGCGCTGGCCAATAAGGAAACCCTGGTCGTGGGGGGAGAACTGGTCACAAAGGCGGTAAAGGAAAACGGCGTGCGTCTGCTGCCGGTGGACAGCGAGCATTCCGCGATATTTCAGTGCCTGCAGGATACATATTCCGCCAGTGCTTTGAATAAGGTTATTCTGACGGCTTCCGGCGGACCGTTCTTCGGCAGGACAAAAAAAGAGCTGGAGAACGTGACGGTGGAAGAGACGCTGAAACACCCGAACTGGTCTATGGGCAGCAAGATCACCGTCGACTCTGCCACACTGATGAACAAGGGGCTGGAATTTATTGAGGCGAAATGGCTGTTCGGCGTTTCTCCCGACCAGATTGACGTTGTGGTACACCGGGAAAGCGTGATTCACTCCATGGTGGAATTTGACGATTATTCCGTTTTGGCGCAGCTGGGCGTGCCCGATATGAAAATCCCCATTCAGTATGCGCTTACCTACCCCAACCGCCTGCCGTCTGACGTAAAGCGCCTTTCTCTGACGGATTACGGGTCGCTCACGTTTTATAAGCCCGATTACGAAACCTTTTCCTGTCTCAGCGCCTGTATCAAAGCTGTCCGGTTGGGCGGTCTCTGTCCGGCAGCGGTCAACGGGGCGGGGGAAAAGGCTGTGGAGCTTTTCTTAAAAAGGAAAATAAAATTTTTAGAAATTGGAATACTGGTTAATGAAGCGCTCAAAGCATATGAGCCTCAAAAAGACGCAGATGTAACTTTAGACAGCATTCTGGAAGCAGACCGGTCTGTCCGGAAATTTGTGGAAAATTTGTGCAGCCACTGAATCTTTAAAAAAGCAGGTGAATTGATTCATGAATACAGTTATAACAGTCCTTTTAGCGGTTCTTGTTTTTGGGCTGCTGATTTTCATCCATGAGCTGGGTCATTTTTTAACCGCCAAGGCTTGCGGCGTAAAGGTAAATGAATTTGCCCTGGGTATGGGGCCTACCGTCTTTAAAATCAACCGGGGAGAAACCAAGTATGCTCTCCGTCTTTTTCCTATCGGCGGCTTTGTCAGCATGGAAGGGGAAGAGGAAAGCAGCCAGCACGAAAATGCTTTCTGCAACAAGCCGGTCTGGAAAAGAATCCTGATTGTCTGCGCCGGCGCATTTATGAATATTATTCTGGGCTTTGTGGTAATGATTTTTTTAGTTTCATTGACAGGCGGCTCTAAAATCGCCACCACCACGGTGTCCCAGTTCCGCGACGGGGCCGTCAGCTCCGGTTCCGGCCTTCAGGTCGGCGACCGGATTTTAAAAATCAACGATTCCTCCATCTTTGTGGATTACGACATCATCTACGCTCTTATGCGGGACGACGACGGCATCGTCAGCATGCAGGTAAAAAGGGACGGACAAAAAATCACCTTAAAAAACGTCACCTTTCAGGTTATTTCCCAGGAAGACGGCGTAAACAACATCTTTTTTGACTTTACCGTTACCGGAAACGATAAAACCGCAGGCGCGGTTTTGCGTCAGGCCTTTTTCAAAACCTTTTCCGTTGTTAAAATCGTATGGTCGTCGGTCATGGACTTAATTACGGGAAAATTCAGTATGAATCAGCTTTCCGGGCCGGTGGGCGTTGCCACCGCCATCGGCGATGCCTCCAAGCAGGGAGCCGACTCCTTCTTTATGATGGTTGTGTTTATTACGGTAAACTTAGGCGTATTTAACCTGCTTCCTTTGCCAGCTTTGGACGGCGGACGGCTGATCTTTCTGATTATCGAGGGCGTCCGCAGAAAACCCGTGAATCCAAAATACGAAGGATACGTCCATTTTGCAGGCTTTGCGCTGCTGATTTTGCTGATGGTGTTTGTGACTTACCATGATATCGTCAAGCTGATACAGGGATAGAAAAAAGGAAAGGCAGAGAAATGACAGACGACAGAAAAAAGACGAAAACCGTAACCGTCGGCGGTAAACTTCTCGGCGGCGGCCACGATATTTTAATACAGTCCATGCTGAACACCTCCAGCCACGACATTGACGCCTGCGTGAAGCAGGCGAAAGCACTGGAGCAAGCCGGCTGTGAAATTGTCCGGGTCACCATTCCCGACAGGGAAGCCGTTGCGGTCATCCCGCAGCTGAAGGAGGCTGTGTCCATTCCTTTGGTGGCTGACATTCATTTTGATTACCGGCTGGCCATTGAGTCTGCCTACGCGGGAATCGATAAAATCCGCATCAATCCCGGGAATATCGGCGACGAAGACCGGGTCCGTCAGGTGGCGGAGGTTTGCCGTGAGAAAAAAATTCCCATTCGCATCGGGGTCAACTCCGGCTCGCTGGAAAAGCACATCTTAGAAAAATATCAAAAACCCACGGCGGATGCCTTGTGCGAAAGCGCTCTGTATCACGTATCCCTGCTAAACCGCTGGGATTTTGACGATATTGTCGTTTCCATCAAGTCCTCCAACGTAGACACCATGGTGCGGGCGTACCGAAAAATGACGGAGCTTTGTGACTATCCGCTGCATCTTGGTGTAACGGAGGCGGGCACCGAGCGGATGGGGCTGATTAAATCTTCCATCGGCATCGGCAGCCTGCTTTTGGATGGAATCGGCGATACCATCCGGGTATCGCTGACTGCCGACCCGGTAAGGGAAATTGAGGCGGCAAAGGATATTCTCAAAGCCGTCGGGCTTTCCAAAGGCGGAGTGGAGATTATTTCCTGCCCTACCTGTGGAAGAACCAGGGTGGATTTGATTTCCCTTGCCCATCAGGTGGAGGACGCTCTCAGAAGCTGTGATAAGAGGCTGACAGTGGCGGTCATGGGCTGCGCGGTCAACGGGCCCGGCGAAGCGAGGGAGGCCGATATCGGGGTGGCCTGCGGAGACGGATGCGGGTTGCTTTTTAAAAAAGGAACCATCATAAAAAAAGTGAGCGAAAGCGAAATATTAGGCGCTCTTTTGCAGGAAATTGACGCGATGTAAGCTAAAAATGACTTTACAGGTTGGAGCGATGCTGTTTTGAAAAAAGATAATCTTTGCGATCTGCTGAGAGATCTTATAAAATCCAAAGAGATGGTAAGCTTTTTAGAGAAAGAGCATGGAACCGTTACCCGGATTGTCTGCAGTAAGGACAAGCGGGAAATGGCGATTACGGTTTCTTTTGAGACGATTGCGGATAAACGTAAGCTTTTTGCGCTGGAAAAAGAACTGAAAGCCGCGTTGAAGCTAAGCGCGATGACGATAAATCCAAAATACCCCCCCGATTTATTTGGGGTTTCTTACATAGACAATCTGATTCTGGAAGCACAGCGGCGAGGCGCCGTGGTCAACGGCTTTCTAAACGACGTGGAAGCGGATCTGGAGAACCAGACGCTGATCATCCACCTGAAGCACGGCGGTTATGACCTGCTGAAATCGGTGCACTGCGAACGTACTCTTGCCGAAATTATTTATGAGGAATTCGGCATCTCCCTGCAGGTGGATTTTGACGGTGTCAGGGAGCTGGATCACCAATCCCCTGATGTGAAAATACTGGAAAGCAAGCAGGCCGAAAGTATGAAGGCAAGCTTTGAAGCCGTCAGGCAGGCGGCAGCATCCCTGCCTGCGTCCGGAGGAGGAACTGCACCAGCGGCCGCTCCCCAAAGCCTGAAATTCGATTCAGGCGACCTTCCCTTTGTAGAGGGAACGGCGGTGCTGGTTGCCGGAAAGTCCATCAGGGAAAAGCCCGTCCCGTTAAATGAAGTAAACGCCGAATCCGGGCGGGTGGTTGTCTGGGGCGATGTTTTTACCAACGACATGAAAGAATCCCGCGACGGTTCAAAATGCATTTTCACCATCAATTTTACCGACTACACCAGCTCCAACACCCTGAAAATAATCTGTGAAAAGGAAAAGGCATCGATATATGAAGCCTTAAAGCCCGGAATTACTATCGTGGCAAAAGGCGAGGCCTCTTACGATAAATACGACAGGGAAGTCACCATCCGGCCAAACGACATTATGACGGTGAAAAAGGTACAGGAATCCGATACCGCCGAGGTAAAGCGGGTAGAACTTCACTGCCACTCCAATATGTCTTCCATGGACGGCTTTACGCCGATGGATAAAATTGTGGCTAGGGCTTACGACTGGGGCCACCGTGCTATCGCCGTGACCGATCACGGTGTGGTGCAGGCGTTTCCCGACGCCATGAATGCTGTTGCCAAAATCAAAAAAGGCGGTGGGGATTTCAAGGCTCTCTACGGCGTGGAGGGGTATCTGGTCAACGATATGGTGCAGGCCGTCACCGGTTATAAGAATCATGGCATCAACGATACCATCATTGTTTTCGACCTGGAAACCACCGGGCTTTCCGCCGCCAATGAAAGAATTACGGAAATCGGCGCGGTAAAGCTGCAAAACGGCGCAATTGTGGACGAGTTCAACACTTTTGTCAACCCCGAAAGGCCGATTCCGCCAAAAATAACCGAGCTGACCGGCATTACCGACGAGATGGTGCAGGCTGCTCCATCGGAGCAGCAGGCGCTGGAACAGTTTTTTGCCTACTGCGGCGGCAGCTTTGTCCTCGTTGCCCACAACGCCTCCTTTGACGTCAGCTTCATCAGAGCCGCTGCCGCCCGCCACAAAATGAGCCGGGAGCTTACCTATGTCGATACCGTAACCATGAGCCAGTCCCTGTATCCGGGGCTTAAAAACCACAAGCTGGATACGGTGGCAAACCACTTAAAGCTTGCTCCCTTCAACCACCACCGGGCTTGCGATGATGCCCGGGTGCTGGCCTATATTTTTATCAAAATGCTGGAGGAGCTCAAAAGCGCCAAGGGGCTTACCAATATCAGTCAGATCAATACCTCTTTGGGAGAAAGCGACCCCAAGAAGCTTTATACCTATCATATTATCATCTTAGCCAAAAACTCTGTGGGGCTTAAAAATTTGTACAAGCTGATTTCCATTTCCCATACGCAGTATTTCTTTAAGAAGCCCCGAATCCCCAAGAGCGAGCTGATGAAGCTGCGGGAGGGACTGATTCTCGGCAGCGCCTGTGAAGCGGGGGAGCTTTTCCGGGCGGTTGTTTCCGGCAAGCCGTGGGGAGAGCTCTGCAGTATCGCCAAATTTTATGATTATCTCGAAATACAGCCTCTTGGCAATAATGCTTTCATGCTGCGAGACGGCATGGTCAAGGATGAATATCAGCTGAAAGAGTTTACCAAAACCATTGTAAAGCTGGGAGAGAAGCTGAATATTCCGGTATGCGCTACCGGGGATGTCCATTTCCTGAATAAGAGCGACGCTGTTTTCCGGGAGATCCTCATGTCCGGCCAAGGGTTTAACGATGCCGCCGACCAGCCCCCGCTGTATCTTAAAACCACCGATGAAATGCTTTCCGACTTTTCCTTTTTAGGAAAAGAAAAGGCTCATGAAGTGGTGGTCACCAACACCAACCTGATTGCAGACCGGATTGATACGCTCCGCCCGATTCCGGACGGTACCTTTACGCCAACCATTGAGGGCGCAGAGGAGGATCTGGAGCGCATCACCTGGAACAAGGCGCGGGAAATTTACGGCGAAAATCCACCGGAGATCGTGTCCAGGCGGCTGGACAGGGAGCTTACCTCCATTATCAAGCACGGATTCGCGGTGCTTTACATTATTGCCCAGAAGCTGGTTGCAAAATCGGTGGAGGACGGCTACCTGGTTGGCTCCCGTGGCTCGGTTGGCTCCTCTTTTGTAGCTACCATGGCGGGAATCTCCGAGGTTAATCCCCTGCCGCCTCATTACGTCTGTCCCAAATGCAAGCACAGCGAGTTTATCGCCGACGGTTCTGTCGGTTCCGGCTTTGATTTGCCGGAGAAAAATTGCCCTGTTTGCGGCACGAAGTACAATCAGGACGGGCATGACATCCCCTTTGAAACCTTTTTAGGCTTTGATGGTGACAAGGCTCCCGATATTGACCTGAACTTTTCCGGCGAATACCAGTCCACTGCCCATAAATATACCGAGGAGTTGTTCGGCTCCGAGAATGTATTCAAGGCCGGCACCATCTCCTCGGTAGCGGAAAAAACCGCATACGGCTTTGTGAAAAAATATCTGGAGGAAAAGGGCAGGGTAGTGCACAAGGCGGAGGAACTGCGCTTATCTCAGGGCTGTACCGGTGTCAAAAGGACTACCGGCCAGCATCCCGGCGGCATGGTGGTTATCCCCCGGGGGCATGATGTCACCGACTTCACTCCGGTGCAGCATCCTGCCGATTCCGCTGATTCCGGCATCGTGACTACCCACTTCGACTTCCACTCTCTGCATGATACCATTTTAAAACTTGACCTGTTAGGGCATGATGTGCCGACCCTGTACAAGCATCTGGAGGATCTGACCGGGATAAAAATCGACGAAATCCCCATGAGCGATAAAAATGTCATCAGCCTGTTTACCAGCACAAAAGCGCTGGGGCTGGAACCGGAGGATATCGACAGCCAGACGGGAAGCCTGTCGCTGCCGGAAATGGGCACCAACTTTGTCCGGCAGATGCTGATTGACTCTCAGCCCCGGACCTTTTCCGACTTACTGCAGATTTCCGGTCTTTCCCATGGTACCGATGTTTGGCTCAACAATGCGCAGGATCTGATTAAAAACGGGACCTGCACCATTTCCGAGGTAATCGGTACCCGTGACAGCATTATGACCTACCTGATCTACAAGGGCCTGGAACCGAAAATGGCCTTTAAGATCATGGAAATCACCCGTAAGGGAAATGCGCCCAAGCTGTTGACGGAAGACTATATGAGGGCCATGCGGGACCATGGCGTTCCCCAGTGGTATATTGACAGCTGCCTGAAAATCAAGTATATGTTCCCGAAAGCCCACGCCGCCGCTTATGTTATCGCGGCCATCCGCCTGGGGTGGTATAAGGTCTATCGTCCGCTGGAGTATTATGCGGCGTTTTTCACTGTCCGCGGCGGTGATTTCGACGCGGAATCGGCTCTTGCCGGGAAAAGCGCTGTAAAGCGGAAAATGGACGACTTAAAGTCCAAGGGGCTGGAGCGTACCGCCAAAGAGGACGAGCAGCTTGCCACTTTGCAGATCGTCAATGAAATGCTGGCCCGCGGGCTGTCCTTTTTGCCGGTAGACTTATTTAAATCACATGCTACAAAATATCAGGTGGAGGACGGAAAAATCCGCCTGCCCTTCAATTCGCTGAAAGGGCTGGGAGAGGCCGCCGCCCAGAGCCTGCAAAAAGCATCGGAACAGGGGCCGTACATTTCCAAGGATGAAATCGGCACCCGGGCCGGCGTATCCAAGTCGGTCATTGAAACGCTGACGGCGTTTCACGTGCTGGACGGCCTGCCGGACAGCAGCCAGATGACCTTCTTTTAATAAGTCTTATCGAAATCTCCATGCGGTTATGGATTTTGCCTAATAACTGCATGGAGATTTTCTGAAATTTCGGCAAAGTAAAAATTGAAAAAGTTATTTTATTGTGATATCATAGTAGCATGATAAAGTGATGAAATAACCGGAATGGGAGGGCAGCGCCTGAAAATGGCAGGGCGCCGATAAAAGAATGAAACAATATGACAAAATCACCCCGGAGGGGACAAAGGACCTGCTGTTTGGCGAATGTGAGGTAAAAAAACAGGTGCTTAGTAAAATATCCTCTATATTTGAAAGCCACGGTTATGAAAGCGTGATGACTCCGGGCATAGAATTTTACGATGTATTTTCCGCCAATTCCCGCAGTTACCCTCAGGAGAGCATGTATAAGCTGGTGGATCTCCACGGGCGGCTGCTGGTTCTGCGGCCGGACAGCACGACGCCGATTGCCCGGCTGGTCACCACCAGGCTGAAAGGCTATACGCCGCCATTTCGGCTTTATTATAATCAGAATGTTTACCGCCTGAATAAGAGCCTGACAGGGCAGAGCGACGAAATTACCCAGATCGGCGCAGAGCTGATTGGCTCCTGTGCCAAAACGGGGGACCTTGAAATTATTTCCATGGCAATAGAAGCGCTGGAGGCCATCGGTATCTCCGATTACCGGCTGGAAATCGGACATATCGGCTTTTTGAACGCGTTAATTGCCGGGCTGCCCGTCACCGAAGAGCAGAAAGAAGAAATCCGGGTTCTGGTCAATTCCAAAAATTATCCGGCGCTGAACGACCTGCTGGCGACGCTCTCCCTGGGTTCTGCCATAAATGCATTGCAGCAGCTGCCCCGGTTGTTTGGTGGGGAAGAAGTTTTCGAGGCTGCCGGAAAGCTTTTTGACGATACGGGTACAATCGAAACCTTGAATTATTTAAAAATGGTGTACCGGCAGCTGAGGAGACTGGGACTGGGCGATAAGCTGATTATGGACTTGGGGCTTGTCAATGAAAACGTGTATTATACCGGCGTAATTTTCCGGGCGTATATCGAGGGCTCCGGGCAGGCGGTTTTATCCGGCGGGCGGTATGATAAGCTGTTTGAGGATTTCGGCGAAAGCTACGATGCCACCGGGTTTGCTATTGACGCCGATGTGCTTTCAAAGTCTCTGTTTTCTTCCGGCAACCATCCGAAGGGAAAAGCCCCGGATATTCTGGTGACTTTTCCGGCTGACCGGGAAATGGATGCGGTGCTGTACGGCAAAAAGCTGATTCAGAAGGGTCTGAAGGTAGAGCTCGGCTTTTTTGAAGGGGAAGAGGACGCCATTCATTACGCAAAATCCAAAGGAATTCTGGCAATCCACAAGGTGTCCGATTCAGTGCAGATTTTTGACATTAACCAGTAAAAAGGAGCAAGCGGGATGATGAAACCCTTAAGAATAGCGCTTACCAAGGGCAGGCTGGAAAAAGACACCGTCGGTCTGTTTGAAAAGATCGGTTTTGATTGCAGCATTTTAAAAGACAAAGGACGCCGCCTGATTCTCCCGGTACCGGGTGCCAGTCTGGAAGTAATTCTGGCAAAGGCAAACGACGTCATTACTTATGTGGAGCACGGGGTGTGTGACTTAGGGGTCGTCGGCAAGGACACCATTATGGAGATAGGCCGCTCCTTTTATGAGGTCATGGATTTAGGGTTTGGCAAATGCCGGTTTGCCCTTGCCAATCAAAAGGGCAGAGATTTTTACGAGGGCTATAATACCAAAACCATCGCCACCAAGTATCCCAGTGTGACTCGGGCCTATTTTAAACAAAAAGGCATGGATGTCGATGTGGTAAAGATAGAAGGCTCTGTGGAATTAGCGCCGCTTCTGGGGCTTTCCGACGGCATTGTGGACATTGTGGAGACCGGCACGACTTTAAAGGAAAACGGGCTGGAGGTAAAGGAATTCATTGCCGATATTTCCGCCCGACTCATTGTCAATATCGCCAGCTTTAAAATGAGAAAACAGGAAATTGATTCTCTGCTTTTAAAAATAGAAAAAGCGAAAGGAGAGCTGTAACTATGATTTCTGCGGTAAAGGCCAACGGAAAAGACGAAAAACTGCTGTTTGCGCAGATCAGGAGCCGCGGCGGCGAGGTGGATAAGGCCGTAACTGTTTCGGTTTCGGAAATCATCGAAAAGGTACGCGCTGAGAAGGATGAGGCGCTGAAATTTTATTCTCAAAAATTCGATAAGGTTGTTCCTCAAAGCCTGGAGGTTGACCGGGAGGAAATCAACGACGCGCTGACAAACGCCGATCAGGCGTTTGTGGAAGCGCTTTTAAACGCCCAGCAGAATATTGCCGATTTTCACAGACGGCAGCTTCAGCAAAGCTACCTGAACACCCGGAGCAACGGCGTGATTTTAGGCCAGCGTATTCGCGGGCTGCACCGGGTGGGCATTTACGTCCCCGGCGGCACCGCCGCTTATCCGTCCTCGGTTCTGATGAACGCTATCCCCGCCAAAATTGCCGGGGTAAAAGAAATCATCATGGTGACCCCCCCCGGCAAGGATGGAAGGGCCAATCCGGATATTCTGACCGCCGCCGCCATTGCCGGAGTGGACCGGGTGTTTCTGACCGGCGGGGCACAGGCCGTTGCCGCGCTGGCTTACGGCACCGAAAGCATCCCCAAGGTGGATAAAATCGTCGGTCCCGGCAATATTTATGTCGCTACCGCCAAAAAGCTGCTGTTCGGCGTGGTGGATATCGACATGGTGGCCGGCCCCAGCGAAATTCTGGTCCTTGCCGACGAGACAGCCAATCCCAAATATCTTGCCGCCGATTTAATGTCCCAGGCCGAACACGATATTCTTGCATCCTCCATCTTGCTGACCACTTCTCAAAAGGTTGCCGACGAAACGATTCTGGAAATTGCAAAACAGATGCAAAGCCTGTCCCGCAGGGAGATCATCGAAAAATCCCTCGCAGATTTCGGCGCGGTAATTATCTGCCGGGATATGACGGAAGCAATCGACTTGGCGAACGAAATCGCCCCCGAGCATTTGGAGGTTATGGCCCAGAATCCCATGGAATTTATCGGGAAGCTGGATAACGCCGGCTCTGTTTTTCTGGGCCAGTTTGCGCCGGAGCCGCTGGGTGATTACTATGCAGGTCCCAACCATGTGCTGCCGACAAGCGGCACCGCCCGGTTTTTTTCTCCTCTGTCGGTGGACGCTTTTATCAAAAAATCCAGTTTTATTTACAGATCGGAAGAGCGTCGTGTAGGGAAAGAGTGTAGGGGCTGACCGCCCACGCCAACTCCATTAAGATACGGTTTGAATAAAATACGGAAAGGCGCGGATGGCAATATGTATACCTTGAATGATAAAATAAAATTTATGACCCCTTACGAGCCAATCAGCGGGGATTATCAAACCCGGCTGGATGCCAATGAGTCTTTTCTGACCCTGCCGGAAGATATAAAAGCGCAGATTCAGCAGGCGGTAGGGAAAATTGACTATAACCGCTATCCCGATCCGTATGCAAAAAAACTTTGCAAAGCTTTTGCTGACGCCTACGGTATCAGCCCGGAGCTGGTGACGGCGGGCAACGGTTCGGATGAGCTCATCAGCGTCATCGTCAATTCTTTTCTGCAAAAAGGGGAAAGACTGCTGGTGACCGAACCGGACTTTTCCATGTATCGTTTTTACGGAGAATTAAGCGAAGCGCAGATCGTGAAAGTACCGAAAAAAGACGATTTGTCTATTGACGCCGACGCGCTGATCGAAACCGCCAGCCGGGAAGGTGTGCGGGTCATCTGCTTTTCCAACCCCTGCAACCCCACTTCTCTGGGGTTAACCCGGGGAACGGTGCGGAAAATCATTACTTCCGTCAGCGCCTTGGTGGTACTGGACGAAGCCTATATGGACTTCTGGGAGCAGTCGATGCTTGGTGAAACAGAAAAGTATGATAACCTGCTGCTATTGAAAACTTGTTCCAAAGCTGCCGGCTTTGCCGCGGCCCGCATCGGGTTTGCCGTAGCGGGCAAACCCATTACGACTGCCATCCGGGCCGCCAAGTCGCCCTACAATGTGAACAGTATTTCCCAGGAAATAGGAGCTGTACTGTTGAACAATACGCCGTATCTGGAAAACTGCAGAAAAATTATGATCAAAAGCCGCAGAGAGCTGGAAGAAAAAATTAATCGGTTTCAGGAAGAAACAGCGTTGTTTGATACGGTATATGAAAGTTGTACCAACTTTGTTTTCATCAGAACCGGCAAAGCCAGGCAAATCTATGAAAAGCTTCTTGAACGCTCCATTGCTGTCCGGCAGATAAGCGGATATCTGCGCATTACGGCAGGAACAGAGCAGGAAAACCAGGCGGTACTAAACGCTTTACGGGAAATTTCCCGGGAAATAGAATAACAGCAGGAGGCGCAAGGTTATGAGAACAGCGGAAATTGCCAGAAAAACCAGGGAAACCGATATTGTTGTAAAGCTTAATCTGGACGGAACGGGAAAAGGAAACATCGACACCGGAATCGGATTTTTTGACCATATGCTGAATTCCTTTGCCGTCCATTCCGGCTTTGATCTGGAGGTCAAGGCCAAGGGTGATTTGCAGGTGGACTGCCACCATACCGTAGAGGATGTGGGAATCGTTCTTGGCGCGGCTTTGAACCGGGCGCTGGGCGATAAGGCCGGCATTGCCCGGTTTGGCAGCAGTTTTATCCCCATGGACGAGGCGCTGGGCTTTTGCGCGGTGGATATCAGCGGCCGGCCGTTTCTGATTTTCAACGCCCGATTTCAAAACCAGCGCATCGGCGAGTTCGATACCTGCATGACAGAGGATTTTTTCCGTGCCTTTGCCTTCAACGGTTTATTTACTCTTCACCTGAAGGAGGAGTACGGCGTAAACGACCATCATGTCTGCGAGACGTTGTTTAAAGCCTGCGCATACGGCCTGAAGGCCGCGGTGAATCAGTCCGGCGGCATTAAGGTACTGTCCGCCAAGGGCGTTTTATAATCTTCCGCAAGAGGAGGCTAAAGCTGTGACTTCCATTATCGATTATGGCGCAGGAAATTTGTTCAGTGTAAAAAACGCGCTGGATTATTTAGATATTCCCAGTGTGATCACAAACGAAAAAAGTATAATAGGGCAGTCGGACAAGATGATTCTGCCGGGAGTAGGGGCGTTTCCAGACGCCATGAAAATGCTGAATGCCGCCGGACTTACCGGCTTTATTAAGGAGCAGTCAAAGCAAAAGCCGCTGTTGGGTATCTGCCTCGGCATGCAGATTTTATTTGAAAAGGGCTTTGAATTCGGAGAGACCGAGGGCTTAGGACTCCTCGGCGGCTCGGTCATCAAAATGATGCCCAAGGGGCTGAAAATTCCTCATATGGGCTGGAACAGCCTTGTAAAGCTCAACGAATGTCCGCTGCTTTCCGGTGTTCCCGAGAATTCTTATGTTTACTTTGTCCATTCCTACCGGGCCGAGACGCCGGATGACGCAATTGCCGCCTATACCGAATACGGAGAAAGGATTCCTGCTCTGGTATTTAAAGACAAGGTGTTCGGAGCCCAGTTTCATCCGGAAAAAAGCGGGAATACCGGGCTTAAGATCCTGAAAAACTTTGGGGAGCTTGCGATATGATTATTTTGCCGGCTATCGACATCAAAGACGGAAACTGCGTGAGACTTTTAAAAGGCGATTTTTCCACTGCGGAAAAGGTTGCCGAGGACCCTTTAAAAACCGCGGCGGGCTTTGCCTTATGCGGCGCTTCTTACCTGCACATGGTGGATTTGGATGGGGCGAAAAGCGCAAGGCCTGTGAATCACGAAATTATCCTGAAAACTGCAAGGCAGTCGGCGCTTTTTACCGAGGTCGGCGGAGGGATCCGGGATATGGCGGCGGTGGAGCTGTATCTTCAAAATGGAATAAAGCGGGTGATTTTAGGTTCCGTTGCTCTCAAAAATCCTGCTTTTGTGAAGGAAGCAGTAAAGAAATACGGTAAGAAAATCGCCGTGGGAATTGACGCCAAAAACGGGATGGTTTCCACCGAAGGATGGCTTAACACCAGTGATATAGGCTACTTAGAACTGGCCAAATCTATGGAGCAGGCCGGCGTAAAGGCGATAATCTTTACAGATATATCCAAGGATGGTACTTTATCCGGTCCCAATCTGGAGCAGTTGGACGCCATTAACCGGGCAGTAAGCTGCGATATTATCGCCAGCGGCGGCGTGACAGATATCAGTGATATCAAAGCGCTGATGGCGCTTGGTTTATACGGGGCGATCTGCGGCAAATCCATCTACAAAGGTACGCTGGATTTAAAGCAGGCTGTTTTAACGGCGAAAGGAGAATGAGAGGATGCTTGCCAAAAGGATCATTCCCTGTCTGGATGTGCGAAACGGAAAAGTCGTGAAAGGCGTTAATTTTGAGGGCGTTAGGGATATCGGTGACCCGGTGGAGTATGCTGAGGAATATAACCGGCAGGGAGCCGACGAAATCGTATTTTATGACATTACTGCTTCCTTCGAAGGACGGGGCGCCATGCTGGATATTGTGCGTCAGGCGGCGAAAAAAATCTTTGTGCCGCTCACTGTCGGCGGCGGTATCAAATCCGTGGATGATTTTCGTGAGACTTTGCGGGCCGGCGCCGACAAAATCTCCGTCAACTCTCAGGCTGTAAAAAACCCTGCGTTAATCAAGGAAGCGGCGGATATATTCGGAAGCCAGTGCGTAGTGGTTGGCATCGATGCCAAGCGAAACGACAGGGGCGGCTATCATGTGACCATCAACGGCGGCAGGGTAGACAGGGGAACCGACCTTGTCTGGTGGGTAAAAGAGGTCGAGAGGCTGGGTGCGGGGGAAATCTGCCTGAATTCCATCGATACCGACGGGGTTCGCGGCGGCTTTGATCTGGAAATGCTGAACGCCGTATGCAGGGAAGTGGACATTCCGGTCATTGCCTCTGGCGGCTGCGGCAGGCTGGAGCACTTTTCCGAGGTATTTGGGCAAACCGGCGCAGACGCGGCCTTGGCGGCTTCTTTGTTTCATTTCCGGGAGCTGACGGTGGCGCAGGTCAAGGAGCACCTGCGGGAAAAACACATCTGGGTTCGATAAGAGGGAGTGTTTTCATGAATTTAGACGCTTATTTTGTAAAGTCCGAGTTGATTCCCACCATTGTGCAGCAGCACGATACCGGCGAGGTGCTGATGCTTGCCTATATGAATAAGGAAAGCCTGCAAAGAACGCTGGATACCGGCTATACCTGGTTTTACAGCCGTTCCCGGGAAAAACTCTGGCATAAAGGGGAAACCTCCGGACATGTGCAGAAGGTAAAAAAAATACTGGCCGACTGTGATAACGACACCCTGCTGATTTTAGTGGAGCAAACAGGAAACGCCTGTCATACCGGCAGCCACAACTGCTTTTTTAACGAGCTGTATACCGAAAAGAAATGAGGAAAAGAAAAATGAACGATACCTTACAGGGCTTATATGATGTGGTAAAGGACAGAAAAGCCCATCCATCCGAAGATTCCTATACCTGTTATCTGTTTGAAAAGGGCCTGGATAAAATCCTGAAAAAATGCGGTGAGGAATGTGCAGAAGTCATTATTGCCGCTAAAAATAAAGAAAACGATGATACTGTCAATGAAATCTGTGATCTGCTGTATCACCTGCTGGTGCTGATGGCGGAACAGGAGATCGGGCTTACTGAGGTCACAGATGTTTTAGAGCAGCGGCGGCAGAAAATCGGAAACTTAAAGCAGTTTCATCAGACGGACAAAAACAGCTGAAAGTAAAAAAAGCGTCATGTAAAGTTAAATGACTTTACATGACGCTTTACCATTTATTTCATTCAAAAGATAAATCCACTGTGCCGGAAACGCCTTTCAGGCTGTCGGGAACCAGCTCACAGGCCATAAAAACATTCTCCGGTAAGGATTCTGCGGAAGTAATCCCAAAACTTTTGGCCGACCTGAAGCCAAACCGGCTGTAATAAGCAGGATTTCCGACTATCAGCACCGAGGTATATCCCATCCATTTTGCAGTTTCAAACGCAGTTTTCACCAGCGAGGAGCCCACTCCCTGATTCCGGTGTGTTCCGGCTACCGAAAGAGGTGCCAGCAGAAGGGATTCAAATGGCCTCTCTTTGCTCTTAATTTGAATTTTTGACAACATCACATGTCCGATAATCCGCCCGTTCTCAACTGCAACTAGAGAAAGAGAAGGGATATAGCGGTCGCTGGTTTGAAGCTTTCTGACAAAGTCCTGCTCTTCTCCGTTGGAAACCCGGGCGGTTTTAAAGGCTTCCCTGACAAAATCATAGATCAGCGGATACTCGGCCGGACTTTCTTCCCGGATAATCATATACACCCTTCCTTTTTAACTTTATTTTATATCATAACACAAATCTGAAAGTCTTACCATAAAAATTTGGACATATAGTCACAAGTTTCCATTCAAAAAGGCCTCCTTGAACCAGACATCCTTTATTTCATATTCTTTTTTATTCAGATATTCCAAATGACCGGCGTCGGTTTTAAAGCTGAATATCAGCTTATAGGCACAAAGCGCCTGATATTTCAGTCTGCTTTTCCGGTTTACAGCGTTGTCGCCGTATTTTCCGTCTCCCAGCAGCGGATGTCCGATAAAAGCAAAATGCGCCCGGATCTGATGGGTTCTGCCCGTCAGCAATTCTACTTCCAGCAGGCTGTTCTGCCCATTTTCCGCTAAAACCCGGTACTTTGTTTCAATCGTCTTGGTTCCGGGCTGAGGACCAGAATAAACCTTAACCTGTTTTTTGCTTTCATCCTTGGAAAGATAGGCGGTCAGAGTACCGCCTTTTTCGGGAAGATGACCACAAACAATGCAGAGATAAAGCTTGGTCAGTTCCCGGTTTTTGATTTTTTCATTGAGTATGCGCAGCGTAGCCGCGTTTTTGGCTGCAATCACAATGCCCTGGGTATTCCGGTCAATCCGGTTACAAAGGGCCGGGGCGAAAGAACGCTCTTCTTCCGGCTTATATTCTCCCTTTTGGTAAAGGTAGCTTTTGACTCGGTTGATCAGGGTATCGGGCGTCTGGGATTCATCCTCGTGTACCACCAGTCCTGGCTTTTTGTTGACCAAGAGGATGTTGTCATCCTCGTAGATCGCATCGAGCCGGGACGACACGGTCTTAAAGTCATCCTCTTTTAAACCGGTTTCAAAAAATTCATCATTAATATACAAGTCCATCCGGTCATTTTCCTGAAGCCGAGTGGAACTTTCACATTTTTTTCCGTTTAATTTTATGCGTTTTAGGCGAATGTACTTATATAACAAAGCCTGCGGAAGCCGGGGAACCGCTTTCAGTAAGTATTTATCTACCCGCTGGCCAGCATCGTTTCGGTTAATAAGATAGCTTTTCATAGTGGCAAACTCCTGTTCGTTTTTTTGTAAAAATGTTAAAAATCCACATCTGCCCCGTTTGCAAATTTTAAAAAATGCATTATAATAGTAACAAACAGCTTGGAATCAGACAGCTTGGACGAGGTTATTAATAAATGGACATACATAACGGACATAGAAAACGGCTGCGTGACATTTTTTGCAAAAAAGGAATTGATGCACTCTCTGATGTCAACATCCTGGAGCTCCTTCTATTTTATTCCATTCCCAGAGCAGATACAAACCCCATCGCCCACAGTCTCCTTGAAAAATTCGGCTCTTTATCCGCTGTGTTTGATGCCGATTACCAGCAGCTTCTGAAGGTGGAGGGCATCGGGGAATCTTCGGCTATGCTGATTAAGTTTATTCCCCAGCTTGCCCGCGCTTATCTGGATGATAAATATGCGGAAGGGCAGGTTCTGGATACAGCGGAAAAGGCAGGCGAGTTTCTTCTTCCCAAATACGTAGACAAAATCAACGAAGTAGTTTATATGATCTGTTTAGATAATAAAGCAAAGCTGATAAATTGTAAACTGGTTTTTGAGGGAAGTATTAATTCCGCCCAGATCTCAGTCCGGAAAATCGTGGAGCAGGCGGTCATCAGCAACGCTTCCTCGGTGATTATTTCTCACAATCATCCGGCAGGGCTGGCGCTTCCTTCGGGAGAAGACATCGCCACCACCAAAAAAATCCGGGAAGCGCTGGCTCTTGTTTCCATCCACCTGCAGGATCATATTATAGTAGCGCAGCATGATTTTGTTTCTCTTGCCGAAAGCGTCGGAAATATGTATATCCTATAAAAAATCACCAAAAGTCTTTCCGGAACCGGAAAGACTTTTTTGAATCGGTTAAAACCTTTCTGCAGCTTTTCCAGGTAAGAATGAGAATAATTTTGTATTTCTCGTTTTTCTATATGGAATTGCTTTAATGAATTCTAAAGGAAAGTACGGTTCCTTTCTTTGGTGTCGGTGATATTTATGATTGACAATTAAAATTGAAAAGATTATAATAAAGAAAATTTTGTTCTTAATTATTTGATGGAAAGGAAGGCCGCCTATTGAAAGATCAATTTGAACTGGTTTCCGAATACAGCCCCACCGGCGACCAGCCTCAGGCCATTGACAAGCTAGCTTCCGGTGTTTTGCATGGTGCCAGGGAGCAGACACTTTTAGGGGTAACCGGCTCGGGAAAAACCTTTACCATGGCAAACATAATCGCTAAGATCAACCGCCCCGCTCTGGTGCTGGCACATAATAAGACGCTGGCCGCTCAGCTTTGCTCGGAATTCAAAAGCTTTTTTCCCCACAACGCCGTGGAATATTTTGTCTCCTATTACGATTATTATCAGCCGGAGGCATACATCCCCAACACGGATACCTATATCGAGAAGGACAGCGCCATCAATGATGAAATCGACAAGCTGCGCCACTCGGCGACGCTTGCTTTATCGGAACGGCGGGATGTGATTATTGTTGCCAGCGTTTCCTGTATATACAGCTTAGGAAGCCCTATCGATTACCGAAGCATGGTGATTTCCCTGCGCCCGGGGATGATCAAATCCCGGGACGAGCTTCTTAAAAAGCTGGTGGATATTCAGTATGAGCGCAACGACATCAATTTTATCCGCAATAAATTCCGGGTCAGGGGGGATGTGGTGGAAATTTTCCCCGCAAACGCCTCCGAAAATGTGATCCGGGTGGAATTTTTCGGCGACGAGATTGAACGGATTACCGAAATCAACGCTTTAACCGGCGAGGTAAAGGGTATTCTAAGCCATACTGCCATCTATCCCGCCTCCCACTATATTGTACCAAAAGAAAAAATGGACGCTGCCATCAGGGAAATTGAAGCGGAAATGGAGGAACGGGTCCAGTATTTCAAGGAAAACAATATGCTGTTGGAAGCTCAGCGCATTACCCAGCGCACCCTGTATGACATTGAAATGCTGCAGGAAATCGGCTTCTGCAAAGGAATCGAGAATTATTCCCGCATTTTATCCGGCAGAGAAAAAGGAAGCACCCCCAACACGCTGCTGGATTACTTCCCGGAGGATTATCTGCTTTTTGTGGACGAGTCCCACGTTTCCATCCCCCAGGTGCGGGGCATGTTTGCCGGCGATTATGCCCGTAAAAAAACGCTGATCGATTACGGTTTCCGGCTTCCCTCAGCCTTCGACAACCGTCCGCTCAATTTCGATGAGTTTTATTCTAAAATCAATCAGGCAATTTACGTAAGCGCCACGCCCGGCGAATTTGAGCGCGGCAACAGCACCCAGGTGGTAGAGCAGGTTATCCGTCCCACCGGGCTGATCGACCCGGAAGTAATTGTGAAACCTATCGAGCATCAGATCGACGATCTGCTGTCGGAAATCCATCTGCGGGCCGAAAGGCACGAGAGGGTTTTGGTTACCACCCTGACCAAAAAAATGGCGGAGGACTTAACCGATTATTTCTCCAAAATGGGTGTCAGGGTAAAATACATGCACCACGATATCGACACTATCGAGCGGATGGAAATCATCCGGGATCTGCGTCTGGGCGAATTTGACGTGCTGGTGGGCATCAATCTGCTAAGAGAGGGACTGGATATCCCCGAGGTGTCATTGGTGGCGATTCTTGACGCCGATAAGGAGGGCTTTCTGCGTTCCGAAACCTCCCTGGTTCAGACCATCGGGCGGGCGGCCAGAAACTCTGAAGGGAAGGTCATCATGTACGCCGACCGCGTGACCGATTCCATGGAACGGGCTATCAGCGAAACGCTGCGCCGCCGGGAAATTCAACAGGCATACAACAAAGCTCACGGCATTACGCCCAAAACCATTCTGAAGGATGTTCGCAGCGTGCTGGAAATCTCCAGATCCGTGGATCCCGATAAGAAAGGAAAACGGCTGTCCAAAGCCGAGCGGGAGTCGCTCGTCGACAGGATGACCAAGGAAATGAAAGACGCTGCAAAGCTGCTGGAGTTTGAACACGCAGCGATGCTTCGCGATAAGATAAATGAGCTGAAAAAACAGCGGTAACCGTTTTATGGGGAGGATTCATACTTGTCCAAGGATAAAATTATTATAAAGGGTGCCAGAGAACATAACTTAAAAAATATCAATCTTGAAATTCCCCGGGATAAGCTGGTGGTGTTTACCGGACTTTCCGGCTCCGGAAAATCCTCGCTGGCGTTTGACACCATTTACGCCGACGGGCAGCGCCGATATGTGGAGAGCTTATCCTCCTACGCCCGGCAGTTTCTGGGACAGATGGAAAAGCCGGATGTGGACAGCATCGAGGGGCTTTCGCCCGCTATTTCCATCGACCAGAAAACCACCTCGAAAAATCCCCGTTCCACTGTGGGAACCGTCACCGAAATTTACGATTACTTAAGACTTTTATATGCCCGCATCGGGATTCCTCATTGCCCGGTGTGCGGCCGGGAGATCAGACAGCAGACCATCGACCAGATCGTGGATCAGGTGCTGGCGCTGCCGGAGGGCAGCAAAATCCAGATTTTAGCGCCGGTGGTGCGCGCCCGAAAGGGAGAGCATGTCAAGGAGTTGGACAACGCCCGCCGTTCCGGCTATGTTCGGGTGCGGGTGGATGGAAACCTGTATGAGCTGACCGAGGAAATCAAGCTGGAAAAAAACAAGAAGCACACGATTGAAGTTGTAGTGGACCGTCTGGTGGTAAAGCCGGAAATAAAATCCCGGCTTACCGATTCATTGGAAACCACCGTGGGACTTACCGGCGGACTTGCCGTCATCAACGTCATCGGCGGGGAGGATATGCTTTTTTCCCAGAACTATGCCTGCCCGGAGCACGGAATCAGCATCGAAGAGCTTTCGCCCCGGATGTTTTCCTTCAACAACCCTTACGGTGCCTGCGAAACCTGCACGGGCCTCGGCACCTTTTTAAAGGTGGACCCGGATCTGGTGGTCCCCAACAAGCGCCTGTCCATTAAGAAAGGAGCCATTCAGGCCAGCGGCTGGAGCAACTGGGACAACAATTCCATTGCCTTTATGTATTACGAGGGCCTTGCCAAACTCTATGGTTTTTCTCTGGATACTCCTTTTGAAAAGCTCACAAAGGAACAGCAGCACGTGATCCTTTACGGTTCCGGAAGTACAAAGGTTCCTCTGCACCGCACCACTTCGTACGGGCAGGGAGACTACAACTCTGCCTTTGAAGGGGTTATCCCCAATCTGGAGCGCCGCTATAAGGAAACGAACAGCGACTTTATGCGGGATGAAATCCAGACGGTCATGAGCGAGGTGCTTTGTCCTGACTGTCACGGTCAGAAGCTGAAAAAGGAATCGCTGGCGGTTACGGTAAGCGGCGTCAATATCATCGAGTTTACCAGCATGTCGGTGGTGCGGGCGCTGGAGTTTGTCGAGAAAATGGAGCTGACCGGCCGGGATCACTTGATTGCCGACCGGATTTTAAAAGAAATCAAAGAACGCCTGGGCTTTCTGAGCAGCGTAGGGCTGGGGTATCTGACCCTGGCCCGCAACTCCGGTACCCTTTCGGGAGGAGAAAGCCAGCGTATCCGGCTGGCTACCCAGATCGGTTCGTCGCTGGTGGGCGTTTTATATATTCTGGATGAACCCAGCATCGGGCTGCATCAACGGGACAACGACAAGCTCATCGGCACCCTGAAGCGGCTGCGGGATATCGGCAACACGGTCATTGTGGTGGAGCATGACGAGGATACCATGCTGGCCTCGGATTACATCGTGGATATCGGTCCCGGGGCGGGCATCCACGGGGGAAAGGTGGTCTTTGCCGGAACCCCTGAGGAAATCTGCAAGGACGATGCCTCTTTGACCGGACAGTATTTAAGCGGTAAAAAGAAAATCCCGATTCCTCTGGAAAGAAGAAATGGAAATGGAAACTGGCTGACCATCAAAGGAGCAAAGGAAAACAACCTGAAGAATATTACGGCGAAAATTCCGCTGGGTGCCTTTACCTGTGTTACCGGCGTTTCCGGTTCCGGAAAATCCTCGCTGGTCAATGAGATTCTGTATAAGCATCTGGCGGCAGTGCTCAACCGCGCCAAGGTTAAACCCGGAAAATTCGACTCCATGGAGGGCCTGCAGGCGCTGGATAAGGTTATCAACATCGACCAGTCACCCATCGGCAGAACGCCCCGGTCAAACCCCGCCACTTATACCGGCGTTTTCAACGACATCCGGGAGCTGTTCAGCACCACGCCGGAAGCCAAAATGAAGGGCTACACCGCCGGCCGCTTTTCCTTTAACACCAAAGGGGGCCGCTGCGAGGCCTGCGAGGGTGACGGCATCATCAAAATTGAAATGCACTTTCTGCCGGATATTTTTGTCCCCTGCGAGGTGTGCGGGGGCAAAAGGTATAATCGGGAAACGCTGGAGATCAAATACAAGGGAAAAAACATTTACGACGTGCTGGAAATGACCATTGAGGAAGCTGCCCTGTTTTTTGACAATCTGCCAAAGATTAAGCGCAAACTGCAAACTCTGTGCGACGTCGGTCTTGGCTATGTTAAGGTAGGCCAGCCGGCCACGACGCTTTCCGGCGGCGAGGCTCAAAGAGTCAAGCTCGCCACAGAGCTTTCCAAGCGCCCTACGGGAAAAACCATCTATATTCTGGACGAGCCCACCACCGGCCTGCATACCGCCGACGTCCAGAAGCTCATCGAGGTTTTGCAGCGGCTGGTGGATTCCGGCAATACCATCGTGGTCATCGAACATAACCTGGATATTATTAAAACCGCCGATTATATTATTGATCTCGGACCTGAGGGCGGCAGCGACGGAGGGCAAATTATCGCCACGGGAACTCCGGAGCAGGTCGCGGAAAGCAGCGTTTCCTACACCGGGCAGTATATCAAAAGAATGATGGAAAAAAGCGAAAGCCTTTGCACGAATTCGTAGGAATCGGCAAAACCCGGAATATTTTTCTTTACAAAAGTGGAGGAATAGAGTATAATTTATTCAAATATAGTTCTGCAAGGAGGTGTCTGTATGGCTAAATATATCTGTTCCGTATGCGGTTACGCGTATGACGAGGAAGCAGGCGATCCGGATCAGGGGATTGCTCCCGGCACAAAATGGGAGGATGTTCCCGACGATTATGCCTGTCCTTTGTGCGGCGCCGGAAAAGATCAGTTTGAAAAAGAATAAGGAAAAAGCAGCGATATAATATTTTTATTGTATCGCTGCCGCTTTAAAGGAGACTTGTAACATGGCTGTGATAAAAATAACAAATGATGTATACTCGGTTGGGGTACTAAATCCCCATTTAAGAGTTTTCGATATTATCATGGAAACCAAATTTGGCACCTCCTACAACGCTTATTTGATAAAAGGCGGCGAAAAGCTGGCTTTAGTGGAAACGGTGCACGAAAAATTTTTTGATGAATATATTGAGAATATAAAGCAGGTCTGCGACCTGTCAAAAATAGAGTATCTGATTATGAATCATAACGAGCCGGATCATTCCGGTTCGGTAGCCAAACTTCTCAACATACTCCCCAATATCACGCTGGTAGCGTCTCAGGCAGGTGGAGTCTGCCTGAAAGCCATCACCAACCGCCCCGACTTGAAGCTCAAAGTCGTGAAAGACGGCGACACGCTGGATTTAGGTGGCAAGGAGCTTAATTTTATCAACGCGCCGTTCCTGCACTGGCCCGATTCCATGTTTACCTATTCTGAGCAGGACAAGGCGCTCTTTACCTGTGATTTCCTCGGCTGTCACTACTGCGAGCCCACCATGTTTGATTACGGCGTAAAGTATAACGATGATTTTGAGGAGTCGCTTCATTACTATTATGACTGCATTATGGGGCCGTTTAAGCCGCATGTTTTAAAGGGCCTTGAAAAAATAAAAGGACTGGATATTCAGTTTGCCTGCACCAGCCATGGTCCGGTGCTGACAGCCGGCCACAAGCTTCCTCTCACTATAAAGCGGTATGAGCTTTGGAGTACGCCGAAAGAAAAAGGAAACGTGAAGATCCCTATATTCTACTGCTCGGCTTACGGATACACCGGGCGGCTTGCCGACGCCATTCAGGAGGGGATTCTGGAAGAAATCCCACAGGCAGAAGCACCGGTTTACGATATCATTGAGCATGATATGGACATGCTGGCTGGAAAGCTCAACGAATCCGACGGCTTTTTCATTGGCTCCTGCACCATCAACCGGGACGCGGTACCGCCGATCTGGCAGCTTCTGTCCCACATCGACGCCATCAACAGCCAGAAGAAATCCTGCGCCGTATTTGGTTCTTACGGCTGGAGCGGGGAAGCGGTTCCTGCCATTATGCAGCGCTTAAAGGATCTGCGGCTTTGCGTTTTGGAAAATGGCTTAAAGGTGAATTTTGTGCCTTCTGGGGCAGATTTAAATAAAGCAAAGGAACTGGGCAGGGAGTTTGCAAAACAGTTTAAAAATTGAAATAGACGGTTGAAAAATACCGTCTTTTTTATTTGCCCGTTAAGTAAAGAAAATGAGTTAAAAAGGGGGTTAGTTGAATATGTTTAACGATTATCGCCTTAAAAGGATTTTTAAGGAAATAAAATTAAAAGACGTTGCAAAATTTTGCGGTTGTTCTTCAAGTGCTTTAAGCAGGTTTGAACATCAGGACGGCAAACCAATTTCAGACGAAAGAATTGAACTTTACAAAAAATACATAGACGAACATTAGAAAGAAGGAGGGAAGGATGATTTGCTTTTCCTCTTTTTTCTTTTTAAAGATAAAAACGAAACATGGCAAAACATCGAAAATATGGACAAAAACTTTAAGAAAATAAAAGGATTCAAAGATTGGTACAAAAATATTAATCAAAGTCAAGGATTGTGTCTAACTGATGATTTGGACAGTTTGTTGAGTTGTATTGTATTACAAAAAATGTTTAATATACATATTTTAGGGTTTTGCAATTTTAATAAATTGTATTTGACTAATACATATAAAAAAGAAAAATTAATCGGAGTGGATTACGACTTATTCAAAGGGAAATGTTTTGGAAATCATGTGGTTTTTTTTGACAATCCCGACTCAATAAATTTGAATAAAAATATTACGATGCCAAATTATTATAAAAAATTTGCAGGATCAACGTTAATTACAATTTTATCATTATACAAGGTAAATTTAGATAATCTGAACGATTTACAATTGAAGTTGTTGTTGTGTGTTGATTCGGCTTTTAAGCAACACGAATTTAACGAGGATTTGTTTAAATATTACTATAAAGATGTTTTAAAATACCCTGAATTTGTCGACATAGCAAAAAACACATCTCAAGGCGAGTTCCAACAATTGCAAGAGAAATTCAATTTGCTTAAGAAAATTTACGTCAATAGTAATGGAAAATTATTTACTCAGATAAAATTAGACAAATTGAGTCAGGTTTTCAATATTGACTTAAAGTTGCCAACAGAAAATTTTAAAATGTGTAAAATGTTCGATAATTCAAGGTTGACTTTTGAGGAATTAGAACAATTGGCAAAAAATAAAATTCAAGTCATTAGTTCTGCTATAGTTAGTAAAAACCGTATTAAATTGTCAACGGTTTTAAACTCGCTTGACTTCAAAAAAGAAAATATGATATAATATAATTAAAGGGTAAGGGAATTTGAACCCAAATTTAAAAGGAGGATGATTTTTTTTGCTGCTGTTAGATAGCAAAAATGTAAAAACAATAAACAAAGTTTTGAACAATCAAGGTAAAGTCAATAAGCAAGACCTAAAAAGGTTTGAAAGAACAAAAAGAATTTTTAATAATTATTTATTTGACGAAAAATTCAACCAAACAACACCCAAAATTAACGAAATTTTTTAGTACATACATATTTAAGATTTTTAATTACATATTTTAGAAAATTGGAAGTAACCATATTTAAGCATTGACAACGCTTAAGTCACTGGTAACTTCCAATTTTTATCGAAATTTTTAGATAAAAAAAACAAGGAAGAAGAAAAATATGGGAGATGGTAAAAGAGTTGGAAGAGGAAAAAATTGAAAATTTTGTAGTAGTAAAAAATGTTTTTAGGGCTGATTTACCTATTTTCAACAAAGATTTTGACGAGAATCATTTGTTGGTATATACATATTTACAAAGATTTTTTACATACGAAAAAGGGATAAGTTTTTCTTTAAAGGATTTGTTTGACGAATTATGTATCAAAAACTATAGAACTCAACAAAAATTTATTCAATATTTTAAGGATTTGATTAATTTTGGTTTGATTGAGATGATTAACAAACCTGACAAAATAACAAATGATACAGAATTGCAAGTTCAGATACCAAAGTACGATAATAATTTCACAAAGATAAGATTAAAAGAGTTGATAATAATTTCAAGATTAAAAGTTGACTTAAAACAAAAAAAGACAATGCTATTTTTGTATATAGACCTTGCAAGCAGAATTGACGAAAAGGGCTATTGTTTTCCATCCTTCAAACAATTGCAAAAGGACTTGCAGACAACAAACGCAAACAGAATTAGTAGTTCTTTGAAAAAGTTAAAACAATATGGTTTTATTGATTACCAGAATTTAGGCAATATTGTAGTTGATGGCAACATCAAACAAAGTAATAATATTTACGTTTTATGTTGTGATGCCGGTTTTCCATTCCTTCTAAAGAGAGGGTTGGATGACTTAAAAGAAAAACTTCAAATGCAAAAAATAAATATTTTAGGTAACAAACACTCTAATCGCAAAAGAAGCGTTAAACAACAACTCAACAACTTATGGAAAAAATTTGATAATAATTCTATAAATACAAAAGAAAGAGACAAACTGTATATTTTGGAAATGGAATACTACAATTTTATCAAATTAAGTAAAGAAAAGTTAGAACAAACTCAATTTAGAATAATTCGGCAACAACCTAAGTTAAATCTTAGTAAACTTGACTATGACGAGTTGTATCATCAAAAACTTAAAAATCAAAAACCACCAAAGGAAAAATTTAAATCTATAACAAATTTATTTCCACTCGAAGAAGTGGACGAAGATTTTCTTAAATATTATTAGACCTCAAAATTGAGGTCTATTTTTTATAATAAAAAATTCAAAGGAGAGATTAAAATGAATACTGGGAAAATTTATCAGGAACTAAAAAATATACCGAAAACTAAAAAATGGCTTAAAAGAAAAAACTATTTTCAGTGGCAATATGGCTTACATAAGCCGAAAACCATGGACTGCCGAGGATTGACTAAAGAAGAATTTATGGAAAAAAATCAAATTGACGAAGAAGAATTTAAGGAATTGCAACGATGGGAAAAAACAAAGACCTATCAGCATCTAAAATTTGTTTTAGAAATGGATAATTTTGACAACAATTTTTTCAACGTTTACGAGGAATTGAAACGAAAAGCGTTGCAAGGCGACTTTCAATCGGCTAAGGAGTTGTTAGAATTACATAACAGCATGGAAAACAAGTTTTCAGAGGATGAAAAAGAAGAAGAAACTTCTAAGAAAAAAAGGAAAAGAAAGAAAAAAAGTAAAGTTGAAGAAGAACCTAAAGCAAAAGAGGAAACAAAAGAAGATGACGATAAACCAAAATTTGACTTTAATATTTAGTAAGGTAGTGAGGTAAATTGACTAAAAAGAATTATAACAAGTTGTCAGTTGAAGAGCAATTAAGGATTATAAATTCTGATCCCGTTCTTTGGTGTGGTAATTTTATTAAAATAGTTGATGGCAACAATCAATTAATTAAATTTAAATTCAATAATGCTCAAAAGGACTTTATAAATAAAAAAAGCAGATTTAATATTATTGCCAAAACCCGTCAATTAGGCATGTCCACAATGATGTTGGGGATTATGTTGTGGTCTGCTCATGTGTTGCCAAATACTCAATATTTGATGATCGCGGACAAAGGAGAATCAACCCAAAATTTGTTCAATAGATTAAAAATGATGTATGAAAGTATTCCAGACGACATCAGAGTTGAACAAAGGAGATCAAACAAGTATGAGTTATTTCTTGAAAATGGCAGTAGGATTTCTGTTCAAACAGCAGGAAATAAAGAATTAGGACGTTCTTTTTCCTGCCAAATAATTCATTTGTCAGAATTTGCGTTTTGGAGCGACGAAGTGCAGGAAAGGGGGCTAATTTCCCTTGAACAAGCGTTGGCGAAAAATAAAGATGCTTTTCTATGTATTGAAAGTACATCGAACGGTATAGGGAATAAGTATTATGACATCTTTACTAACGCTCAAAAGGGAGAAAGCAAATATAAACCTTTTTTCTACGGTTGGGGAAGTAAAGTACATCGAGAAATGTTTAAAAACGAAATTGACGAGGCGGTGACCTGGGCTAAAGGTTTAAACCATGGAGAACGTTATATTCTTAACAAACTATATTTTTATCCCGAAGAATTGGAGTTACATGAAAAATATGGAGTTACCGCTAATCAATTACTTTGGAGAAGGTACAAAATGAGGGATATCGGCGAAGATGCCTTTAATCAAGAATTTCCCATTAATCCCGAAGTATCGTTTATCCAAACCGATACAGGATTTTTTAGTGCTTTAGATATAACAAATAGATATAAATATTTACCTAAACCACTCAATCAGAAAGAAATAGGTGTAGATTTACCAGAAATTTTACTTAAATATTTCGGTAATGGATTTTACATATTTCAACCCATCAAGTCAACCGAAACATATTTCGGCGGTGTCGACAGTTCAGCAGGATTGAAAGGGGACTATTCGGCAATATCAATTTTCAACAGTTCAGGCGAACAAGTTGCGGTCTTTTATAGAAACGACGTGCCAATTTACAAATTTGCTAAAATTTGTTTTGAGTTGGGACATTTGTTCAACTATTGCATGCTCGCAATTGAAAGAAATAGTTACGGTTTGTCCTTGATTGACAAACTAAGGCGAGAGATGCAATATTTGCAAGTGCTAAGGTTTAATAAATTTGATAAGATTCGAGGAATTTTAACAAGCGAGTACGGCTATTATACCGACAACGTAAGCAAAACTAAACTTTTGAACGATTTCAAGGAAGTTTTTGAAGAAGGAATTGTTTTAATCAACGATAGAGAAACATTGGACGAGATGAAGATTTATATCGAAACGAAAAAAGGAAGTTTAGGCAACATTAAGGGAAATAAAAACCATGATGATTTAGTTGATGCAAGTTCTCTTGCAATTCAAGCATTGAAGAAAAATGTAAGTTACTTATAAATTAAAGGAGGAATAAGATTAATGCCAACTATCGATAAAGATAAAATTGACTTAGATACAACGATTGTTGAAGTTAAATTGATAGTAAGAGGAAATAGAAGTATCTTAAAAATCAATTGTACCGCAAGACAAGCCATTGAATTTGTGGACTACTTAAACGAAAATCGGGGAATAATCAGAAACAAAACAGATAAAGAAAAATTTGAAAACAAATTTTATATATTTGATGATATAATCCACAAGAAAACCGTAGGGGTATCGCTAAAAGATGTAAAATATCTTGAAATACCTTACTTTATTGACAAAAAAGATAAATTTGATATAAAAATTTTGACAGTTAATTAATTTATGGGAGGAAAATTAAAAATGGAGGATAAACTTTTCAACTTTGTTTTAATGTGTTTTAGCATTTTATTAAGTATTGCGTTTGGAGGAAACAAATTTATTTTTGCTATTTTGGTAATGCTTATGGCAATTGATTATATTTTAGGAGTTGTAAAGGCATACAAATTAAAGAGATTAAGTAGTAATATAGGATTTTTGGGTATTACCAAAAAAACCACAATTGTTTTAGTTGTAGGTACAGTTTTGTTTTATATTCCAATTTTAGGTTATGCTTTATGCTACTACTTTATTTTACTACAAATACAATCTATAGGAAGGAATTTTGAGGAGGTAGTATATTGATGGATAATTTAAGCAAATATATAATTGATAATTATGATGGTAATCCCAATTGGTTCGAGGACGAGGTACAAACCAATTGGCATCTCCAAAGGGTAAGAAATTTTATTGACATTATGGATTATCTCGACGGAAAACATAAAATATTAAACCGCCCCGATGCAGTTTGGAAAGGAAGAAATTTTAAAGTAAGAAAAATAACACTTCAATACGTTAAACCAATATTGACCTTTGAAGAAAGTTTTTTATTAAAAAATCCGGTTACTTTGACGTCTGATGACGAAGAAACGTTAAACAAGTATAAAGAAATATATAAAAAAGGTAAGTATGACAATTTGGACATAAAGCTACCGCGTTGGATATATTATCTTCTCCTTTATTAGCTAACCATTTAACATGATGTATCTCCAAATATGGTGTTCCGTCATTCTTTTTAAAGGGTGCTTCTTCTCGGCATAATTCACATACTCCATTCGCTCTTCTTCTTGCATACTCAGCAACCAATGGATTCCTTTCATAAGCCGTAGACTTAACCTCCCTTTGTCCAACTTCATTAGGAATATACTTTATTCTATCTGCTAATTCATCATTCGAGATTCTCTTTGCTGCTTTTTCCTGTCTTTCAACTTTCTCTCTATAATCTTCTTCTCTAATGATTGTTGGTTTCTCATTGTCGTTTAAAGCCAGAGGAAATATATACACCTCTCTCAAAACACCATTAAGATCTGCTTGTTTATCTTTATATGGTTCTACAACTAGGTGAACCTGTCCTTGATATGTGTATTCTCCATTATTAAATACCTCAAAAAGATGTACCTCTACATTATTTGTTTGTGATTCAGCAAGGGTTCTATTCTGTGCCCAGTTGATATCTTGATCTCCAGTCTGTCCCATCCCAGTATAATGAAAAACTCCATCAATCCATTTGTCCTCATAAACATTGTCTCCAAGATGATTGGAAATTAATACTAGGGTATTTGTAGTATTACTTTTTCTCATACCTCCCTGAGTAGAACATAGGAAGACCTCACATAACTCAGTGTTATTTAGGATATCTCCTTTCTTAATGTTTATTTCACTCATTTGATTGTTCTAAAATTTTATCTACTATGAAAACATCAGCTGCTACTAAATCATATTTCTTCAATTCTTCTATACTCACCCATTGCATTGATTCATGTTCAAGATTCTTTATATCTTTATCATTAGTTGAAATAAAATATGATCTTATTTTTACTTCCATTTGAGGATATTTGTATACTACCTCACACAGAAAATTATCAACATTAATATCAATATCTAACTCTTCTTGAAATTCTCTCTTTAATGCATCTTCATCACTCTCGTTTTCTTCTAATTTACCACCAGGGAATTCCCATTTGTATTCTTGGTGTTTGCCTTTGCCTCTTTGGGCTATTAACACTTTATCTTGATCTCTTAGTATACCTGCAACAACGTTTATCAAATCTGTTTATTATTGAGTTTAGTCTAGCAATTATATCAAATAATGAGACATGTTACTCTCCCTTTTTATACTGTCTCTTTTGTCTCATTCTCATTTTACATAGGGTCCAGACGTGTA
>ENA-UOOK01000864-UOOK01000864.1-fermentation-metagenome-genome-assembly--contig:-NODE-864-length-40610-cov-7.711281_pt1 | contig 40610 bp, 46 predicted proteins | sample MGYA00245777_ERZ724023 | MGnify/ENA primary metagenome ERZ724023 (study PRJEB28704, sample SAMN03018312) | fermentation metagenome | biome: anthropogenic terrestrial biome; feature: soil; material...
ATTCCTTATAGGTAGTCTAAAAACAGGGGGGAGGGGCAGAGCCTTGGGGTTGTTGCATAGTTTCCATTCCTTATAGGTAGTCTAAAAACTCTTCTGCTCTCTCCGGGGGTATGGACGAACAGACAAGTTTCCATTCCTTATAGGTAGTCTAAAAACGGTGACGATACATCCCGCCAACTCGCTAACTTTGAAATGTTTCCATTCCTTATAGGTAGTCTAAAAACCTGTATAAGTGGTTGTGTTTTGCCTGTTCCACTCCAGTTTCCATTCCTTATAGGTAGTCTAAAAACATATGATTGCATATGGTAAACAAGCCCACGTACATTAGTTTCCATTCCTTATAGGTAGTCTAAAAACTAATCCGAAAAAATAACTATGATTCATATTTTTATGTTTCCATTCCTTATAGGTAGTCTAAAAACTAGAGTAAAGTCAAAGGGACTAGCCTACATAGTAGCAGTTTCCATTCCTTATAGGTAGTCTAAAAACACTTGTCCGAATTGTTTACGTGCGGCAGAGCATCTCGTTTCCATTCCTTATAGGTAGTCTAAAAACGGTACGCGCTGATAGTAGTAGCCAGGGCAAAAGATACCGGTTTCCATTCCTTATAGGTAGTCTAAAAACGCATAAGCACCGGGAACATTGAGAGGACGGTTTATAGTTTCCATTCCTTATAGGTAGTCTAAAAACGAGTTCTTGTTCACTTGAAACACCTGGAATGAATGTAGTTTCCATTCCTTATAGGTAGTCTAAAAACGCATTGAGTTCTTCCAGGTTCTCATATTCGCCTATCGGTTTCCATTCCTTATAGGTAGTCTAAAAACCCGTTTGAACAGCAAAAAATAAAAGAAAAATATTGCTAGATATAAATAAGAATGAATCTAATCATAGAAGAAAACCATTAATCTCAACCTTTAGAGCCTCTTCGAAGAATGTCGTCGGGTACCCCGCTTTTTTACACCACCGAATACCGACGACATTATAAAAAATTAGTTTCGCCCCCTTTTTCCTGACCGATCACCTCCTTTTCAAAATATCGTGTTGTCCTTAATTTATATACGATAACAGAATCCTCATCTTCGTTAATAATACTTCCGAGTTCGAGAAGCATTCTTTTATATCTTGCACTTGTAATCTCACCTTCAAAAACGGAGTTTTGAGTCCAATAAAGAAACTCACGCATCTTCTTTAAAACTTTTCCTACTCGCTTTTCTTTTATGTCATATACTAAAATAACATACAATATACTCACCTACCATTGTGCAATAAAAGGCGCATAAGGTTCCTCCCCCATTAGATGCTTTTCCAGCTTATACAACTCCATGCGAATTAGGCGACGATAAGATACATTTCTGCCTGTTGGTCTGTGCTTAATCGTCGTACCTAACCGTTTATCGATCTCTTCAATAAATGTCTTCCTGCCTTTATCATTCAAAAACACTCCTTCTGTTTCTTCAATAAAACTTTTGGTAGTAATGCTCCCATGAGCTATTAAAGAAAAAATCACCCGATCGACCAAAATAGGTTTAAATATCTCTGCTACATCAAGATTCAAAGAAAACCTACGATAATTGGTGGTATGCAAATAACCAATTCGAGGGTCAAGATGTGTTTTATAAATTTCAGCAAGAACAGTTGTATATAATATGGAATTACCAAAACTTATTAACGCATTCATGTAATTTTGGGGTGGGCGACGCGACCTTTCACCAAATTGAAACTCTGGCTTGTTCACAATAGCATCAAACGCGGTATAATAACACTCCCGAATGTTTCCCTCAATTGCCATTAACTCTGAGATACTATTACAATGTTGATTACTCATAGCCAAAGATTCTATCCGCTCAATTATTCCACCTACACCCCGTCCCCGGTTTGCATAATACTTCAGTACTTGCCTAATATTCCTAACGGCACCTTCCTCAAAAGCTAGGGCTATAGCCATTCGTTTAGATTCATCCAGGTAGTGTTCTGCCTGCCTTAAAATCATATAACCCGAATTATAGTGCTCTCTTGGATAAAACGTACCCATATAGTAACCATAGTAGTTAAAGTAGTGAAGTAAAATCTCTTTTTGCGAAATTAACTCCAAGAATTTTTTATTAAAATCCACCTCGCCAAAAACTATTATCGATGATATATCCTCAATAGGTAAATACTTTATTCTCTCACCCTCAACCTCAAAGGCAAGAGTATTTCCCTTCCTTCTAAGGATGCCATTAGAAAAAACGTAGACAATCCTTTTCAATTTTTCCCCTCCCCTTTTATGCCCAGCACAAATCATGGTATCCGCAACTTTTGCAAACAGACAGTTCTTGAGGCTCAGGGGGTACTGCCATATAGAGGACTTTTAAGATTTCTTTCCTCGCTTTATCAAGTTCACTTTTTGCTTCCTCATCTAAAGTAACATGCTCAATCTTCTTCTCCTGAGGAAACCTTAGTTCTCCTTTAGCTACAATCCCCCTTTCTCTAAATTCGTCAAGATAAAATAGCAACTGCATCCTAGCACTTTTCTTATGCTTAGAACTCTTTTTAACCTCACAAACAACCAATTCGCCGCCATCTTTTTTAAGAAAATCTATCTTAGAATGCCCTAAATTTAATTCTTTACGTTTATCAAAACGAGAGTATGAATAATTATGAATAAACCTACCCAGATCAATATTAGGGTTGTCCTCATCGGGGTTTATTTGATGTCCCATGAGCCAAACTTCCCGCTTGCAAACATAATAATACCAAATAAGGGTACCAGAAACGTTAACATCGCTCCCCATTCCTATCACCCTTTATAAATATATACCATTGCCCTCTTCTATCTGAGCGCTTAAGCAATGGGCCAAGCCTGTTTCCTTTGAATAGTCTGCCGGATTTGCAATTCTTGCTATTGCTACATCCTCAATACCTGCTATAAGTGTACGCGCTGTGGCTGGATCTAAAGACACACAAAACTGTTGTATTAATCCCATAAACTTTTTCCGTTCAACATAAGTTAATTTGGCTCTATACTTATTATCTAAATACAGATCATACAGTTTCTCCGGGCCCTCACCGCCAGTAACTTTGTTCAACGAGCTTCTAGCCCTTTCTGATAAGCTTTCTTCACCGAAAGGTACAAAGACATCAATTTTAGGATAGTTAGCTTTAAAAGGATCCAATCCAGCTATTCCCGACCATTGCCCTGTAGCTGCCTTGGATAATAACTCCAATGATGATGTTCGGATATTTATTTCCATCAATTCGTGATAATATTTTGCAATAATCTCGGTGGTCTGTGGTTCGTCCCAAGAAGAATTCCTTTGGAAACAATTATCAGTTACCCGCCTTGCCTCTTCAGCCTTATAAACATAGCGTCTTGTATCTGTTTTCCCCCGACGCAGAAACTTGAACACAATCACTTCCGCTTTATCACCCTCATTGTGACGATTTGCACGGCCAGCTGCCTGTACGATAGACGGGATAATAGGTAAAGCTCTTAAGATTGCATTGAAGCTTAAGTCAACACCACACTCTAACACCTGGGTGGAAACGACAACAGTTCTCTTCAGTCCTTCCAGACTGTCCTTTATCTCAGCTATTCTTTCAACTTTATGAAGCGGAGTCATACAACCCGTCATATTAAAACACTTAACTTTCTCCGGTAACTTTTGCTTCAAAAGCTGATATACCTCACCAGCATCTTTGATGGTATTCATTATTATCGCTATGGACCCCTTTTCTGAAAGAGACGATAAAGCAAGATCTACTACACCTTCCTCATCCACTGAATTAGGCAAAAGTTTAATTCTATAACGATCCGGTGCTGTAATCTGAGGAGCCAAATTGCAAACAGGTATACTAAGGCCAAAATCAAATGAAGGCATGGTAGCAGTGGAAAAAAGAACTTGCATATTATATACTTCAGTGGCTGCTTGCAACATATGTAAAAAAATATTCCAGGTAGATAAATCAATAATCTGAGGCTCATCAATTATCAAAAAAGCCTGCTTCAGGCCTTCCATCCTTAAAGTATTCTGGGCTCTAGCCGGAAAAAGAGCTCTGAATAGCTGATTAAAAGTGGTAGTAATTATCGGTGCTTCCCAAGAATCCATTGCTAATAGATCTCGTTCTGTTAATTCTTCTTCACTATCGAAAACCGCCAAGTGGTTATGCTGAAATACATCTAAGCCTGTTGAAAACGAGATTTCCTTTGTTGCTTGAGAAAGAATAGATAAGTATGGCGCAACATAGATTATCTTTTTGCATCTTCCATCAGCTAATGCTTTTAACGCAACTCTAGTTCCAGTTAATGTCTTGCCTAGCCCTGTTGGGAGAAGAAGGGTAAAAATAGAATTGTTCTGGTTCCCAATATAGTTATTTAAGCAGTCTTCCTGTATCTTCTGCCGCAGTTGTACGATATCTGAGGATTTACCTCCCTTTTCCTTCATTTCTGTTGCTTTGGATTGGCAATAAAACCAAAATTGCCCCAAAACACTCTTGGGCTCAATAATTTCTTTCTTATGTGACTCAATACCTGCTGCATGATAGCGATCATTTAAAATCAAGCTGGAAGTAATTTTGCGTTTCTCCAAACAGATTTTAGCAGCTCCATAATAAATAGGATTTTTTGTTCTAAGAAGCTGAGTGCTTATTCGCTGACTATCATAATATAATCCCTTCCATATTTTAGGTGCCTCTTCTAACCATGGTATGATTTCGTCTACATGCCACTCTCCCTCAGGAAAAAAACTCTTTATATAATTAGTAATACCTTTAAGGTCACACTCCAACAAATCATCCTTCATCAAAGTATTTCCCCAAGGAGGGTCCTCTTCTAAATCACCCAGTCCTCCATGATGGTCATAGATATCACGGGCTAACAACAATAGATGCCTTTTTAAGGCTCGCAGTTGTTTCGTATTCGATTCAAACTTTGGCAAGATTTCGTTACCATAAAATACAAATATTGCAGACCCAAGTGGCGAATGATTAACTGACTTTCCCTTCCCGCCACCAATACCAACACTACGGATCCATTGTTGCCAGGTGGTCCTTGCCTTCCCCATGTCATGTAAAAGGCCTGAAAGAAAACAAAGTCGAGATAGGGGATCCCCATTAGGATCCCCTATCCCTTTCGCGACCGCTTCTAAATGTTCCGAAAGTGGATATTTGTTATCTTTTAAGCCTGGACGGGCTATACATTTTTCAAAAGTTATTACCATATACATATCGCCTCGTCAGTGGGTAATTTATAAAACTGATATGGATAATCCCCCTTTTGTTGTATTTGCGGAACAAACGATAGAACCTTTCCAGATACTTCATAAATCAAATTTATCGTTCCTTGAAAGGCCCTTTCACCAAGATACTCATATTGCATTCCACCAACTCGCCCATATTGAACACCTAATTTCAACGATAACTTTTTAATAGCATGGCTAGGAACAACAGTTACAGTCTCCATAATGCTTGATGATAAAGTTTCTAATAAACTACCTTCATAACAATCAATGAATTCCGGAAAGGTCAGGCAATAAGCACTTCCAAGATACGTGTGATAAGTACTGCGCCGCTCTTCAATCATACTTGAAAGCTTATCCAAGTGATCTCCAGCATAATAAATTCTATAATAAGGATTTGCTACTAATTCAATTGAGGTTGGCCTGTTAAACGTAGAACCACCACCGACCCACCCTTTCCCAAGAAAAGATAGTTCCTGTGTTACAGTCTTTACTTCCGAAAGAAGTTGAATACCGATCCTATTTTCCCCCAACAAGCGTTCTTCTCCCAATATGGAAGCCAATAGTCCATGCAAAACTGTTCTAGAGATAAATGGATATGAAGCATGGGTAGTTGTAGTATCCGGTCTGCGAAAATGAGCTATTTTCCCTTTTAAATCAAAAACTAAAACCCTCATGGTTCCACCCCCGATGCAACTCTACCAGACAAAACATTTTTCTCCAGGTAATTCTCCTTCAATCTTCAATTCTGGTGCGGCCCAATAACGAATCCTTGAAATCTTATTATTATATTTGGTCAAAACCCCAACTAACGACTCAACATTCAACGCTATTTCTGAAACTGAAGTTGGTGGATTCCCCCCTTGCCACACTTCACGAGCTGGCTCTAACTGTATATGATCTTCTAGATAGCCTACTCTAAAGAAAGGATCGTTATATTCAATATGCATTAAAAACAAGGGTTGCTGAAAACCACGTCCTCGTGCTTGTCTATGTTTAGTCCCCTGCCAGAGAGATTCTAATAGTAAATCAACATCAATTTCATCCAATCCTGTATCCCTGGCAATAGTTGCATTGATGACTGCTGGCATAGCAAAAACTGCAAACGGGACTATGTACGTGGTCCAAATCGTTCCCTGGCTTTTCCCCTCACCTTGACTAGGCATCACGACTGTACCCTGCACATACTTACTTTCCACCGGATGCAGTGAATGGGCCCAACCAAACTGAACAGGTCCTGTTTGGTTAAAACTACCATTCTTTACCGAATATACTGCACCGAATAACCGAACATCATAGCCAGCCTTTAATAATGGCTCTCGCTCAACGTCACCACTAAAATTAGCCTTTTTCAGTGTTTCTTTGGCAAGCCCTTCACGTCCTAATAACTTGCCATCATCTGTCCGCTCCTGCCGACAGAAAACAAAGTAACGCTTCTGATCTCCTCCCTCAGGATACTTTGCTAGTACATAATCGCGAACATCTCGTTTAATGCTTACATCAGATAGAGAAATTCTCCCATCATCCTCACCAAAAAGCCTACGCGCATCACTATCGTTTAGTGGATCGCGATTGGGAATTCCATCTTTTACACTTTTAACAAACAACAACTCGGCACTATTAATGTTCATAATAAAAAGCCTCCTTTATCTTAATTTTTTTCTTCCTCTTCTTCAGATTCACGTTCTTGAGGTGATAAAGCTAAGTTATAACCAGACCAAAACATAGCCATAAAACTATCCTTTTCCCTCTCGATTTCTGTGCCTTTATTCTCAAACTCTAATAAAACTATAGCTAGTCGCTGCCAAAAATCATTGGTCACTCGCATATCTAACCTAGCTGCATATTCCCTCATTTTCACTAAAGCACGTTTCCAAATAGTTTTTGGAGTAAGATCACTACCAAAAGTCATTACCCGATGTTTAACAAAATCTTTCTTACCAGAAACTGGATAATACTGTCTAGCAAAAAGACGCGTCAAAACACCTGCAGCAAAACCGACCTCTTCAACGTTGCTAAAAACCATTTCATGCGGTGGAAGTTCCATCAACACCTGTTTAAGTTCTTGCCAATCTCTCACAGTATCTATTCCCTCCTTCTCACATCTTTCTCGTTCTGCATAGAGGCGCAAAAATTGCTTAAATGCTAAATAAAAGATCACTTCATCCCTTAAAGAGAAAATAGAATCAGGTAAGTTATGAGCCAGCTGAACCATTCGCAGACTGCTATTTTTAATAAATCTATTAGCTGCTATTGGTGCATTATGCATAATGGAATCAAGAGTTGTCCACAAGTACGATGAACCAAAAGCATTGACTAATAAAAAAGGTAAAGAACTATAAATACTCAAGATTCTATTACGATTTTGTTCTGTCAAAACTAACATATTTTGGGCAACTTCAACTGCATATCTTTGAACTTTCTTGATAATATCGTCTAACTTAATTGCAATCGACGGCACTACATCCTCAATAATAGCCCTAACGTGAATATCGCCCCGATTAGGGTCGCCTGAAAAATATATAAGATTTAAACGATAGTCATCTCTAGATAATTCTTGCGGTAATACATAGTCAAAACCCGCTATGGTTTTAAGGTGAGTATCTAATCTGTTATCCCTGCCTCTCTTCTCTAACATGATCCGAAAACCTTCAACAAACTCCTCCTTTTCTTCCCCTTCCAATTTATTGTCTAGGAGCGGTACAACATATGCAGAGCCATAAATTCGAGCTTTGGCTTGTCCTTTTCTAGCATCCTCTTTTCCTCTAGCACTAGATACAGGTGTAAAAAGCTCTTTTGTAAGATTATAATCTAATTCTGTTGTCAATTTGGTTAAAACAGTAGCTCCATAAGAAAGAGCTGTATAACAGCTGTGACAAATGGCGATCCCCTTTGTCATCTCGTTCTTCTTCCAATTCAAGGGATTGGGACAATTCCATGTATGAAGAAACCAAGGCCAGCTTTTACAATACGCAGATACTAGCGCTCCCTTTTCTTTGCATAAAAAACACTGACCATTTTTTTCTTCACCCATTTCTGCTCCTTCAGCAATTTTTGCCGGCCAAAACGCCTCAAGCACATTTCCTAGATTAGAAACGAGGAATTTTCCAGGATAGAGTAGGCTTGTACCAATATTGGAAAAATGCAAATCACCTAATGGAACAGGCTTTTCCTTAATAACAAACGGACTTCCCTCTTTCAACTGAACTAGTAACATCAGTCCATACGATTTATCTTTATTGTCAAACTTAAGTTGACTTGCTTGCGTATAAATTTCTTCAGCCAATGTATCAATTAAATCATCCGCTATTGTTAAAAAAGGTGTTTTCCTTTTCCTTTCTTCAATGAATGCTTTTATGCTATAAATAGCTTCTTGTCTTAAGGTCCCTGCATCTTCATCGCCCTGAGCAGCAAATTGTAACAATGTTTTAGTATATATTGGATATGCAGGAATTCCATACCATCCCTGAGCCTTAAGAGGATTACCTGCCCTTGGAAATACAAAATTTGCACCTACAACCTTATCGTCTGGAAAAAATTCTTCTCTAGTTTTGTTTTTGCCAACCTCCTTTTCTCTAAATTCTCCCCATCTGCTTACTGGATGGACTGCGAACCTTGTGTCTTCAATCTCTACAACCAATACATTTTGAAAAAATTTCTTCCCTTCCCCCATTACGTCTGAAACCTGTAATAATACGTCCCTTGGAGCCATCCCACCCCCAATTAGCGGTCTCCCTAGCCTAATAACATTTTCAATTAGCACATTCACACCCCCTTTTTGATGATTTTCTTGTTCCCATAATGGCAACACAGCCAAAGCCTTGGCTGTTTTTACTCCCAATCCCTGTATCCAAGGCAACTTGCAGCATGACTGGAGGGCCTTCCATTACCAGATTACACATATAACCTTTTATTATGGTACCTTTATAGTTAATGATAGAAAGGCGTGGTTGACTACTAGGTAATATTTTGATTTCCCCATTAGGCACACTTGTTTTATGAATAATAGAATATTTTTTGGCAATGTTTTCCTGGACAAGCCTTGTAAACTCCGGCTCCCCTGGTTGAAAATAAAATGTATACTTTTTATGATCTGCCTTTAATATCGTGCTGTATGTAACAATAGGTGATAAAGAACGGATACGAACCCGCTTATCTGTTATTTTATCTTGTATAATATCTACCCCAATAACTTCCAGTTCATACTCCCCTAAACGAAAGATGCCTACCTTAAGAAAATGTTCTAATAGAGATGAACAAAAAAATTCCAACGGCGATGATATTACTAGCTTTAAGTCTGAATCAAAACTTATGGTTTGAGCTTTTTTATCAATCTGGTAGCGGCCCATTAACCTTGAAAACGTAAACAAACGAAAACTCCTTTTCTCATAAGTAAAACCAACCTCATGGATTTTTTTTGCAGTCTCTTGATCAAGGTTATTATAAATTGCCCCCTGCACAACATGGTTATAATGAATGGGAAGATATATTCTCTTCTTTATACCAAGATTCAGCTGAAGTTGCATAATTACACCTCCCTTCAATTATCTTGATAATTATATTATAGCATACCTCTCCGCAACATACTGACATTTATGTCGTTAACTATTTTTGCTGTTTTTTGCTTATAAGGCCAGTCTAGGGGGCAGTCTTTTATAAGGCCCCCTAGACTTCGCAAAACTCCATCACAACACCCTCAGAAGCCTTCCAGCTTCGCCACACCAATCGCCTGATCTGCTCCAGAGTAGTAAACCAAATACTCATCATTCCACTTAATTGCACCACAGCTGAAGACAACGTTAGGCACAAGACCTTCCCTCTCCCAAGGCAGCTCAGGCTCCATGATGGGATCCTCGGTACGGAACAGAACCTTCGTTGGATCCTCAAGATCTAAGATTGCAAGACCAAGTCGATATACATTATTCCGATCCGCTGCATGATAGAAAAAGAGCCAACCCTCCGGGGTTTTAAGTGGAGGTCCTGCAGAACCTACCCGCGTCTCCTGCCAACTATCTGGAATGGTCTGCAAAAGGGGCTTGTGATCCTGCCAGTCTTTTAGATCTGGACTGGATGCAAGCCAGACATTTGGTGCCCGGCGATGAAGGAGGAGATATTTATCTCCGACCTTTTCCGGAAAAAGGACACCATTTTTATTGGATTCTTCTAGTAGGACTCCATGTCGCTCCCAGTGGAGAAAGTTCTCTGTACTGGCTAGGGCAATCTTGAAATCTCCATCTTTTCTGCCACCGAAAGCAGTGTAGGTCATCCAATAACGTCCATCCATATAAACAATGCGTGGATCCTCTACTCCCCAATGTTCTTGTGCAGTTTCCCCTTGGAACACAGGCTTATTGAAACGCCAGAAATTCAACCCATCGATGCTAGCAGCATAGCCAATTCTGGAAACAAATCTTTCATTGTATCCGCCATAGGGACGATCCATCGCCCTATATAATAGGTGAATTACTCCATCGCGCTCCACGACTGCACAGTTAAAAACCGCTGCCCGCTCCCAAGGATGATCCTCCAACGGCGCCAAAATTGGTTCCTCTGTTAACCTCGCAAGTCGCATTTCTTCGCCCCTCACTTTTGTATACTATACTTTCCCCCTGCGAGGCGAGGCTGCCTATTGTATTGCCTGTTTAAGCGCCATCCCTAGGCCTGCATTATCTTGCTGCTTTACTATGGTTTCTGCAGCAGGTCCATAGGCGAAAACCGGCACCGAGCTACCAGTGGGCCCCTGGCTGGTCCACACAAGGCCTGCCCGGTTATTCAGCAGGGTGGAAAGTATGTAAGGGGCATTGGTACTATCAATCGTAGAGAGTAATTGCGCCTCCTCAACTGTCAAGTCCTCAAAGCCTGCATCAAGACTTAACAGATCCCACAAATTTGAAAAATCCCATTTCAACTCGCGATCCATCTGCTCTACCGATTTTTGAACCTGCTTAAGATATTCTATGTCAGCTTTGCCGTCAAGGAGACCCCCTGCCTCAAAAGTTGAGGTAATAACAACTAATACATCAGGGTGTGTCCTAGCATATTCTAATACAACTGCCACCGCCCGATCAAATGCTAATATTTCCATTACCATGCTAGCTGGATCATTTTGCATGCTAGCATCTCCCATCCTGCTTCCCGAGACAAGCAAAAAGAAGGGTTCTTGAGCAAACTCGTCCAATGCCTTCTCGGTCATGTCCGCCAAGGATGGCAGCCTTTCTGGATCCCGATCTATTTCAAAGGGAAGCTGATCATTTGCAAGTAGTCCCAAGAGTTTCTTACCCTGGGCCTTTTCCAATGTTTCCCTGGTCTGGGCTACAATAAATCCATCGATCTGCGCTGTCAAGAGCAAATCCCGGCTATCTTGCCTTTTCCCACCGAAGATCACCGGCCTGAAAGCATTACGCCCTCCCCCAATTAACAGATCAAGTTTCGCTCCCATCGCCTGCTCTGCTATAGCTGCCTCATCAGTTGCACTCATGCTCCAGGCATAAAAAGCCGCAGGCAGAGGCTGAGTAACCCGACCATCTGTGATAATCCCGACTTTGCCTCCTTTGCCTTTCATTAGCTGTGCTATTGACTGCAGCTTTTCCCCAGACGGCAGCATTGAGATCAAGCCATTATTTGTTTTTCTGCCTGTAGCCAAAGCTGTGCCAGCTGCAGCCAGATCCGGTACTGGCGAGTTAGCAGAGCCTGTCTTCATCTTCCCCTGGTGCGTAAGCTCATCTATGTGCAGGTGGCCACCGGCGAAACTCCGGGCTAAATTTAACTGCACCGAACCTAGGCCGTTTCCCACCAACAAAATCACACTTTTTGCTTGTTGCGCTACTGTAGACATTGCAAAAAGCGCAAGCAAGATTGAAACAAGTAGCATCTTTCTCATATCCATCGCCCCCTCAAAAATGAATGTTCAAAAATTCCAGACTGCATCAGAATAGTAAAATCCTCTTTTTTCTAGTTATTCTATCTCCACATTGCCAAATCCTCCTGAAGAAGAAGGAGATCCCAGGCAAACCATGAATATATAATTAACAACTTCCAGGAAAGGGGATTTGAGAATGGGATTTAAAATAGGCGTAATGGTAGATTCTTTTCGCCTGGGAATCCGCGAGGGTCTGAAAAAATCAAAAGAAGTAGGGGCAGATGGGGTGCAAATCTATGCTGTCCACGGAGAAATGGATCCAGCCAATTTGAATCAGGCTGCACGCAAAGAGCTCCTACAGTTCATAAAAGACCAGGGCCTTGTGGTTTCTGCCCTCTGCGGCGATCTAGGCTCCCCGGGCTTTACCAATGCGCAAATGAATCCTGAGCGGATCGAAAAATCTAAACAGATTGTGGATCTTGCCTGCGATCTAGAAACAAATGTAATCACAACCCACATTGGAGTAGTGCCCTCTGATCCAACATCAGAGCGCTACCGGGTACTCCAGGATGCCTGCAACCAAATCGGCGCCTACGCAGAAGAAAAAGGGTGCCACTTTGCCATCGAGACAGGCCCCGAGCCCAGCGAAACCTTACGTAAATTCTTAGACAGTCTCCAGACAAAAGGTGTGGGTGTAAACTTCGACCCTGCAAACCTAGCTATGGTAATTGGTGAAGATGCAGCAGCAGCCGTAGCGAACCTGGGGCCCTATATCGTGCACACCCATGCCAAAGACGGCGTGCAATACAAACCTATCGATCCTGAACTGGTCTATGACCCTGAAAAGCTCAGTGCCTCACCTGAAGTGCAAATCCCAGATTACTTCCAAGAAGTGCCCTTAGGCGAAGGACAGGTAGCCTGGCCTGAGTACTTGGCTGCCCTGAAAAAAGAGGGTTTTGAAGGTTTCCTCACAATTGAGCGTGAGGTAGGAAAAAATCCTGAAGGTGATATTCGGCTAGCAGTAGACTTTCTTAAAAAACTAATTGGCTAACAACAAAGAGGAGGCGTTGCCTCCTCTTCTCTATTCCAGTCCCATCTGTTTTAAGTTCTTAAAGCTAATGGCCAAGCTCTCGAAGGGATCCCGCTGGCAGATATCCTGCTCCACTACATACCACTGGACACCACTTTCTTTGCAGGCCTCCAAAATCCCAGGCCAGTTCAGATTGCCCTCTCCTACCTCTGTCATCGCTTGCTTCCCATCAATAACGCCCATATCTTTGAGGTGAATCACAGGCAACCTCCCTGCCAGCTTGCGAATCCAGGCTATGGGGTCTGCGCCACCGTGCTGGATCCAATATGTATCCAGCTCCGCTGTTACATACCGGGAATCGCTCTGTTCAAAGAGGAGCTCTAGCCCTATCTTCCCATTGAATTTTTCAAACTCAAAACTGTGATTGTGGTAGCCAAACACCAGTCCTGCCTCAGATAGCTTTTTGCCTACGGCTGTTGCTTCCTTGGCAAATCTAATAAATCCTTCTTCGCTTCGATACTCCAGGGGCATGCTCCCCACAGCCACATACTTGCATTCCAAAATCTTATGCTCTCGAATTACCTCTTCAATCTCGTTTTGCAGTCTCTGGAAAGGAAGGTGAGTGATGCAAACAGTGAGTCCCTCACCATCTAAGATTTTTTTCAGTTCCTCCACATCAATCGGGCCCATTCCAGAAATCTGTACTGCCTCATAGCCAATCTCTCGTACTTTTTTCAAGCTTTTGGCTATGTCTTTCGGTGTTTTAAGATAATCACGCAGTGTATAGAGCTGCGCTCCAATTACAGATGCCAACACCAACACCTCCCTACCCTTTCAAATTCGTCTTAATACTGTGTTTTCCTGCCTCAATTTAAAATTTAACGCATAGAATCGAATTGTTGGGAAAACAACTGGAGGTCAGTATGAACAGACGCGAACAAGGAAGTATCGTTGCCATCACCCACAACCCCGATGAAGGTCGAGCCATTCGCAAAGCTTTGGCCCTATTAAAATTCGGAGATCGCCTCTGTGGGTCTGATACCATTGTGATCACCCCAACTGGGTGAAAAGTGCACCGTGGTAGGTCCCCAGTCGCTGCGGGAGCTAATTCGCGGGCTCCGGGGCCACGATCCCAAGAGAAAGCCACAGTTAGTTTGGGGATTAAAAATATTGCCCTCTCCTGGCCACCTGCCCAAATCCACGGCTCCCCTAAGAAAAACCTGGGAATCCACGATCAACTCCACGAGTTCATCTGTGCCATGGCAAAGGCAATTGGAACAAGGCTTCTTGGATTCAGGCCTCAGGCTGTGCGCTATTTATTCAGCCCAATTCGCTCAGGTCTAGGGAAAGGTTGAAAAGATGGAACTGAGGGGACTCCCTTTGCATGAAGCAAAGCTAATTTTCAATCAAATAGCCTATGGTACGCCAATTGCTATAGAATAATTTCCTGTGGATTTACTTTTTCAATTCTCCGGCAAAATTTATCCACAAACTCCCCTTGCAGAGGTTATCCTCATATGCTATAATTTATCTAAGCTAAATTTACGTGCGCCTATAGCTCAGTGGATAGAGCATCGGCCTCCGGAGCCGGGAGCGCAGGTTCGAGTCCTGCTAGGCGCACCATTTTCTCATTTAAACCTAACGTGCTTCTTTGGAGGCACTTTTTTCATACCCAAAAGAAAGGATGTGGCTTTATGGAAAACAAAAGATTCAGCGAGGTGGGACTCACCTTCGATGACGTCCTCCTAGTACCGGGGTATTCCCAGGTTCTTCCTAAAGAAGTGAAGCTAGGAACCATGTTTACCCAAAAAATCAAACTAAACATTCCCCTTTGTAGTGCAGGCATGGACACTGTTACCGAAGCTAGGATGGCAATTGGTATTGCCCGCGAGGGAGGCATCGGTGTCATCCACAAGAACATGTCTATTGAAGAGCAGGCAGGTGAGGTGGACAAGGTTAAACGCTCAGAAAGTGGCGTAATCGTAGATCCTATCTATCTGCCACCAGATCGCAGTGTGCGGGAAGCTTTACAAATTATGGAAAGATACCACATCTCAGGGGTCCCCATTACACAGGGTGCATTGCTGGTGGGCATCCTCACTAACCGGGATCTGAAGTTTGAGGAAAACTTGGACCAGCCTATCTCCAACCTGATGACAAGCGAGAACCTCATTACTGCACCTGTAGGCACCACTTTAGAGGAAGCTAAACAAATTCTCCATAAGCACAAGATTGAGAAGCTTCCCCTGGTTGATGATAACTTCCACTTAAAGGGACTTATTACCATTAAAGATATTGAAAAAGCCCGTCAGTATCCCCATTCATCTAAGGATGGCAATGGCCGCCTAGTTGTGGCAGCTGCTGTTGGCGCTACTGGCGATATGATGGATCGGATATCAGCCCTAGTTAATGTTTCTGTAGATGCCCTTGTTGTGGATACAGCCCATGGCCACCATGTGAATGTGATAGAGGCAGTAAGAAAGATTAAAAGCAAATACGATGTGCAAGTGGTGGCGGGCAACGTAGCCACAGCCGCGGCCACAGAGGCCCTAATTGAGGCAGGAGCCGATGGGATCAAAGTTGGTATAGGTCCAGGATCCATCTGCACAACCCGGGTTGTGGCCGGCATTGGCGTGCCTCAGATTACAGCCGTGCTCAATTGTTCTTTAGCTGCAGCCAAGCATGGAATCCCTGTGATTGCAGATGGCGGCATCAAATATTCTGGTGATATTGTCAAGGGCCTTGCAGCTGGTGCTAGCAGCATTATGATCGGTAACTTATTTGCCGGCACAGAGGAAAGCCCAGGGGAGACCGAGATCTATCAGGGCCGTAGCTTTAAGGTCTATCGCGGGATGGGCTCAATCGGCGCGATGAAATCTGGAAGTCGGGATCGTTATTTCCAGGAAAATGCTCCCAAACTTGTGCCCGAAGGTATTGAAGGCCGTGTCCCCTATAAAGGACCCCTTGCTGATACTGTCTATCAGCTCCTAGGTGGATTGCGAGCTGGTATGGGCTATTGTGGTGTAGCGGATATCGAGGAACTGAAGACGAAAACCAAGTTTATCCAGATCAGTAATGCAGGCTATAAGGAAAGTCATCCTCATGATGTGCAAATTACCAAAGAAGCTCCCAACTACAGCCTCTAGAACTTGACCTTGTGATCTGAACTAGGTTATAATATAGGTGGTTGTAGTTTTTGCTCCCTATCGCTGTGTTCGCATCTCCCGAAGACCCTAGTTGCAAATGGAGGGGAGTTTCTTGGGTTTAAGCGCAAAGCAAGAGAATTTGTTCCATGAGTTTTCTCAGCTCACCGATGAAGAGATTATCGAGCGAGCCCATGCTGGTTGTGATGCAGCAGTTGAGTTTCTGATCATCAAATATAGAAACTTTGTTCGTGCTAAAGCTAGATCTTATTTTTTAGTGGGAGCAGACCGGGAAGATATTGTGCAAGAGGGAATGATCGGGCTTTATAAGGCGATCCGGGATTTTAAGCAAGATCGCCCCGCCTCCTTCCGTGCCTTTGCTGAACTCTGCATTACCCGGCAGATGATTACGGCAGTGAAATCTGCCACCAGGCAAAAGCACATTCCCCTTAATTCTTATGTTTCTTTAAACAAGCCTGTCTTCGATGATGACTCTGATCGCACTTTGATGGATATGATCTCCTCTGAATCCCAAAGCGTAGCTGATCCGGAGGATCTGATCATCGACCGGGAAAGCTTTAACGACATCAGCGATAAAATGGGCCAGATGTTAAGTACCCTAGAATGGCAAGTCCTGATCGATTACATCAATGGTAAATCATATCAAGAGATTGCCCGGGATCTGCACCGGCATGTGAAATCCATCGACAATGCACTTCAGAGAATACGAAGAAAAGTGCGGGATACGATGGGAAGATAATAATATGGGTGGACTTTTTTTCGGTTATCTTCTATAATAGATACTAATTTATAAAACACAAGAAGGCTGGTTAATGTAGATGAAATTATTGGAAGATCGCATACGAAAAGAAGGAGTTGTAAAACCTGGAAATGTATTAAAGGTTGACAGCTTTTTGAATCATCAGATGGATGTCAGACTGTTTGATAAGATGGGAAAAGAATTTAAAAGATTATTTGCAGACTCTCCTGTAAATAAGATTCTGACAATAGAGGCCTCCGGGATCGGAATTGCCTGCATTGCCGCTCAGCATTTTGGCGTTCCGGTAGTATTTGCAAAAAAGACGCAGAGTATTAATATTGACGGAGATGTATATACGTGTAAAATTGAATCATTTACACATAAACGCACCTATGATGTGATTGTATCGAAAAAATTCATCAATAAGGACGATCATATCCTGATCATTGATGATTTTCTCGCCAATGGCTGCGCGGTGAACGGATTAATTGAGCTGATACAGAGTGCCGGCGCCACAGTTGAAGGTGTGGGGATTGCCATAGAAAAAGGACAGCAGCCGGGTGGAAAGCTTTTGCGTGATCAGGGCATCCGGGTTGAATCACTTGCGATTATAGATAGTATGAATGATCAGACAGGAGAGATCAATTTCAGATAATGCCTTTTACATACAGGATGTTGTCAGAGAGGAGCTTGCTTATGAACGAAGAACGGTGGCATATCATATTCACGGGGAGAGTACAGTCTGTGGGCTTCCGATATCGTTCTAAGTATGCTGCTGATGCACTTGGTCTGTCAGGATGGGTTCAAAATTTGTGGGATGGCTCTGTTGAGATGGAAGTTCAGGGTTCAGAGGAAGATATTCAGAGCATGATATCTGCGATACAGACTTCGAATTATATTCTGATTAATGATGTCTCATCAAAACAGGTTCCTCTGGAAAATGACAGCGGCTTTCACATCAGATAAAAAAAGCACTTGACAATCCATCTGATGTTTGGTAGAATTTCTTCTTGTAGCGAGCAAAAATTGCTGCTATGCTGATGTGGCTCAGAGGTAGAGCACTTCCTTGGTAAGGAAGGGGTCACGAGTTCAATTCTCGTCATCAGCTTATTTTTTTACCCCTGATGATACATTTTTCGAGTCGGGGTTATGCTTATTTTCATGAACGCATGAAATAAGCATAACTTTTCGACTCTGGTATTATCAGGGCTGTATCTCGGTATTATCGCATTCTGCAGGTTCTTCCTCCGTTGTTTCCCCTATTTTTAGAGCTTCTTCATTTGCAAGGAATGTGTTCAGTGTTTCCCCCAGCTGTTTGAACATAGAAGACATAATAGCAACATCTTCCGGGCAATTGTTTTTGACGATACAACAGCTTAATGAATATACAAATAAGATTAATTCGTGTGAATTCATTTTTAATCACCTCATGTTAATTATAAAACATAATATAGAAGGTGGTCAAATTTCGACTTGACGTAAAATAGGTTTGTCAAACATGAGGTTAATGGGTGGACAATCAGACATTCCATTACGTTGATATTTAATGAGTAATTGTTGATTTCCATTTTGAAATCCATCTTTAGCAATTTTTTCCTCTGATTTATTTATGAGGAACATTAATTTTGAAGCTAATTGTAATATACGGTAACTACCACCTATATTACTTGCTGTAGGATTTTGAGTATTAAGGTCTTCACGATTGGCTTGACAAGCTGTAAAAACAGGTATTTTTAGTATACCTGCTAAGTCTTTTAAACCTGATGTGAAGAAACCTAATGCTTGGTATTCTTGCATTTGTTTAAAATTACCTTGATTAGATGGAATTTTAATATAATCAAAAAATAAAGCTTTGATGCCAAATTGCATATTAAATTTCCTTGCTAATGCAGTAACTTTTTCAATAGTGAAGTGTGGCATATAAATGTGATAATATGCACCACAATTTAGTTCTTCACGTGCTTTTTTTAGTTTAGCGATTTTATCAATAGCTTTTCCATTAGTTGTATCAACAACGTATAAACCGGATACAATCTCATCATGTGGAATACCTGTAAGATTAGCAAGAATTCTATCTTCTTGTTCTCTTTCATTCATTTCAGTATCCATATAAAGAATAGGAATTTGGTCATAGATAGCTAATTTGGTTGCCCAATTGGTGAGTAATACTGATTTGCCTATTTTACTTTCAGCACAAACAACTATTAAATCACCAGGTTGTGCACCATTTGTATATCTATCAAATTCTGTCCATCCTACTTCTAAACCAGGAACTTGTGAAGGGTGTTCAGCACGTTCAGTAAGAACTGTTTCGGTGTTTTTACCCATTTTATATACTTCATCTGATGTGGTTGTGTTTACAGAAAGGTCGGTAATTTGTTGTTCAGCGTAGGATATTAATTCTGAAGGATTTAATACTTCTGCTTTATCAGATAATATAAATTCACGTACATTATCAGAAATATTTAGCAATGTTTTACGAGTGTATGATTGCTTAATTTTTTCTATAAATATAGGAAGATTATCTTGAGAAGTGTTTGATTCTTCAAGAATAGTAAGATACTCTAAACCACCTAATTCATTAACAGCTTTTTTTGCGTTATCATTACTTAATACTTCCATGATTGCCATTGGTGTTGGTTTAATTTGTTTGGAGTATAAATACATGATTGCCATATAAATATATTTATGACCGGGAACTCCGAAGTGTTCTGCAAAAATTTCTGCTGATTCCACATCAATGATTTTGTCACTATTCTTTAAACATATTGCAATCAAATTCCTTTCCGAACCGGGGTTGAATACCAAATCGGTTGAGTTTGTCTTGGTTTCGTTTTGTTGACTCATTATTTAGTATCACCTCGTTTCGTTTAGCTTCATTTGTTGATGCGATTTCTTTTTTGGTTTGTTCAACAATTTCTTTTTGTCTTTTTTCAACTTCAATTTTGTCAATTTCTTTGAGTATATTATTAATGGCTGAAAAAACATAACCAATGGAATACATTTTAACTTTTTTCACATCAACTATGTAATCAATTACTTTTAGTATTTCTTCTTTTGTATATCCATAGGTTAAAAGTGATTTAGCTTGTGATATTGTTTTTTTTATAATACTTGGTGTTGTTTTATTAACATTTGTTGCTTCAAAATAATAGAATGCAATTTCTTTTGCATCTGAACTGATTTGTTTTGATGGAATCATATTAGTATTTTATATTTACGTTGTCCAATTTTGACAATGTAATTGTCACGTTCTAAAATTTTGATAGCAAATGTTAAAGCACCTCCAGTTTTTTTATAGCCAATTAAATCTGCAATATCAATAAGACTTGCATAGGCTATTTTATTCTGGTCTGCAAGGATGATTAATGCACCTAAAACTTTGCGTTCAATTGTTCCAAGGTTATCGAATTGTTGCAATATCATTCCTCACTTTCTACCCCAAAAGGGGTGAGGTAGTAGTTATTACTACCTCTATTTTACTACAATATCTTCTTCCATATCATCGTTATTATCATTGGATTTCATTACATCATCCCATGATTCGCCATTAACGATGCGTGTAATTTGTTCAAAGGTATGAGGTTTAAAATAATCTTGCAAATCAATTTTATTTGCAATTAATTCTTTATCCTCATCAGATAATGGTGATTGTATATCAATATCGAGACGATATGATGTATCATCTTTACCTGTACCCCTTCTACGTACTTTAATATCAGCATCAATGAGTGATAAACCTTTTTCTATTAAATCATGTCGTAAATCTCTTACATCGTTAAAGAAATTTATACCTTGTTCCATGATTTCAAGTTTTCCAGTTTCACGATTAATGATGTTGATAGCAATACGTCTGCTTACACCGTAAGTATAAGGTTCTTTGTTGGCTTTTTGATGTTTACGTATTTCACATATCGGACAACCCTTGCCGGGGCAATTTATACTGCGGCTAAATTTAGGTAGCCAATGTGTCCAACGTACATAAGGCTCATCATCAACTATTCTGATGCGAGTAATGCCAACAGGAAATTTAGTAAATTCTGCTTTTGTTCCATTGTTGTTGTCAAAATCCCAACTCAAATTAATTCACCTCTTTACTTAAATTTAATTTTTCAAAATACATAAATAATATAACATCGTTTATTACATCTAAGCTACCTTTATTTTTCAAAGATTGTTGCATTAATGAGTCGAGATTGTTTAAACAATTTGTATATCCATTTTTATATGCTATTGTTTGTGTGATTTGATTCATTTTGTACCTCCCAAAATAATTTTTTAAAGTTTATTGCATCTATACCGTCCATAATACGGTATGAATTTTTGTAATCTGTAATTCTTTTTTTTATTTTGGGATGCGACAGATTAGCAATGTAGGTTTCAACTTGAATTGTTTCTTCACTTTCTTGGTATTGTAAACGTGCTAATTCATTCAGAGTATTAAAGTATATAGGTGTGACTTCTACTTTAACTCGATGACAAATATCATTGGCATGATTACGTAACAATACTGATAAAGAACATAGATAAAAACTATCCAATATTCTTGAATAGAAATCAAAATCTTTACAGAGAAATATACCTCCGTAAACAACATTGTTTTCTTGGTTTGACTTATCAGTAATAGTTATGAAAGTATCATTGTTGCCAAAATATTTATACATCTTAGCTTTAAGGATACCAAAACACACAAAGTCTAATGGTATTCTTAAATCTTTCTGAATGTGTGGATTTTGAAGATTGTTGGTGAGGAAAATAAGATTATTCATCTTCCAGGTTCTCCGGTGGATTTTTTGTTGCATTATCGAATTGTTCCATGAGTTTTTCCAATTGGATTCTTGCTTTAGTAATTACAAGAAGTTCATGTTTTTCTTTACTGATTTCTTCTTTTTTACTGGTAATGGAAATTCTTAATGCATCTTCTTTTTCTTTTAATAGTTTGATTTGTTCTGATAACAAAATTTAAACCTCCTTTCATTTGATATGTATAAAAATATAAGTGTTTTTTTTATTACACTTATAATTTTAACTTACGAGAGTAAATGCCAAATAGACTTAGCCAATGAAAAATAGTAGCGTATGACACTCCTAATTCATTGGCTATTTGGATTGCAGGTTTATTTTCGTCAATGTATTTAGAACGAAGTATTTCCTCAATATTCAGTTTTTCTTGGATTTCGACTTTTTTCATAGTTTTGCTTTTTTTAGTAATTTTTTTCATATTCATCACCCTAATAATATTATAGCAAAACTTATGATAAATGGAAGGGGTTAATTAATAATTGCATGAAATTGTATATGCATGTTTAATTTTATGATACACTCATCTAATTCCGCATTGGTTTCACCTTCTCTTACATAATAGGTGTTACCATCATTTAGGTAATAATAATGAATTTTGATAATTGGTTTATCGGGTATTGGTTCAATCCATTTTTCATCAATTGAAAATGTTTTTACACCATCATCCAGAAGTATATTTACATATGGTATGTTGCGATGTTTTATTACATGACCTGTAGTAATTCCAAAGACATTTAAAAATTCTTTATATTTTGATGAATCTTTGATAAGTTGTATAGGTTGACCTATAGGTATACGATTGTGTGGTAATGGAATTAATTCTGATATATTTGAAAAAGTAGAATGACCATTCCTTTTTATTATTACATTCCATGTTTCATTGTGCTTATAATTCCAATCCATAGGTGGTTCACCTTGGGTGTCGGTAATTACCCAAATTTCTTCTTCATCACAGTGTAATTTTTTAACTTCTAAACCTGCAAACGGAGGGTATTTCCATAATTCCTCCATATTTAATTGTACTGGTGTTCTTGGTTCCATTATTCCCACCTCGCAGTTACAATATTGTTGTATTTGAAGTCGATAAGTATTTCATTATCAAGGACTTCATCGTTGGCAAGGTTAATTAACTGTCTGGTACACCAAGATGCAATTCCTAATGCGGAAGATATAACAGTCATACTATTGCCACATGCTGAAACTTCAGCAACGTCATCAGAATAATATGTATTTTCATATTCTTTGATGTGGTTCAGATTTGTTGGATTGACATTGTATATTCGACCCATATCTAAACCCATACGTGGTTCAATAAGATGTTTTACTGAAGGTTTCATTTTGATGCTGTTTTCCCAAATTTCTTTACGACATGCCATTGAGTCAACCATGAGAAAAACAATGCCGGATAAACGTTGGTCAGTAAATTTATCATTGATAGTATTTATTTTAGTATTAGTAGAATGAAGTATAATTTTTTCTAGTGCTTCGGTTTTAGGATATGTTATATCATCAATACCATAGGCTTGATTTGGTACATTATGTTCTTCAACTTCATCAAAATCCCATACTGTAATATCTTCGATGCCAAGTTTGGCAAGACTTAATGCAAGCCATGAACCAGTTGCACCTGCACCAATAATGGTGATGGGGATTTGAAATTTTTCCGCATCAAATAATTCTCGGTGTCTGGAAATATCTAATGAACTCATTTTGCTGTACCTCCTTTATGGGATTTATAATAAGCTTGACCAACTTCCCAAACAAGGTTGACTTCTTTGGAAGATAAACTTTCATCAAATGTTAAAATAATAACACTTGCATCTTTATAAGATTTGCATTGACCGATTTCGTATAAAAGGTCATCTTCAAACAACTTATACACATCGGCATATGTTTTTATATCATCTGTATCGTAGTTGTTTGAAGGAATTTGTGATTGATAGTTATAGGGTTGCCAATTTCCGCCATATTGATAACCAGTTACAACAGTTTTTATTTCTTTGACTTTTTCTTTGATTTCTTTTTTGATTTGAAATTCGTATTTTGATATGAAATTTTTGTTGATTTCTTTAATTTTTTGTTGAAGAAGTTTGATTTGTTTCAGTATCTTTGTTTCTTCTTCAGTAATACCTTCTTTCCAGATAACGCCTTTATATATGATGCCTAGACTGTAATCATATATATCAATGTTCATATCGCCTTTTTTATTGGCGATTATGCGGATAAACCAATCATGTCCACCTTCTGCAAAGGTTTCCATTTGTTTATCATCTTGTCCTGATGCGAAGGTACTCATGTTTACGTGACTATGACCCCATACTTTGATGTTGTTCCAAATTTCCATACCGTTGTCAGGGTAGTCGGCAAGAAGTTTTTCACCAAAGGTGGCAAGTCCTTCTGGTGTTATTTCTGTTGTAGTTGCATGTACTTCTTGTTCAAAAAGTAGAACGTCTTCAATGTATATGTATTTATCTTCTTTGATTGCAATGCCTAACCAACCTACTTCATTGTCACAAGTGTTTACATAGATTTGCATTTTGGTTAAGGCACGTTTTGTTATGATTACTTCAGGTGCACATATTTCAAGTATTGATACTGTTGGTTTGGTTGTATTTGGTTTGAACATACTAATACCCATTGTGTTTTACCCTCCTAATACATAATATATTGTTGTACATCATCATCAAAATGATAATCATTATCACGACATTCGATACATATTTGTCTTATATTTATTGCGTGTAGAACACCATCTTCATTTACTTCAACATATTCGTAAGCATCATATAATTGTTCTACTTCTTTATCACAATGTTCACAAATTTTATATTCTTTTTTTTCTTTAGGAATGATGTTTCCATCTTTATCAACTTCATCCCAATAAATAACATTTGCACCGGCGACATCTTCTGTGTTTACAGATTCAAGGAAGTCAATGCATATCGTAATTAATGCATATAATTGATATTGTGCACATAATTCAGCAATTGTTGAACTAATATTGCCAAGACATGCTTCGCCGTTTGCACCGTTTACATGTGGATGTGGGTCGATGTATGTCCAATATGATTTACGGCAGTTGTCACCTTTAAATCTAATATCGGTATTGTTCATATCAATGTTGATGATATAATTACCGCCATAGTATGTTTTATCTTTGTCGTGAATATATAAAGGATTTGTGTAGACGGAAAAAATGCCATTGTTAAAAGTGATGTCTTTAATTTTTTTGTTATTAACAATGGTATCCAAATCCTTTAATATATTGTCAGAAATGTTTTCAATGTTGTTTTCTTCCTGCATAATAATTCTGCGTTTTTGAAACAGGGTTTTGCAGTAATTGCTGATTTCACGTTTATATGCAGAAATGCGATTTTCCAAATCAACGATTTGTGTTTTTTCATTTTTCAGTAATGATTCTCTTTGTTTGATGAAAACATTTTTCATTTCTGCAATCAGTTTATCTTTGTTACTGGTTTGAATCCAGGAATTTTCTTTTACTTTAGGCAACCAAACAAGCCGGTCAAATTCGGTCATGATATATTTGAATATTTCAGTTTTGGCGGCTAAGTTTTCAGGTGAGTCAAATAAATTAAACAAAATGTCTAATTCAAATGTAGTATCTCTCCATTCAGCAAGAGGTATGTCATGTTCGGATAAAATGATGATTGTATCATCAGTGTTGATGGGTTTTAAAAAATGTGTGAAATTGTTTGCAATGTTATTGATTGGTTTAGGAGATTCCAATTCGGTTTTGTAGTTGTTGTTACTGTGTTTGAAACATTCGTTGATGAAAATACAAATTCTGTCTTTTGTACCTGCATTATGATTTGTGGATATACCAGGCATATTATATACGTCAACAATATTTGCATTCAAATTTATCAAACTGTTTTTGATGATTAATGGTAAACTTTGTTTCAGAATTTCGTTTGTATTGTCATCTTTACACAAAATTTGTTGATAATCATTGATAATAATACGATTAATCAATTTAAACCCTCCATTTTTGTTTTATTTTAGTTTATGTACTCTATGTATTATGTACAATTTAATATTAATCTCTCTTGTATTAATTTAATTAAATAATACACAATATTTAGAGTACACTAATGAAAGTGTACTCTATGGTTTAATTATTTTGCAAGATAATTAGATTCTGCTTTTCTTCTTGCTATTATTGCATCTTGGAAATTTTCAAATATACCTAAATGAATACGTTGTTTATTGATGGTTATTTGTACTTGCCATTAAGAGGGATTGAGTCTAATTTAAATTTCCTTTCTATTGCCTTTGACTTGCTTTGCAAGCAAAACTAGATTGGTAGTTGGGGTAACGGGAGTGCTGAAATCTTCAATCTTTGCACTGTCTACTTTTACATCGTAGCCGGTAGGATTTAGTTCAGCCATTGCCAGAAGGTCGGCAATTGAAGTGCCAGTTTCAACAACGAACTCGTTGATACGTCCAGGCATCATGCCAACTTTGACGGTCTTTTCTGCATTGCCTTTTACCTGACGAGCAAGCAGAATGAGGTTAGTAGTGGAGGTAATTTTAGCGGATTCAAAGTCTTCAACCTTGTTTCCGTCAACCTTCACATCATAACCTGCCGGATTCAGTTCGGCAAGCCGCAATACGTCACCAATGCTTGACCCTACTTCAATTACAAACTCGTTGATTCTACCGGGCATCATTCCTACTTTTACTGTCTTTTCCATTACAAAATCCTTCTTTCTTTTTTTTTATTTATAGTAAACACATAATGTGTTTCTATTGGAGGTAATGAGCAGTTTAATGTCATACTCAGGACAAAGCGGCTTAAAAAGGAGAATTTATTTAGTACTAACCATTGGGCAGATGGTTGTCAGGGTGAGGAACAGTTTAATGTCATGTTCAGGACAATATATATTAAAGTGCTTTGAGGGGTGGTGTAATGTTGATTTTTAAGTAAATGAAAAAGTAAATTCAAAAAAGAAAACAAACTCTTTTTTAAGTTTAAATGAAATTTAAGTTTCTTTTAATTTTATTGCTATTTCTTTTAATTTTGAATAGAAAATGTCAATTTCTGTACTTGTAAGTATTTCAAATTTATATTTATTAGCAATATATCTCATATCACTAGAAGAATTACAACCTATACCTGCTACACATGTATTAAATTCTTTTATCGACATTGATATAGTGATATTGCTTTTGTTGATTACAAGGTCATAGTCTTCTGTAAGTAATTTCATTTTATTCCTCCTTAAATAACCAATAAGACAAACAACCTCCTGCAAAATATGGACTGATGTTAATCCAGTATAAATCTATATATCCTAGTATACAGGCAATTGCTAAAGTAATCACTACTTTTTTACCAAAATTAATTGGAAAATTTTTCAGTATAAATTCCTCCTTTTTTACCTCGATGCCGATTTTGATAGAGGGATTCAAATGTTTCTTGGTGTTCCCAGGTCTTATTGTTTTTTTTAAGCTGGCACGAAGTGCCGGTGTGGTTGTGATATAACAATAGGGAAAGGTCAGCAAAAGCCAACCAATCCCTTGATGTGTAATTTATGCAGTTTTTACAACGTCATCTTTGAAAAGGTCTTGCAGGATGGTAGAGTCTTCCATCATATGTGCAAGTTCTTCAGGTTCAATGTAACATTCTTGAACGAGGTAAATGATGTACTCTTTGAGTGCTTTGCCGTCTTTAAGGATTTCATCTATGTTGGTAGGTTCATAGCCAGTTTCGCTCATCAGTCGGTAAACTGTGTCAGTTACGTACTTCTCATCGGCTTCAATTGAGTCGGTAATGTCGGTGTTGCGAGGTGGTTCTTGGTCGCTGATTTCAAGGAATGAGGTCTGTGGTTTACGTTTCAACTCATTTAAGAGTTGTTCAATGTATTTTTGTGCTTCGTCCTGATTCATCATTTGAAGCACAATATCATCGACAATGCTGTCGGTGCGTTCAAGTAGGGTTTTAATGTAGTTAAATTGTCCAGGTCTGATGCGAGTGGATTTCCAATCATTGAACTCACCACGGAATTTGTTGATAAAGGAACTTAATTCTTCTTTGGTAAAGTGTTCTTTGATGCGAGTGACGAACTCATCAGGTGTGCAGAAACGCCACTGGTCGTTTTCAAGTTCAACTTTACGGCTGATTCCTTCACTTTCAAAATCAACGGCAGGGCAACAAAACATTCCAACAACAAATTCAAGTTGTGGAATTGTTGGTTTTGATTTGACGTATTTCTTTTCGAGTTCAAATAACTCATTTATGACAACACTTGCTGTACCATTAAAACCGCCTGTGAGTTTTTCAATGTCGATGTTTACAGGGTGACCGGCGTTTGCAAGTAGTGAAGATTTTTCGAGTATAATACTGATTTGCTTATCAGATGCAGGGTAATATGTTTTCAATTTGTCAACCATGTCACGTACTGTATCTTGTGACATTGCTTCAACACCTTCAACTGGTGTGCGGCGTTTCTGTGTACACAAATCATAGTAAAACTTGATTAAACCGGGAGAGGCAGGTTTGTCACCGTTAGCCGATTTTGCTTTTGAGAAAAAACTGAAAGTTACGTTTTCGTTGTTATTGTTAGTCATTTAAATATCCTTCTTTCTTAATATATTTTATTTTGTTTTAAAGGAAAGTTTTAATTAAAGAAACATATTCTTTTTTAAGTTTTACAACGTTTTAAAGTATATAAAATTTTAAATTCACCCTAATAAAACAAACTCTTTTTCAAGTTTATATGTATTTTAAGTAAGGGTGTAAAGAAGGGAGTGCTGTGCACACTCCCCTAATTACTTAGTTATCTTGTTCTTCTTTGGTAGCTGAAACTTCCTTTCTCTCTTAATGAGAGTGTTTATCTATATACTCAATAGTACCGCCTATTATTGAACAGGCGAGTAATATTGTTGATATGTATAATGCTAGTTGCAACGGTTACACCTCCTTCAAACTGATAATAGCATCACATATTGTTGTCCATGCATCATCATATTGACAATTTTCAATATATGTTCCAATTTTATTGAGAAGATTTAGAATATCTTTTTTATCCATAAATATATCCTTTCTAGGCAGTTTTACATCATGCCCAGGATGGGAATGTTAAAATTCTCTGTCAACGTCTCCAAACATCCTGTCCCAACATTTAGGACATATGTGTGATATGTATAATGCTAGTTGCAACGGTTACACCTCCTTTGTTCATCTTCTAATATTTCTTTGTAGAGAGGTATTAGTGATTGACTTTTTTCACATTCTTTAAGATAATGATAGGCAACTTCATTGTATTTAAGATTGAGTGTGATGAGGTTTATTAGCATCCAATCATTATCTATATATAAATATTCGTAAAATTGAAATGCTTTATCTAAACCACAAGTTATTACTTCATATTTCTTTTTTGGTTTTGGAAGATTAAACATAATATTTTTCCTTTCTAGGCAGTTTAATGTCATACCTAGGACATAATGTTATACAGTTAATTCGTTAAGACAAATACTTAATGCATGTGCTTGGTTAATTGGTGTTTTAGCAAACATATCACTTAATACACCATCATATTTATCAACAATATCTTTAAGTGTATAAAGTAATTCGGGATTTTCACAACACCAAATTCTCCAAAGATATACATATTCGTGTAACAAATCAATAGTAGTATCAAGTGGTGGTTTACCTTTACCTAACATTGGGGAATTACCAAATTTACGATAACCTTTCACATCAAGTTGATAAGCTTCTTCAATAGTTCTACCATCTTTTAATCTTGCATAAAAAGCAGAGAAACGCTTATCACCTTTACTACTACATTCATAACCTCCATAACGTTTCCATGTATAAAACATAAATTCTCCTTTCTCCCCGTATTGCCGGTAGGACAGCATTAAATAAATTAATCTTTTTTCCACTCTTGTCCGCATTTAGGACAGAAATAACTCAATCCCCAATAAGCCGATTGCCAATGAAACCTATGAAATAACCAACACCAAATTCTTTTCATGATAAATCCTCCTTTAAATTTTAAAAAGTTTGCGGAGTTTTTCAAAGCGACAGTACTTCAAATCACTCCGCTAGATATGTTAAGCAACTTTTTCAGTTGCAGTTAACTTGATTAAAGCAACAACATAAATCTTACCAACTTGTTTCACCCGAATAACATAAGGGAATGAGTTTGCTTGGTGTACTTCCTGTGCTTTTGCATATGCACATTTAAGACTGATGTGACCGTTTTTAACTCTTGTAAGATAACCTTTCGGAAGTAAACCTTTGTTGTCCAACATCACCAACATTTTGTAAGTAATATAACCCTCAATACTTTTACCTTCTGCAATGGAGATTTTGTGTGCTGATACAAATACTTCACCTTTCTTGAGTTCAAACTTTATTGATGTGTTAGACATTAAACACATCTCCTTTCTTAAATTTAATTTATACAACAAGGTTATCAAGGTGATACTAAACATTACTCCTTTCTTAAAAATAATAATTAAACACACACATAACTATACGAATGGAAGGAATGTCAACTACAAACAAGATAACACGTAATAACTACGTAATGTAAGTGTGTTAACACATCAAGAAAGGTAGGATAAACGTGTAACCACGTTTGTAGTTTACATTCGTTACATCGTATGTTATATAATACGTGTTCTGAATGTGTTGTAGTAAGTGTTACATTATATAAAACCGTAACCTTGTAGTGTATTTTTGTGATGTGTGAAGTGACTGTTGTACACGTACAATTGTGTGTGTAACGTGGACATGTACGTGTTGTGAACATGTGGATAAAGCTGTGGATAAGTGTGTCAAGTAGTTTTACTTGACTATGTGAATGTGATGTGAATGTGTTCTGTACTTGGTTGCCATTTATGGCAAACACCTACCCCACTCATCAGGGTGTGTTCTCCGTTGCGTAACGTTACTGTACATTTCGAAACATTACTCAACCTAAAACACATCAATACACCCCCACCCAAGGCAAAGAGGTACTTTATATCTTGTTACACTTCCTGATAACGCTTGATGTTTCTTTCCATATGTTTAACTAACGTTCTTTTGCGTACAGAAAACGTTCTTCACGTTCTGAAAAAATACTGATGTGTTTTTGCGTTCTGAAAAAGTACTCCACGTTCAGAAACATTCATAATGCGTCCTCACATCAGAATACAATGTATTTACAAAGTACCCCACACCCAAGCAAAGTGTACTACCGGTATTTAGAAAAGTGATTTTACACATCAGAATAATAGTTATATTTTGTATAGTGGCGTTTGTAACGTACTATACACTACCTGATGTGTTATTACTTTATTATTACTTTATAAATACTTTGTATACCAAGTAATATTAACAAAAAATTAACACTACAAAACTTGACACATCAGAGATAGGTTTTGTATAATTGAATTACCCCATATAGAACGTTACTAAACGTACTAAACACCTACAGTAAAAGGTTCCTTCGGAACCTTGTTAAGTTGCTTCGCAACTTAACGATAAATACTTCTACTAAACTTCTAATAACGTATAGTAACGTTATATAACGTATAGAACGTACAACAAGGAGAAGTTTTGTAAATTAATACTTCCAAAATAATCCTATATAATGTATAATATACTTATAAGTATTTGCTTATAAGTATTTTTATTTAAGGAGGTTTTCTTTGATTTGACTACACTTTATTTATTCATGGCTATTTTTTTAATCTTTTTTATTGTCATTTTAATCCAATTGAGGAATCTTTTTATCCAAATTAATAAAACAACCACTTCAATTAATGATTACCAAACAGAGGTAATTAAGCCGCAACTTTCAACATATGAATTAGAAAGAGTTAAACAAGCACAATCTTTTGATGAGAGAATTTTGCGTTTAAAAGGCGAGTTGTCAAGTAAAAATGGTGTTGAAAAACATACTAAACCTGCTGAAATACTTGATGAAAACGTGTACAACTTACCTCATGAAGTCATTACTGAAGGTGATATTTATGGAGAGGAAGTGGCTGAGTAACGTGGATAAAGTAGTTTTAAAGTTTTTAGCGGATGTACTCTATATTAAAGGTGTTATATGTTATGACGAGTTTGAAGATATTATGGAAGTTAAAACATTTTCTGATTTGGACAACATCGTAGAAAAGATGTTAAGGAGTGAATATAATGTCCACAAACGAGGTGAAGGATACGTCAGACTCAATGGAGTTGGAAGTACAAACGAGTAACCATCCCATCACAAATCTTCCTCCAAAAATGCAACGTTTTATACAACTTTATATGACAGGGCAATATAGTTTATCAAAACTTGCTATGTTACTTGAAGTACACCCAAATACATTAGGTAAATGGTTACGTAGAAAAGATGTACGAGATATTATTGCTGATATGCAACAAGCAACACAAGATGTTGTTAATATGCAATTAAAAGCATTGACACTTAAAGCGGTTAATAAATTATCAGCACTTACAGATAGTCCTATTGATGGGGTAGCACTTCAGGCGGTTAAAGATATATTAGATAGAGCAGGACACAAACCAAAACAAGAAATTAAAGTTGATAAAACTGTTCGTACTTATGAAGAAAAATTAAATGATATTATAAAAGAAACTATTGATGTGACTGATTATCAAGTGAGGGAGGAATAATTAATGGATATGGATTTTGGTAAAGCGATTGTGTTATTAAAAGCTAAACAACGTGTAGCACGTAGAGGTTGGAATGGTAAAGGTATGTATTTAGAATTGCAAGTGCCAGATGAACATTCAAAAATGTCATTGCCTTATATTTATATGAAAACTGTTGATGATAAACTTGTACCTTGGTTGGCTTCTCAGACAGATATTCTTGCAGAGGATTATTATTTAGTAAATGAATAAAGCACATGAATAATCAAATTATACACAATAAATACTTCATGTTAAGATTTAATTAGGAGGTGTTTGTTGTGGGTATTCCTTATGAACAACGTGTTGGAACTAAAATAAATCACCTTACTATAATTAAATTAACTGGAAAACGTAATAATGGTCATAGAACAAAAATCATGTGTTTGGCAAAATGTGATTGTGGTAATGAATTTGAAACATTAATTGAAAGTATAATTAGTGGTCAAACTTCAAGTTGTGGTTGTCAGAGAAAAAAATATGAAAATTCAGCCGAAAGAAAAATATTTAATAATTATAAAAATAGTGCTAAAAATAGAAATTATGAATTTAAACTATCTTTTGATGAATTAAAAAATATTATATATCAATCTTGTCATTATTGTGGTAGTCAACCACATGTTAAAAAAGAAGTTTATGGTGATAAAGTAATTACTAATGGAATTGATAGAATTGATAATAATAAAGGTTATTTAATTGATAATGTAATACCTTGTTGCTTTGTTTGTAATCGGGCAAAATCAACTATGTCTTATAATGATTTTATTGATTGGTTAAATGATGTTTCTCAATTTAGAGGTGAGATTTGTGGATAATAAATTAAGTAAAGAGGATTTATTTTTTTGGAAGATTAAAAATGATAGAGAATTTTATTTTAATAATTTTTTAAAAATTAGAGATAAAAAAAGTCAACTTGTACCTTTTAATATTAATCATGCTCAAAAAATTGTACTCAATAAAGTTGAAGAATGTGAAAAAACAGATAAATTAAAACGTTTTATAGTTTTAAAAGCTCGTCAAATGGGGTTAAGTACTCTTTTTGAGGCTCTTATATTTCATAATACAAGTACTAATTCTTTTAAAAATAGTTTGATTATTGCCCATGAAGATAAGGCAACTTCCAATCTTTTTCAAATCTCAAAGCTTTATAACGAGGAATTGCCGGATATACTTCGACCAATGATTAAATATTCCAATGAAAAAGCATTGGTTTTTGAGAATCCTTCTAATGATTTGGAAGAAAAAAAACGTAATCCAGGTTTACGAAGCAAGATTACTGTTGCTACAGCAGGTACAGCAGAAGCAGGACGTTCTGCAACTATACATAATCTACACGCATGTTTGCACAAAGATTCTTTGATTATATTAGCCAATGGTACAACCAAATCAATTAAAGATATTTGTATTGGAGATACTGTTGTTACTTCATCTGGTTGTTTTGCAAATATTTCAAACAAATGGACTGTTGGAGAAAAGGATACTTTTGCTATAAATACGTGGTTGTCAAATGAAAATCTTTATGTTACAAAAGAGCATAAAATTTTAACACAAGATGGATATAAGGTATGCTCTGATTTGAAACAAAGTGATTTTATTAAAATTCCAACAATTGAATTTAAGAACACTGATAAAACTTATAAGTATCATATAGAACAAAACTCTATTGGAAAAAAATATAATACCGATATAAGTTTTGAATACAATTATGATTTTGGTTATCTTGTAGGTTATTATCTTGCAGAAGGTTGTATAATTAAGCAAAGTTCTACTCAAAAAGAAAGTTATTCTGGCATCACATTTACTTGTGAAAAAAACGAAACTTTTATAGAAAATGCTTTAAAATGTCTATCTGACATTACATACACTAGAAAAGATGTTGTTTTTGAAGGTACAAATAAAAAACAAATCACACTATACAGTAAAACTCTTGCTCATGCTATAAATAATTTGTGTGGAAGAACTACTGAAAAACATATTCCGCACAATGTTTTTGATACAAATTGTGAATTTGCAAAAGGTATTATTCGTGGTTTGTATGATGGCGATGGCTCTAAGACTAAATTAGATAGAGTGTCTCTTACAACTGTTCACGAAAACCTTGCTAGACAACTTAAAAGAATGATTATTGCTGTTGGTTATGGTGTTCCATCTGTTTCGTATAGAACAAACAGGTTTAGATATGGTGTAAAGAACAAAGATATTTATTTGATTGATATGAATGGAGACACTTTTAAACGTTATAATGGCATTGTTGTTGATACTCCACATAAAGCAACTAAATACAAATATATTGATGGTGATGTTTTTGTAAAAGTACGCCGTATTGAACCTTATGAATCTTCTACTGTGTATGATGTTGAGGTTAATCATTCAGACCATAATTTTGAAACTCCTATTGGAATTGTCTCTAATTCCGAAGTAGCTTTCTTTCCTGATGCGAAAACTACTATGCTTGGCTTGCTTCAATCTGTTCCTGATGAGATGAACACACTTGTTGTACTTGAAAGTACTGCTAATGGTGTTGGTGATTGGTTTCATGATATGTGGCAAAAAGCTACTAAAGGTGAGAATGAATTTATACCAATATTTTTACCTTGGTTTATAGACCCAGGTTACACAAGACCTTTTAAAAGTGAAGAAGAAAAAGAACAATTTATGTCTGAGGTCAATACACCTACTATTAATTCAAGTGGTGAAAAATTCAATACTTATGAATATGACCTCATGCAGAAGTTTAATCTCACTTGGGAACAAATGAATTGGCGTAAATACACTATGGCTAACAAATGCCAAGGTGATGAAATGTTATTTATGCAGGAATATCCTGCAACTCCCGAAGAAGCATTTATCTCATCAGGTAGACCTAAATTCTCCATCAAAGCACTTAAAAAATATCAAACTCTCACTAAAACACCTACACGTGGTTATCTTCAGGTTAATTCTGAAGGTAGAGTTACCTTTTTACCCGAAGAAAGTGGTTATATTTCGATTTGGAAAGAACCTGAACCTGAACGTTTTTATTGTATTGGTGCTGACGTTGCAGAAGGACTTATACAAGGTGACTATTCTTGTGGTGTAGTTGGTGATAGTGAAAGTTTTGATATTGTTGCAATGTGGCATGGTCATATTGACCCTGATTTATTTGGTTTAGAACTTATCAAACTTGCACGATATTATAATGATGCTTATTTGGGTATTGAAAATAATAATCATGGTTTAACAACGTTGACAACAATTAAACGAGAAGAATATTGGAATCTATTTTTTACTAAAACTTACGATAGAATTTCCGATTCGGTTACTCAAAAACTTGGTTGGACAACAAGTTTACGTACAAAACCTTTGATGATTGATAAACTTGTTGAATTTGTTCGTGAACTTTATATTGGTATTTATTCTGATGTGATTATTGGTGAAATGTTCACTTATGTTATTGATGATAAAGGTCATACTAATGCTCAATCTGGTTGTTTTGATGATACTGTAATGGCTTCTGCAATTTTGTTGCAATTATTATTAGAAGGTAAAGGTGAAAACTTTATACCTGAAATACCTATTGACCAACGTAATAAAGTGCGGCGTGAAATTGTAGACCCTTTGTTTGAAAAAAATGAAGATAGCGAGTATTCTATATAGAAGGAGGTGTTAATTTTTGTCTACAAATAATAATTATAGTGAACAACAATTGTGTAGTATTTGGAATTTTAAATTTAAAAATTCTATGATACATAAAGCACCGTATACTAAACGATGGTTAACTTATTTGGATGCTTATAAAGGTGATTATTTTAAAAATCTTAACATTCCTGATTATAAATCTAATATGATAAGTAATTATATATTTTCTATTGTTGAAACAATTCGACCAATCATGCTTGATAATGACCCTAAATTTCAATCCTTACCTCGTCAATCAGCAGGTATGGAATTTTCTACTGATGTGCAAGAAGCACTTACTTATGAATGGGATAGAGAAAATATGAATCCTAAATTGTATCGAGAATTAATTAATGTTTTAGTTCTTGGTACAGCTATTTTCTTCATTCCTTGGGATGCAAAACAAAAAGATGTTAAAGGTGTTGCAGTTAATCCTTTTAATTTCTTTGTTGACCCATTAGCCACATCATTAGATGATGCTGAATATACTATTTATGCTAATTATGTTAACGAAGTTGTTTTAAAACGTCTTTATCCTGAAAAAGCCGATAAACTTAAAGGTGGTTCTATTAATTATAGTGAATTGGTTTTGGAAAATGATAAAAACGCTATGATTGATAATCAAATTCTTGTTTTAGAAATTAACACTAAAGATTATGAAATTGAAACTAAAATTGATGGTGATGAGAAAATCACCAAAAATCTTTATCCTAAAGGTAGAGTTCTTACTTTATGTCCAGAATTAGGTATTGTTTTGGATGATAAACATAATCCTTATGATGATGGTGAATTTCCTTTTGAAATCATTAAAGATTATGATATTCCAGGTAAGTTTTGGGGTGAAGGTGAAGTTGCTCAGTTAATTTCACCACAAAAACATATGAATGATTTAAATAATGCTATTATTGATAACGCCAAAACTACTGCTAACATGCCTTGGATTATTGATAAAAATGCCGGTATTCCTTTTGGGAAAATTACAGGTAGGCCGGGTTTAATAATTCGTAAAAATCCCGGTTCAGAGGTGCGTAGAGAGCAACCACCTCAAATGCCAATGTATGTTACCAATGCAGTTGATGTTTTTAAACAAGACATTAATAGTATTAGCGGTGTTTATGACCCATTAAAAGGTGAAGGTACTACTGGTGTATATACGGCGCAAGGTATTCTTGCTTTACAAGAAGCAGGTCAAAGTCGTATCAGGTTAAAAGTTAAGTTAATGGAAAATAGTTTAGGTAAGATTGCACAAAAATGGTTTAGTCGTATGCGGCAATATTGGAAAGATGATAGATGGATTGCTGTTACAAATGCTGATGGTAGTTATAATATTAAACAATTTGTTAAAACCATTCTTAATTATGATTACAATATAAAAATTACAGCAGGTTCAACAATGCCTGTTAATCGTTCTGCAATGCTTGACCTTATGATAAGGTTAGCACAAACTCCTATGCCTGATGGTCAAAATCTTGTTGACCGTGAAGCTGTTTCACAATATCTACCCTCTGAAATTAAATCTGCAATGTTAAAACGTATGGGTGAAGGTAATCAAACTTTTGCACAAATTCAACAGCAGGTTGACCAACTTACTCAACAGTTACAGCAATTTGCACAACAAGACCAACAGGATGATAAACAAACTATTAGTGTTATTGAAGAAATAACTGCGAGTATTGAGAAGTTAAATCAACAAATTTTACAACTTCAAAGTAAACATGATAAGATAGAAAAAGATAAAATAGAAGAAGAAAAAATTGCCAAAATAAAAGAAGAATCTTATAATGAAGGATATAAAGATTTAGAAAAAATATATCAAAATAATGAACAAAATACTCAAACTACTTCTGAACCTTTAAATCCAACAGAGGTAGGTGTTAATAATCCAAATGGTATAAACAATGGTTTACCTGATGAAATATTAACAGGACTTGAGAATATGTCAGATGATGAATTAGCACTTTTAATGCAATCTAATCCTGAAATTCTTGATTTATTAAAAGATGAAACTTAAAATGGAACACCCTGAATGGATTCTTTTAGAACACCCTGACAGGATTCCAAAGGAGGATTATAAATGAATATAGATGATTATCGTGCAATGATTGCACAAGAAAAAGAGGATGCGACTCATAAAAGTGAGCAAACGCAGACTCCAAATGAAACTAAACCTATTGAAAAACCCAAAGAAGATAAACCTACTCAGGAAAATAAAATAGAAACCTTACCTGATAAACTTACAATTGATGGTGTTGGTGAAATTACACTAGATGAGTTAAAAAAAGGTTATCTTCGCACATCAGATTATACTAGGAAAACTCAAGAGGTTAATAAACAACGTAAAGAAGCAGAAGAAGCAATTAAGTTTTATGAAAACCTTAAATCTAATCCTGAATTGGCTCAAGAGATTGCTTCTAAAACACAAATACCTCGTGATTTAGACCCTACACAAGCCAAAGTTGTTGAGTTGGAAAATAAACTTTATGATATGATGTTGCAAAATGAAATAAACAATTTACAACATAAATATCCTGATTTTGAAGTGCGTGAGGTTTTACCGATTGCACATGAGAAAGGTTTATTAAACTTAGAAGATGCTTATTTACTTAGTAAATCACAAAAAACACCGACTTCTAAGAGTCAAGAAAACATTAATGTAGATGATTTGAAAAAACAATTACGTGAAGAAATTATTAAAGAGTTAGATAATGAAAAAAATTCTACTCGTACTATAATTTCCACTAATTCTACTGATGTACATCTTGATGATAAACCTAAAATGTCTGAAGCTGAGAGAAAGGTTGCCAAAGGTATGCACCTTACTGATGAGGAATATATCAAATGGCGAGATAAAAAGTAAGGAGTTGATTATATTATGACTAATGTGGAACTTTTAAAATATGGTTTTATATTTGACCTTCAGAGGTTTGCTACTCCTGTTCAGCCTACTGAAGATAATAGCATGGGTTATACTGATGCTGACCGAGATAATAACGCTAATTTTGGTAAATTGCTTGAACCAGGTTTTCGTAAGATATTTTTCGAAACTTATGATGAAATTCCTGAACAGTATTCCAAAATTTATAATATTTTCACATCAGAAAAAGCTACTGAGAAAGATTGGGGAATGGGTGCGTTTGGTGATTGGACTCAGAGAACCAGTCAGTACGATGTTGTAGCGTACAGAACTCTTTCTCCAGGTCTTGAAAGAAGTTATACCCATGAAGCATTTACTCAGGGTTTTATGGTTACTCGTGAAATGTATGATGATGACCAGTATCGTCAGATGGAAAAAATGCCTAAAGCAATGGCACGTTCTGGTCGTGCTAAAGTTGAAAAAGATGCTGTAACTACTTTGCTTAATGGTTTTGTCGCAAGTGGAGTTACTATTTACGATGGAAAACCTTTGTTTGCCAATGACCATCCGTTGCTTGACTCTATTGGTGTTGGTAAAAACCTTGCAACTGGTGCTTTGACCGATGTTAATCTTAAAGCGGCTCTTAAACTGATGAGAGAAACTGTTGATGAAGCAGGTAATCTCATTCAACTTAAAGCTACTAAACTTATTATACCTCCGGCTCTTGAAGATACTGCTGTTAGACTTTTAGATTCTAAACAACTTCCTGGTAGTGGTAATAACGATACCAACAAATTCCTCAATGGTTATGGTATTGAGATTGTTGTTATGGATTATCTGTCTGCCGCCGCAGGTGGTAGTGATACTGCTTGGTTCCTACAGGCAGGTGGAAATCATGAATTGAACTTCTTCTGGCGTAAACGTCCTGAATTTAAGTGGGAAGAAGACTTCGATACTTTCATCGCCAAGTATCGTGGTTACATGAGATACTCTTTCGGTGTATCTGATTGGCGTGGATTGATAGGGTCAACCGGCTTATAGGTTATAAAAATTGACTTTGTTGGTTGCACTTGTTATAATATAATTACTATATTATGGAGGTGTAACCAATGAAGTGTGAAATTTGTAATCAAGAATTTGAACAAAAAAATTCTTTACAAAAATTTTGTTCTCAGGAATGTAAAAAGAAAAGTTTATCAAAACGTAATTCTGAAAGACGTTCAAAACAACGTAAAAAAGAATTTGATAAATTTGAAAAAACTAAAACATGTTTAGTTTGTGGTAAGGAATTTGAAGTTCGACAACAATATAGAAAACAAATATATTGTTCTAAACAATGTTTAAACAAATCAGAAAAACTTTATGGTGGAAAACAAGAAAGAGATTTAGATTATAAAAATCAAATTAGATTTAGTGGTAATAAATATAAAGTATTAGAACGTGATAATTACACTTGTCAGATTTGTGGTAATACTACTCAACTTGTTGTACATCATAAAGATGATTCTGGTCAAAGTGATAATCCAAATAATGATATGGATAATTTGATTACTTTATGTAGACGTTGTCATATCAATATACATAAAGTTATAATGAATTGAAAGGTTAGGTGATATTAATGGCTGATA
>ENA-UOOK01000865-UOOK01000865.1-fermentation-metagenome-genome-assembly--contig:-NODE-865-length-40593-cov-4.550200_pt1 | contig 40593 bp, 19 predicted proteins | sample MGYA00245777_ERZ724023 | MGnify/ENA primary metagenome ERZ724023 (study PRJEB28704, sample SAMN03018312) | fermentation metagenome | biome: anthropogenic terrestrial biome; feature: soil; material...
CTTTGTGTTTATTTATTTAATATGTATAAATTTTAAAGTTAAAAAAATAAATTTATTTAAATAATAATTAAAAACAAAGGAGCATTTATGCGCAAACTATTATTAGTTTTATTCCTTGGATTGTTTATGTTGCCTGGTATTGCTCAGGCGGCTAATACAGGAAATATCAAAGGAAAAGTCGTTAATGATGAAAAAGAACCTGTAATGGGAGCTTACCTTTCGGTAGTAGGAACAAAATTAGGAGGTGTTTCTAAGGCTGACGGTAGATTTAATGTAGTAGCTATCCCAGTAGGCTCTTATGAACTCTTAATTACTTACTTGCAGAAAGAAGTTCGCCTAAGTTTCTCTATTTCAGCAGATGAAAATAAAGACTTTGGTGATATTGTTGTATCTTTAACTGCTGATAGTGTTATTGTAACAGCCGATAAAATGGGAGCTGTCGATAATACTTCAATTGGTAGAGGAGTAAATATTTCAAAAGATCAACTTACTTCATCAACTAAGACCGATATTGCCACTCTTGTAGGCTCTAAAGTGGGTGTACAAAATACTGGAGACGGTTTCTCTATCAGAGGTTCAAGAAACAATGAAACATCATTAAGATTAGATGGTGTGGAAATTTCTAATCCTCTAAATGGTGGATATGGTCTTGGAGGTACTTCTTATTACCCAATGCCTTCTACTTTAAATATCGCAGAAGTACAGGTTATTACCGGTGGCTTCTCAGCAGAATATGGCGAAGCAATGGGTGGCGTGGTAAATCAATCAATGGTTTATGGAAATAATAAAAGATATGAAGGTGCTGTACAATGGAGATCAAATCTTGGTGCATTATATGGCTCTACAAAAAATGCTTTAGGACTTGATGAAAAAGATGGTATTCTACGTGCTTATGATGCAGGCGATGGATATAAATTAAAACCATCTACACATCATAGTTTTGATTTTGCAATTAATGGTCCAATGCCATTTACCGGTGGCGACATTATCTTCTCTTTAAGTACTGCTGTAAATTATACTAAAGGTAGTGCTTCTTATGGTATATTAGATCCATTAGGACAAGATATTTCTAATTTTGATCCTGAAAATAATAAAAGCATGGTAAAGAGAATCGATTTCAGAACTCAAATTAATATGATTAAAGATATTGAAATTTCTCTTGGTGCTTCTTATGGCGTTACTAATATTGAAAATAGCTCATGGGGTTGGAGCATGGCTACAATGCCAGGAACTGGAAATGACTTAAATTTAGAAGGATCTATAGCAAATAATTTCATCGGAGTTCCAGAAAATTTAGCAAAACAAAATGCAGCTAATATTAGAGTTATGAACTTCTTAGGTAGAATTAAACAAATTTTTCAAAATGCTAGCTTCTATCAATTAACTTTATCATACAATCAAAATGATGATGATATGTCAAGAAGACTCTCTTTAGCTGAACCAAATTTCTTTACAGGATATGACTTATTAAAACCACAAGATAAATATATTATTAGTACTAACGACCTTGGTGGCAAGGTTACTCTATTAAATGATTTAGGAGATCAAGTATTAGATCATTATGCTATCTATTCTGATATTCAAAAATCTAAAGATGGTTGGTACGAAGCAGATATGCCACTTATTAACCCATTTACAGGTTTTTATGAAGGTAGCGAAGGTTCGCACACTAGTAATCCTTATGGATATTATACCGGTGGATTTGCAAAACATGCTTCAGACGGTGGTTTACAATATAGACGTACATTATATTATCAAGCAGATGGTTTTTATGATATATCTATTGACGATGATCAAATTTCTCATAATATAAAAACTGGTTTCGAAGCAAGAAAATATGAAGTACACAGACATTATAATCCAGCTCCTTGGAATGAAACAAGTGGATTTGATGTGTTCTCTGATTTATGGGGTGGCAATTTATATATTCCTACTGTAGATCCAATTGACCCATCAAAAAATCCTAACTTAGTCTATACAAGAGATCATACAAGCCAAGCCTTTACTCCTTTTAGAGGTAGTTTATTCGTACAAGATCAAATTAAATATAAAGGTATTGTATTCACTCCGGGCTTAAGATTTGACTATTTCAATGCAAATGCAGATTATAGAACTAATTTAAATACATATACAAGAATTTTCGAAAGAGAATATTTTGCTCCGACAGATGCTAATTTCTATGTAAGTCCTAGAATTTTCGTTACATATCCACTTACTGAAGCTTCTAAAATTGATTTATCTTATGGTTTATTCTTAAAAACCCCAGATCTTCAATATTTATATGATAGTTTCAATGCATGGAATATAGCTACAGGTCAAGTATTAGGTAATCCAAATATGAAACCTCAGAGATCAAGTCAATATCAAGTATCATACGAAAATTATATAACTCCAGATATTAACTTTACTGCTACAGCATACTATAAAGATATTTATAATCAATTAGGTGTTACTTATATTTTAGCTACTCCTACTCCATTTTATATTTATAGTACTACTGAATATGGTAGCTCTAAAGGTTTAGAATTCTCTTTACAAAAAATGCCAATCGATGGTATTTATGCTGCTTTAAACTATTCGTTAGCATATAATAAAGGTACTTCTGCTGGTCCTGCAAGTAATATGGGCAGACCTGTAGATCCTTATACTGATAAATTAGCATTCCCACTTGCAGAATTTACTATGAGTAACGATATTAGACATACTGTAAATGGTTCTCTTGCATTCATTTGGGGCAATAATGAAGGTCCAGATGTATTTGGTATTCAACCATTAGAAAATGCAAGTATTAATTTTGATGGTATGTTCCGTTCAGGTGCTCCTTACACTAGATTTAAACGTTCAGGTGCTCCAGTATCAGAATACAACGAAGTACGCCAACCATCATTCTGGCAAATAGATATGAGACTTTCTAAGAGATTTATCTTAGCAGACTGGTTCGGTACAGCTTTAGGTAGAACTTCAATTGAATTATATATGAATATTTATAATATATTAAATAGAAGAGCACCAGTAGCAGTAAATAGTATTACTGCAGATCCTGATGATAACGGACAAAGCTATTATGTAAAACAATCTGATTTATATCAAGCTACTTTATATAAAGAAGTTGCACCTGCACAAGCTGCTACTTATGCTGCCACTCAATATGATCAATATGGCGATAGACTTTATAATCCTATAGCTGATGTAAATAATGATAACATGGTAACTGCTGAAGAACAGTTCAAAGCATATAGAAGATATTTATTAGATGCTGGACAAATGAGAGGCAACTATCAGACTCCAAGAACTGTTAATTTCGGTATTAAAATTAATTTTTAATTTTAATAATAAAATAAAATCAATAATTGAATAATTTAATAATAAAATAATATAGAGGCATTTATGCAAAATAAAGTAAAATTATTGCTTGTGGGCTCGATTATCTTACTGTCTTGTGTATTAGCTGGAGCTTTATATGCTCTACCTCAAGACTACAAGAAAAGTGATAATTCTGAGCAACTTCAGGCTGAAACTAAAAGAATTCAGCAGTTTTATGATGTGCGCAGCAATACTGTAAGTAATATACAATTTACTTCTTCAAATTATGGTATTTTCGGTTATGATGTAGCAAGAAATACTGGTGCAGGCTATTGGCCACGTGGCTCCTTAAACCAATACATTTTTGGTGGTGGAATTTGGTTCGGTGCACAAAAACCATTTAAAACTTCTGATGGTTCAATTGTAAATAAAAAATATGTTACTATTACCTATGATCCAAATAAAGCTAAATCAATGATGGCGCCTGGTAGAGTAATTGATTATAATGGAAATGAACAGTTACTAGCTTCGGTTGATGATATTTGGTTATATAGAACTTATTTATCAACAGAATTTTCAAGAACTACTGGTAAACCTTATAATGTAGAAGAAAATTACTCATGGCCTATATGGGATGTAGAATCCGAAGACGAAGGATATTATTTAGGTTATGATAGATATTTTGGTAGATTCATTAATAATCCTAATGATAGAACATTAGAAAAATATCCAAAAGGACCTGCTTTTATTTCTGAAGAAGATATCTTTTCTACATATAAAGATACAGATTTAAATAGATATGAAAATATGTCAACTGGTAAAGCTAGAGAAGACGGTTACCCTCTAAAAATGCAAATTGAAGAGATGATCTATTCTTGGGGCTTCGGTGAATATAAAGATTTTATTTTTATTAAATATGATATAATTAATTTAAGTAAAGATACTTTAAGAGATTGCTGGCTAGCTCCAATTATGGATGTCGATATTGCACGCGCTCCTTATACAGATGATGGTGCTAGAAATGATAACGTTAAATATTATAAACCTAAAGATTGGGAAGATGTAAAAGGAAAAAGTAAACAAGATACTTTAAACTTAGCATTTCAATGGACAAAAAATGACAGAGGTGAAGATGCTAAAGGTTTTGGTTACTTAGGATTTGACTTCTTAGAATCTCCTTCAGTACATAAATCATTAGGTACTATTGAAGTTATTGTAGATAACAAACCTGTACTTAAAAATTGGATGTGGAGCAAATTTTACGAAGTAAAAGCCGGTGGAATTGATCCTACAAATGGCCAAACTGTTGCTAATGATACAATTATAGGTATCGAAAGATTAATTTATGATAAAGAATTAGAAGGTTTCGTAAGAAAAGATAAAAGATATTATGAAACTATAGAGCAATTAGGTTTAGTATCTTTCAGAAACTGGAACATAGATGAAGATAAGAAAACACCAGATGCACAATATAACTTTTTGTCAGAAATTGGTGAATATGGATATATTCGTGATAGTGACGAAAGAGGATCTGGCGATAAACGATTTATGATGGCAACTGGACCATTTTCAATGTTACCAAGCGATACTGTTCGTACAGTAGTAGGTATAATTTTAGCTTTACCTTCTGTTAATCGTGAAGCTGATGGTTCTGAAGAAGATGTGCAAGGATTATTATATCTAGATAAATTCGCTCAAAGAGTATATGATAATAACTTTAGAGCTCCTTCTGCACCAGAAAACACAAGATTCTTAGGCTATAAATCATATAATAATGCAATTGAAATATATTGGGATTCTACTGCAGAAATGTCTCAAGACGTTGAAGAAAATGGCTTAGACTTTATGGGCTATACTTTATATAGAGCTAGAGATCCTCAATTAGACACATTTAATGTAAATAAAGTAGCAGCTGACGCTAATTATGTGAAAGGTAGAGGACCTTTCGGTTGGAAACAAGTAGCTACTTGGAATATTTTGCCTCCATTTGCAAAATCAGCTTATAGAGCTGAACCAAACTCTGCTAAACCATATCCGTACATAGATGATTTTGAAATTATTGGATTAGGTTATGATGCTGATGGTAATATGGACACTATGGCATTAACAATTATGAGATTGCCTGCAGGTTTTGATGTAAAATATCCAGCTCAAAGAGAAATATTAAAAGAAACTAAACCTTATGCTACTCCAAGTTTTTATGGGTTTAATCAAGATACTTCTTTAGCAAATCCTTGGGTAAACTACTTTAGAAAATATTGGGAACCAAATTTAAAAGATGTACAAATTGACCCAATTAATCATTACAAAACACAATTTCCTAATAGCAGATTTTTAGATAGCGTATTAATAGGTACAATTAGATTAAATGATGCGATGGTGCCTTATAATCCATTGTTCTATATTGAAGAAACTGTTCCAGCTAATGCATTTAGAAAAACTAAATTAGGTGTAGGTGTAGATGGTAAAGACTCTTTCGTTATTAAACCTGTAGCTCTTACTCCTAAGCTAATGGAAGATAATATTTTACGCCAAGAATTACTCGTTCAATATAGAGAAAATGAACAAGATGGATATTATATTTATCTATTTGAAACTCTTAGAGAAATTGAAATTCAAGGCCAAAGTAAATATTACATAACAAGAATGAGACCACTATGGAACAATAACAATGATAAAGCATTAAGAGATTCAAGCTGGAAAGAAATTTTCAAGAATAAAAACTTGCTCGATTATGCAAAAGCAAAATTGTTCGAAATGATCCAAAATAAACTAATCAGTAGAATTTCATTCAATAACCAAATGCTTGATGCAACAATGGCAAACGAAGTAATTGAACCATACATGAAGAAAATCACAAATGGTAGAAAATATTACGATTTTGCTGATGATTATAATCAAAATAAAGTAGTCGAAGCTAATGAAAGTTCTGCTCTTACAGAAAGAATCTTAAATAATATTGAATATTATTACAAACTCGAAGCTTTTGACGAAGGCGATTATATGCAACCTACTGAATCTAAGTCTAATGATGGTTCTAAGGGTAGACCTAATAACTTATTAGCATATGCAAAAGCAGGAAGACCAGATGATCATGTTAAATTTGAAATTACAAGAGTTGATTCTGATAAAATGGGTGGTTTAAGGAATTTCAAATTCTTCACAATCGATCCAGATAGATTAACTCAAAAATTAGCTGGTAGAACTTTAATTATGAAGTTAAACCCATATCCAGGAATATATTCAATTAACGTCCCTGGTGAAACTGGTACTTATATGCAATTCGTTGATCTTGCATTCTATTATACTCATTTGACAATTACTGATTCAGCTACAAATGAAAAATTGTTTGAGACAGTAGTACAATATAACGATGGAAGTAGTGATTCATATATGAATTTATTGACTGAAAATGGATTTAGTGTAATCATGGCTGATACTGTACTTGATAAAGTATCTGGTGTATCCAGTGATTTCGGTAGACCAGAAAATACTGAGAAGTTCACTAAGAAAGGTTCATTTACTACTGGTATGTTCAATGAAGAATACTACAATCAATCATATAATTTCGTAAATGGTTACGAAAATATTTTTGGTGTATCATTCGATTATAGCTTTGAGCAACATGGCGGTACAATTAGACCTGTTTCAATAGAAAAAGTTAATAATTCAAATACTTCAACTATTGTCAGCGTGTTCAATGATAAAGCATTATCCTATAAAATTGCTGATGTAAATTCAAATTGGGATTATGCAGGTACTCAAATTGCTGATGTATCACCAAATCCAGGATTTAACTATTCTACAGATTATTATGCAGTAAGTGAAAATAATTTTGTACCTTCATCAAGAACAATTGCTAAATCATGGAATTTAGGTCCAGCTGATTATTTAATCACTTTCAAAGAAGGTGGTAGTGAGAATATTGTAGTCACTTATAATAACAACGATATTGCAACAAGACAAGAAGTTTCTTTTGATGTCCCATATTTGACATATGAGGTTAAAAATACTTATTCATTTGAATCAGAATATCCTACTGGATTAGATTCAATTAAATATGGTTTCGAATACTTACCAATGGAATTACCTGAAACTGCAACATGGAGTCCTTACGTAACAACAGAAACAAATAAAGATGGTCAACTTATTTTATCAAATAATGTTAAATATACTCAATTCCCAATGCCAATTAACTTAAAATCTGAAGCAGATAATTTCGTTGGCAAGTTTAATTCTTTTGCTGTAGGTTGTGTAAACTCAAGAAATAAGAATTTAGTAAAACCTTCAGATTTTAGAAATGCTTTAGCAGTGCAAAAAGATAAAGAATTTAATAGAGATGCTCCAAATTTAATTGGTAAGCAAAATAGATACTATATGAGTGCTACTAATGGTGGAAATACTATTGACTTCGTTAATATTTTAAATATTAGTGGAGCTTATTATGCTTTAGATTATGCACAAATGGGTAAATTTATTAAAACTGCCCAAGATAAAATATGGACAGTTCCAGATTATTATGATAAAACTTATGGTGAAGATTTCAAACCTGGAGATCAATTAATAGCTAAAGTACGTGGCGGTGCATTTGGTCTACCAGTAAAAGGTGCTGAAGTACATGCAAAAGTAAGTGCTGTAGCTGGCGAAGAATATACTGATTCTAATCTTGATAAAGTAAAAGTAGTACCAAATCCTTATTTTATCTCTCACGAAGCTCAAAAATCTGCTTACGATACTAAACTATATTTCACAAAATTACCAAAAGAATGTAATATTGATATCTATACTATTAATGGAGATTTAGTAAAATCTATTAAACACGCTCCAGTAGAAAAAGATACTCAAGGATTCGACGATGGTGAAAGTAATTCAGAATTTGATAGTTATAGATTCGCAATGGAACCATGGGATTTATACAGCTCTAACAATCAAAGAGTTCAGAGCCAGACATTTATAGCTTTGATTTCTACTCCTAATGGAGCAAAATCAACTGTAAAATTCACTGTATTAGTCGGAAGTACAAGATTAATTACAGATTAATTTAATTATACATCAGTTCGGCTTATATATTTATAAGCTGAACTGATAAAATTTAACAATTAAATGGAGATTATTAAAAATATGAAAAAATTTGTTCATATAATTATATTAGGAATTGTACTTTCACTCATTAGCGCAAATTTATTTGCTGAAGATAATACACTCCCAACAAATGCTGTTGGTTCATCAGCAGGTAACTATAAAAAAGTGGGTGCTGCCGGGTCTCAATTCCTTAAAATACCTGTTGGCGCTCGTGGTACTGCAATGTCTGCAAATGTGTCTGTTGTGAATGATATTTCATCAATCTGGTGGAATCCAGCTGGCTTAGCATCAGTAAAAACTTTAGGCGGATATTTCTCAAATACTTGGCTCTATGCTGAATGTAGCCAAATGTTTGCTGGTTTATCTATTCCTTTATCAAGCGATTTTACTGTAGGAGCTAGTATGAATTCATTTACTACAGGTAATATTGAATATACTACAATTCACGATGATCAAGGTAATAGACACTATTATCAAGTAGCTGATATGGCTCTTGCACTAAGCGTTGCTGGTTACCTTACTGAAGATTTTTCTTTCGGTGTTAACTTAAAATACATTAGTAATTCTTTTGCTTCTTTAAATAGTAGTGGATTCGGATTCGATGTAGGTGCTTTATATAACACAGGACTTTATGGACTTACTATTGGTTTCGCATTATCTAATTTAGGTACTGAGTTCCAATATAGAGGCCAAAACTTACAAACATTAATTCCAGTAATTCAAGACATGGGTTTGGCTCCAATTGATGCTGAATTTAAATCTGGTGTATATAGTATGCCTTTGGTATTTAGAGCTGGTATTGGTTCTGAAATTATTAAAACTGAAGATCACGCAGTAACAGCAGCTTTTGATTTTATTACTGCATCTGATATTTCTGAGCAATTTGCTATCGGAGCTGAATATACATTCAAAAACTTAATTTCAATAAGAGGTGGATATCAATTTAACCATGATCAATATGGTCTATCTGGTGGTATTGGCTTCCAATATGAAATTGGTGGTGGATTACATGCTGGTGCAGATTATTCAATTAATCCAACTAAAGACCTTGGTCTTGTAAATAGATTAAGTATTAGATTAGGATTTTAATCACTAATTTGATTTTTTTTTCGTAAATTGCTACCGGGTAATATTATTATTCGGTAGCTTTTTATTTTTTTACATTTTAAATATTATGAATTATTATCGTTCTATAAAAATAATTTCTTTTGTGTTATTTATTTTAACACCTATAGCATTGTTGCCTCAATCAAGTATTAGCTTTAATTATGAATTTAATAAATTCAAAAGCGAAAGAGATTCATCAGAAGTATTATTTTCGTTCTCCTTTCCGCAAAATAATTTTAAATTTATTAATAAAAATAACATTTATGAATCAAATGTAGAAATACAATTGTTCATCAAAAGCAAAACAGATTCGCTTAGCAGATTATGGGAAATTGTAACTCAAGCAAATTCTGAAACTGAAAAATTAGATAAAATGTTTATAGGCTCTAAAACTTTAAAACTAAAAAATGATAACTATCAAATTGAAACTAAGATAATTGACCGAAACTCTACTCAAAATTATTCTAAGAAAACAGAAGAGTTAAAATTAGATTATATCCCTACTGAATACCAGAGCGATATAATCATCGCTTATAGAATTGATTCTCTGGAAGCTGAGATTAGTACTTATAATCCTGATTTTATTAGAGAAAAGCTATATTTAATCCCAAATTCTACTGAAGAAATCTATGGAAGTTATCCTAAAATTAATATTTATAATGAAATATATAATTTAAAATATGAAAATAAATATTCAATTGATTTAAATATTCTAAATGCCGCAAAATCAAAAGTAATTAGTTTCAAAAAACAAATCAAGACTAGCGATATCCTTAAAAATAATTTCATTCAAGAAATAAATGAAATTGCTCTTGATACTATCCCAAGCGGGTTATATTTTTTAGAATCAAATTTAGCAATAGGAAATAACGTAGTTGATAAAAAAACGAAGAAATTCTACCTGATTAATCCGGATCAAAAGCCTGGTATTAAAGTGTACTTCAGTGAAGATGAAGAATTCGAAAGGAGCGAATTCTCTACTTTTACAGAAGAAAAATGCGAAGATGAATTTTTATATTTGAAAATTATAGCTTCGCGAAATGAAATAGATTTATATAATAAATTGACTGATTTAAAAGCTAAACAAAAGTTTTTCTTTAAATTTTGGGTAAATAGGATGGTTGATCCTACTGCCTTAGTTAATCAAACAAGAGAAAATTTCAAAGAACGCATCCAAACCGCAAAGAAATATTATAGAGAATTGAATACTAGAGGGCTTTCAGATAGAGAAAAAATTATTATTAAGCACGGCACTCCTATTGATGTGCAGACTTATCAAGCTCAAGATGGCAATAGAGCTTATCAATCTTTTTATTATTCAGATTTATATGGAGGAGCATATTTTTATTTCGTTGATGTGAAATCAAATGGTATTTATAAATTAGTGCATAGCACTGCTATTGGAGAGATTCAAAATTATGATTGGGAAACTCGGTTTTTAAGAGATTTTAAATAATTAATTAATAAAAAAGTGAATTTAATAATATCTAATGAAATTAAAGTATAAATATTCTGTTTCATATTTCATTGTCTTGTGTATATCAAGCATAATGAAGCTCTTCTCACTTAAAATTAATATAAAAATTTCATTATTTATTTTAAAATGTTGCTATCCTTTACTGAAAAATAGAATAATTATTGCAAATGATAATTTGTCAAAAGCTTTTCCTAACCTTTCATCAGAAAAAATTTCCGAAATTACATATAACTCTTTTAAAAACTTAGCAATTACTTTCACAGAACTCCTTTTTACGCCTAATATTAAAAAAGATGATTTTAAAAATTATATAAAATTTGATAAACCTGAATTATTAACAAAATTATATAATCAAAAAAAAGGTTTAATTCTCCTTTCAGCACACTATGGCAACTGGGAATTTATGGCTTTAGCTGGAAAAGAACTTTTAGGCTTAGATATGCTAATACCTGTAAAACTATTAAAAAATTGGTATATTGATAATTTTATTAATAAAATTCGCACTGCAGGTGGGAATAAAGTCGTAAATATGGATAAATCAGCCATTGAGATGATTAAACAAATTAAAAATGGAAAAGCAATAGCTTTGCTCGCTGACCAATCTGCTCATGAAAATACTGATATATTTGTGAAATTATTTAATAGACCTACTCTTACTTATAAAGCTCCAGCTGAATTAGCACTTAAATATAATATCCCACTAGTTTTTAATTTTGCGGAAAGGCAAGAAGACGGTAAATATATTATCAAATCTGAAGAAATTAAATACGACGATTTGAACTTCAGCAAAGAAAGTGTATTTATATTAACTCAACGATATTCCGATGCACTTGAACAGCAATTAATTAAAAATCCTGACCAATGGATGTGGATGCACAAAAGATGGAAGCATCAACCTAAAAATGAAGAAAATTAATACAGATAATATTAAAAAAATTGTTGTAATCCAAACTGCTTTTATTGGAGATACAGCTCTATCATTATTTTTTTGTAATAATATTAAAAGAACTTTCCACGATGCTGAAATATTATTTGTTTGTACTCCAATTTCTTATGATTTAATAAGTAATAGTCCTATCATCGATTATTGTATAGCATTCGATAAGCGTAATAAACAAAATCAAAAGGAAATATTTAATAAACTCATTTTCGAAATAAATTTATTTAAACCTGATATTGTCTTTTCTTTACATCGTTCATTCCGGACTTCGAAATTAGTTAGTAAAATTAATGCAGCATTAAAAGTAGGTTATAAAAACTCTGTATATAATTTAGTTTATGACATAAAATGCAATTATTATTTCTGTAATCACGAAATTGAAAGAAATAATGAATTGCTTAGACCTTTTGGTTTTAAGAGTGAGAATATTTATAAAACTGTTGAAATAAAAGGGAATAGCGAATTATCTAAATTAAACATAAAACCCAAAAGCATATATATTTCGCCGGGATCAGTTTGGGCAACAAAACAATGGCTTCCTAAATATTATAATGAATTATGTATTGAATTAGAAAAGCAAGGTTATAATATAATTATTGGAGGAAGCAATAGCGAAAGAAATCTATGTAATGAAGTGGCTCTAAATACCAAAGCAAAATTGATTGTAGGAGAATTTTCGCTAAATGATATTGTGAATATAATTAAAATGTGTGATTTAGTAATTTGTAATGATAGTGCTGCTACACATTTAGCAGGATTAGCTGGTACTAAATGTCTTACAATTTATGGAGCTACAAGTGAAATATTTGGTTTTTTTCCGGTTTCTAAAGGCTCTAAGATTATCAAAAATGAAAATATTAAATGTTCACCTTGTGCTATTCATGGAGAAAAAAAATGCCCATTAAAGCATTTCAAATGTATGAAAGAATTATTTCCTGCAAAAGTATTAGAAAAATCAATTGAAATGCTTAATTAATCTAATTTCCTTTCTTTGCTAATCCACTTAAGAATATTCTATAAAATTGATTAGCTTGATAATCAGTTTTAATTGTGATGCCAGCTCTTAAGTTATCATTATTAGTAGGAAGATAATTTACTGTGATCTTAATTTTTTCTTTAGGTTTGATTTTTGTATTATTTACTATATTGTGAGTAAAAGAGTTATCAGACGAGCGAGCTTCTAAGATTGTAATAGTAGAATCAGTAGTATTAAAAAGCTCGAGAGATTGGCTTTGCTTAATATTTTTTACAGAATTTTGGAAAATTAAATATTCATTAGGAATAAACACTAAAGGATATTCTATATTCGTCTGCAAAAATAAATAAAGTGTTGTATAAGCAGGGTCATTTGATATTATTGAAACATTTTTACTTACATTACCGCGAAATCCTCTTGTGTGTAGCTGAATTTTTAATTTAGCAGAATCACCAGGTGGTAAAATATATTTATCTAAATTTACTTTAGTACATGAGCATCCAGGACGCACTTCATAAATAATAAGAGTATCTCTACCTCTATTAAAAATTGGTAATGTAGCAGAAAGAATATCTTTATCAGGAGTTATTTTCCCCCAATCATATACATATTCACTATTTAAATTTTTTATTTGAATTCTAGGTTCTGAATAAAGATTTAAATTAAAGACAAATAAAAAAATGACGATAATAAAAAATATAGTTGTAGTGTAGTTTCTTTTTTGCCAAATTTTTAGCATAATTATATTACAATATTATAGATAATTATTAAATTAGTGAATTAACCACTTTAATTTTAGACAATATACGATTAAAAAAGGAAAGAGTTTTAAAAGTGGAAAAGAACAATAAAAATGATATGGTTAAAGTGATTATCGTGGATGATCATATTATTATAAATGAAGGTGTCCGAAAAGTATTGACTTCTTCTGGTAAGATTAATGTTGTCTTTAACGCAAATAAAGGGCAAGATGTATTAGAATTAATAAAAAAAGAAGAAGTAGATATCGTAATTACTGATTTGATGATGCCTGAAATGAATGGATTTGAATTATTTAAAAAAATTAGAGAATACAATTCAAATATCAAAGTTGTTATATTAACGGCTGTTGAAGATAATTTCTATATTAATAAAGCTATTTCATACGGATTAGATGGATTTTTATCTAAAAGAATCTCTCCAAAAGAGCTAATTGAGGCTATAATAAAAGTTAACCAAGGAGAAAAAGTCTTAAGCTCATGTATTTTAAAATGTTTAGACGAAAATTGCATTTGTCAATCTGATGAATTAGACAAGGTCGTATCTATCACTAAAAGAGAACATGACATACTTGCGCAGATTGCCGATGGCAAAACTAATCAAGAAATCGCCGAATTACTCTTTCTATCTAAAAGAACTGTCGAAGCCCACAGATATAATATAATGCAAAAATTAAATATTAAAAATTCAGCAGAACTTATGAAATATTCAATAAAATATACTCAATTGTTCTAATTCGCAAGTATATTTATTTAATATTTAATAAATTTTAATAAATGAAAATAAATTAATCATTCTTACGAGATGCATTAGAATTGAAAAAAAATCGTAAATTTATATTATTAATTATGGTATAAAAAAGTTATTTTCGATAAAAATTAACTTATTTAATTTATTATCGTAATCCATTTCGAATAATGTTTCAATTTAAAATATATTAAACAATCATACTTATCAAAAAACTTATATAACTTTTTAAAATTAGGTATATTTACTTAAATTTTTTTGTAAAAAGAGTATTAATTTTGAATACTGAATATTAGGTATTAATATAATGAAGTGTTATTAATATTCTTTTTAAAAAATTAAATAAGAAAATTAACAATAATAAATAGATGATAATGAAAAAATTACTTTTTAGCAAAATATTGATATTTGCATTTATAATTGGAGTCTCTTATAGTGCTAATGCCCAGAAAAATGTCGGTATTGGAACTGATACTCCAGATCCTTCTGCTGTATTAGATTTAAATGTAAGTGATGGTACTTTGTTCCCAACTAAAATGGGATTTTTAGTGCCGCGAATGACAGCATCTGATAGAAATGCAATCGTTAGCCCTGCTAATGGATTATTAGTATATGTTACTGATACAGAACCAGGGTTTTATTTGTTTAACGGTACTCAATGGGTGAAAATTTCAATGGCAGGCGATCCTGTAAATGGAACTGCTTCTGGGGATTTATCAGGTAATTTCCCTAATCCAACTGTATCGGCATTAAGAGGTAGAAATATCTCTACAGCAACGCCTACAAATGGTCAAGCATTAATATGGAATGGTACTGATTGGACACCTACAGACGTACCCGCTGGTACTGTAACTTCTGTTGCGCTCACTTTGCCAGCAATGTTTTCAATTACTGGTTCTCCAATTACAAATAATGGTACTTTTGATGTTACTTTAGCATCTCAAACTGCAAAGTCATTTTTAGCAGCACCGACAGATGCTGATGGAATACCAACTTTTAGACAAATTACATTGCAAGATTTAGATTTTAACGCAATATCTACAGGCGCTAACGTTACAAATGGAATCGCTACATATTTAGATTCTGCTACATTACAAAGTTCAGCTAATTTTATTTATAATCCATCTGGTGATGTAATACTTACTAATGGAAATATAGATTTAGCAACTATAGCCGGCGGAACTGCTAAAAGTATTAGATTATATGAAGGCAATGCTGGTGGAAATTATATAGCTATTAAATCTCCTGAAGCCGTAGATGCCGATTTGACATATACTTTACCATCTACATTACCGACAACATTAAATAATAATTATTTAGTTACCGATTTAAGTGGAAACTTGTCTTGGACTTCTGCTGCTGGATTACCAGTAGGAACTTTAGGTCAAACACTATATAATGACGGAACTTCTTGGGCTTCAAGTGATTTAATTACTAATAGTGGTACTAAAGTTGGAATTAATACTCCTGATTTAACCTCTACTCCTGATAGCGTAGTACTAGATATTACTAACGATGTAAGGATCACTGGTGATTTAATCGTTACTGGTAATATTGACCCTGTGTCAATTACCTTGATTCCACAAACTATTGCTCCTACTACAACTCAAGTCGGTACAATATACTTTGATAATGCTACAAATAATTTAAATGTGTATGGAAATAATTCGCAATGGAATACTATTGCTTATGGTCAAACTGAATCTAATGGAGTACCATCGGGAGCAATAATGCAATTCGCTGGAACAACTGCCCCTACAGGTTGGTTAATTTGTGATGGTTCAGCTGTAAGTAGAACTACTTATGCAAGTTTATTTGCAACGATTGGAACTTCTTACGGTGCTGGTGATGGTAGCTCAACTTTTAATTTACCAGACTTAAGCGGTAAATTTCCTTTAGGCTCTAATGCTACAAATCCTTTAGGTCAAACAGGCGGAAATGCATCATTTGTGCTTGATTCAGCAAATATGCCTACTCATAATCATAGATTTGTTGGTACTTTAGCACCACGATTTTCAGATCCCAAACAATACGATAATTCAGGAAACGAAAATGCCACATTTTTTCTTACAAATACTGGTAACAATGGAGAACCAACGACATATGATTACACTGGAGCAGATGATGAGCGTTTGTTACGTGGCAGTACGATTAGACCAGCAGGTGGTTCTTCACAATTAACAATTCCGACTTTGCCACCTTATGTTGTTACAAATTATATTATTAAGTTATAATTTTGTTGTTAAATAGTAAATTTAATACAAAAAGTAATTTAATTAAATTAAAATAGGAAAAACAAAGATTTGATAAATATGAAAATACATATTTCAAAATATAAAATAATATTCTTGGTATTGATATTGGTATCTCTTAATGTCAATATTATGGATACTTTTGCTCAAATATCTTTGGTGAATATCAAAGGAGATGCAAAAGTTTTTACTGCTTCTCAATCTAAGGTTACTATAAATGGTTCTCTTTATAATAATTTTGGAGCAAATTTAAGCATTAATGGTAATGTTAGAATATCCGGGGATTGGAGAAATGATGGTAATCAGATAGTATCAAATGGGTCTATTATAGAATTTTTTGGTCCAGAAGACGCAGAAATTTCAGGAACAGGTAGCACTCAATTTTATCAAATTTTATTAAATAAAGACACAAAAACTATAGAATTAAGATTAAGCACAGCATTAACTGACACACCTTCAGGATTTGTAGAATTAAGAAAAGGTACTTTTAGAGTAATTGGAAATTATGCTTATTCAAATAAATTTTTCTTATTAAATGCTGGTATTATTAATATACCCGGCGATGCCGCTTTTTGGCTTGATAATCCTAATGCCGTAGTTGAAAGCGAACTTGCTGATATTATACTAAATGGTAAATTGCAAATATCGTCTGGCACTTTTAATGCTGGTCAATCTATAATATATAATAGTGCTACTACACCTGCTGAATTGGTTGTATCCGGTGGCACGACAAATGTAGCAAATAGAATTTCTTCAGATTCACCAACTTCTGCTACAAAATTATTGAATTTCACTCAAAGCGATGGTATTATTAATTTAGCAACTTCTGGTCTCCAAAATGATGCTAACCCATTGTTTGAAATAAATACACCTGCCTCAGAGTATAATACTAGTGGTGGCGAAATTGTATTACATAATGAAAATTTAAATCCTGCTGTAAATGAATTTTCTGTACATTCTACAGCTTTCGCTGTTACAAATGGTACTTTAAAAATTGATGCATCTAGTGCATCACAGATATTTAATATTAATTCATCTACTCCTATCGGTAATTTATTAATGACCGGTACAAATGATCCGCAGGTATTTTTATCTACAAATGATTTAAATGTAGTACAAAATGTTACTATTGCAGGAAGCGGTGCAAATAGATTTAATCTAAATGGTTACGATATTAGTTTAGGTGGAAATTGGATTCATAATATTGCTCAAACAAGCGGTCTTAGTCAAGGTAATAATGAAGTTATTTTCGTTGGAAATCAATTACAAGAAATTAATGGTACTCTAAACCCAGAATTTACTATACTAAAGGTAAATAAAACTGCTGAAAGCGTATTAATGCTAAAACCAGTGAGAGTAACTGAACATATAAAACTCATTGGCAACGTTTCGATAATTGATATGACGTCAAATGATTTGACTTTATCTCCAAATGCACAGATTTTTGCTGATGAATTAGAAAATTACGAAGGCTTAAATTATTTTAATTCTTCTAAATATATTGTTAATTCCGGTTCAGCGACTGATCCTTTAGCAGGAGCAAGATTAATTAAGGAAGTTACTCCTGGGAATACATCATTAGTAATTTTACCATTTCCAATAGGAACTCCTAACGCTTACACTCCAGTAGAAATACAAATATTTCCTAATAGAGCTACCTATAGCGCAAATGCACAAATTGGAGTAAAAGTAGTACCTCAAGAACATCCGAGAGTCGAAACAAATGATAAATCATTGACGAGATATTGGAATATTTCATCTCAAAATATCTCATTTTTAAATGAATGTGGCTATTTGACCTTCGGTTATAATGCTGCTGATATAGCAGGTAGTGAAGGTAATTATAGAGTACTTCAATTCTCTCCTGCATACAATAGCCCTTCAGGATATTGGAGAATTGATCCGGGAAGTTCTGAAAATATAGTTGATTTTAACTCAAAATATTTCCGTACTCAGACAGTAGATACTTTGTTAGGTGATTGGACTTCAGGCGAAATAGTTGCTGCAAGTGGTATTTATTACTCACGCCAAAACGGTAATTATAATGATCCAAATACTTGGTCTAAGGTCGGATATGGCGGAGTACCTTCTACTACAGTACCAAATAAAATGTCTGACCTTGTTCATATTCAGGGTAATGAAGTTACAATAGATTCACCTGTAACTCCAATTAAATTATTAGCTGTAGAAACAGGTATAAATGGTAGAACAAATGGTGTTTTAAAATTTGTAGGTGAAAATTTTATTTCTGGAGATACTTTTAGAATTGAACCAAATGCAGTAGTATATCTTGGAAGTTCAGAAGGAATATCTGCTGCACCTACTTTAACTGGAAATGTCCAAACAACAAATAGAGTGCTTAGTTCAGAAGCTACATATATATATTGGGGTGGCTTGACGCAAGTAACTGGTCTAGGCATTCCTAATAATATCAAAAATTTAATAGTAGAAAAAGATACAAATACTTCTGTTACATTATCCAAAAATACTGTAATTGATAGTGCATTGCATATATCAAATGGAATTTTAGATATGGGAGGATATACATTAAATGGAAGTACATCTGAAAGATCTTTGACAATGAGTGGTGGTGAGTTTATTGTAAGATCAGCGTTCCCGCAAAATTATACTTCACCTACTTTCACTGCTGGGCAAATTACATTTGATGGAGATGGAAATATTACTATCCCTTCAAATACTTCTATTCCAGCAGTTCAGCAGTATTATGATGTAAAAATAAGTAGTGCTGCAAGAAGTGGTAATGTTACTTTATCAGGAATGGGCGAAATTAAAATTGGACATAATTTAGATTTATCTCAATTAAACTTTGCTAATAATACTTATAAGTTTTTCGTTGATGGTTCTACGGTAAATTTCAATGGACAGGGAGTAGATCAACTTGTAGAATTTACACCTGCTTCACCATTAGATTCTAATTGTTATTTAGATTATTATAATTTAATTGCAAGCGGTGATGGTAAACTTACTATTTCCGGCAATAATCCAGATGCTACATTTACAATATTAAAAAATTTGACATTAAAAAATAATACTGTTTTTGATGCAAATAACTTTAATATTGATATACATGGCAATTGGATGAATGAAAGCGGATCGTTTATTCCGGGTACAAATACTGTACGCTTTATTTCTGATGTAGCTACAATTTCTACTCATATTAATAGCAGAAGTACTATAGATAATCCGTTTAATAATGTGATTTTTAGTGGTCCAGGTATTATAGATATTTATAATAATCTTAGAGTAAATGGTAACCTTCAAATAGATACTACTACAACATTTTTCCCTCAAGAATTTACAGTTAATGTAGCAGGGAATTGGACTAATAATGGTGGAATATTTAACAAAGGTACCTCTACAATAATTTTTGATGGCACTACTTCATCTCAAAATATTTATAAATCTGCAGGAAATGGTGATTTTTATAATTTAACTATTCAAAATCCAAATAGCGTATATGCTTATCAAGTCGGTGGCACAACTAATGGTATCGAAATATTTAACAATTTAAATCTTAATTCTGGAAACCTAATATCGCATTTAGATTCAGAATATAGATTTGTTAAATTAAATGGAACAATCACACGAACTGGCGGTGGATTCATCGATGGAGAATTTAGAAAAAATATAGATGCTGGAAATACAAGCAAAATTTTTGAAGTAGGCTATAATAAAACATATACTCCTATCACATTGACAATGACAGGAAGCGGTGGTACAGCTGGTTTTGTAGGAGTAATAAGTGATACAATTACTACAACTACTAATCCAATTAGATGGCAAGATCCTACTCCAAATGCTATTTATCCAGGTGATTCAAGAATTGAACCTCAAGCTCATATTGCAAGAATGTTTGGTGTGAATATACCTAATGGTTCTTCCTTTGTTTTAGGGAATACAAGAACATATTCTACTAGATTAGAATATGCAAGTGGAGATGTGAAGCCAGGAGTCGATGCTGCTAATTTCACTGTAGTTTTGAATAAATATGCTACTTTGCAATGGATTAGGCAATTCTCATATAATGCAACTTCTCCAATAATTAATGGTAGAGGTACAAATTATATTACTTTAAGTTCAATTAAAAATGATTTTGGGTACTTCTTAATAGGCGTTCCTGCTATAACAACTTATTTCAGTCGTCAGACTGGTAATTGGAATGATGCTCAAAATTGGTCTTTAGAATATTATAATGGCACCCCAGCATCAACGTATCCTGGTCAAGATGGAAACAATTATGTTGCTTTCATTGGAGATAGGGATACCATTACAATGACTCAAAATGTAACTGTTACTAGAACTAATATTCCTGTTACATTAAATGCATCTGTAATCGTTGATTCTACTAATGGTGGTGGCGTGCTAATGATGGGTACAAATAGAATCTTAGGTAATGGTGATTTTATATTAATGGCAAATGGAACAATTGGTATTGGAGATCCTGCTGGTATTACTAGAGCTGGAGCTCAAGGTAATATTCGTGTAACTGGTAATAGATATTATAATTATAATTCCCATAATTTAGGAACCTTTTTATATAATGGCTTAACTGCACAAGTTACTGGTAATGGCTTACCGGTGAATGCTGATACTGTTGGGTCGATAATTGTTAATAAGCCTACTGGTACAGTTCTTACTAATTCAGCAACTACAGGTCAAAATATTACTGTAAATGATAGTATATTTATTGAATCTGGTACATTTGCTATGAATTCTAATAGTGGAGCTGATTTAACTGTTTTAGGAAAATTTAAATTAGGTGCAAATGCTACATTTAATTCAAATAATAGAATTGTATATTTAAGAGGCTTTAAACCAGTTCATTTAGCTGCTGATTCTTACTCTAACGTTATTCAATTTTCAAATTTAGTTGTTGATAAAGCATTTAATACAGGAAATGTAATAATTGATTCGGCAACTGCTATTAGAATTAGTAATAATCTTACTTTTGCATCTACTAATAAAGTAATAATAAATGGAAATATAAATTCTACAGAATTAAGACCAACTTATATACAAATAGATGATGGTGCTACTGTTACTGGAGCAGGTCCTTTCACACTGACTTCTACAAATGGTGGTGGATGGTTATGGGGCGAAATGAGAAGATATATCGCTTCAGATGATGCACCTGCCGTAAAATTTGAAACTGGTACTGCTGAATATTATTCAGCATTTGTACTGAATTTTTCTACTGGCACAGGATCTACTGCTGGTTATTTAGGTGGGAAATCAATCGATGGAGAGCATCCGATGCTCAATTATGGTAATATATATCAATATCCTGTAGCAAAATCTAGACAACTTGCAGTTTATTGGAGATTAACAAAACCAGCTAGTTCTACATTTGTGCGAGGAAATAGAAATTTTGATGTAATTATGAATTTAAATATATTAGCACAAGCTACTAATACAGACTGTATTAGCTGTGCTGATTTATCTTTCTATAGAGGTGGTACTCTTTTAGATAATACATTTTATAATAATCAGTGGCAAGGATTATTTACTTTTGGTAGTTCCGAAAACTCTAGTAGTGGTACAGGTTCTGGTTATTGTGCTGATACAAGGTTCCCAAATGATGTTCCAAATGATTTAAAATTCTATTATTTAGGTACATCTTGTTCGAGTACAAACGCTGACGGAACAATTGGATTGAATGGAATTACAACAAATTTAGCATTTGGTGATAATATTACATATTCAAATGGTGATTTATTGTTAGCTGATTTTGTAGGAGGAAATAGAAATTCATTAAAATATTATACATTTTATTCTATAAAAGATGGTGATTGGTCAGACCCAACCACTTGGTCAACAGTTGGATATAATAGTACTGTAAATGCAGCAGCTGCAGATTCTGCAGATCCTGTAATTAGACCGGTTCCTGTAAGACAATATGATAACGTTTATATTGGAAATGGGAAAAAAGTAAAATTAGATATGATGGTTGGTATTAACCTATGGGGAAGTGGTAATGCTGGTACTTATGCAGGTCCATCTGTAAATGTTGAAAATACTGGTACTTTAGATTTTGGTACAAGTGTATTAAGAGGAAATCAACTTAATGTTTTAGCTGGAGGTGGCTTAATTGTTGGTGCTGAAGATGGAATTATGAAAGAAAGTAGCATTTATCGTGGAAATGTGCAATTAGAGCAAATTGTTGGAGGTAGCCCAAAAATAAGTGATAGTACTAATATTACTTATTCACCTAGAGGTAAAACAGTAAATGGTAGGTTTATATATATGGCTAATAGAAATGCTACTATTAATTGGATTACTGATATTAGGATGTCTACTGGCGGAACTGAATTCTATAGGTTTGATTCAAGGAATAAATATTTATTAAGTACTTATGGAAATCCTTTGATGCCAACTAGTATTAATTTAGTCCCAGGTACTAGTTATACAATTACTATTAACACTAATTCTGTTACATCAAAATATTACCGCTTAGCGTTATTACAATATAATAATAGTACTCAATGGATTTATTTAAATGATGCTGTTCAAGGAACTTCTTCGCAAAATATTACATTCACTATCCCAGATAATGCTATGTTTGGGGCAAATGGTACTACGATTTTAAGAGTAATGACAAGTACTAGCTCTACTGCTATAAGTGCTACAAGTTATGGAAATGGTGAATATGAAGATTATACAATTCATTTAAATAAGGCTAACTATGTAGCAAATCAAGTGACAGGTTCTGCTTTGCCTAAAATTATGAAGAAATTTGTAGTAACTACAAATAATTCACCAGCAAATTTACAAACTGTTACTCCTTCTTCCAGAGTTGATTTCACTGTGCTTGATACAATGCTTTTAGAAAAAGCACAGTATAATTTCTATAGTAATGAGTCTGTAACAGTTTTGCGAGATTTAGTTGTAAATAACGATTATTCTTTAAATAATAATAACGGTTCATTTATTTTTAGTGATGTAAATCCATCTCATATTTCTGGAAATGCAAATCGTATTAGCTTTAATAATTTATATTTGAGAAAAAATTCTGACTCTTTATATGTAAATTCAAATATATATGTAAAATCACTTTTCCAATTTGATTCAGCAAACTGTGTATCTTTAGCTGATAATCGCTCAATTACATTAGGTCATACAGCAAATATATTAAGCCCATTATATGGATTTAATTCAAATACAAAAATTAATGTGTCTGGTAGTAATAATTCAGGTACTGTAGTAAAAGAATTTTATAGAACTTCTTCTAATTTTAATGGTAATTTAGTAATTCCTGTAGGAATTGATTCAATATACAATGGTGCTACTTTAGGTTTAAATCTAAACGCTGTCTCTGATACAGCATCTATTGCATTAAAATTAAGATATGGAAAACACCCAAATAGATTAAATGACTTTATTTTAAATAAATATTGGCAAATTAATACCACAGGGAATATTACATATAACGCCAATAGTAATCTTCAATTTGCTTTTAGTCCAATTGATACTTCTGCTAAAAGTAGTGAATACATTCCTGGCAGATGGGTTCCAGGCTGGGAAATTGATTTAGGAGATAATCCAATTGGGCATCCATCACCTATTATAGTTACTAATTATCCGTACATTAATGGTGATTGGACTACTGGTGATCCTAGCACATATTTTAATGGAAGAATATACTATTCAAGAAATACTGGTGATTGGAACAATAAACAAAATTGGTCAACTGATACTATTTTAACTCATAATGGTCAATCAGCTTCATATTTTCCAGGTCAAATTTATGATTTAGATATTGTAAATATCGATGGACATAATATTACAGTAAGAAATTTGAATAAAATTCTTATAGACTCACTTAGAATTGGTGGTACAAATTCAAATGGTATTAGTGGAAACTTGATATTTGATAATAATTTAGTTAGCACAAATTTAACTACAAGATCATTTTTTGCAGATGCTGATAACGGCGAAATTAATATAAATACGACAGCTGGAATTGACACTTTGCAAGTATCTCAATTATTTATTAATAGATCAAATTCACCTAATGGACTACAATTTTATAGAGATCCAAGTAATAATCTTGTTCTAAAAATAGTTGGTTCCGGTAATTTATCTATTGATGGAGAAGGTACATATAGAAATCTTTCTAATATTATAGTAGATAAAATTGGTGGGCTAAGCGATACTTTAATAGTTAATTCAACTTCATTTGCTTCGGCTACATTACCAACATCTACAACTGTTCAATTCATGCCTTTGTCTGGTGTGATTAGAAATAATAGTAATACTGATCTTAATTTATCATCCCTTAATAGACCTATTGAAATGGGTATGTATACAGGAATTGATGTAGTTAAATTAAATACTATGACACGTAGTAATCTTATTACAAATACTAATACTACTATAAATATTAATGGTGGAAATCTAATTGTAGGAGATGCAACTAATCAGAATTTACTATATAAAACAGGTACTAAAATTACTCAAACAAACGGCGCAATAACAGTAGCCGGTGCTTTTGCAAGAGAAAATAATAATTCCATAGTTGAATTAATTATTGAAAATAATGCATCTAATATATTTAAAGTCAATGCAATTGGAAATACACAAAGCGATAAAATAGGCTTTGATATGAGCAATGCTGCATCTTCTATTTCAATGTATGGTGGTAGAATTATAGTTGCAAATGCTAATGGTACAACGCCTTCGGTTTATGATCTTAGAATTAATACAGAATTAGGTTCTGGTTTAGTAGGTGGAGTGATTCAGTCTGGAGATTCTCTATTGACTCCTGCAGGAACTACTATAAGAATTGGTAGTACTACACCTATGTATGATTTACATTTTGCAAATAATCCAATTAATAATGTTTTAACTCAAAATACTGAGCAAATATTAGTAATAAAGAATAATTGGAATATCGATGCAAATCATAATTTTAATTTAAATGGAAATACTGTAAAATTAGGTGGTAATTTAGTAAATTATGGGGTATTTAATGCAGTACCTGCTAGTAGTTCTACAAATCCATGGATGATTGAATTATTCGGTGCTAACGACCAAACTTTATTTAATAATACTGGCAATGGTCTGACATTATTTAATTTTAGAGCTAATAAACCAACTGGAAATATTTTACTTTCTACATTAGGTAATTCTAATTTAATTATTAAAAACACTTTAGAATTTACTTCTGCTAATAATGCTATAATCAGTACTCAGGAAAATAATAATAGATATGTTGAGCAAAGCCCATTATTTGGTAACTCAAATCAAGTATTAAGATCCGGTAAGGGTCATATATATGGATACTTTTATAGACATATTCCTGCAAATGCTGGAAGTAATCAATATGCAATAGGCGGAAATACTTTAGAATTGTATAGACCAGTTACCCTACAGACTATTGGAACAAATACTGCTGGTTTAGTTGGTGCTAAATTTACAAATACAGAGCACCCAAGAATAAGCGATGCTTTAGTAAATCAATCTACTAATTTAGAGAAATATTGGACTTTAAAACTGCCAACTACAAATGCTTTTGCTCTTTCCGCAGGACAAACATATAATTTAATTGTAAATTATGTTGATTCCGTTGATTTCCCTATTGGTAGTAATCCTTCAGAGTATGATCAATATATGTATTCTCCTGAGTTTAGTTTAGCTGGACAATGGTATGAATTAACTACAATTGAAAAGACAAATTCATCATCAAAATCTACAAATAATACTTTGTTTGGTGATGTTACATTAGCTTATCCTCAAGGTATTGTTTTCTATAGTATTGCCAATGGTAATTGGAATGATGTCAATAGTTGGTCAAATATTGGATATGAAAGTAGCGTAGTTGCTACTAGAATTCCAAATGATCCAGGTGATATTGTTCATGTCGGAAATGGTAAGAAAATAACCGTACCAAATGCACTTAATCCTAGAGTAAGAAGTGTAATTGTTGAGAAATATCTTGGCGTTCCTGGCTATTTACAAATAGATGGTACTAACACATATATTTCTGGAAATGCATTCGTACTAAAAGATAGCTGTACTCTCGGTATTCAACACCTTAATGGTATTAATACAACTGCAGAAGGTGCAAGAGGTGCAATTGTTACATTGTCAAGAAATTATGGTGTAAGTCGCTATGTATATAATAACAATACTGGATCACAGACATCCGGTAATGGCTTGCCAAATGTTGTAAAAGCTTTAATTATTGATAATCCAACTAGCGGTTTAAATAAATCTTTATTCTTATATAATGCTTTGGGAGTACTTGATTTAGTTATTAATGATACATTAAATATTAATCAAGGTATCTTAAATACAAGTAGTAGAAATATAAGAATATTAAACACTATGAGAGCTGATAGTGTGCGAAATGATGGTGAATTATCAGCTGGAACTTCTCGCTTTACATTCTTTGGAGGCGGAAATAAAAATATTGATTTAGCAAATAGTAGAGGTATTAGATTCTATGACCTTAGGTTAGATAATTCTAATGTACTAATTGAACATAAAACTAGAAGAAATACTATCTATGAAAATATTTATGTGCAGAATAATTTAGATTTCGTGGGCTCCGGACTTTATGTTTTGGGTGATAGCGTTAGTATGAAAATTCTAAATTCTAATCCTGTATCTTCAATTACTAATTTTGCTAACAATAAATTCGTTCGTACTTCTAAGACATCCGGAACTTTAATACGTACTGTTGCTCCTAGTCAAACTTATACATATCCAATAGGTTCTTTAGAGAATTCCACTCTATATTATGCACCTGCAATATTGCAAACACTTGCTGGAGGTACTTCCGGAAGTATGGGTATTAGAACTTCATGGGGTAAAAATATTAATGAAGCACATATAAATCTCTCAGAAAGTAATCAAGCAAAATATATTAAGAGATATTGGGCTATTGATAGCGTTACAATGAGAATTAATGGTAAAATTACATTCCAATATAACGATGCAGAATTCTTAGCTGGATTTTCTGAAACTGATATGACTAAAATCGGTAGATATAGACCTACTCGTGAGCGTACTGGTGGATATTGGCAATATCCAGCTCCTATTAGCAACTTAAATTCAGTTAATAACACGTTTGAAACTAATGCAAATACTAATTTTGCTGAATTTGAAGGTGATTGGGTGTTAGGTAATGATTTTGCATTTAGAAGAATTTTCTTTAGTAGAACTAATGGTAATTGGAATGATATCAATAGTTGGACATTTGATCCATCTCACACTGGCGCTTCTTCCGGAGTATTTCCTAATTCATTTGATGATTCAGTTGTCGTAGGAAATAATAATCGAATTACTTTAAATATTAATAATCCATTTACTATAATTACTAGAGTAGGTATCTCTGTCGGAAGTGCAAATGGTACATCTCCAGGTATTTTAGATTTAGGAATAAATTCATTAAATGGTGAATATTTCACATTAAATCCTAATTCAACTCTGATGATTGGTTCACCAGTTGGTATTTCTTCATTAGGTACAAATACTGGAAACATATTAACAACAAGTTCAAGAAATTATAGCACAGAAGCTAATTACATATATAGTGGAAATTCAAATCAAGTAATGGGTAATGGAATCCCGAATACTGTCCAAAGCTTGCAAGTACAAAATACAGGAACTGCAGGAAATAATACATTATTAATTGATAGAAATATGAGTGTAACTAATAATTTCACTTTAACATCTGGACAAGCTAACTTGCAAACATATTCAATTTCAGGATTAACAGGAAGTAATGTAGTGTTAAATGCTAATACTACGCTAAGAATTGGTGGTAGCAATAGCTCAATTAATGCAATTCCTGGATATTCAAATTATAGTGGAATTGATGCTAATAGTACAATTGAATTCTATGGCAATGGTCAAGATATTTCTTCAGTACCTACATTAATGTATGACCCAATCACTAAAACAGGATTAGGTTATGGCAATGTAACAGTATTTAATGGAGATAATCAAAATGTGCTAAATAATATATTAATTAGAGGCAACTTAACAATAGATAATAATGCTATTCTAAACGTTCATCAAGTTGATGCTCTTGAAGTGCAAAAAAATGTAATAAACAATGCTACTTTAAATAATAATGGTATTATTGAAGTAGGTAACTGTCAATAAAATAATTTAGAAAAAATAATATTTTAAATAAAATAAATAAATAAATTTTATAACAATTTGGAGATATACCAATGACTTTAAAACTAATTAAAAGAGTGCTAATGGGTACTCTAGCAAGCTTATGCCTCACTATCGGTGGCGCTGATATGCTTGCACAAGATTTTAATTCTGGTGCTAACAGTAATTATACTGCAGGCAATACTGCTAATTCTGGCGTAGTAAGAATGAAATCTACTAACGGTCAAATTACTGGTAAATATGGCACAGCAACTAACCCTATGCCAGGAACTGTAATTTGGATATGTACTAATACTATGACTATCCCTTCTGGGACATACTACACAAATTTGGGAACTGATGATACTGGTCCTAAAACTTTTCAACCAGGTGATATTCACGTTTCTGGTACATATACTCCAGAAGGTGGCGATCGTACTTATACAGGTACTACATTCCATTTTGATGGTGCTGGTCCTGGTACTCAAATAATACCTGGTGAAAACACAACAAATGGTACTGGTTTCGATGATGTAGTGTTATCTGGAAATGGTCCAAAACAAACAGAGCCAAATACTACTACTGTAATTAATGGTGGTCTTACTCATGATGGTGGTGATTTAACTAATCAAGGTAATTTAGTATTAGGTAGCGATCCTTCTACTTCTACTGGCGAAATAGTTAATAATGTACCTTCTACTGGTACTGGTGGTATTACAGTTGGTACTGGTCCATTGACAGTAAATGACTTTACAAACACAAATGGTGACTTAACTATCCCTAGTGGTAGCACTGTAAATGTAAATGGTGACTTTACTTATACTGCTGGAAATATGGCATTTGATTGCGAATCTAACTTTAATTATACTGGTACTGGTACTCAAACAATTGCTGCTACTACAGGTGCTGGTTTCACTCAATATGGTAATTTAGGTGTAAGTGGTGGTGCTAAAACTGCTGGTGGAAATGTAAATGTATGTAATAACTACGTAGCTTCTGCTGAATTAGATATGGCTCCTGGTACTAATAACTATACTTTAACTATGCTTAATACTACTAATGGAAACCATGCTACTTATACTGGTGGTGTAGAAGTACGCGGTAATATGCAATATAATAATTTAGTAGCTGGTACTGCTTATACTTATAACAATGCTGGAACAAACGTTACTTTCGAAACTGCTCCAACTACATTTGCTATGAATGTATTACCTAATACTCCTCCAAATCAATTAAATGATTTCCAAGCTACTACAGATATCAATAGAAAAGTTAATATTACTTATACTGGTACTGGTAAGATTTCTAATATTCAAACTTACTGGGATGCTGCTGAAGCAACTAGCGTACAAAACATTGATAGAATGAGATTAGCTGAAGGTTATGATCCAGCTGCTGCACGTAAGAAAACTATCAGAGTTGGTGCTACTTATGCAGTAGATCAAACTAACCGTACTGTCTCTTATGGTATTGCTACTTCTGCTGATGGTATTAACTTAACTGCTAATACTACTTATGCAGATCCTGCTTCAATAACTTCTACAAGAGAATTTTTATCAGGTTCAGATTTAGTATTATCTACAGCAATTCAAAAAGTTATTTCTGTTATCGCTGGTCGTTGGTCTAATCCTGCTACTTGGGATGGTGGTGTAGTTCCTACAGCATTTGATGATGTTTCAGTACGTACTCCAGTATGGACTGGCGTTGAAACTGCAATGTTCGGTGGTTCTGCTTATGCAGAAAATGAAATCGATGGTTCACTAAATGGTGATAATGGTGCTGCTGCAAATTCTATTACTATAGAAAATATTGCTAGTGCTGCTCTTTATATTGGTAACCAAGATCCAAATCAACCAAGAGGTACTGGAAACGAAGTTGTATTCCGTACTCGCGACACTGGTGGAACTAACATGGGTATTTTCAATGAAAATACTAATGCTAATACTCAAACTAATCCAGAAACTGGTAATGCTACTGGATTCAATGGTCTATGGATAGGTACTCCTACTGCTACTTATTCACCAGTATTAGGTGGTTTGACATTAGTTAATAATGGTGCATTTACTAACAACGGTATTTTAGAAGTTGGTATTTGTCAATAATTTAATATATTTAATGGACTCCGCATTAATGCGGAGTTCATTAAATTCTTTTTAGAAAATATATTTGTAATTTTTTAGAATTCATTACGTATTAAGAAATAATGGCATTTACGAAGAATTTTAAAAAATTAAAAATGAGCAAAATAAATTTGGTTAGTTAAATTCGATGAAAAATACATTTTTATATATTGTAATCTTAATATCACTTATTTTAATAAGTGAAAATGCCTCTTATGCTCAAGGTGTATCATTATCTAATACTAAAGGCAATATTACAAATAATGGTACTATTAGAGTTAAAAATGGGCAAGTTAAAGATTTACCTGCTACTTTGGGTGGTAGAATTGAATTTTCAGATACTGTTGCAGTTAATACTCAACAAATTCCGAATTTAAACTATTGGCAGCTAATAATAAAAGGTGCTGGTATGAGACCTATCAGAAGAGATTACCAAGATCAGACGCTTACTGTAGGCGATAGCTTAATAATGATTGGCAAAACATACGTAGAAGTATATGAAGATAATATTCACGCAAAGAATGCAGTAGAAAATACTACAAATGTATATGGTAGCAAAGAAATTAGACTAAACGGAACTGAAAAAGCTCAAGATATAATTGGAGATAATCACGGGAAATTCCCACATTTAAATATTGATAACCCAAATGGTGTTAATATTATAAGAGGTGGATTTACTGTCGATAGTTCTCTTACTCTTACTCAAGGTAAATTAAATAACACTAATCAGAATTTTAATTTAAGAGATTCTGCTCTTATCACTCGATATGAAAAAGGATCAATAGAGTCAAGTCCAAATTTCGAAGGTACAATAGACGTTACTTATACTGGACCTGGCAATAGAATAACTACAGGAGTAGAAATCCCTGATGCAAAAGATAAATTGCAAAATTTGAGAGTAGAAAATTCTGGCGGAATTGTAATGTCTAAAGATTTCCAAGTAAATAGGAGTTTATACGTAGGTGCGAGAATAGCAACTGAATTCGACAATGATAGACGATATGTAATGACCTATACTCCAGCTCTTAATCCTGATTTCTCTATGTCGCCTCAAGCTGAAATTGACGGTACTATTCGTAGGACTTTCTTAACTTATAATGAGAATATGCTATTCAATAATAGATTCACTTGGGCTTTATTTAGAACTCCAGAAAATGCCGGCGGTATAACTGCTCTTAATTTTAGAGTGAAACCAAAGACATATTTTAATCTACCTAAAGCAACAGAAAACAAAGTAGAAAGAACATTTGAAATTTGGGCTGAAAACACAGATATAAATGATACAGTAAAATTCGTACCAAGTGTTGATGTAGGTTATGCTTGGAGAACTGAAATCGATTCAGCAAATCAAGATGAAACGAATAATTTACCACCAGCAGAATTAAAATTAAAAAGGTGGAATGAGCTCGATTGGGTAGATATATCCTCATCTACTACTCCTCAATTAAGTAATGATGGAAAATGGTACACAGCTTCAGCTTCAAATGTAGATCTATTAGGTAAATTCGTAATAGGAATGGACGGCGGAGGAAATATTCAACTTATGGCTAAGGTTTATTTAGAGGGTCCATATTATGATTCATTAATGACAACTGATTTAGCTAAATATAATTTATTACCTCGCACTCCAGACGATTTATATCCATATAATTTAGTTCAAAATAGAGCTAATGTAAGAGCTACAATTACATCTTTAGAAAATATTGTAGACTGGATAGTAATGGAATTTAAATCTGAAACTAAACAATCTCAGTATATTGCATTATTACTTCAAAGAGATGGTAATATATTAAATCCTGCCGGCGATACTTTAATTAATATCACTTCAATGGGCATAGACAGCGGCTCTTATCATATTGGTATATTGCATAGAAATCACTTACCTGTTTATACATTAAATGAGTATAAACTAAAATCAGAATATAGTGGCCAAAAGTTTGATTTTACAAAAACTTCAGATATTTATGGTAAAGAAGGCTCACTTAAAGCAATGGATATTAAAAATGGATTTATCCTTTATGGAATGGTAGCTGGCGATGTGAATGGTGATAATGTAATTGACGAAAAAGATTATGAAATCACATGGGAAAATAGAGATTTTGAATTTATTCGTTCTATTTACGACATAAATATGACTGGATATATAAATACAAAAGATATAAATTATCCTTGGAATAACCGCGGAAGAACTGCTAACATTCCTTAATAATTAATTTTACATAAAAAAATGAAATTCAATATTAAATATATTCTCTTATTCGTAGCTATTTATAGCATCTCGCTATTTAGTAATAATAATGCTATAGCTAAAGAAACAACTGATAGAGATACAATTGCTACAATTGCTCTTTCTGATGTAAAATTAATAAGTTCTACCGAACTTAGCTTTAAAATTAGATTAATTAGACATTCTGATAAATGGTTTAGTTTCGCAAATGGTACTTATCAAATAGTTTTCGATGTACCCGGAATAGACATTAACAGCGATTCAATGGATATTGTATTCACTGGGAATACCGATTTAAAGCTATATGTGAGTCCGGGTGGTGGAAATGAACTTCCTACTGATGCTTATATTATTAGACCTACAATAAATAATCAAAATAAGCGAATATCAATCTTTATTGCTGGTCCAGAGACATTTGCAGATGCAAAATATGTCCCAATTAATGATTCAGGGATAGTCCTAGGAGAATTTACAGTAAGAGGAAAAAATAATTTCTTAATGCCCGATAGATTAAGATGGCTCGAGCCTGTACAATTTTATCAAGCTTGTGCTTTTAAATTAGATCATGATAGCTTGCTTGCTCCTGGTGTGGTATATCAATATACAGATGCTAATTTAGAATTAAATGACACATTAAAACATTTTATTGTGTATCAAAATAATACTGACGAAAAATTTATTCTTGATTATTTTAGAGTAACTTATGAAGGTCAAAAAGTAGTTAATATAGATTGGAAGACATCGAGCGAACCTTTTAATGCTGGTTTTATTTTAAAGCGTGGAATTAGAACAGATCAATATATGAGCCCGGATTTAGTTAATTATACAGATACTATAGCCTCATATCCTCCTGATATTTTATATAAAGGTACAGGAAAAAATGGAATAGGTGGTTTATATTTTAAGCAAGATACTGTTCAGTTTCGTAATGTCGATTATTGCTATCAATTAGAATATGTTAAACGCAAATTTGAAGTAGATTCAGTTAAATTGCTAGCTCGCCAGTGCATAAATATTCCTAATGCTGTGATATTTTCTGCGACTTCTGCTCCAAATCCATTTACTGAGTATACTAATATCAATTTCTGGCTTGAAGATGATTCTTATGTTACGGCAGTAGTTAGAGATATTCGCGGTAGAGAGATTAGAACTCTATGCAAAGATGTCCCATATAAGTTTAATATGCGACAAGATCCTCACGTATTAAGATATGAAGCAGGTGCCGACGATGCTACAGGTATGTATGAGATTGTTATAATGGCTATTCCAATCAAAGACCAAAGCATTACTCAATCTAATGCTTATGTAAAAATTCAATTATTGAGATAATTGGCCGATAATATTAAAATATAAAGAGTTCTTAAAATAATTAGGATTCTTTTATTTTAATTTAATAAATATTTTATTATTAAAAGAAATCCTTTAGATTTATATAATCGTGAATAAGAAATTATTAGTATTAATTAGCTTATTTTTTATAAGCATAACGCAATTACTTTCGCAAGCACCACGTGGTGAATTTAGAACAGTTAATATTATAAATAACTTCGATACATTAATTGTTGATAGGACTCTTTCTGATTGGTGGTTCGGAATATCAGGTGGAGTATCCGGAGCCTTAAGTTTCGGTGATTTGGTCTATCCTGATGCAATTGAAGGAATAGATGTATTATCTACGAAAAAAATTCATTACAAACCGGGTACTGGTTTCGGAGGTTATGCCGGATTATATGGAGAATGGCTCCCAATTGACGGAATGTTTGGTGCTTATTTACGATTAAATTTATTTGACCAAAGGACATCAGAAGCTGATGGAGAAAAATTAAATGATTCAGCTCAGACAAAATTTGATAGCAAATATACATTAAATTATATTTCGATTTCTCCCGGAGTACGTTATAATTTACCAATTGAAAATTTATATTTAAATGCTGGATTAGATATTGATATTAATACATCATATTTAATAAATGTATTCCGCCATAGAGTAAACCCTGAGCCAATAGTCGATGAAATGAGGATGCCTTATGACCCAAATAGCATACGACTTGGAATAAATTTTGGAATTGGATATGATATTTTCATTGTAGATATGTATAATTTTATGCGTTCTTATATCAGCCCGCACCTAAGCGTACATATTGGTACAAAAGAGATATCTACTTTTAATTCAAGTAGAATTCCATTTATTGCAAAAGCAGGAATTAATTTTAAATTTAATATCGATCATAAAAAATACGATACACTATTGCTCGATGTTGATTATATTGAACCACCACGTTATATTGCTTCTTATAAAAAAGAATTAGGCGTGGAATTTGGTGGTTTCCAACCAGAAGAAAGATTATTTGCTGCTCTTAGAGAAGTACCTGAAAAAGAAAAGATAGAAGTTGTCGCTCAAATGGAGCCAGAAATTAAAAAAGAAGAAACTGTAAAAGTTACTCCTAAAGAAGAGCCTCAAAAGAAAAATATCGTAATAAACCCAAATCAGACGAGAATATTTTATTATCCAAGCTCTGAAGGTACTAACCTTACAAAAGTACAAAGAGAATATTTAGATGAATTAATAAATTACTTAAATAAAAATCCAAATGCTACTGTGAGAATATCAGGGCATTCAGATAACGCTGGTACTACTGTACAGAACCAACAACGCTCTGAAAGAAGAGCTACAAATGTCGTGCAATACTTAACAAGAGGTGGAATAGCTCGTCGTAGATTACTCGATAGAGGTCGAGGCGCTCTTGAACCAATAGCAGACAATACTACTGCTCGAGGTAGGGCAAGCAATAGAAGAGTTGAGATTCAAATCGTAAGATAATATTAGCAATAAAATTTTCAAAAGAAATATAATAAATAGAATTTAGGATTAAATATGGATAATAAGACAATTTGCATAGTCGAAGATAATATACCTATTAGGAAGTTATTCAGCACTATTCTAAAGAAAAGTGGTTATGAAATTGCAGATTTTGGAGATGGTGAAACTGCGATTGCTTGGCTTAAAGACAATGAGCCGTTAGTATTAATTTGTGATATTCTTTTGCCAGATATGAATGGTACTGAAATCATGAAATTTACAAAAACTATGCCTTATGGAAATAATATTCCGATAATAGCTGCTACAGGATTTTGCCAGATGAATGATAGAGAAAAATTTCTAGAAGATGGATTTGATGCTTTCATTTCAAAACCAATTAATACTGCTACATTTGTTCAAGAAATAGAAGCTTTTATTCAAGAAAAAAAAGATTCATTAAAATAATGAAATGAGATAAGAAATAGTATGGAAAATAATAAAAATTATTCAGCAAACAGCTATGAAGCTATATTAAGAGAAGCATCACAAACTAAAACCAAGGTAAATAGCTTTTCGAAGACATATCCAGCATTTATTGTATTACTTATATTTATTGCTTTAGCATTTTATGTACGTAGCACTGTAAAAGAAAATACTGAAAATCAATCAAAAGCAACTTTTGATAAAGCAGTAAACTCAGTAATGCTGAGATTAGAAAATAAATATAATTCTAATCTACAGGTACTTACTTCTATTCAAGGACTATATGATCAGTATGTGGAAGTAGTACGAGATTATTTCAAATTATATTCAAGCGTCCCTACTAGTACAAATGCCTCAATTAAATCTTTGATGTATGTACCTAAATTAAATGCTTCTGAAGTAGGAAATCACGTTTTTAATATGCAACGCCAAGGGCTATGGGAATATAATATTCATCCAGCTTCTACTGGGAATATAATTTACCCTGTGGAATTTATTGAACCTTTTGAAAAGAACATAAAACATTCAGGATATGATTTTATGTCTTCTCCTGATGATAAAACTGCAATAGAAAAAGCACGAGACAATAATATTATCACAGCTACTCAAGTAAGCAAAACCATTAATATGGAAAATGGCGGCTTCTATATTTTTGCTCCTGTATATAAGCAAAATTCAAATAGAGATTCTAAAGAAGCAAGAAATGCAAATTATAATGGTGTGGTAGTAGAAGAGATTGATGCTAATAGATTTATTCTTGATGCTCTTGGAGGTAACTTCCCTTCAGACACAAGTATAGTGTTTCAATTATTCGATGGGAAATCTCTCATTTATAAATCTTCTAATTATGATAAATACAATGCAGACGACTTAAAAGATTTCAATTCTACCGAAATATTAAATATCGCAGATAGACAAATTGAAGTAAAATTCTCTACAATACCAAATTTTAGAGATTGGCTAACAAGGAATTTGCATAACATATTGTTCTTGATTACTCTTATTCTCGCAATTTTATTCTTCCTATTTATTTATTCTGTAACTACAAGTCGCGCAAGAGCTTTAGATTTAGCAGAAAGAATGACACGTTCGCAAAGAAGAATATTAGAATCATCAAAAGATATTATCTCTGTACTTGATTTACAAGGAAATTGGAAATCTATCAACCCAGCTACAGAATTAATTTTTAATTTAAATAGCGAGCAATTAATTGGAAAAAGTATTTCTGAATTATTTTTAAATCCGCAAGATTTTGAAAATTTACAGAAACAAGTCCTTGCAATTACTAACGAAGATACTATTAGTGATGATTATGAAATGAAGTCTATTAATAATCCTGATAAATGGATTAGTTGGAACTTAACAGTATCAAAACCAGATGGACTTGTTTATGCAGTCGGTAGAGATGTTACTTTAGAAAAACTTGCTGAAAAAGAAGCTATCTTAAAAAGCAAACAAATGGAATTAGCTGGACAATATACTCGCGAAGCAAGTGAATTTAAATCTTACTTTATGACAAAATTAAGCCATCAGATGCGTAACTCTCTTACTGGTATAGTCGGTTATTTGCAACTGCTTAATATGAAATTATATGAAAATGAAGAAGAGCAAATGTCCTTTATTTCTCTTGCTGAAGAATCTTCAGAAGAATTATTTACATTCGTATCAGATTTAGTCGATGTTGCTGATACAGCCGCAGATGTGAGAACTAGAATTGACAGCTTAATTGTAAAAGATTTAATTACAAAATCTATCAATAAATATAAGGCTGAACATGAAACAGCACCTGAAATTACTACAACATTCTTAGACGAAGGCGAATTTCCAGCGAAAGTAATTGTAGATTCTAATTATATCGATAAAGCAATGCAAAAGATATTATATGCAATTACTCAAGGAGTAGAAAAATCAGATTTACAAATAGCTGCTACTGAAAATACTTACGAAGGAGCGACTGAAATTCAAATGATGACTGATGGAAATGCACTAGTTTCTGAAATGATAGGAATATATAAAGCAAATACTAATAATATTATTCCAAATCTAAATAGAGATAAAAATGATATTCTATTGAATTTAGCTATTGCTTCATCTGTAATTAAAATGATGAATGGTACTATGAGTGTAGAGACTTTCGGACCAACTGAAGGAAACGTAATTCAAATTACTTTACCAATTAATAAAAAGACAAAATAAAGTTATAATATTGTAATATTAAAAGACCTACTTCTAATTAGAAATAGGTCTTTTTTTTTGATTAAATATATCGTTTTTTTAATTGTTTGCTACCGATGAGCAACTATCTGAAGATGCGCAACAAGCACAATTGCCAGAATGATTGCTAACTGCAGCAGGTGCTGATGTATGAGAATGTTTATAGTCAGTCTCATAGAAACCTTTACCATTGAAAATAAGTCCAATGTTTTTACTTATTTGTCTTTCAACTTGTCCTTCACCTTTGATTTTTTGGTCACAAATTTCCATTGGGCAATTTGTTAATGCATCAGCTGTAATTCTCTGACGATATTCGAATACTTTGCCGCATTTATGACATTTATATATATATGTTGGCATTTTAATACGTTTATTATTATAAAATTAGTTATTATCAATTAAAAATAAAATAGAATTAGAAATTAACAAATCCTACTTTTTTATATACTTTTCTTAAGGTCTTTCTTGCTTGTATTGATGCTTTTTCAGCTCCATATGTTAAAATCTCTTTAAGAGCTTTTTCATCTTTTCGCACAGAAAAATATTTATCTCTAATAGGAGCAATTAATTCTGCGACAGCTTCTGCTACTGCAATTTTAAAATCACCATATCCAGCTCCACTAAATTCTTCTTCAATAGCTTGGTAATTTTTACCTGTCGCAATGTAATATAATGACATTAAATTAGAGATGCCAGGTCTAGATTCATCGTATTTTATTTCAGAACCTGAATCAGTTACTGCGCGTTTGATTTTATTTTTAATGGTAGTATCATCATCATTTAAGAAAATACTTGCATTACTATTGGAGTCAGATTTAGACATTTTTTTGCTAGGGTCTTGCAAACTCATTATTTTTGCTCCTAACTTCACAATATACGGTTCGGGAACAATAAAAGTTTCAGAATAATTATTATTGAATCTTTGAGCTAAATTACGGCATAATTCTAAATGTTGTCTTTGGTCTTCGCCAACAGGCACTAAATTAGCTTGGTAAAGTAAAATATCCGAAGCCATTAAAACAGGATATGTAAATAATCCAACATTTATATTTTCAGCGTGATTTGCAGATTTATCCTTAAATTGCGTCATTCTCGAGCATTCGCCCATTCCTGTAAATGTATTTAATACCCAAGTGAGCTGAGAATGTTCTGGCAGATGAGATTGGATAAATAAAATTGATTTTTCAGGATCTACTCCGCAAGCGATAAACATTGCTGCAGTATCGAGAGTAGATTTTCGTAAAACAGCAGGAGTTTGTCTAACTGTGATAGAATGCAAATCTGCTACCATATAATAACAATTAAACTCATCTTGCATTGCAGCCCAATTCCTTAAAGCTCCAGTATAATGACCGATTGTAAGAATTCCTGATGGTTGAATACCACTTAAAATTATTTTTTTTTCTTCGTTTTGAAACGAATTTTCCATTCTAATTTGATTATTATTTTATAAAAAAGATTACAAAATTACGAAATTATTCCTAATTATTATATATATTCTTACTATTACGAATATTCAAAAATATTGGAAATTGTAAAAATTTATGATAATTCAGGAGGTAATGAGTCAATAATTTCGCTATTATCATCTAAATCATCAGATTCTGAAGTAAGCACTATAATTGCTTTCTCGCGTTCTTCCTCTTTGACATAGATTTTAATAATAGCATTTTTACCTATAGTCATCAATTTAGCGCTATCAATGTAATTCATCATCTGTGATTCGATATTTTCGCTCATTAACTTCCCTCTAATCATTTGAGCATCGAATTCATTAGTTATTTCACAAAGTAACACCCAAGTACTATTATCATCGAATTTAATGTAGCTTTTTTCTGTTAAGTCTGGAAAATTCATTTTTTTATCTTCTTATTAATTCTATATTTTAAATATTGACGGTAGAAATAGTCTTTTAATTTATTGAAAATACTATAAATAATAATATGATAATAATTCACAAAAAAAATATTATAAATA
>ENA-UOOK01000866-UOOK01000866.1-fermentation-metagenome-genome-assembly--contig:-NODE-866-length-40589-cov-5.408990_pt1 | contig 40589 bp, 34 predicted proteins | sample MGYA00245777_ERZ724023 | MGnify/ENA primary metagenome ERZ724023 (study PRJEB28704, sample SAMN03018312) | fermentation metagenome | biome: anthropogenic terrestrial biome; feature: soil; material...
CGTACCTAGCCGCCAGTACCAGGCCATGGAGGCGCTCGCTGATTACCATCGTGAGTCCCATTGTCAGTTCCCCGAAGGCGGTCAAATCTTTAATATACTGCGGCGGCGGGCTGCCGATTTTCGCGGCTACTTCTTCCCCGCTCTGCCGATCCGCAGGTGAGAAAACCAGCAGTTTTATCGGGCCATAACGGGAAGCCAGCGTCATTAGGAAAGACTGTTTCGCCCGGCTTTCCCCCGGGCGCCAGATATAGCCGATGGTCGGTTTAGCGCTGCGCTTCCCAGCGGAAACACGGCTGTCCATTGGAAAGTCCCATAATGGGTCAACACCCACATAAAACCGGGGGTTCACCACTCCCATCTCCTGCAGAGCATTGCAAGAAGCTTGATCGCGACACCCAATGGCCAAGGTCTGATTTAAGACCGGACCAGCCACCCGTCGACCCCAGGACGACAAGGGACCAATCCCCTGTCCGGCCAGGATAATCTCCGCCCCTCGTGACCGCGGGATTTGCAAAAGGGTAAGATAGTAGAGTAGGCTTCGTTTACTGGATCGATCTTGGAAGATACTGCCCCCACCGCCAAGCAAGAGATCCCCAGGAGCCATCAACCGCTGAAGTTTCCACAAATTCCAGCGGTTTAGCACCGTATAATCACGGCTTTCCCTTTGCTGAGCTGTACTTTTTAACACAAACAGCTTTACGCCGGGAAAATGGTCCCGGATTAAACTTATGTAATAGGCGCTTAAAAGTTCATCTCCCAGGTTGCCGAAGCCATAATAACCAAAGAGAAATACTTTTGGCATCAACAACCCTCCAATCAACAGTTTTCCCGGCTGGCGTCGGCCGTAATCATGGCAAAACCGAACCAAAATAAAAAAACAAACAAAGGAACCACCCAAAGGCTCTCGGTGATTCCGGCCACCAACTGACCGACCACAGCCGCTTGCATCCCCCGTTCCAGCCGGAGCTTTTGATCGGAACTCCCGGAGCGGCCGGGCGCTTTCAATAACCGGTAAACCAACCCGCCAAAGAACAGCACCGCAGGTAAGCCCTTTTCCGCCGCTAATTGTAAATAATGGTTATGCGCGTGATCAGCCCGGAGCGGACCCAAGATCGTCTGGAGCTTTCTACTTCCCCCTCCGGTGAGAGGGTATTTCTCCACCAAAGCCCATGTTTCCTGCCAAATCCGAAAACGATAACGCACCGTCTCACTCTGGAGGGGGTTTTCACCCACCCGATCGGCTACTGAAGGAATGAAAGCCATCAATAAACAAATAATCAGCACTAAACGGCGGAGCTTCGCTTTTTCTCCGCGTCCCCAATAAAAAACCAACGCCACTAGGGCGGCCACCCATGCTGTCCGGGAATAAGTAAAAAGCAACGCCGGAATAGTGAGAAAAATTAGCCCTCGGTAAAATGGAACTGTCCACCGGCAACTGCTGGTTTGCCCTTCCGTTGTACCGGCGAGTAAAATTGGGAGAAGAAAAGCCAAGAATAACCCGGTGCGATTGGGGTTATTCCAAAGACCGGTCGCCCGGAAGGGAAGTCTGGCCCCGGCATTTGACCCAACCCAACTGGGCGGAAAAGGCGGCGCGACGACCGCTTGGAGCAGAATCAACCCTATGGTCAGGGCGGCCCAAATTTGGAAGACCCAAAGCCACCGGCGATCCTTCTGCCCGTACACCCCGGCGGAAAACCCGGCGAAAGCTAAAATACTCTCCCGACTAAAATCCAGCAATGAAGCAGCCAGATCAGGGGATAGGCAAGCAGAAAAAAAAGACCACCCTAGCCACAGAAAAAGCGGTCTGATCTTTTCCGTACGGGACTGGATAAAGAGACCCGGCAAAAAGAGGATAAAAGAAAGGGAATCCGCTGGTCGCAACAGAACGAGAAAGAAAGTGAAGATAAAGATCTGCGGCCAAAAGGCCGGGGTCCGGCGGTCGATCTTATTCACTAGCGGACCACCGCAATCCGGTTGATTCTTCCGGTAAACTCCACATACAACGTGTGAAACATCCGTTCCTGTCCGGCGCGGATGGTTTCTCGTCCGAAAAAGATCCCTTCGCGATCCACAACCTTTCCGGTTCGTTCCAAAACCAGGAGGAGATCCTCTGCGGTCGCGAGCCCTTGGGGAGCAAACTCGCCTAAAGTCCGCGACCGACGGACCGTTCCCGAAACCGTCGTTTTCTTGATGATTTTCCCCATAAATTCGCCCGACTTTCCATCCTTGACCCACTGTCCGACCGCAATTCCTGCTGCTAAATCCGGATCAAGCCGGTTCACAGCCACCTCAAAACGAACCGTTGCCATTGCTTCCTGGTCAACCCGGGGCCAAGCCTGGACCACCGTCCGGATGACCAGCACCAGCACGGCGACGCCAAGCAGTAAATCCACCCAGTGAATACGACCGCCAATCCGGCCCTTTTCATCACATAAAGCCACAACTTCCTCCGCACTTTAACCGCCGATCACTTTTTCCCGTTCTCCGGTTTGCACATTCAAGCGCCAAGTGCCCATCTTATCTTCTTCTCCGCTTTGCTTTACCCCGGCACTTACCCGCAGTAAAAGGCCTTTACTATCCGGTTCCCAGCGGACGAAAGAAACATTATACTGTTCCGGGGGAAAAGCCTGATTAAGCTGAAAGTTAAGTTTATTCGCCTCACTGACTTGATAAACGTCGACCCGGTCGGTACCGACAGTACTCCGGATCTCCGTTGCTAAATACCGGGTATCCGGCGAGAACGCCAACAGGTTAGTATGCTCCCCGTAAAAAACATCAACCGGCGTCAATTCAACCTGTTCCGGATCGGGCGTTTCACCCGTCCAGCTTAGGAGCCCTAGTGCCCCGTGGGTCCCAGTGGTTCCCAAGGCCACCCGGCGGTTTTCCGGATTTAGAATCACTGTCGCATAACCGGCACGACCTGCTTCCAGTTGAAGCTCCCTCCCCGTACTGCTCATCCATTCCGGGAAGTCTTGAAGGTTAAAAAGTTTAACTTCGTTTTCTCTCCCCTCAGCGCGGCTGACCCAGATTAGATCATGGCCTTGCCCTTTAAGTTCCACAATCTTTAATGGGCGGGCCGAAGAGATCCGGTATTCTTCATCATTAAAACTGACAATCAAATCCTCGGTGATATTAGCGGCTTGTGGTTGGGTCCGGTCGATCTCCTGGAGGTTGGTGGCAAATGCGAATCTTCCTTCCGCCAAATCCGATTCATCCATGATTTTATAGCCGATAAACTCCCGATTAGCGCCGGCACGCAAGTTTAGATCCCCGCTTTGATAATCATTCCACGCTTCTTCGGTTAAGTAGCCCCGCAGGTTTTCTTCGCTCTCATCGGCGAGACGGGCGTTCATATACGAGTACAACAATTCCCTGGCTTCCATCCGGCTACCCTGTGGCGCCACCGGTTCACGTTCTGGCGGGCTTAAGTAATCCCACAGATTACAACCTTGAAACGAGAGCACCAAAAAAAGGGAGAGCATTTTATAACCAGCGGTCATGTATCTCCACCTCACTACTTTGTTTTTCTTATGCTCCCCTTTCTTGGTTAAGTTTAAACCGCGTACCATCAACCCCAACGCAAAAAGCTTCGCAAAGAACTTTATTGACGGCTTTCGTAACTTATGTGAAAAAAGAAAGGTTTTCACCACAGCTTCTGGAATTAAATATAAAATCTTTACTTAATTTTATGGAGGCGGAGATTTTGGGCAGCATTCAGTTCAACCTAAACAAAAAACGGTGGCTTCTTTTCCCCCTCATTACGCTTTTACTTTGCTCCACCCTTACGCTCCGCGCGACTGCAGAAAACCAGCTGATCGCTGCCGGAATCTATGTGGACTCGCCTCCAGGCCAGGAAGTCGAAGGCGAAGCGGTTGTCACCTACATCTTTCGGGTCGAAAATCGGACCACCGTTCCGGTTTCTATGGCGGTAAGGGCAGTATCGTCGGAGAACTGGCCCCTCCTGCCTCCTCCGGAGGAATTAACGCTTGCCCCTGAGAGCGAGGGGTTTATCGTCTGTACCTTACTGACCCCGAAAACGGTAGCAGCGGGGACTGAAGATCAACTCTCTTTGGTTTTAAGCGGACCTGAGATCGATAACACCCTTACGGTAACTACGGTCGTCAAAGCCATTCGCCAGCTTAGATGGGAACCCCATCCGCTTTTACGGGCAGAAGCCGGGGAAGAACTCCTCATTCCAGTTCGCCTCAGCAACCTGGGCACAACCGCTGAACAGATCGAACTGGATGTTTACTCCACCCAAGGCTGGCCCGTCTATTGGCGCAATCCAACTTTGAATCCTCTTCTCCCGGGTCAGGAAGATAAAGTAATCATTAGTTGCCTCGTCCCGGCCCCCACTCCGGCTGGAACGGTGGAAGAGATCACCCTTCGTTTACATGATGGTAGTCCGGAAACCCAATCCTTGAAATTGAAAATTTTGATCACAGCAGCGCAGAACCCCGGGGATCAAGATTTAACGATTCCCGTTAGTTCTAATCTTAATTTTCAGTACTTACCTCCAACCGCCAGCACCACCTTGCCTTGGAACTTAGCCTGGAGAACCAGCGGCAATCTGTTCGCCAATACTCATTTTGATTTTTTCTTGAACAGCGCTCCCTACTCCCCCCAGCCGACTGCCGCCTACATGGGAGTAACCGGTGAACAGTGGGCCTTGCGTCTGGGTGCCTTAGGTCATAATTGGGATGGTCTCATTCCACCTCCCACCTACTCCTCCTCCCTCTATTATCAAGATCAACGGTCAACACCGTGGAGTATCTGGGTTGGTCCCACTACCCCGGAGGCCACTCCCCTGTGGTGGGGTTCGCGGATCGATCTTAACCAGTATGGCCTCCGCTTGAATTATCTACATAACCTAGAACCAGATCGTCATTTCCAACACGCTTTAGCAGGCAATTATCAGCTTTATGCTTCCCCGCTTTACGGTTGGAAACTAGATCTGGAAGGAGCAGTCGGACTAGGCGAAACCGATCCACTTACCCAAGGCGGACTTGTCCTCACCCATCGGAATGAAAAGCGGGAATTATCAGGGAGGATGCATACCGGAACCGATTTTTACTCCCTGAACGCTTTTCAAGAAATTGGCTTCACCGCGTATACCGATACTCCGCAAGATCTCCGGATCACCTCCGGTGTGACTTGGCGGACGGAAACTCCTCCGGCCGATCTTACACTCCGGAGTAATAAACTCTGGACCGATCTGACCAAGAACCATCACCGACTGGGTTTAGCCTATACGCACCGTTCCGACGGGAACATTAAAGAAATAAAAGCCGGTACCACTTGGCGCCGACCGCAAAGCACGATAACTTTATCGGCAAACTATAGTCAAGAAGATTTGAAGTTAATCCGGCAAGCCTTAATATTAGGAAGCCGGTACCGCTACCGGCTGTCCGCCGATAATTATCTGGAAGCAATCTTGAGTGAGTCCCTCACCTATCAGCAGGAGACGCTTACCCATTTACCCGAGTTGGGGGTTAAATGGCGCTATATATCTTCCCAAAAACCTTGGGATTGTTTTGGTCTCGTCCAGTGGGAACTACCGTCGGCTCCTTTTGCCAAAATTAAAACCTTCCAATCCGGGTTCGGTTCCCAAACTGCCGCCGGTACAGCTTGGCAGATCTACGCCCAACTTTTCTTCCAAGGACAAAACCCGGTTTATAGCATGAACTTACGCCTGCAGCATCAGGATCTCTACTTCATGCCTTCCCCCTGGCGCGGGATCCACGGCAAAGCCTTCGTCGATCTAAACCGAAACGGACTCTACGACCAGAACGAACCAGGCCTCTTAGGACTACCGGTTTACCTGAATGGAAATCAAGTAACGGAAACCAAGGAAGATGGTAATTGGGAAATTGCCTTTACCGGCGCTGGCCGCCAGCTCCTAGAATTCCCCCGTGAGTACCAGGGCTATTACACCTTGCAACCCAGAAAGGAACTGACAACTGAGCTACACAAATCCATCTCCGTGCTTATCCCTTATCTTCCCCCAACGGATGTTAGAGGTCAGGTCTTTATCGACGCAAACGATAACAAGCGCTTTGACCCCGCCGAGGAAGGATTATCTTCCGTTCTGATTGCCGTCTATGACCAGAACCACCAGCTGATCACGGAAAAAAGCGCCGATCAAAGTGGCGCCTTTTTCCTTACTTTGCTCCCTGGCAACTATCAACTAGAACTTGATGAGGGTTCTTTACCTGACGGATATGCTAAACCTAAACCTTTACCGTTCAAAGTAGCAACCGAAGCCACCCTGAACCTTTTCATTCCCATCCAACCGCTGATGAAAGAGGTTGAATTCTTTAGTGAAGAAATTTTCCCACCCGCATTTTAACTGGCTTTGATTTTCATCCTTTCAGGTGTCCTGGCGGTAGCCAGGGTGAATGACTACTTAGATTTTTAGCAAGCGTCGCGCGTTACCCCCTAGGATCATCTGTTGTTCCTCTGCGGTTAGCTTCAAGGTTTTAAGGTTCGCAATTTCCGCTTGCGGGCTGCTCCAGGGTGAATCGGTGCCAAACAGAATCTTTTCTACCCCCTGGGCTCTGATTAGCTTTTCCATCCGCTCCACGCCGAGTTCGCCGAAGGAATAGGCAGTATCAAAATAAAGATCCGTTCCAAGCAAGTTTTCCTCCACCGCCTCCCAGCACCGAAACCCTCCCATGTGGGCCGCAATAATCGTTGCGCCCGGAAACAGCGTGAGTACCTTCTTTAACTGCCGCGGATGGCATTGGTTAGTATCGGGATACCATAGATCAACGCCGGAATGAAAGAGCACCATTAAACCTGCGGTGAAGATCGCTTCATAAAGGGGAAACAGCTTCGGATCGTCGACCATAAAATCCTGGTAGTTCGGATGAAATTTAATCCCTTTAATCCCCGCTCCCACCAGCCCTTTAAGTTCATCCTGCCACCCCTGGGTTTCAGGGTGAATTGTCCCAAAGCTGATGATGCGCTCCTCTTGGACGCTGATCGCCCACCGGTTTACGCCCACAGTTTGTCCCGGTTTCGTGGCGATCGGCTGCAAGACAGCCCGGTCAATTCCGGCTTCATCCATGACCATCCTAAGCCCGCTGACCGTACCGTTGAAATAAGGTTCCGTCCCGGCCCGTTCTGCCAGGATCGAAAGCGCCCGCGGGGCTAATTGGTCCGGAAAACAGTGGGCGTGAAGATCAACAATCATTACCTACACCTCATTTCATGTCCTAAACCATTACTCGAGAGCGCTAACCCGTTTCCTTTCGTCGCTAGTCGAGACCGGTACCGCCGTTAACACCACCTGATCTTCCCCGGGGAGTACCCGGTAGCCATGAAACTCCACCCCGGCGCTAGCTGCCGTCGCCATGGCCTCGGCAAACCGCGGATCCATTTCCCGATGGGCCTTAATATACTCCCCCCCTGGGTGTTGGAGAAAAAAGAAGACGAAGGAGCGGCCGCCACCTTCTTTGATCCGGGTTAGTTCTAAGAGGTGCTTCCGTCCCCGTTCCGTTGGCGCATCGGGGAAAAGCGCGATCCCGTCCTGAACCAATGTAACACACTTCGCTTCCAGCCACGCTGTTTCCGGCGGTTCCCCGCCCTGCAGCGCTAAATCAAACCGACTGGCCCCCCACGTCCGCTCCGGGTGAGCGTCGGTATAAGTACGCAAGGGCGGAAGTTGTCGCCAATGCTTAGCCAAGATCCGATTGGGGAGCCGCGTATCGATAAACACCCACCCGGCTTCGGCTTTTACCTTCACCAACGTATACCTGGTTTTTCGCCCCGGGTGTCCTTCAAAATTCAAGCCCACCTGATTCCCGGCGATCAACAGCTCCCGCAGGCGACCGGAATTGGGAAGATGCACAACCTCGATGCCCTTCTCCGTCTCTACTTCAGCGGCAAAACGGTGAAGCCGCCGCTGAAAAACGGCCGGCTTAAGCCGTCCATAAAAAGAATTAGGGATTATTATCACCGATTCCTCCTCCAATAATTTGTTCAAGCTTTTAAAAATATAGCTAGCCGCATCCGGCTAGCTTCTTTGGAAGATAATGGATTATTTTCCGCCTCGGTTATTCCTGGGGATAAGTCTGCTCCAGGGTGGCCAGCATCCGTCCTAAACAAGCATTGACCGGGGTCGCCACCCCATACTTTTCGCCGAGGGCAACCACCGTATGGGCAAAACTTTCGACTTCAGTTTTTCGTCCGGCTTCCACATCCTGGAGCATTGAAGTTTTGCCCTCGGAAGCTAAACCGCCAATCACCCGCAAGTACTCCTCGATGTCTCCAGCTGTCAAATTAATCCCGATCTTTTCGGCAATCTGTAGAACTTCACCACAAGCCATCATCATCAATTCCTGCGCTTCCTTTACCCGCTGAAAAACCCCGTAGGGCGCTTTTAGAATCGCTGATACCTGGTTAACGCCAACGTTCATCATGAACTTCCACCATAATTCCCGCATCATATCAACGGGGATTGTATAGGGAACGCCGGTCCGGTCGAAGAGTTCTTTCACCGCCAGTACTTTCGAGGAATAGACGGCATTCTGTTTCTCCCCAAAGACAATCCGGCCGATGGTGGAATAGTGGGTGACCCTTCCGGTGCGGGTGGCATCGGTGGCAACCACAAAGGAGTAGAGGAGTTTCTCTAGCCCGTACACTTTTCCAATCGCCTCTTCACTGGTGATCCCGTTCAACAGTGAAAGGATGATCGTCTCCCGGCCAACAAAGGGGCGCAGCTGCTCAATGGTTTCATCCAAATGATGACCTTTGACGGCGACTAGGATCAAGTCTGCTTTTTCCGTCGCCTGTTCCGGCGTAACAAGGGGAAACCGGTAGGCCTTCCCGTTTACTTTCACCTCTTGGTCAAGATAGGTGGTCAACCGTTTCTGATCGACAATCACCTTGACCAAACCGGGAACGGCATCCTCCATTTTCGCCGCATAAGCGCTGCCAATCGCCCCCAGTCCTACTAAATAAACGTTTTGCAGATTTTTCAATGGGTAACCCCTTTCGTAATTTTCCTTGGTGGTTTAGGTCTACAAAAAATGATATCAAGGTGATTGTAATCGCTACTCTAACGCTTCCCTTTATCGTAGGGTTCCCCGGAAGCGCGAGGCGCTTGGGTTGATTTTGAGAAGAAGACCAAAACCAACAGCGTCACGATGTAGGGGAAGTTTTTCAGTAAAATTCCCGGAATCTTCGCCAGGGTTGGGATCGCTTGAGAGACGTTGGCAATGGTGCTGGCCAAACCGAAAAAGAAGGTCGCCCCCAGTATTCCTAAGGGTTTCCATTGTCCGAAGATTAAAGCCGCCATCGCCAAGAAGCCGATCCCAGCCACCGTTCCGTTAAACTCGCCCGCATAAGTGACCAGAATAATCGCCCCGCCCAGCCCGGCGCAAGCCCCGGAGATGAGCACCGCCAGATAACGCATGCGGTAGACATTGACCCCGGCGGCATCAGCAGCTTGGGGATGCTCACCACAAGCCCGGAGGCGTAGCCCAAAGGGGGTTTTATATAATAGAAACCAGGAAATCAGGAGAATCGCCAAAACCAGCCAGGTCGTGGCGTAAGTCTGGGTAAAGAAGAGTCGACCTAAGACCGGGATCTTCACCAAATATGGGATGTTCCGCCTGATTAACCCATTCACGATCAAGATATTTCCGCTTCCAGTTATGTGACGAGCCAAATAAACCGTTACGGCACCGGCCATCATGTTAATCGCCGTTCCGCTGATTACTTGGTTCGCGTTCAAGGTAACACTGGCAAAAGCATGCAGGAGCGAGAATAAAGCCCCGGCGATCGCCGCCAATAAAAGGCCAAGCCAGATCGCCGTCCCCGGCAGGATGCTTTCCAGTTGGGAGATGGTTAAGGCGCTGGTGAAGAAACCGATAACCATTAAGCCTTCCAGACCGATATTAACCACACCGCTTCTTTCGCTGTACAGTCCACCCAAGGCGGTGATTAGCAGCGGAACCGTATAAGCAATGGCATAAGGAAAAATCTGTTCAATTATACTCCACCACATTAACCCTCACCTCCCACTGTTTCATCTAGCCCCGCCCCAGTGTCCAGCGGCAGGTCAGTCCGGCCCTTCTCAAGGCGGCGTTTTCGAATTCTCGCCCGGTACTTTTCAATCAAGACACTCGTGGCCGAGAAATAAATAATGGTCGCAATTATGGTATCGGCGATTTCCGGCGGCACGTGGGTCATGGCATTCATAAAGCCTTTCCCGGAGTGGAGAATACCGAAGAAGATCGCCGCCAGAAAGACACCCCAAGGAGAATTCGCCCCCAAGAGCGAAACGGCCATGCCATCAAAACCCTGGCTTGGCAGGACCCCGATTTGCATATTGGAAGCGTAGCCCACATAAAAAGAAGCGCCACCTAAACCGGCGCAAGCCCCGGCAATCACCATCGATAAAATAATGTTCCGTTCGGCCTTGATCCCGGCGTATTCGGAGGCATAGCGGTTAAAACCCACCGCTTTTAACTCATAGCCCAGGGTGGTCCGGTCCAGGATATAGGCGATGATGATCACTACCGCTAGCGCTAGAAAAAAACCTAAGTTGATATAGGAACCATTGAAGAGTTTGGTTAACCATTCTACCTTCAGCGACGCCGCCGCTGAAATCCGCCGCGACTCCGTCTCCAGGTAAGGTCCCTTAAAGTAGCCGGGTATAATATAATAGACCGACCAGTAAGCAATCCAGTTCATCATAATGGCACAGACTACTTCATGCACATTAAATTTCGCCTTTAACAACCCGGGAACCAACCCCCACAGCGCCCCGCCTAAAGCGGCCGCCAGGATAACGACGGGCAGAAGCAACGGTTTCGGCCACGCAAAGGTCAACCCAACCACCGTCGCGCACAAGCCGCCAATCAACATCTGACCGGCACCGCCGATGTTAAAAAGTCCCGTTTTAAAGGCAAAAGCCACAGATAACCCGGTAAAAATCAAAGGAGTCGCCGTTGCCAGTGTGTTCCCGATCCGTTCAATATTCATCAAACCACCGCTAAAAAGGTAGATAAACCCTAGAATCGGATTGTTCCCGGTGACCAGCATCAGGAGGGCGCCGGCCAGCAAACCGAGACCAACAGCGATCAAAGCAGTGGTGTATTCATTCCCCAGCTCTTTTCTCTTCAAGCAGTCTCCCCCCTTTGCACTCCAGCCATCATCAAACCGATCTCTTGTTCATTGGTCTCCTTCGCCTCCACAATCCCGATTAACTCCCCGTTGGTAATCACGGCGATCCGGTCGGAAAGGCTTAGAATCTCGTCCAACTCCAAGGAAACCAAAAGCACAGCTTTTCCTTTGTCCCTTTGTTCGACGATCCGTTTGTGAATATACTCGATCGCGCCCACATCCAAGCCACGGGTGGGTTGGACGGCGATCAGTAAATCCGGATCGCTGTCAATTTCCCGCCCGACAATTGCCTTTTGTTGATTTCCACCTGAGAGCGAACGGGCCAGGGCGATTGAACCTTGTCCGGAACGGACATCAAACTCCGCCATCACACGCCCGGTATGCTCCTGGATGGCTTCCTGGTTTAATAATCCCTTTTCAGCGTAAGGTTCCTGGTTGTAGTTTTTTAGGATCATATTCTCTTCAATCGAATAGTCTAAAATCAGCCCGTGTTTATGGCGGTCAGCCGGTATATAGGCCATACCCATCCGGATCCGTTCCCGGATCGAAAGGTTAGTGATGTCCGTCCCTTTCAGCATCACCTGACCGCTTTCGGCTTTCCTGAGGCCGGTAATTACCTCTACCAATTCGTTCTGGCCGTTCCCGTCGACCCCGGCTAAACCCAGAATTTCGCCGGAGCGCACTTCCAGCGAAAAGTCCTTTAAGCCCATCACTTTCCGGTTGTTCAAGGCAGAAAGGTTGTCCACCTTCAAGACAACGGCACCGGCCTCGCGGTCTTCTTTTTCAACCTCAAAACTAATTTCCCGGCCCACCATCATTTGGGCCATCTTTTCTTCACTGGTTGAGCCGACTTCCACCGTACCAATCATCCGCCCTCTGCGGATCACAGTACAACGGTGGGCGATGGCTTTAATCTCTTTTAACTTATGGGTAATTAAGATAATTGATTTTCCTTCCTGCACCAGGTTTCGCATGATCTCCATTAAATCGTTGACTTCCTGCGGTGTAAGCACGGAGGTGGGCTCATCAAAGATGAGTACTTCCGCATCGCGGTACAACATTTTCATGATCTCAACCCGCTGTTGCATCCCCACGGAAATATCTTCGATTTTCGCATTGGGATCCACATTAAGACCGTACTTCTCCGAGAGCTGCTGAATCTTTTTCGCCGCGGCCCGATGGTCAATGACGATCCCTTTCGTCATTTCCATTCCCAACATGATATTTTCCGTAACGGTGAAGTTATGCACTAATTTAAAATGCTGATGGACCATCCCGATCCCAAGGGTATTTGCGACGTTCGGGTCGGCGATATTTACTTCTTGGCCGCGAACTTTAATCACACCCTGATCCGGTTGGTAAAGACCAAAGAGGATACTCATCAAGGTGGATTTGCCGGCGCCATTTTCCCCCAATAACGCATGGATTTCGCCTTGTTTTAGTTGCAATGTAATGTCATCATTAGCGACAACGCCGGGGAACTCTTTCCGGATCTTTAACATTTCGACGACATAGTCCATTACACCGCTCCTTTTTATTTATTCTTCCATCACCATTATAAACGATTTTTCATGATAAAGCTGCCCATAAAGGCTTTTTGCGCCAACGCAAAAAGCTTAATAAAGAAAAGAAGAGGATGGGTCTGTTTCATCCTCTTCCTTTATTGAACCAAACAGTCCCATCCTCTTAGGGTACGTTTTATCTAATCAAGTCACCCTGCACATCAGCGACGACGATCTCACCACTCATCAGTTTAGCATAAACCTCAGCAACTTTACTTTCCACTTCAGCGCTGAGATTGGGGTTTTCCTTCGGAATACCGATCCCTTCGTTCGCCGCATCAAAGGTCAGAATTTCACCACCGGGGAATCCCCCTTCGGTCTCGGCCTTAATCATGTCAAAGGTCGCCTTTTCGATCTGTTTCATCGCCGAGGTTAAGATCACCGATTTCTCACCATCATAGATGCCTTCGGCGTACTGATCAACGTCCACACCGACAACCCAGACTTCCTGGCCGGCCTTCACTCGGGATTTAGCTTCGTTAATCGCGCCGATCCCGACTCCACCAGCCGCGGCAAAGATCGCTTTGACGCCGCGGTCATACATCTGCGCCGCCAGTTGTTGTCCCGCTGCCACATTATCAAAGGAACCTTGGTAAATCACATTTTCCGGTCTAAGTACCATCTTGGTACCTAAATTCTCGTTGGCATATTTGATTGCTTGTTGGAATCCCCAGTTAAACTTCTGAACCGCTGGAATTTCCATTCCGCCGATGTAACCAAGCTCACCCTCCTGGAGCTGCAAAGCGGTGGCAATGCCCGCCACAAAACCAGATTCATGTTCCGCAAAGAAAATAGAGACGGTGTTGTCTTTCACGACCGGAACAAAATCCCCGGCATGCGGGTTACCGTCGATGATCACGAATTTGGCATCAGCATATTTATCTTGGGCCTGGAAAATTGCGGTTTCAAATTTGAACCCAGGGCAGACAATGAATTTGAATCCAGCATCATAAAGATTACCGATCTCTTTCATATAATCCGCTTCGGTCGTACCGGCCGGTTTTAAGTATTTGGTTTCCAACCCAAGTTCTTCGCCAGCCCGAACCACGCCTTCCCAAGTTCCCTGGTTAAAGGATTTGTCATCAATGGTTCCGGCATCGGTCACCATCCCAATCTTTAACCGTCCCATCTTTGTCACGCCGGTTTTATCCCCCACATTGACCAGGATCAGCACGGCCACCACTACGATGACCAGAACTACCAAGACTTTTTTAACCAATTTCAGAAGCCTCCTTCGTATTATTAGAGATCTATTCATCTACTATTTTAGATAATATCAGTAAAAGTTTCAAGGTGTGATCAGGATATTTTTTGCCTCAATCCCAACTAATATCCTCTTTTTCCTTTACTATCGATTTGTTTTCAAGTATAATTGCATATAAATACTTGAGGAGTGATTTTTTATGAAGAGAAGTTTCGTTTTTTTGCTGATCTTCGTGTTGACTTTAAGCCTTCTTTCCTCCGTAGTTTTCGGTGCCAAAAAGGATAACTCTTGGACGGACCTGCAGAAAAAGGGCGAATTTGTCCTCGGTTTGGATGATAGCTTTCCGCCGATGGGTTTTCGGGATGCTAACGGTCAGATCGTCGGTTTTGATATTGATGTGGCGAAAGCGGTCTGTGACCGACTCGGGATCAACCTAAAACTACAACCGATCAACTGGGATGCCAAAGAGCAAGAACTAAACACGAAAAACATCGATTGTATCTGGAATGGTTTAACCATTACACCCGAACGCCAAAGAAATCTGCTGTTTACTAAACCCTACATGGACAACAGGCAAGTACTGGTCGTCCGCGCCGACAGTGGTCTCGCTTCCCTATCTGCCTTATCTGGAAAAAAACTGGGCTTACAGGCCGGTTCCAGCGCCAAAGATGCTTTGAACAGCGCCCCCGCTTTTGAAGCGACATTGGCTGCTGTCATCGAATTTGACGAGAATATGACCGCGTTGATGGATCTGGAAATGGGTGGATTAGATGTGGTGCTTATGGATGAGATCGTCGCCCGCTACTATATCCAACAGCGTGCTAAAAACTTTTCTGTTTTGAATGAGGCCTTATCCCATGAAGAATACGGCATCGGGTTCCGGAAAAACGATCGACAACTAATGGAAAAGTTCCAGAAAACCCTGGAAGCTATGGCGAAAGACGGCACCCTGGCTGCCATTTCAGAGCAATGGTTTGGGGAGGACATCACCGTCGTTGCCAAATAATTAATTAGAGGATAATGGCGATAATTAGATAATATGATTAAGGGTTATGAATACCGCTCGTCGGCACTCATAACCCTTTTCCAACGTTCATCGTTTGCCAAATGGAAACTTTCTTTAGTAGGGATCCCTAGCCATCGCCGCGAATATATATGCACAACATCACAAAAACGAACAAAAAGGGGTTTTTCTAATGTTTCTCTTTGAACATGGCGCGCCGCTCCTAAAACAACTAAGTCTACTAGGCGCAGGGGCATTAACAACCCTCCGGATCTTTTTTTTAACCCTCCTTTTTTCCCTGCCTTTAGGATTGCTGATCGCCCTCGCCCGCATGGCACCACAGAAATGGTTGAACGCACCAGTCAAACTTTTTATCCTCGTAATGCGCGGAACCCCTTTAATCTTACAATTAATCTTTTTCTACTTTGCGCCCTTCTATATGTTACCCGAGGGGTTGAGATTTAACATCTCGCGGTTTCCCACCGCCATAATCGCCTTTTCCTTAAATTACGCCGCTTACTTCGCCGAGATTTACCGGGGCGGGATCGAATCAATTCCCCAGGGACAGTACGAAGCGGCCGCGGTCTTAGGTTTTACAAAAAGCCAGACCTTTTTCCGGATTATCCTGCCTCAGGTGATTAAAAGAATCCTCCCTCCGATCAGTAACGAGGTTATTACCCTTGTTAAAGACAGCGCCCTGGTTCAGGTCCTTGGCATCTCTGAGCTTTTCCGGGTCGCCAAAAACGAAGCTTCCCGGGTCTTCTCCACAACACCGCTTTTTATCGCCGGCCTGTTTTATCTCATTATGAACTGGATCGTAACGAAACTTTTTGAAGCAGCAGAACGTAAACTAAGTTATTATCGGTAGGAGAATGACAGACTATAATCTAATTAGGAGTGAACACCATGGAAATTCTGAAGGCGGAAAATCTCTTTAAAAGTTTTGTCGGTACCGAAGATGTGGTCTCCGGTGTTTCTTTCCAGATCAACGAGGGTGAAGTCGTCGCCGTAATCGGACCCTCTGGTTCGGGCAAGAGTACCCTCTTACGCTGCCTAACCTTACTGGAGAGGGTTGATCACGGGTCGATCTTCGTGGCCGGCAAGCCCATGGTTACTACCTCCCCCACCGGTCGGGTTACCTATGTTCCCGAGGAACAGCTAAGAAAGATCCGGTTACGCCTAGGCATGGTCTTTCAAAACTTTAACCTATTCCCCCACTTTTCCGTCCTCCGGAATATTACCGAAGCCCCCATCCGCGTGGCTGGGATGTCCCCGGCGGAAGCGGAGTCCGTCGCTCTTCAGCTCCTCGCCAAGATCGGTTTAAGCGATAAAGCTGAAGCCTACCCCTATCAGCTCTCCGGCGGCCAAAGCCAGCGGGTGGCGATTGCCCGTGCGATGGCCATGAAACCGGATATTCTCTTCTTTGACGAACCCACCTCGGCGCTGGATCCGGAGTTGACCGGGGAAGTGCTCAAAGTAATTCGAAATTTGGCAGCCGAACAGATGACGATGATGGTCGTCACCCACGAGATGAGTTTTGCCCGCGACGTGGCTGACCGGGTTATCTTTATGGATAAAGGCCAAATTGTGGAAGAGGGTAATCCAGATACGCTTTTCACCACCCCCACCAACGACCGGACCAAAGCTTTTCTCAGCAATTATCACGTCAACTCCGGCGCTTAAACTTTAAAATAAATGTCTGTAACTTAGGAAGAACAACTAAAATATAGGCATAATAAGCTTAAAGACTATTTTTGCTTTAGAGGTGGGTTATGACCAAAGAGCGTTATCCCTTAGGCTTAGTTGCCGGGTTCGGTGGTGGTTTGAGCGCCGCAGCGGTTAACCTCGCGATGATTCTATTGTTTAAATTTGGAGAAATGCGGTTTATGGATTTCGCCGGGGTCTTCATTTTAGGACACCTTCCCCGGGACTTTAGTGAAGATCTACTGGCTTTCTTCGCCTTTTTAGGCTTTGCCGCAACCATGGGCGTAGTCTTTACCCACGGGATCTCGATTCCGCCCAAACCTTACCTTCTACTGAAGGCGGTCCATTTCGGCCTTGGCATCTGGTTTTTTTCCTACGCCCTTACTTTACTCTTTAAAGTGCCGGAATTAGAAAGGATCTCTCTATCATCGGCTATCACCAATCTTCTTGCTTCGATGGCCTACGGTTTAGGAATGGGGTTGGTTCTTCAGTGGCGCTTAAAAAGAATCCCTGTAAGCAGTAGAAAGTGAATTAAGCAAGGCTAGGGTCCTCAAGTAAAGTTTTTATGTCCAGAACCGTGTGGGCAATGTGTGTAGGCCCGGCCAATTCAATCTCGGCAAGCTCTCCGTAGCCGTAAGTTACGCCAATCGATGCAATGCCGTTGGCCTGGGCCCCCTCAATATCAAATTTCCGGTCGCCCACCATCACTGCCTGTTCCTTCTCCGGCAGCAGCAATGCCAGAGCGGCTGCGATTACTTCAGCCTTGGCGGTTCGCCGCCCATCCAGAAAACTACCGATGATCAGTTCTTCCGCAAAATAATGGTCAATTTGAAAATGGGTGAGGATCCGCCGGGCAAAGGTAGTCGGCTTCGAAGTAGCCAGGGCCAGTTGCTTCCCCTGTTCCGTCAATGTCTGCAGTAGTTCTGGGATGTCGGGATAAAGGAGGTTTTCGAAAATCCCCTCTTCCCGGTAATATTCCCGGTAGTACTCCACCGCCGCCTGCGCCTTCATTTCATCAAAGCCGTAATATTTCATAAAAGAATCAATCAGCGGAGGCCCGATAAACCGCCGCAAAAACTCCGGGTCGCCTTCAATCCCAAAGTAGCGCAAGGCGTGAAGCACTGAATTGATAATTCCTGTACCAGGATCGGTTAATGTTCCATCCAGATCAAATAGAATATATTGGTATGACACTTTGATCGCTCCATGCTTCGTATTTTTTCAACCATAATTCCTCATTTACTCTCCACTGGGCAACCGGTCACGATAGATTCCCGGGGTTGAGTCTTCAATGACGATGGCCCCCACTGCTTTTTGGTAAAACTCCACCGGTCCGGCGCCGCCAATGATCCCATAGGCATAACCGGCTTCCGCCAAACCATGCAGAGCGGCCAAGAGTAGCGCCTTGCCAACCCCCTGGCCTCTTGCGCTTTCGCTGACTCCGGTGGGACCGAAAAATCCTTTACAGGTCACATCATAACAGGCAAATCCGATCAGCACTCCATTTTGGACGGCGATCAGACATGTAATCGGCTGCTTGGCAAAGGCCGCTTCACACTCACATGCCCATTCCCGCTCAAATTCCTTTTCCACCCATTCCACCACCGTCCTCTTATCAAAAACCAGCGGATGGCAGAGTTTGATTCCGGCAGCCTCCAGTTTCATTTGGAGCGGGGCCAGTTCAGGCAGATCATATAGCTTCACCAGTAGGTCAGGCAAGTTAATTCCCCTTTCTTTTTTCGTACGAACTAGAAAATAGCTCAGGTTGTTCACTAAGTCTACAAAGCAGTTGGCGTGAACAACTCAAATTATAGCGCCTTTGGGGCTTGTCGACTCAGCTGGCTTTGATTTTCTTCACTTCGTTACGCGGGCGGTAGCCAGCGTGAGCGACTACCTGAAATTGCACTAGTGCTTCAGTAATCAAAACAATCATTACTTCGATCTTACCGCTTGTTCTCCTTCATTAATCAGTACACTATTCGACCATCCCCTTCAGCGCCTCCACTGCGGTAATCTTGACCGAAGTACCGTGAAAATCAATCAATCCTTCCGCTTTCATTCTCCCCATTTCGCGGGAAAGGGACGGTCGCGTCACATTTAAAAAGTCAGCAAGTTCATGGCGGTTAAACGGTAACATAAAAGTGGCGGTCCCGGCCTTTTTGCTTTGCTCCAAAAGATACGCCGCAATTTTTCCCCGTAGACTCTTGATCGTCAAATACTCAACTTTCCTGTTGAGGAGTAGTGCTTTTTCCGAGACAATACTGAGCATATTTGTGATTAAAAGCCGGTGGCTTTGACATTGCCGTGGGCAATTCCCCACAATCTTTTCGGGTGCCAAAAAGATGACCTGACAATCTTGTTGGGCAATGATCGTCGCCGGCCATCCTTTCTGCCCCGAAAACGCCACCATTTCGCCAAAAATATCTCCTGCGTATAGAGGAGCGAGAATCCCACGGTTACCAGCGGCATTCTCTTTGGTCACGATCGCTTGCCCTTCAAGAACTACTCCGACCCCTGTGGATTTTTCTCCCGCTACCGTCAAACTTTCATTTTTCTGATAGCTGCTCACCGCTGGATTAAGACATTGCAACATCTGATTAAGTTCTTCCGAATTAATGCCCGCAAACAACCGACATTCGGTTAATTGCTCTTCGTATTGTTTAAACATCTAATCGTCCCCCATTGGTAACCTGGGTTACCGCAATTGCTTTTTTATTCTAGTATAATTAGCTTAAAGGCGCAAGGAAAAACAGTTTTCTTTGGAATCAGTCGCAGGTGCGACCGATCATTATTGATAAAGGAGGAACAAAAATGAAACGGGATATTATTGTCATTGATGAGGAAAAGTGTAATGGGTGCGGACTTTGTGTTGACGCTTGTCATGAAGGCGCCCTACAGCTAATCGACGGTAAAGCCAAACTGATCTCCGAATCCTACTGTGATGGCCTAGGTGATTGTCTACCGGAATGCCCGGTCGGCGCAATTACCATTGAGGAACGAGAAGCGGCAGCTTATGATGAAGCTGCTGTGCAAAAGAATATAGAAGCTGCGGCGGCCAAGAAAAAAGCCAGTACACCGCCTTTAGCCTGTGGTTGTCCCGGAAGCGCCGCCAAATCCATCCGGCCGCAAGCTCCCACATCCCAGGTTAACACTGCACCGGTGGCAGCATCCACTTCTGAATTACGCCAATGGCCCTGCCAGCTCCAGTTAGTACCGGTCAATGCCCCTTATCTGCACAATGCTAATATTTTAATCGCCGCTGATTGTGCCGCCTATGCCTACGCCAATTTCCATCAGGATTTTATGCGGAATAAAATCACTTTGATCGGCTGTCCGAAGCTTGATCCAACCGATTACAGCGAAAAACTGGCGGCGATCTTAACGCAAAATGAGATCAAAAGCCTCACCGTACTTCGGATGGAAGTCCCCTGCTGTGGGGGGCTAGTTAACGCCGTGAAAAAAGCCTTGCTCCAAAGTGAGCAGCTCATTCCCTGGCAGGTTGTGACCATCGGGACGGATGGCTCGATTCTCGAGTAATAATAAACGGAATCAGTCGAAAAGCCCAATGTTGAATAAGTAAATTTTCTTAAGGAGTGTTTTACCAATGAGTAATATGTTCTGTTTCCAGTGTGAACAAACCGCCGGTGGGAAAGGCTGTACCAAGATCGGTGTCTGCGGCAAACAACCGGCGGTCGCGAACTTACAAGATGAACTCACTTGCGCCCTCGTGGGTTTAGCCCGGGCCGCCCAAAACCAAACCCCCGACCGTCAGGCGGATGACTTGATGATGCAAGGTCTCTTTGCCACCATTACCAACGTGAATTTTGACGCCGCACGGATCAAAGAACTAATTTCGCAAGTACAAGAAGAAAAAGCAAAGCTCGGTGGTGCCGCTGACCTTGAAGTGACCGCGCTGTGGCAGGGCGACCCTGACCTGGTTTCCCTGCGTTCCCTCTTGCTTCTGGGGCTACGGGGAATGGCTGCCTATGCTTGGCATGCGGCGGTACTCGGAAAACGAGACCAAGAAGTCATCAGCTGGCACTACAAAGGTATGCAAGCCGTTGGCGAGGACCACACGGTCGACCAATGGTTAGCGCTGCTAAAAGAGTTTGGCGAGCTTAACCTGAAATGTATGGCCTTACTCGACGAAGCTAACACCTCCGTCTTTGGGCACCCGGTTCCCACTAAAGTCACCACGATCATCGAAAAAGGCCCCTTCATCGTTGTTTCTGGTCACGATTTTGAGGACTTAAAACAACTACTGGACCTCACCCAAGACAAAGGGATTAATATCTATACCCATGGCGAAATGTTACCGGCTCATGGTTACCCGGAACTGAAGAAATATCCCCATTTAAAGGGGAACTTCGGAACTGCTTGGCATAACCAGCAAAAAGAACTGGCGGAAATTCCCGGCCCTATCCTTTTTACCACGAACTGCTTGATGCCGCCCAAGGAATCCTACGCTGATCGCGTGTTTACTACAGCCGTGGTCGGGTATCCGGGCCTGGTTCACATCCCGGAAGTAGACGGTAAGAAAGATTTTACCCCGGTGATTGACAAAGCATTAGAACTGGGAGGTTGGTCCGAAGACCGGAAATTAACCGGGATTAACGGCGGAACCACCCTAACCACCGGTTTTGCTCGGAACACTGTTTTAGGGGTGGCGGACCAAGTGATCGAGGCGGTAAAATCGGGCGCCATCAAACATTTCTTCTTAGTCGGCGGTTGTGACGGCGTCCACTCAGGCCGTAACTATTACACGGAATTCGTCAAACAGACCCCAAAAGATACGGTAATTCTTACTTTAGCCTGTGGGAAATACCGTTTTAATGACCTTGACTTAGGCGAAATCGGTGGTTTACCCCGCATTTTAGATATGGGACAGTGTAATGATGCCTACTCCGCCATCCAGGTCGCGGTAGCCTTGGCCAAAGCCTTTGACTGCGAAGTCAACGACTTGCCACTGACCATTGTCCTTTCCTGGTACGAACAAAAGGCGGTCTGTATCCTCTTAAGCTTGCTGGCGCTCGGGATCAAAAATATCTACCTAGGGCCAACCTTACCGGCTTTCGTCTCTCCCAATGTCCTGCAAGTGCTGGTCGATGAATTCGGGATCAAACCGATTAGTACTCCGGAGGAAGACCTGAAAGCAATCTTGGGTTAGGAAGCGAAACTGAAATCCCCCGCAACATGCGGGGGATTTTGCTAATCACTAATCTCCAGCTTAACCTCGGCGCTTCTTCCCCGGTCATCCTGGCAGATTACCCGGTGTTGGCCGGGCTCCGGTAAATAAAAGAGGCGTTCTCCGGGTTTGGTTTGACCGTAAAACTCCCCGTCGATAAACCAGTAGAGCTGCTGCACATCATTACCCGCCGCCGCTTCAAGGCAGATTTTCTGGTACTCCAGGGGAACCCCTTGGCGGATTTGATAGATATAATCTGCCGAGGGTGAACGTACCACCGGGGCACCGCCCGGCAGGATCTTTTGCCACTCCGGCAGTAAGGGCGGGAGTGTTTCCACCGGTTGTCCGTTCGCCTCGAGCCAAGCAGCGACCCGGGGTGGATACTGCAGATAAACCTGTTCTGCGGTAACCCGCGCCGCCGAATAGTAATGGGGCGGGAGGCGGTAACCGGTCGCCGGATCCAGCAAATAGGTTTGATGAAAAGTGCATTCCACTTCCGGCGAACAATCAGTTAAATAATAATCGGTACGCAGCGGAGTACAGAAAGGACCGGGAGTTTGGCCGCTCACGGCACACACCGCTCTCTTTTTAACTGTTACCGGTGGGGTAAACCAAGAAACGGTGGTGTCACTGTTCAACTGAGCGAAGATGGCAAAAAGGAGTGGGGCGGCCATCTCTGCGCCGCTTAGTCCGGCTCGTCCTTCCCCCGAAAAGTTCCCTACCCACACCCCCACGGTATAGCGGGGGTTATAACCAATGCTCCAGGCATCTTTATGACCATAAGAAGTCCCGGTCTTCCAGGCTACTTTCGGTAAAGTGGTAAACTCCCAACACGTCGGAAGGTCGGGACGGCGTACTTCAGTGAGGATCTCGGTAATAATATAGGCCACTCCCGGTGAAAATAGCGTGAACGGAGGAGAAGTTCCCCGGTCAAGCCTGGTTTGCACCGGGTATTTTTTTCCGCTGCCAGCCAGCGCGGCATAAAGATTAGTCAATTCGAGGAGGTTGACCTCACACCCGCCGAGCACTATCGGCAAACCGTAGTGGTTAACCGGGGTCAGCGTCGTGAACCCGGCTTTTTTTAACAGTTCATAAAGGGCTTCGCCCCCTAAGGCCGCCAGCAGGTTGACCGCCGGTACATTGAGCGATCTTTGCAGCGCCTCCTGGGCTGAGACTAAGCCGGAATAAGTAGAGTCGTAATTCTCCGGGCTATAGCCGGAAAACAACACCGGAACATCTTCAACGTAATGAGCGGGGGTAACCAATCCTCTTTCCAACGCAAGCGCATAAACGAAGGGTTTCAAGGTTGAGCCCGGAGAACGGGGGGCCAGATAACCATTGACTTGTCCCTGGTCTTGGTGATTAAAAAACCCCGCCGACCCAACCGCCGCCACCAATTGGTGGGTTTGGTTATCGATCACCACCGCCGCTGCATTGGTGATTCCCTCCGCTTTAACCTTCGCGACCTCAACCGCGAGCAAATCTTCGAGAAAAATTTGTAAATCGGCATTAATGGTGGTATAGATTCTGGCTTCCTGAGGGTAACGGGCGACCATCTCCTGACTGAAGTGGGGCGCTCGAAAGGGCCAGTCCCTGCGGGCGTCTGGAATCTCCTCCGCCAAAGCTTCCCGGTATTCCACGTCCTCGATCAGCCCGTAGTCAAAGAGGCGTGTCAACACCTTATCCCGAGCCTCTCGCGCCCGGTCGGGGACAAGATCCGGGCGGAACTGGGAAGGTGAGTTCGGCAGCACGGTGAGTAGTGCCGCTTCACCAGGGCTTAGCCTTGCCGGTTCCTTCCCGAAATAGAGCCAAGCTGCTGCTGCCACCCCTTCAATATTACCGCCGTAGGGAGCAATGTTAAAATAGATTGTCAAGAGTTCGTCTTTACTAAACCGTTGTTCTAGTTGCAGCGCACGGAAAAGCTCAATCGCCTTGTTCCGCCAGGTTCTCGCTTTCGGTTCGATCATCCGGGCAATTTGCATCGTCAATGTTGATCCCCCGGAGATAATCCGGCCGGATCGCAGGTTTTGTCCCAAAGCCCGGACTAACGACACCGGATTGAACCCCGGGTGGTAATAAAACCAGCGGTCTTCATAAAATACCAGGTATTTCTGGAGTAGCGGCGAGACCTGCTCCAGGTCGGTCCGGATCCGCCACATATCATCAGCAGAAGTAAACGCCCGGAGCACCTTCCCCTCCCGATCAAAGACTAAGGTCGAAGACGGCCGGAAAATCGCTGCCCAGGGCAGCGGAATTAAGTAAACGGCCAGCTCAAAAAGGAGCAGGAAAAGCAGGAAAACCCCCAAGCCCCACCTGAAAGGGGGGTTCATCCTCACCCACCGTGTACTTATAAAGCCGCTGATCTGGTGACGAACCAGATCAGTTACCTTTGCGCATCGGTCATGTATTTGTCTAGGAAATTGCATTACGATCACCTACGGCGCTACTACTCGCGCACCACTTTAATGGCACCGCTCGAGCTGAAACTGGAGATCTCGGGCGCGTACATACACTCCGCTTTGATCGATGGCAGGATATACTCCCCACAAGTCACCGCCCGGAGGGCGTAATAGAACTGATAGTTTCGGACCTTCGGCAAACTAAAGAAGAGGATCAAACGATCATCCCTTACATCCATATAATCCGGGCGCACCGATTCCTGGGTCAGCCAGGAGATACTTTCCCTACTCTCGATCCGGGGGTTTTCGATCTCTAAACCCGCCGGGAGCAGATCAACGATGCCAATATTCTCGAGCCCCGGTTGCCCGGGCTTAATCGTTACCCGGGCAATAATTAAATCACCTTGCCGGATCTTGTTCAGGGCCAGCGGATTGCCCTGACGATCAAGGAACTCCCTGGTTACCTGTATTCCGGTGTTTTTCTCCGGCAGATCGGTACGGGTGGAGAGGCCGCTGCTTTTGAGATAATAGTAACACTCCCCGTCCCCATTCAATTTCACCGCTATTTTCCCTTCCGCCAAGCGTGGATCGTTCAGAATCAAATCCTGTGTCGAGTCAAACTCGGCAATCTTCTCTTTACCCAGGTAGACCTCTCCCCGGTAAGTCCCGTCACTCTTTTCTTTATAAAGCTTCCCTAAAGCCATCAGAGCAAAAGCATTCTCCTGGGTGGTTCCCCACCGTCCGCCCTGGGCCGCCTTGTTGATCCGGTTCACCAATTGGTAGACAGCAGGATTGTGGGGATCGACATCCGCCAGCACACTGAGGATAATCGCATCCGAGCGCAGCGTGGAGTTGAAGTTCCCCCCGCTTTCTCTGGGGAATATATTGACCGCAAAAGAAGTGGGGAGAATTTCCCGGGCCGTTAGCCGGTCGCCGGTGTAGAAATAAGCCCCTGCCAAGTGCGCCCGGGAGTCGTTACTGAGGTTTTCCGGTGCATACCGCCGCCAGTAGGCCATCGTCGACAAGTCGGGACTGCCGTTCAAACTTAGTACATAAAGGGCATAAATCTTCGCTTGCAGGCGATTACGGGCGGTTTCACGCCCCCGCACGGTTGATTTTAGATAAGAGATCATCCGGTTATAAACCCGGTCAGTCACAACGTACCCTGCTTTTCGCGCCTCCACGAGAAAATGGGCGGTATAAACCGAGCTCCATTCGTTACTATTGTTACCCCCGGGCCAGTAAGCAAAGGACCCGTCCCGGAGTTGCATTGCCTCGATTTTTTCGATCCCTTCCGTCACATAATAATCGGCATTCCCTGTAAAGGTCCCCCCTTCCACCGCGCTCAGCAACTGATCGAAGTAGAGCAAGGGAAATAGCTTCGAGGTCGTCTGCTCCAGACACCCGTGGGGGTAGGTTAAGAGATATTCCAAACCGCCAGCCAGTTCCACCGTGGGGAAAGGCGAGAGCGCCAGGGTGTAGGTGGCGGTCCCCGGCAGCCACCGGTCTTTTATATTAAAGGTCAGTGGTTCCTTTTGCGTGATCGAACCGGAACTGATCTCATGGGTCACCGCCACCGGTGGCCGTAAAGCCAGCTCTTCTTCCAGCTCGCATTTCTCCCCATTCCCTTCCACCTGCAACCGGAAACGGAGTTTCCCCATGCCTTGGCCTGCTTTCAGCTGAAAGTAAGCGATCTTTTCCTCCTCCGCCCCAAGTTTAAGCGTAACCAGCGGCTCACTTTCTAAGATCACTGGGCCTTCAGAGCTTAGACGGAGTTTAAACTCACCGGCCTGGCCTGTTCCGTTAAAGACCGCCACCGGAACGGTAAAGCGATCCTGTGGTGCCACAAACCGTGGAAAGGTCGGCGTCAGCACCAGCGGATCCCGGACGATGGTCTTGCCTTCTGCCGAGCCGAAACGCTGTCCGTCAAAGGCAACCGCCATCAACCGTAGGGTCCCGTTGAACTGCGGTAGCGCTAATTTGACGATTGCTTCACCGCTAGGATTAGGAGAGACAATTCCGGACCACAATGACACCGGCTTCACCCGGCGGAGGGAAACAGGATTTAAGTTTTGCTTACGCACCCCATCTAAAAAGTCCCGATCTCCACCCGGAGTACTCTGGGTGGTCATCCCCTCCACTTCCGGAAGGAGTAGACCATACAGGTCGTGACTGCTCAAACTTAAGCGCCGTTGACCATAGAAAAATGTAAACGGATCCGGCACGGAATAATCGGTTAGTTGACAGATCCCTTCATCCACCGCAGCTAGTGTTAGATAGGTATCTGCCCCGGCGTTTTTAACCTGCACTTTAACTTCAACCTCCCGGTTGGGGCGAAGTTCGGCGGGCACCGTGAGGTCAATCCCCAAGCGAGCCTTATTACTGTCCACCATTAAAGGAAGGGTCCCAAAGGCACGGGCTGGGGCCTGATCCTCCAGGCCATTGACCGAACGCAAGAGATGAACCGCCACGTAAACATTGGGTTTATACTCATCCTTCACCGGGATCGAGATCACACCGGTATTGGCTTCCAAGTCTACGATCCAATAATCATAAACCCTTTCCCGTTCCACCGTCACTAAGGCCTTACCGGCAAAAGGTGCCTTAATCTGTAGTTGCGCTTCCCCACCGACTTGGTACCGGTCCTGCTCCAGATCCAATTCGATCTTATCCGGATCCTCCATTGCCCAGGGCGAGTACCCCCAACCGCTCGCATAGAAGGAAAGAGAAGCCTGGGCGCCTGTCTTTGGATCGCGGAGGACAATTTGGTAACGCCCATAATCCTGCGGCGTATACGTAAATTCCGCTTCGGCCTGCTGAGGGGTTAGTTCTTCTGTATAAACTTTCCGCCGTTCTTGTTCCGATACATAACGATAGCGCCCGTCGGTGTCCTTCCGGTAGATCGAATTCCAGGTCAGATGGTAAATCTCGGCGGTTAATTGCCCGGCTGGAGAGGGGTTCCCCTGGGGATCTAGGACAATATATTTGAGCGCAAATGGTTTTCCCATTTCACAATACTCGCCAGTCAGCGCTTTCACCCCAATATAATTCGCATAGGGATGTAAAGTTACCCCCTGGTAATTGCTCACCGCCCGACCGCCATCTTCAATGACAGTCCCCTGAATGATGGCGTTCAGTTTGGCCGGTGGGGTTAAGCCCTGTGGAAATCGGTAAGTGAAAGTTGCTTGGCCTGCGGCATCAAGTTTACCCTCACCCAACTCCTCAGTTTTCGCCATAAAACTCCGGTCTGGGTCGCCAAAGCGGTACGATGCATAGGCCGGAGGTGTGAATTCCGCCGCTTCCAAACGCAGCTTGACCTCGGTTTTCCGCCCCGCCGCCGGCGGACCGAACAGGTTTACCCCTTCAACATTAATCCGGCATTCTTCTCCCGGTTGATAGGTATCCCGGTCGGGCGTCACGGTGACTTTGATCCGGTCCGGCATAAACTCTTCAACCTGGAAGGAGGTACTGCCAATCGCGGTTTCACCCACGAAAATACGCGCCCGGTAACCCCCGGTCTGAGCATAATCCGGAATTTCCAGTTTGAATTCACAAGCCCCCCGGTCCGCCGTGCTGCCAACCAGCTCACGGAAGATCTGGCCGTCGGGCTGCCGAATTTCCAACTTGACCGGGAATTCCGGCGGCAAAACCGCCCCCGGGCCCCGAATCACCGCCACCAAGTTTCCTTCGTCACCGGGACGGAAGATCTCCCTGTCTAAATAGGCGAAAGCCTCATACCCTTCTTCCAGGTATTCGCGGCCGCGTACATCAAAATCGGTGGTGGCGATCTGACTACTCTTGAGATGGATAAAGGAAAAATCATGCCCTGCTTCCGCCATAATAATTAAGGGCGCGGTCGGATCGCCCGGCTTCTGATAATCGGAAAAGCAGGCAATCCCCTCTGCATCAGTCTCGGCGGTGGCCATAATCTGATTATTTTCGCTGATTAGACTGACTTTCACCTTTGCTTTGGGCGCCAAGGTCTCCAGCGAATTAACCCAGACCAGTAAATCATTTTTACCCATTTTCCCGACGATGCCCAGGTCGGTAATGATCACATACTTATAATCATTACGCCAACGGCGTTCATAATCATAAGCCGCGACTTGGAAAATACCCTTAAACTCAGCATCCATGTACTGACCAAGGTTGATCGCGGTGGTCACCACCTCGTTTTTGGCCCCGGCAATCTCCAGCTCTTCTTCCTTCACCAGCTTGCCTAGGTAGGGAAGCTGCCAATCATAACAGTAATCGGACTGGGTGTAATCTAAGAAATTGAGAAAGGGAATTAGGTTGTTGGCATAGATCTGATTGATCTCCAGTTGGACCCGGTCCACATTGACCGTTTCCAACCCCAAATTGAGAGCGCCTTGACTATTAAGATACCGCCCGCGGGAGTTAAAATTGACTCCCGGATCCTGATCGCCAAGGGTTATCATCGCCGCAAAGTCCTTGGCCAGCGGTAAACCATTGACCGCCGGTAATCCGGCGTTTAGACGGAGATGATAATTTTCTCCCCCTTTAAACTGGTCACTCTTAATGAGGACCAGATCTTTTTCCGTCTCGACGGTAAAATTAACCCGCGGTTTAATTTCAACAAAGCCGGCCACCGTTTCGGCGTCTACCGGCTGGGAACACTGTACGGTGATCCAGAACTTACCGCCGGCGCCTTGCAAAGCCGCATTCATGATTTTCAGCGGTTTTTTGGCGCCGACCGTCGTTTCGTAGCGGTAGGCAGCTGCTAGTCCCTTTTGCCCACCGACACAAAGAAAGCCCTGAGGCAGCGTGAGCGTAATTTTCTGTTCTTGCTCCGAAAGCCGAACCGCTGCACTAACCACGGTCAATTCTCGGCTGCTTCCTGTCTCTTTCACGGTGTAGGCCAGTTCATTGTCGGCCTTGCCCAGCTGGAGTCGGAGCGCCTTCTCAAGCTCGATCGGGGAAACCGGATAATTGAAACGAATCCGTGCTTCTAAAACTGAGCCTTCCCGGTCTTCGGTGGTGATAAAATTAGTCATGATATTTTCCACCCGAAAACGGGCGGTGGAAAATTCAACGGTTCTTTTTCCGGAGAGCGATTTTCCCTGTACCGAAACGAGTCCACTGTCAACCTCCGCCTGGTAAGTGGTGGACGGCAATAAAGGAACTTCCGGCAAAAACCGGAGTTCCCGTTTCGTGACCCAGCGGTACTTACCCGCGATCGCGGGGGTGAATTTAATAATTTCAGTGGAGAGAGTCGCCCCCACCTCTTCCTGCTTGACCATATCCTCGGAGAAGGTGAAGGTCAAATTGGTATGCAAATTAACCTCGCCCGACGGCTCCATTTCCAATAATCGCACGTTGCCGCCGGCATTGATGATCCAAAACGAACAACAGACGACCATAAACAAGATCCCGTAAACGATCGGTTTTTTGTTTTCCAAAGTAACCTGCCCCCCGTCGAAATTACTCGTAAACGCTTGAATCAGGGCTTCTTACGTTGTCATTTGATTCAACTATTCCTGTACAATATATTGATAGCCCACTAGGAATTGTCTAATCTCATTATTCTATATTCAGTCCAAATACATGCTGGCTAATATTAGAGCTATTCACGATATATTCTGATTGAATGAGTGTTTATGGAATCCCTTAAAGTAATATTCGGTAAATTATAGAAGTATCCTCTAATTGTTGTAAAAATGTGGATATAACACAAAGCAATTCTCCTTTTCTCCCAAAAGTCGAAATTTTTTCGGAATATTTTATCAACACAATGGTCAATAGGTCTTTTTATCGTTTTGTGCAGGATTTCAAAGGAAATTGACAGAATATTAATCTAATAACCATATAAGATTCATCTCTTTTATAGGGCTACGCCTGCGTCTTGTAGCAAATTTTCAAATTATATTTGTAGATCTTAACGTATAAACAACGGAAGGAGAATGTAAATGACTAACGTAGACGGAAAAGAAGCAACGATTTTTATTAACGAAGAAAAGTGTCTAGGATGTAACAAATGTGTCAGGTATTGCCCAGTGTTTGGAGCTAATATCTCTTATACGATCAATGGGGCAACCAAAGTTAAGGTTAATCCAGAACGCTGTATTCATTGTGGTTTATGCGTTGAGATCTGTGACCATAAGGCACGCGATTATCGGGATGATACCGACAGATTTTTTACCGATCTACAGCAGGGAAAACCCATTTCAATAATGATCGCTCCTTCGGCTCGGACTAATTTCCCTGAATATAAAAAAGTAATTGGGTATTTGCGATCATTAGGAGCGCATTTGGTCTACGATGTTTCCTTTGGGGCTGATATTACCGTATGGGCTTATCTAAAGACCTTAGAGGAAAGTGGAATGGATTCTCTGATTGCCCAACCATGTCCGGTGATCGTTAATTATGTCGAAAAGTATCAGCCTGAATTAATTGATCACCTGGCACCGGTTCATAGCCCCATGCTCTGTGCCGCAATCTATCTGCGTAAATATGAGCAGTGCCAAGATCATTTAGCTTTTTTATCACCATGTATTGCCAAGATTGATGAGATCCACGATGCCAATACTGATCATCTCGTTGAATACAATATAACATTTGCAAAATTCCTTGCATATCTGCAAGGGCAGGGCGTGGATCTGAGCGAATATCCGGAAAAGGAATTTGATAACCCCGAAGGCAGCCTGGGTTATCTATTTCCACGTCCGGGAGGCCTAAGGGAGAATGTAGAGGCGAAATTACAGAATGTTTGGGTGCGACAGGTCGAGGGGCAAAGCCAAGCCTATACTTATCTTCGGGATTATCGCCAACGGGTCAAAGATGGAAAAGAGCTGCCTACCATTGTCGACATTCTCAATTGTCAACACGGCTGTAATAAAGGAACGGGGACTTCTTGTCGTCTTCAGGTTGATGATATCGATCTGATCCTCAATACTCTCCATCAACACGTAGAGAAAAAAGGCAGAACCCGAAAATCGGCTTCCTTATTAAAGAAATTTAATCAACGTTTGCAACTAAATGATTTTACACGAAGATATAAAAATTCACCTTTAGAACCGCTAAAAGAGCCCACCAATAAAGAGTACGAAGAGATCTTTCTTCGTATGCACAAAACCACCGATGATTCAAGAAAGTTCAACTGCTCAGCCTGTGGTTATAACACCTGTCAAGAGATGGCTAAAGCAATCTATAATAACTATGATCGCTTGGAAGACTGTATTGATTACAATCGAAGAGAAGTAATTAAAGAGAACAAAAAATTAGAGGAGAAGAACGCAGAGATCAGCAGTATGCTCCAAGAGGTAACCCACCTTAGTCAACGGCGACAGGAAGAAGCTTTGAACTTAACTAAAAAGGTCAATGAAATAACTAGTTCCATGGAGGAAGTCTACAAGGGAAATGAACAGGCGGTCAAAGAAGTAGAAATGATTAGTCAAGATGTAGCTTATGTTGTAGAGATGACTGAACAATTACGTACGATCACCACCGTGATCAAAGATAAAGTCAATATATTCACAGAAGCCACGGCAGATATTGTAGGGGTCGCCCGTCAAACAAAGATGATTTCCCTAAATGCCGGAATTGAAGCAGCAAGAAGCGGGGAACATGGGAAAGGAATTGGCGTTTTAGCTCAAGAGATCAAAAAGTTAGCTGATGAGTCCCGGGAAACTGCAGAAGTAGCTTTGACCAATGAAGAGGAGTTGCATGAGTTGGTGCTAGAAGTATACAATGTTTCCAATCTGGTAGACAAGAAAATGGAGATGGTAAATAAGGCAATTATCAATATCTCCGCTATTATCGAAGAGTTTACCGCTCAGGGGCAAGAGATGGTAGCCGCTGCTACCCAGATTGTCGATGATTACCGAGCAGAGTAAGGTTAAAGGGTTAATCGCAAAATGATCCGAAACACCCCTTCTTCACGGTTTACACCGTGAAGAAGGGGTGTCCAAATGAAGTTATAAATACCATCCATAGCTTGCTGAGGAAAGGATTAATCCTTTGCACCCGTATAGATCAAGATTGCATCCCGGAGAAAAACCGCTGCCCCGGATTGCACCTGGCCATAATAGGCGGAAAAGCGTGGATCATCCACATACATCTGGGCCAACCCGGCATGGGCCTCTTTGTTGTAAGTCCCCCATGTATAAGTTAGCCACTGGCGATGCAGTTCCGCAGTTTTCTGCCCGAGCTCACCCCCGGGGTCACCCGTAGCTAACGCGGCTTTTAAAGTGGTCAGGATTGTCTCGCCCAGCCGTTCAAAATCGGCATAATCCTCCTTCGTCATCTTCTGGAAAGCGCGATTTGCCGTTTCAACAGCCTCCTCCCCGTATTTCTCCCTAATTTCTTGACCGTACTTCTGCTCATTCTCCTCCAGCAACCGCTCTTTAAAACCGGCGAATTTTTCTTCGTTCGTCATGGTCGTCCTCCCTTCTGTCATCGCGATCGTCTGGTTGACATTCGCGATCAACAACTCCAACTGTCTTTTTTTGTCAAGAAGCTTGGTGCGGTGTTCCCGCAAAGCCTGTAGCGTATCAAAAGAAGGCATCGTAATGATCCGCTTGATTTGTTCCAGATTCACCCCTAATTCCCGGTAAAAGAGAATCTGCTGGAGCTGATCAACCTCCGCTTGCCCATAGATCCGATACCCCGATTCATTGATTCGGGCCGGCTTAAGCAGGCCGATTTCGTCGTAATACCGCAGGGTACGCGTACTAACCCCAGCCATTTTCCCAAGTTTTTGTACTGTATATTCCACATTTCCGCCTCCTGACGATCCCACTATACACCTTGACGCTACGTCAAGGTCAAGGGGTTTTTTGCCAGTTCCTATTATGTGCGTTGCATATAATAACAGCGAAGGAGGGATGGCAAATGTCTGAAACAACAAATCTTACTATTCGTATGGATAAAGAACTCAAAGAGCAAGCAGAACAACTTTTTTCTGAATTGGTGATGAATATGACGACGGCAGTAACCGTTTTCGTCAGACAGGCTGTTCGGCAGAAAAAAATCCCCTTTGAAATCTCCTTAAATATCCCGAATGCCGAAACAATAACGGCTATGCCAGCTTCCTGCAAGAAGGGTGATCCACAGTCTAAACCTAGCCCCACAGCTCACTGCGTTTTTTTGATCGTGTCCAACTCATACTTGATTTTTTCATCCGCATACTGATGGTACTTAAGGTGGCCGTCCCGCTGCAATCTGCCGATCAACAAAAAGGTGGGAATATTTTGTTCAGAACAAAATTGTCGAATGTGCGGCAAAGAAAAATCACCGCTTGCCCTCAAAAGTCGATATTGTACCGGATCAATCAACGTATTCGCGGCAAATTCATCCGCTCGCTCTTCTACTTCATTCTTTGTAAACTCATAGTCAATTAATCGATCCACGATATCCCCGTGTAGAATGTGTCCAATTTCGTGAAAAAGAGTAAACCAAAAGATATCCGCAAACTTGCGCCTTATTGTCATGATTAAATTGAGGCTACCATCATTATTCTTCTTAATGACACCTTGAACGGGCGCTCCGGGAAAATGTTTAACAAGGGCAAACTTAATGCCGCATTCGGCGAAATATTCCCTTAGTTTCAATCGAATAGTATCAACATCTTTAAAAGCAAGCTTTCGAATTAAAGGTAGTTTACTTTTGAGTCGATCGATATTAAGCTCTTGATTTGCTTGCTGATTCTGTGTGAACAAATCGCAAACTCTAAGCCAAGCAAAGAGAATATACGGATCCACATTATCCGCTATTGCTAAACGATAAGCTCCAACTTGGGATATTTCCGGAATTCGTACTAAACTACTGACGTTCAATAGTTTTCTCCACTCGATGACAAGTGTTGCTCCTTCAAGATAAGGATTTAGCAATCCAATTTCCTGACTATACTCGGTAAGCTTTTTTAATTTAGTCAATATCTTCAACTCTTCGCCAGAAATCAAGTTAACCTCTTTAAAGTCTGCCAGTTCTTTGTCATAGTTTGCCTGTAGGTTAATCCAAAAACTCGCGTCGATACCCAACGCATATTCTAACTTTTTGGCAAAAGTAACCGATATCGGTTTTTGGCAATTTACCACGTTACTAATGTGCTTTTCAGTCACATCCGCTCTCATTGCCAACTCACGCTGGGTCATGTTCTGATCTTCCAATATTTCTTTTAATGTCTCGCCAGGATGGATAATAAACTCACGGGATAAGCCATTCATTTTTTCCACCATGATAATCCACCACCCCCCTAAGAATTACAGTATCACAATCTTTTAGCGCTTCGGGTTCAAAGCTTTTAACGTTAGGTTTGGCAATGAGTCTGACATTACCTGTAATCACAATGCCATAATACCCTTTTAGGTTCCCATATAACGGATGAGGCTTACCCAGTCTTGTCGTTAGGTAAATACCAAAGCTAACAGAAGCCTTTAATTGATCAATTCTTTTCTTGATCGCCCTAGCCCGATCATTTCCGATCATCTTTCTCATCAAGTTAAAATCATTAAAGATTTTCTCCACTGATTCGCTTTCATATTCAATTTGCACCTTCTGTAGCCACCACCCAACTTACCTATCCGGTTAACTTACCTAGTTGGTTAAGTATATTATAGACTATTCCTTCCATCCTTGCAAGAGGGGATTAGTCGAATTTAGAGAAAATAATAAAGCCATTCCCGGTTCATCGGGAACGGCTTTATTAAGTAATTATGTTTGGTAACGTTCGTTAGTTAGGGCTTTTTGGGTTGTTATTTGATTCATTTCTAAATGGATACAACGCAAAAAGCTTAGTTAAGCGAAATAGCTTCTATTCATTGATGTTTAACTGCCTAATCGGACGGGCTTCAATATAACCCCGGTACCCTAAAGGGCTCAACTGAAACCTGGGACCGTCTTCGTCCGCCCAGCAAAAACCGTAAATTTCCGGGTTATAGCTCTTCATCACTGCCCACAAATCGCCGATCGCCTTTTCATACTCTTCATCAGCAAAGGGCGTTCCTTGAAAGACCATCATCTGACAGGGCGGTAGTTCCATGACCTCGAAACCTTTCGGTACATTGCCGGCAAAATTAACCGGAACTTCAACTCCTTGCGCATACTCCGAGGTTCCTGGTTTTCGGAATTTCTCCGGCAGCCACATCCCGATCGGCTCGTATAACGCTTCTTTAATTCCGGAGAGGATCTCCCAGATCTCGCAACCAACTTCTTCGCAGTATTCGAAGTAATGAGTCGCTTTAACCCCCCGTTTGAGAATTACCTTACGAGTCGGACGATCAACCACCTGGACGAAGACGGTGTTGACGTTAGTACTTTTCGGCATTTGCTCCACTCCTCTTTGTAATGTGAGGTAATAATCACGGAGCCGGCTCGGCATAAATAGCTTAAGCTCGTAACTTCCCTTCTCTTGGGCAAATCGCCGCGGCGATACTCCGAATTCGCGGGAAAATGCCCTCGTAAACCCCTCATGGGAAGCAAAGACAAAATCAAAAGCCACATCGATAATTTTGGGGGTTTCTGTTGCTTGTAGTTTGAGCGCCGCCTGAGTTAGTCGCCGCGCCCGGATATAGGCAAAAGGCGATTTTCCGGTCAGTTCTTTGAAGATGCGCTCGGCATGCCACGGCGAATAGCAGGCGACATCAGCCAGCATTTTCAGGGTAAGTGGTTCGGTAATATGTTCTTCGATATACTCCTGCATCCGCTGGACTGCCAACACCTTTTCCCAGCTCTCCATGATCTCACCTCCGGGATAAAGGATACCACTGGGCAGAGGGGATTACTTGACCGTTTTTGCGATCATCAGATTTCAAACCTGTTCCGATCCGCTTTGGGATCATCCTGAACCAAGAACTAAAGCTAAATCCAGAATCAAGTCCGGAAAAATTCCCACTTGCACTTGGTCCCCAGCAGCATACGCCTCCGGTCGTCCATTGCGACCATTAGAAGCAATTTGGTAAATTAACACTGTTTGATTGTTCGGGTCAATTTGCCAGTATTCTTTTACCCCCACGCGCTCATATAAATCCCGTTTGATCTTCATATCCTTTGCGGCTGTATGGGGGGATAGGATTTCAATAATTAAATCGGGGGGGCCCTTACATCCTCGTTCATCTAACTTACTTTCATCACAGACCACCACTAGATCCGGTTGCACAACCGTCTCAATCTGCTCATCCTTTTCCCCATCTTTTGGCAACCGCACATCAAAGGGTGCCGCATATATTTTGCATGTTTTTCCGGTTAAATAGTTAGCGAACTGTCTTGCCAACTCCATTGAAATCCCCTGATGGATTCGGGACGGAGCAGGTGTCATATTATAAGGGATTCCATCGATCAGCTCCCAGCGCTCTTCTTCAGGCCATAAAAGATAATCACTATAGGTATATGTCTCTTTGGTTGCGGCTTCGAGTCTCTTTTCCCTAATTATAAACTCCAAACTCATCACCTCCACGTAAAAACAATCCCTCTTCTCCCCATAAACTTCTCAGATAGATTCGAATCGCCCCGACGGGTGTCGAGGCGAAATATGATCCCTGGTCTTATGGTGTTGCGGTTCTTCCCAACAATAAATAACGGCAGTTTAGTAACTTTCGGGTTTATTTATTCTATCTAAAACATATTTCTTAAAAATGACAGCAACATTATATGCTTCTAAGGCTTCTTCCTTTGTTGGTTCATACCAATTATCAGGATATCTAATTTCCACTGCATAGCTCTCAATTATTTCTGCATTTTGATATAATTCATCAGACACTTCTTCAATATCCCTTACAAGATCAAGAAGATAGGATATACTATGTGTCTTTTTAAACTCTACGTCTCGATGTATTAAATATGCTTTTAAATATTCTTCAACTGCCTGCTGACAATGGAAACAAATAGCATCAGTAAATTCAGCTTGATTCTCCAAAGCTAATTTGGCAATTCCAAGGTCATTATGGGCTTTATGTATCCATTCTTTTATTAAAGCAAGTTTCTTCTCCATAAAGCACCCTCCCATTTTTTAGGGCTTTACTTATGAAAGTATGTTTATTATCCTTCAATTCATCTATTTCATCCTGAGAATACACAAGCAAATCAATAGGAACTTTTATCCCTCGTAAATACTTTCGAATTTCTCTTGATCTCATATGTCTCGGAAGATCCATTTTTTTAACTACTAAAATGTCCAAATCACTGTCCTCATTAGGATTACCTTCAGCATAAGAACCAAAAAGAATAATTTTTTCTGGATTTACATTTGATACTATTCTTTCGACAACTTCATTAACTTTTTCTTCAGGTATCAAATGAATCACCTCAAATACCTTAAAATATTTATTGTTCTTATTATAGCATGATTTAGCGATAAATATTATTAAATCAACCATGGATGTTTTTAGCGTACGTGATCTTTCGCTGGTTTTACAAGATTAGCCAAAAATTTCATCTACATCTATCTTCAATCCCGGGAATGTAAAAGACTCTGCCCTTTCCCCTTTTTTAAAAGTCATGACTTTTTCTACTTCACTTTCTTTAAACCAATATATATTGATCTCCTCGGAGAAGGGATTTACGATCCAGTATTCCTCCACTCCTCCTTGCATATATAAATCCAGCTTTTTAATAATATCCTTGCTTCGGGTGCTTTCAGAAAGAATCTCTATTACCAAAGCTGGAGTACCCATATAAGTATCATCTGCTTTTATATTTTCCTGATCACAGATGACCAACAAGTCAGGCTGGACCACATTGGGCTTGTTATCTTTATATAGTGTTACATCAAGGGGCGAGGTCAAGGGAGAACATTTTTGATTTTGAAACCAGGAAGGTAATTTATTGGCCAATACCATGACGATTTTTTGATGCTTTACTTTTGGAGAAGCCAATAAATAGATTTGACCATCGATATATTCATACCTGTTTTCACTTTCCCGGACAATCTGTAAAAATTCTTCATAAGAAACTTTCATCCCCTCATGGCTATAAGCTGATGAACCTTCCCGTATGATATAATCATCGTTTTCATAAAACTTAACTAACCGGGCTACTTTGCTACCATTTTTGGTTATGATGATATCCTCCTGGTTAACCAGCCTCAGATATTTCCCAAAGTTATTCTGAAGCTCTGTGCTATTTATAATCACAATAACACTCTCCCAAAAATTTGATTTCGAATAATTTGTTTAGCTAATCATGTTTAACTCTTAGCTATTATATTTACATTATACCTTTTTTCTGCGGGTAAATCAATTTTTTAGCTAACCAGGAAACATCTCACTTTTGATCCAGAAACCGATATCCATACAAAAATATTCCGACCGGTAAATGGGCACGGTCGGAATCCTGTTGTGACCTATATAAATAGCATCTGGCTCATACGGACGAAAAAATTGGAGTGCCGCTAAAATTCCTCTAAAAAGGATAACTGAGGCCAATGTCGATTGCAGTAAAATTAACCCCTTCACCCAGGGAAAAGAGTAAACTAAGATCCATATCGATATTACCGGGTAAAGTGTTTTGATAACTAGGTACGATCAGATAATTATTACCATCCAAGTTAGCAATCGCGGTTAGCATGATCGAAGAAAAATCATCAAGCGGGTAAGCCAGATTACCACTTAAAAGATCCATTCTTTCTTTTCCGCTGCTAAGCAACATATACGGGCCAAGCAAGGGCAATAAATTATTGCCATCAAGGCCTAAATATTCCAACTGCATGGTTAGCTTACTATAATAATCGATGTTATAGCTATAATCTACCCCCACAAGGTAACTACTGCCCTTCTCTGTCCCCTCGCCAAAATAATGGCCGAAGGAGCCATATACCCCTAAATCACCTAGATCGCCTTTGAAAGTAAAACCCACGCGCTGCCGGGGAATGGGAACCAAGCCGATTAACCCGTCCCCACCCGCTCCTGCTGCTGCCCCTTCCGCTTCCTGCACATAATTGAAGGTCAAGTCGTAACCTTTCACGCCAAATCGGCCTCTGATACCCCACTTCATCTTCTCCGCTTCCAGAGCAAACCCGGCGGGAAAAGAGGTAACCAGCGCTAAACTGGAATTCCAATTCAGGGGGATATAGACTTCGACCGCATCCGTATATTTACTGCTCGTCTCTTCGTCGAAGGCCTCCGCTCCCAAAGTATAATCCACCGGATTAAGCAACGACCCAAAAGACCAGGAGACCGGTTGCCGACCGACAGTCAAATGAAAGGGCGCAAACCGGTGTTTTAAATACAGCTTCTTCGTGAAATAACTCGTCCCTTCATCGTCAGTTAAACCCTGAAGCGGAGCACCGACCCGAAAGGCATAACTAAGCTCCGTCTCCCCCAGCGGGGGGAGATAAAGCTCCAGATTCAAATAATCCGTCAATTCGTCTTGGTAGTTCCCGTTTTTAAACCAAGTGCCGGCATAGCTAAACCCAACTTCACCTCCAGCCTCTACCGCGAATACCGGGGCCGCGATCAACGTTCCGCAGATTACGAGGAGCAGAATTATTGGTAATTTCTGCATCGGGATCAACCTCCTCTCGTAGCTCGTCACTCGTACTCTTCGCTCGCCTTAGTCGAAAGCCTCTTAGCCTCTGTAGACATTATGAATTACTTCTAATCAATCATTATAGTTAAACTCTCGTCGCTCCGTCTACCGCAGATTCTCCAGGGTAAACGTCCCGGACGGAATCTGCGGGTTAAACTCAATCGACTTAACGATAAACTCGGTCTTGGTGTTCTTTCGCAACTTATCCTCCATCACCGATTCCATGGGATACCAGCGGCCTTCCAGTTGTTCTACTCTCGTCACGATCATCACTTTCAATAAACGTCCACTCCGCGCATAAAGCTCTTCCCTAAGCCCAACAAACCTCTCCTTATCAACCCAGGATTTCCGCCGATAATAGGAGACTTCTTCACCCTCGACGGCCGTGCCTTCCAAGACATAACAGGGACGTCCGTTGATCTCTTCTTCGCCGCTCAGGGCAAAATCATATAAGTCCGTTAGCTTATCTGATTCCATTACATCCTGATAGGAGAAGTCACTCCCCATGATCCCCTGATTCAGCATATGTCCAGAGATTTTCACCAAATCTTCGGCATCAGGGAAGAACATCCAGAGATCATCATCGCGTTTGAGAAATTTTGTTCCGCGGTCACGGGGATTACTAAAAACAACCAAGCCCTGATCGTCCTCGACATAAGAAGTCATCGTCTTCGTGATTTTTCGGTTGCCGTTTACAATCACCATCTCCGACTCGACAATCGCCGTGTCGATATATTCGTTGCTATCCCGCCGCTTAATGATCTCTTCCGCGGTCAGCGCCCCCAGTGTTACAGGGGCAAAAATGGAGATTAGCATCAAGGAAATACTCAACAAAACCAGTTTCTTTTTCATTAGGCCTTGTCTCCCTTCTTTTTCTTTGCCTGGCGATGAAAATTTTCCAATCCCTCAATCCCGCATC
>ENA-UOOK01000867-UOOK01000867.1-fermentation-metagenome-genome-assembly--contig:-NODE-867-length-40574-cov-13.622153_pt1 | contig 40574 bp, 39 predicted proteins | sample MGYA00245777_ERZ724023 | MGnify/ENA primary metagenome ERZ724023 (study PRJEB28704, sample SAMN03018312) | fermentation metagenome | biome: anthropogenic terrestrial biome; feature: soil; material...
AAGGGTTGGGCTGTTCGCCCATTAAAGTGGCACGCGAGCTGGGTTCAGAACGTCGCGAGACAGTTCGGTCCCTATCTGTTGTGGGCGTTGGAAATTTGAGAGGGTCTGACTTTAGTACGAGAGGACCGAGTTGGACGAACCTCTAGTGTACCAGTTGTTTTGCCAAGAGCATCGCTGGGTAGCTATGTTCGGAAAGGATAAGTGCTGAAAGCATCTAAGTACGAAACCTGCCTCAAGATGAGATTTCCTTATAGGGTGGTTAAAGATGATGACCTTGATAGGTTACAGGTGTAAAGGCAGTAATGTCAAAGCCGAGTAATACTAATAACCCGAAATCTTTCCGAAAAAAAAGGTCTCTTCTCTTATATGTCTTATTATGTTTTTTAACAAGCTTTTCAGACTTTGTTATAATTTATTATATGTTTGAAAGGTTTTGTTTTAATAGATATTTTTGGTGGTTATAGAGCAGGTGAACACCTCTTACCATTCCGAACAGAGAAGTTAAGCCCTGTTTCGCCGATGATACTGCATTAACCGATGTGGGAAAGTAGGTAGCTGCCAAGTTTTTTAGACGCTCAGTAATTTAGTTTACTGGGCGTTTTTTGTTTGGATATTGTGTCTTTTATTTGGATATTGTGTCTTTTTGTTTGGATTGCCTATTGCCTTATTTTAATTACTTCTTCTTTTATTTTGATTACTTCTTCTCTTATTTTGATTACTTCTTCTCATATTTTGATTATTTCTTCTCATATTTTGATTATTTCTTCTCATATTTTGATTACTTGTTACTTTTGTTTTAATTCCTTGTTCTTCTTTGTGTTATGGTAATAATTTTTTCTTTAATGGGACAAGGAAAAGTTCAACGCCTATTGGGATTTATTTCAATAGTTATTGAAAATTATTTCAAAGCCTATTAGGATTTATTTCAAAGCCTATTGGGATTTATTTCAACGCCTATTGAAATTTTTTCTAATAAGCGTTAGGATTTTTTCTAATAAGTATTAGGATTTTTTCTAACGCCGTTTAAAATATTTTCAATAGTTATTAGAATTTTTTTCAACGCCGTTTAAAATATTTCTGATAGTTATTAGAATTTTTTCTGATAGGCATTAGGAGTTTTTGAATGGTCTTAGGTATTCAAAGAATGGTGTCGAAAGGTTACTGAATTTGATTATAAATGGGTAAGATAAGGTTTAAAATGTTTGAAATCAAATGATTTCATATTTATACTGAAATTCTCTTAGCGAGGAATCGGGCTTAAAGAGGATGTGTTTATGGTGGCGTTTGAGCTGGTTCCTATTGGTAGAATTGTAGCCTATGGCTGAATTGAGGCTTTGGGGATGGACAAAAAGGGTGAGTTGATTGCTGGTTTGCCAAAGAAGGGGTTGAAGTTTTTTGTGCCATATCTTGGTCAAAACTAACTGACGAAAACTTACATGAAAAGCTCCTGAAAGAAGCTCCTTATGGGAAATTAAGGCCTCAGAAGGATGCAATCCTACCCTAAGAATGTTAATTTTATTCTCATAAAAAATCTGATATATCTTTGAAGTCCAATCTATCGCTTCTTCTAATTGCAGAGGTTTGTATTCCTTTTGCCTGTATTGTTCTGCTAATTCTGTGTTATCTATCACTAAGGTCGGATATATGCGTGTGCACTTGGCTCCAAGGCTCACTATTTGATTTGCAGTGTGAATACTCTTTTCTATGGTGTCTTTTGGTAGGCCTATCATCATTTGCAAGCCCAAGTTAAAGCCGTTTTGGTTTATTAGGCGTGAGGCATCTTCTATATCTTCTACTGTATGTCCTCTTTGAGAGTAATCCAAGACTTCTTGGCTAAGAGACTGTGCTCCAAGTTCTATTGTCTTAACATTATATCTTTTAAGAAGGTCTAAGGTTTCTTGTCGTATGCAATCAGGACGCGTAGATATGCGAATGCTTTCTATTTGATTGCTTTCTATATATGGCTGTATTATTTCAAGATAATATCGTTGCTTTTCCAAACCGATTGCAGTGAAGCTCCCTCCAAAGAAAGCGAGCTCTGCATGGTATGGCTTTTGAAAGGTTTTAAGATGTAGTTCTATCTTGTTAATAATTTCCTCTTTGGAAGGAATGGTTATTTGTCCTGATATATGTCTTTGGTTGCAATAGATACATTGGTTCTTGCAGGCAAGCTGAGGGATAAAGATTGGGATATTATAATGTTTCATATAACTTAAATATATAAGCAAAAAGACTTTTTTATCTTATTACAATATTTAATGTTATTCCATTCTTAGTCTTCTAAAAGAAAAAGAACTTTCTTTTCTTCTTATTCCTTTTCTCTTCTGATATTTTATCGTCATCGTAATAGCCGTAACCATAGCCATAGCCGTAATTATTTCCATAGCCATAGCCTTTTCCGTAACCTCCGTAATTACCATAACCATACTTACTGGTTGAGTTTGCCAAGCCATTTAAGATGAAGTTAAACTTCACTTTATCTCTATTTTCCAAGTCGTTAATTGTGGAATAGAATATTTGTTTATTGGTTTGTCCTGCTCTAACTACAACTATATTTATGTCTGACTCCTTGGTTAAGGTTACTGCATCAGAGATTAAGGAGATTGGTGGGGTATCAAAGATTATTGCATCATAACGTTGTCTTAGTTCTTGGATTAGTAACGCATTCTCAGGCGAATCTATTAACTCTGATGGGTTAGGTGGGATTGGCCCTGGTGCAATTATATCTAAATTGTTAAATTCTGTGTGTTGGATAACTTCATCAAGGGTGTTCTTGCCTATTAGATAGGTTGATACCCCTACGTTATTCTTTAAATTGAAGAATGTGTGAAGTTTTGGTTTACGTAAGTCGTATCCTATAATTATAGTTTTATGTCCTGCCAAAGAGATAACAGAGGCCAAGTTCATTGAAATAAAGCTTTTTCCATCTGATGGCATTGCTGATGTTATAAGTATTACTTGGTTCTTGTCTTTTCCTACAATATATTTTAGATTGGTTCTAATGGAACGGAAACTCTCTGTTACTTGCGATTTAGGTTTGGCAAAAACGACTAATTTACTTCCTCCTTCTGGTATGATTGGTATATATCCAATAATTGGAGACTTAGATCCTTTCTCAACATCTTCCTTGGATTCAATTAGGTTATTTAATTGGTAGCGTATAAATATAAATAAAGCAGGGACAAGTAGCCCAAGTAATACTGCTATTAATAGATTTAATGAAGTCTTAGGATAAACTTTAAGTGCTTGACGTGCCTGATCAATAATCTTATGATCTGGTAGGGCTGAGCTTCTTGCTATTTCAGCCTCAGCTCTTTTTTGGTAGAGGAAGGTATAGATTTCGTCATTGAATTTAAATTGCCTTTCTATATTAATAAGGTTTCTTTGAGTGGAAGGAAGTTTGTTTAATTCTGTTTGGAATATATTGATTTGGCGATTTAGTTCATTGGTTGTTATATTTGAAACCTTCTTTAAACTTTTTATGTTTTCTTCTATCTGACTTTTAAGACTATTTATTTCAGAACTTATTTTTTGAAATTCAACGTTCTTAGGTGTTGTGGTTAGAGCTAATGATTTCTTAAGGGTTAGTTTTGCGGTTAATTCCTTTACTAAATTGTTTAAAAGTACATCCTCAACTCCCATAACTGCTGGGGCAACAACTCCATCATCCATATCGGCTTGACTTATGTATTTGTCGAGATAGTCGTAGTATTGCTGCTTAGTATATTCTTCTGCACGCTTTGACTCCAATTCGTTTGCCTTATCGAAAAGGAATTTAGCATCTCCCCCTAGATCAACTGTATTATTCCTTATCTGAAACTCTTCTCTTATTCTTTCGGTTTTGGAAAGTGAATCTGCTATATTTGAAATCTGTGCATCAACAAACTTAATTGTGCTTGTGTTCATATAGTTCTTCTCCTCAAAGGTAAGGTCTATATATATCTTGCATAGCATATTAACATAATCTATTGCCTTTTGTTGATTTGGATAATCAAAGGATATATTGATTATGGTTGATTCCTTATTAATCAAATCTATATTTGTTGAATTAAATCTCCTTGCGGTTTCATCCAAATTATTAATAACAAAAGAATAATCTGACTTAGTATATACGGAGTTAAAAGGAATTTCCTCATTCAATAGTATTCTGAATTTCATCCCATCAGCCTCGTACCATTGACCAAAGTTAAGGGTCTTTTCTTTACCCTTTATTCCGAAACTCTTGCCAATTAAGATATCTTGTCCATAATCGTATTGATTGCAATTGTCTTTGTCATTATACGAAATATTAACCTTGTCTTTTGAAAGAATTTTAACATTTATTGGAAAATCAACAGTTTGAAGTTTAAACCTATCCAGCTCCACCAGAAACGGAGATTCTTTATATATCTCCACCTTTTTAAAGGTGCTGTTTTGGTAATAATTTACATATAGGTCTAAGGCTTGTATTGTTCTTTTTGCCATTGAGTAAGATTGGATTTGACCTATCTCATTCTGGAAATTGGATTTAGCTGTCCCAAAACTATTAGAGAGTAATGATAATTGAGAAAATGCACTCTCGTTACTCTTTATAAGCATGGTTGCCTTTGCCTGATATCTTGGAATTGTAAACTTACTTATGGCAAAGAAAATTAGAATAGCAACAATTACGCATATAACAAAATAATGCCAATTATCGAGCATCTTAAACATTAATTCTTTTAAGTTAATCTGCGATTGTTCGTCTTGCTGTTGAATATTCCGTTGGTTTGAATTATTATTTTCCGTCATGCGTTACTTATTTTTTTAATGCAAATACTAATGTTACTATTGTTGTAATTAGAGATAAGGAAGAGGTTATAGTGCTTAGAGGCTGACTAAAATAGCTTAAACTCTTGGTTGTTTTATTTGAACGAACATAAACTATATCACCAGGTTGTAGATAGTATTGAGGATTTTTTAATATATCAGCATTTCTTAAATCTACCTTAATAATCAAATCTTCATGTGCTGTTTTTCTAACTATTTTTACTTCTTGACGATTACCATAATAGGTTAAATCGCCAGCTGCTGAAATAACATTGAAAATACTTACATTATCCTGATAGAAAGTATATGTTCCCGGACGATTAACATCTCCAAGTATTGAAACCTTAAAGCTTACCATTTTGCAGATAACAACAGGCTTAACAATCCATTCTGAAACCTTGTCCTCTATCTTTTGCCTTGCTTCTTCAATAGAAAGACCTTCCAATTTTATCTTCCCAATAACTGGCAGGTTAATCTCTCCATTTCGGTCTAAAACATAACTATTGAGATATATTCCACTTTCATTCTGAGTTGAATAATAACTATTATTGTCAGAGAATAATTTATTACTTTCCGCATCTACCGAGGACTTGATTTGAATATAGAGAACATCTCTTTCTTTAAGAAAATAATTTGGGGAATAGTTACTCTCTCCTTCTGGATATTGATATTTATACACAGATGTTGTATCTTTTGCAGCATCTGTTTGAAAATACATTAAATTCTTTTGAGGAGTGCAGGATGCAAAGAGTATTATTAAAGCAAATACATAAATAACAAAGTTGTAACTCTTTATTTTCATAAGGCTTATATTAGTTTATTAATAATATGCAAAGGTAGTAATATTTTATTTATCATAAACTATATGCATAAAAAATAGGAATATTTTCTTTGAATTTGCAGAAAAAACTCTAAAACCAAGGCTTAGTTTTTTAGAACTTGATTACAAAAAATTAGAATCAAATTCTAAGAAAATAGAATCAAGAGTTAGTAAATTAGAATCAAGTTCTAAGAAATGGAAATCAAATCTTGTAAGGCCTATGTCTTTAATTGAAACTTATAGCTTTTCACCTATTAAGGTTGCAGATGTGCAATCGGAAATTCTTACTTTAACATACTCCCCTATTTTGCTATCTTGCTTGTCAAAAACTACAACCTTGTTTTGAGAATTTCTGCCAAAGAGTTTGTCGTTGCTGCGTTTGGAATAGCCCTCAACTAATATCTCAAATTCCTTACCTATGTCTTTGCGATTGCTATTATGAGATAATTCCCTTTGTAAGTCTATAATTTCATTTAATCGGCGGGTCTTTTCTTCATAAGGAATATCGTCTTGATACTTCTTTGCTGCTATGGTATTAGAACGCTCAGAATAATTAAACATAAAAGCGTAATCGTAACCCACCCATTGCATCATAGATAATGTGTCTTTATGGTCTTGAAGAGTTTCCCCACTAAATCCCGTGATTATGTCAGTACTAATTGAACAATCAGGAATATATTTTCGTATCATTTCAATCTTTGAGGCGTAATCTTCTCTTGTGTAGTGTCTATTCATTTTTTTAAGCATTACATTACTACCTGACTGCAAAGGAAGATGTATGTATTTGCATATATTTGGATAAGAGGCAATGGTTTTGATTAACTGCTCGGATATATCTTTTGGATGCGAAGTGGAAAAGCGAATTCTTAACAATGGAGATATTTGAGCAACCATTTCCATAAGTTGAGCAAAATTTGTTGTTTTTGTATCCTCTTTCCAAGAATAAGAATTAACGTTCTGTCCTAAAAGAGTAACCTCACGATACCCCTCATCAAATAAGTCTTTCGCCTCTGCAATTATGGTTTTATAGTCTCTGCTTCGCTCCTTCCCTCTTGTGAAAGGGACAACACAATAGGAACAAAAATTTTCACAACCTCTCATAATAGAGATAAAAGCACTTACCCCATTAGTTCCTATACGCACAGGCTTAATTTCAGAATAAGTTTCATCTTCTGAAAGAATTACATTAGCTGCCTTTTGTCCTACATTGCTAACCTCATCTAACAAACGAGGTATATCCCTATAAGAATCGGGGCCAATAAGAATATCCACAACTTTATTCTCTTCAAACAAAACCTCTTTCAACCTCTCTGCCATACAACCCAAAACCCCTACCTTTAAATTAGGATTCTTCTTTTTTAAAGCCTCAAACTCACCTAACCTATTATGCACTCTTTGTTCTGCATTATCACGAATGGAACACGTATTAACAAAGATAACATCAGCTTTTGATATATCATCGGTCAGTTTGTAACCACTACTCTGCACAATTGAACCTACAATTTCACTATCCGCCTGATTCATCTGACAACCATAAGTTTCAATATAAACTTTCTTCATTCCCATTTTATATAATGTATATTTTGTAAGTATATTCTAACACTTATTCTCCAATTATATTGTTTCTATTAAAAATATCTTCAACAACCTTTCTTACTCCTACGCTTGCATTTTCTTTTATAAAGGTTATATCTCTTAAATCTGCCTTTACATCATTTGGATCAACCAAATACTTAACACAATCCTTAGAAGCATAGTTCAAAAGCCCTGCCGCAGGATACACAACCAAAGAAGTGCCAACAATAATTAATATATCAGCCTTCTGACATAAGTTAATTGCAGGTTCAATCATTGGTACAGCCTCTCCAAACCAAACAATATGAGGTCTTAGAGGCTCTTTGTACTTGTCTTTATCGTCTTCGGTCAGCTCCCACCCTTGTAAAGAAATAATATAATTGGGATCTCTTACCGAGCGAACCTTTTTTATTTCTCCATGAAGATGAATAACATTTTTGCTACCTGCTCTTTCGTGCAAGTCATCAATATTTTGAGTTATAATACTTACATTAAAATATTTCTCAAGCCTTACCAATTCCTTATGTCCTTGATTGGGCAAAGCTTCCATTGCTTGTTTTCGTCTTTGATTATAAAACCTTCTTACTAAATCCTGATTTTTTTGCCACGAATCGAAGTTTGCGACATCCTCCACCCTATGATTTTCCCATAAACCATCACTATCCCTAAACGTATTAATACCACTTTCCTTGCTAATTCCAGCCCCAGAGAGCACAACAATATTTTTCATAATCCCTAATCAATATTTAACTTAAATCATTAGCGTGCAAAGTTAAGAAAATAATCATTACTCTTTCTCAAAGCATAAGTCCAAAAACTAAAATCCCACTCAAAGAAAATAACTCTTGATTCTAATTTACTAACTCTTGATTCTAATTTCTTGAAACTTGATTCTAAATTTTTAGAATTTGATTCTAATTTGCCAAATTTTTAATCTATTCTTTTCTGACTTTGTTTCTTAATAATCTTATTGCTCAAAACTTCATAAACTTCTCTTTGGTCTTTATCCAATTTTGATTTATGGCTTTCCATAATTGCATTCTCTTGTCTTATGGCAGGTCCTGTTTGAATGTCAAAAGGATTATTATGTTTTATCTTTTCAATGGTTTGGTCTATAAGAGGGAACATTATATCAAAAGGTATATCTTCTTTTGTAAGTATTTCTTTTGCTGTTCCAAAAAGATGATTTGGGAAATTGCATGCAAAGACGGCTGCCAGATGAAGATAGAATCTTTGCTTGGAACTTATCTCAAAGACTTTATTTGAGAGTTTTTGTGCTAAGGATTTTAAAAGAAAGAGCGTATTTTCATTATTTGCTTCAACACATAAAGGCACCCCTGAAAAATCTATTTGCAATCCCTTTGTAAGAGTTTGAAGAGGATAAAATACTCCATAATTTGGAGCCTTATCTTTAAGAATCTCCATATCCGTAGAGCCAGAGGTGTGAACCATAATGGAAGTTCTATTTGCTATTTTATTTGCTACTTCTTCAATTACTTTATCCTTTATAGCAATAATAATTAAGTCTTTTGACAAATCTTCCTCTTTTACTTCTTCTCTTGCAGAAACACATTTCACATCTAAGGCTTGCTGATGCATTACATTATAATAATGCCATGCAACATTGCCATTGCCAATTATGGTAATTGATTTTATTTCTTTGAAGTTGCTCATTGAGGGCTTATAATTTGAATTGCTTTATTTATTCTTTCTATTGTCTCTTTTTTTCCTATCATACTAATTATATCGTATAGGTGTGGGCCCTTGCCTTGTCCAACCAAACAAAGACGTAATGCATTCATAATATCACCCATGTTCAATTGGTTTTCTTCAATATAATTATGGAGTTTTTCTTCTATAATGGCAGAAGAAAATGGCTCTATTGTATCTAAGAGTTCTATAATTTGGATAAGATTATTAGGCGTTGTGGGCTTCCAACGTTTCTTTATTATCTTTTCGTCATAGGCTTCTGGTGGAGTGAAAAAGAAATATCCTTGTTCCCAAAGCTCTGTTGTGAAATTGCATCTTTCTTTAATTAAACCCACAACCTCTTCTACGTAGGTTATAGGCAAATTAAAACCTTTTTCTATTAAGGTTTGATTAAAATTCTTCGCCAATTCGCTGTTTTGAGTCATTTGAATGTATTGATGGTTAAACCATTTAGCCTTATCTAAGTCAAATTTAGCCCCTGCTTTGCTTATTTTTTCTATTGAGAATAGGCTAATCAATTCCTCCATTGTAAATATCTCCTGCTCAATACCTGCATTCCATCCAAGCAATGCCAAGAAATTGATTACGGCTTTTGGTATATAGCCTTTTTCTCTATATCCTGATGATATTTCGTTTGTTTTTGGGTCGTGCCATTCCAATGGAAATACTGGGAATCCTAATCTATCACCATCTCTTTTACTAAGTTTACCATTTCCATCAGGCTTTAATAAAAGTGGTAAGTGAGCAAATTCAGGCATAGTTTCTTCCCAGCCAAAAGCTTTATAGAGCATAACATGCAAAGGACAAGATGGCAACCACTCCTCTCCTCTAATAACGTGTGAAATTTGCATTAGGTGGTCGTCTACCACATTGGCTAAATGATAGGTTGGCATTCCGTCTGACTTATAAAGTACTTTGTCATCTAAGAGATTTGTATTCATTATTACCTCTTTTCGTATCATATCATTTATATGCACTTCGGTGTTTGCTGGAAACTTAAAGCGTACAACATAAGGGGTATTTGAATCTAAGAGTTCTTTGACCTGATTACTTGATAATGTAAGAGAGTTTCGCATATTGCTACGGGTTTGGCAGTCATATTGGAAATTTTTCTTTTGTGCTTCAAAATCTTTTCTTACTACATCTAATTCTTCTGGGGTATCAAAGGCATAGTATGCCCAATCTTTATCAATAAGTTCCTGAGCATATTTTTTGTATATTGATTTTCTATCACTTTGGCGGTAAGGTGCGAAATCGCCCCCTATAGCAACTCCTTCGTCGAATTCAATCCCAAGCCATTGAAAAGCTTCTATTATATATTCTTCGGCTCCTTCAACAAAGCGTGTTTGATCAGTATCTTCTATTCTAAGGATAAACTTTCCTTTGTTTTGTTTTGCAAATAAATAATTGTATAGTGCTGTTCTGACTCCGCCTATGTGCAGAGGTCCTGTTGGAGATGGTGCAAATCTTACTCTAACTTCTTTTTTCATATCTTTATTTCTTTTATTCAAGAGGACAAAAGTACTATTTTTTCGGTGAAGAGGCAAAAATATATGTCTTTTTGATAGGTTATAGGACTTAAAGATTAGGCTTCCATAAATTAGAATCAAGTTCTAAAAATTTAGAATCAAGTTTCAAGAAATTAGAATCAAGAGATAGAAAATTAGAATCAAGTTTCAAGAAAACAGGATTAGATTATGGTTTTGTATTTCTTTTTTAGAGCTATTATACTTAAAATAGGAAATAATTAATCTTTAATTTAATACGCTTAAATACAATATTTTAAAGAGCAAATCCTAATTTCAGCAGAGTTAAAGTTTGTTAAAAAACTTGACAAAGAAGATAAAGTGATATACTTTTGCAGTGTATTAATAAACTAACACAGCAATACAATGATTAAGTTAAATGATTTAAAATTTTCTTACAAAAAGAATAAACTTGTAATTAATGATGTAAACCTAAATATTGAAAAAGGGTACATCCATGGTTTATTAGGTAAAAATGGAACGGGGAAAACCACTCTTTTGAAGTTAATTGCAGGTCTTTTATTCCCCGATAGCGGAAAAATAGAAGTAATGGGATTTAATCCAATGAAGCGTCAGGTGGGTTTTCTCTCTGATGTGTTTTTCCTCCCCGAAGAATTTGAGGTTTACAAAATGAGTATTGAGAATTACGTTAAAATTCACTCCAAATTCTATCCTAATTTCTCAATGGAGGATTTTGATTACTATTTGAACGAATTTGAAATCACTGACAAGAAAGCAAAGCTGCCTTCTTTGTCTTTTGGAACAAGGAAAAAGGTTATAATTGCTTTTGGATTGGCAACTCGTGCCAAGCTAATGATTTTGGATGAGCCAACAAATAGTTTGGATATTCCTTCAAAGACTCAGTTTAGAAAAATAATTTTAAGGGCAATGAATGAGGAGACTTCAATAATTATCTCAACACATCAAGTTAGGGATTTACATAACTTGATTGATAGTATAATTATTTTAGATAATGGGAATATCTTACTTAATGCTTCTAATCAAGAAATTACATCCAAACTATTCTTTGGAGTTTCCCAATCAATAGATTCTGAAACTGGAATTTTATATAATGAAGAGTCTATAAGTGGTAATGTATTTGTTAAAGAGAATACTCAAAAACAAGAATCAAATATTGATATTGAGCTTCTCTTTAATTCGGTCTTTTCAAATAAAGAAAAGATAAAAGAACTTTTTTCTAATTCAATAAACAAAATAATAAAATAAAAAACATTATGGAATTTAATTTAATAAGATTTTGGTCTCTATGTAAAAGAGATTTATTAATCAATATGAAAACCGATTTAGTTATGCTATCTCTTATGGCTATTATCTCTGGGATGATATTTGTAATGCAGTCTGATCCAAGCTTTATTCCTATGATTATAGTCTGTCTATTTCTATTTTTAGGTTTTAGAATATTTACAGAGTATCACAAGAAGGAAAGAAAGATTCAAATTTTACAACTGCCCGTTTCCAATTTGGAAAGATTTTTAAGTGTTTTTCTAAGAGCATTTATTTATTTCCCATTACTTTTAATTGTGTTTATGTTTTTAGGAAACTTGTTAGTGGGTTTATTGCTTTATATACTTCAAGTGAATATAGATTTTGATATAATTTTTAGCAATTCTGCCAAACTCTTTGAATACTTAGGACGACTTAGTATCAAACTCTATTTATTTATGGGTGTACTTTTCTTTGGCTCTATCTTCTATAAAAAGAATGCAGGCATAAAGATAGGCTTACTTTTCTTTGGGGTGGTAATCTTTACAGCTATCCTGGTTGGAATAATGATTAGTTTAATGGTAGTAGATGGACAACACATTACCCAAATAAGTGATTTTGTTATATTATCAGACTTTTACGAAAGTATAATTGGCATAATCATATTTTTGTTTTTTATAGGGCTTTCCTATTTACGATTAACCGAAGAACAGGCATAAGATAATGATAACACAAGACTCAAATCCAATCTATCTAAAGCTTGCTGACAGAATTTGTGATAATATTCTATCGGAAAGGTATAAAGAGGAGGAAAGAATTCCTTCGGTTAGAGATTTTGCAGCCGAAAGAGAAGTAAATCCAAATACTGTTATGCGGGCTTTTGAGTGGTTGCAGCAAAAAGAAATCATATATAACAAGCGAGGCATGGGCTACTTTGTTTCACCAAAGGCTAAGAGCGTAATTGCTTCCATAAGAAAAGAGCAATTTAAAAACACCATACTACCATCGGTATTTAAAACAATGCTTTTGCTTGATATAAAAATTGAAGAGATTATTGAAGACTTTGAACAATATAAAAGAAAAGAAAAATGAAGACAAGTATAAAAATAGGGGTTATAATAACGTATATAATAGCTGTTATTACAACAAGTTCGTGTGATAAATTTAATAATGCTAAATTTATAGAAAGCTCAGGAACGTCTCAAATCCTCACAAAGCAACTCCCTTTCTTTGAAGAGGTAAAAGTAAGTGGGATGTTTGATGTTGATTTGAAAATAGGCGAATCTTACCAAATTACAATTAATTCAGATACTAATATCACTCCCTACATAATCGCAGGAGTTAAAGATGAAATTCTTTACATAAAACTCAAAGAAAACATTTCCTATTCTTCTTCTGCATTAAAAATAACCATAACTTCTCCAAACTATAAAGAGATTCAAGCAGCTGGAAGTAGCAATATTAATTTGGTGGATTTGGAAACCAAAGAACTTAGTATAGATATGTCGGGGGCAAGCTCAATGAAAGGGGGACTAATTGCAGAGGATGTAGAAATTGACCTAAGTGGGTCATCTTTGATTGAAATAAGAGGTAAAGCAAACTTGCTTAAAGCCGATTTGAGTGGTGCAAGCGCATTTTTTGCAAAGGATTTTGTGATAAATACCCTAAATGCAGATTTGTCTGGTTCAAGTGTGATTGATGACATATTGATAATAGATACCTTGATTTCTGATGTGTCGGGAGCAAGTATGATAAAATATAGAGGCAACTTAAAGTACATTAATAATGATGTATCTTCAGCCTCAGTGGTTACAAAAATAGAAAATAATAATTAAAAACATAAGAATCATGAAATTTAGGTTAAGCACAAAAATATTTACAGCCTTTGTGGCTTTGTTTATCATTGTCATATTAATATTAAGCTATATTAGAATAGATAAAGAAATAAAATTGTATGATGACGCGTTTAAAGTAGAAAATTTAAACCAGGGACAAACTATTAGTACAGAATACACCAAAACAACTCAAATAGATGAACACTCAAATTAAATCCCAAAAACCTAACTCTCCTTTCTTTAAAATCTTACTTAGTCTTATAATTCTTCTTTCTATAACAGGTGGACTTATGGCTCAAAATCATACCATTAAAGGAAGACTTGTGGATAAAATATCTAATGAGAGTTTGATGTATGCAAATTGCGTTTTGTATAGTGCAAAGGATACTATAAACCCAATTAAAGGAATTGCCTCAGATACTAATGGAAATTTCCTCTTTACAAATGTTGGGAAAATGGATCTTCGTTTGGAGTTTTCCTTTGTTGGTTATAAAAAATTAGTTCTTGATTTCAAATCCTCAGAACTTAGTTCTAATCTCCTTGATATTGGGACTATTGCATTAGAGATGGAGGGTGAGGGACTTGGTGAAATTGAGGTCGTTGCAATGAAGGACAGGATTAAATTAGATGCTGAGAAGATGACCTTAAATGTTGACCCTTCAACAGCTCAAAGCGTTACTAACGCCTTTGAATTACTTAAAAAAACACCTGGTGTTGCAATAGATAACGAGGATAATCTTAAGCTTAACGGCAAAACAGGAGTTCTGTTTCAGTTTGGTGGAAGGGATATGAAGCTTCCTTGGAAAAGCCTTGTTCAAATCCTAAAAGCAACTCCTGCAACCCTTATTGAAAAGATTGAAATTATGGCAAATCCTTCTGCTAAATACGACGCCGAAGGTGTTGGAGGAATAATAAATCTTATATTTAAGCAGGACAAAAATGAAGGGTTGAGTCTCTCTGTTGGAACAAATGCTTACTATTCTAATGAGCTTTCTTTGATGGGCGATATTAATATAAGCCAAGTAACAAAGAAGTTTACCAATACATTCTCTTTTTCTGCGAGCAATTGGAAGCAAAGAATGGAGCAGATGCAAAAGCGAAAAATGGGCTTTGAAAATGATAGTATCTTCATAACTTCTAAAGGAGACAATATGTTTAATTCACAAGATTACACTCTTAATATTGGTTCGGACTATCAAATAAATAAGCACAATTCCATAGGACTAAACCTAACGTATAGCAAAAGTAAAATGCCACTTACAGAGAACATAACCAAAACAATGTTCACTACCTTAATGAATGGAATAAGAACAGATTCTCTAAGATATGAGAACAACGAAAGTTTGTCTTCTAATATGGATAACTATATTGTAAATCTTAACTACCAAAGGAAATTGGATACTCTTGGAGGTAAATTAAGTGCCAACTTTGACTTTATTCATAACCTTTCTGACAATCTCTCGGCATCCAATACTTCATACTATAATCTGCTTATAAATCAAAATTTGCCCTACAAAATAGAAAGCCTTAACAATATAACGGAAAGCTCATACAACTCCTATGTCTTTCGTACGGACTATCTAAAATCATTTACCAAAACCCTCAAAATGGAAATTGGAGCCAAGTTAAGTTTTACAGACGTAGATAACAACTTCAAGGCAAAACTTAATGACACCAACGACTTAGGCAGAAGCAATCACTTCATTTACAAAGAAAACATCAACGCTTTATATGGCTCGCTTAGCAAAACATTCTCAGAAAAAACTTCCCTTTCATTGGGATTAAGAATGGAGAATGCCAATCTTGAAGGTAAGCAACAAATAGGCGACACTTCCTTCAAACAATCCTACACAAACCTCTTCCCAAATCTATCTTTCTCTCATTCTCCAAACGATAAGAACTCCTTTACCTTCTCCTACTCAATGCGAATATCACGTCCAACATACGATAATCTCAACCCATTCCTTGCCAAGTCAGACGACTTTTCCTACCAAACAGGAAACCCAAAGCTTCGTCCACAATACACTCATAACTTTTCCTTACAACATTCCTTCCTCTATATGCTCTTTTCCTCATTGACCTATTCCTACACCAAAGACGTTGTTTCGCAGATGCCAATACCTCTTCTAAATAGTCCAATAATATACTATATGCCTCAAAATATCTCCTCTTCTCAAAACCTCAACCTAAGCCTTTCAGCCACAATACCAATAAAATCATGGTGGATGAGCATTGTATATTTAAGTGGTAACTACTCACAAACTACCAGCAAAGAACCATCATTGGACATAAACAACAAGGCATTATCTTTTGTTGGTTACACCTCCCAAAACTTTACCTTACCTAAGAAATATAAGGCAGAAATCTCTGGCGTTTATGTTTCACCTGGGATTTGGGGAGTATATAAATTCAATGGTTTCTATGGAGTAAATCTTAATTTTAGCAAACCATTCTTCAAAGAAATGCTGGTAGTAAATCTTGGAGTTCAGAACCTATTTACTGCAAAAGAGCAAGGTGGAAGTATGGAAATGGGTAATGCTATGTTTGAACTTACACATAAGGCAAGCTTTACAATGTTGAATGTTGGGCTACGATTTAACTTTGGTCAAAATCTAAATATTGATAACAAGAGGCATAGAGATGACTTTGACCAAAGAGCTTCCGGCAAACGCGAAGCCGGTGGAGTTGGTGGCGGATTAGGAATGTAGCAACACCCTAAAAACCATATCGCACTGGAATCAAAAGACAAAAAATTATCTCTTAGTTTTAAAAAATTAGAATCAAAAGATAATTTATTGAAATAAGGATTGAATAAAGGCTTTGTTTTTTAAAAGACAAAGCCTTTATTATTAAAACTTAAAGCAAAAACTTCTTTATAAAGGATAATTTATTTAATTTTGCCGCATGAAAATAAGATTAACCAAGGAGTTTAACTTTGAAATGTCGCATGTTCTTCATAATTATGACGGATTGTGTAAGAATATTCACGGGCATAGTTATAGGTTATTTGTTACCGTTATGGGTGAGCCTATCAACGATAAGAATAATCCTAAAAATGGTATGGTGATGGACTTTGGAAATCTAAAAACTATTGTTTTTAGTGAGATTGTGGATAGAATGGATCATGCCTTGGTTGTTCCAAAGGATTCTGAAATGCGTTCTTTCTTAATTCAATGCAATACTAAACTCGTGATTACAGACTATCAGCCTACCTGCGAAAACCTTCTTATTGACTTTGCCAAAAGGATTTCTGCACAATTACCTAATGGAGTAAAGCTGGCAAGGCTTTGTTTATACGAAACAGCTTCTTCATACGCCGAATGGTTATATGAGGATAATGACTTATAAAGAAAAGGGTATTTATGGATAATAGTAAGTTTCAGTTTCCAACAATAGCTAAGTGGATTATTTCTTTACTTGGAATTGCATTGGTGATTTATGCCCTATGGTATTTCCGTTTCTTAGTTATTTGCTTTGCAATTGCGGTGGTTCTATCCTTTATGGGACGTCCCTTAATGAAGGTTTTAGGTAAAATACACTATAAGAAATTCCATATTGGTAACATCTTATCAACAACAATAACTCTTGCAGCCCTTATTCTTATTATTGCAACAGCTTTCTATATCTTAGTACCTCTTATTATCTCACAAGCAATGAATTTTGCTAATTTGGATATGTATCAGATTGCAGACTACTACGCCGAACCTATCAGCAAAATAGAAGCATTCCTTCATGAGTATCAGCTAATGCCTGTTAATACTAATTTGGAAACCCTTATCTCTAACAAGATTTTGAGTATGTTCCAAATGTTCCAACTCACAGATATTGCAGATTTAGTATTAAGCCTTAGCGGTAAAATTATTATGGGGATATTTATAGTATTATTCTTTACCTTCTTTATGATTAAGGATGCTCATTTGCTTTATAATGCAATAATAGGAATAACTCCTGACAAATATATAGATGAGGTTGAAAGAATAATAACTAATGCCAAAAATCTTATTTCAAGATACTTCATAGGTATCTTTATTGAAATCATTATAATGATAGCTCTTCTATCAATTGGCTTCTACTTTGTGGGCTTTTCAAACGTAATTTTGATTGCTTCCATCTGCGGAGTTATGGTCATTTTACCGTACATTGGAGTTATTATTGGTGGGGCAATGGGATTAATAATTACCATTACAGGCTTCCTTAGCTCCGACCCTTCAATGAGTATTGCTCCGATAATTATCAAGTTTGTTGCCGTCTTTGCAATAGTAAAGCTTATTGATGACTTCATTTTGCAGCCCTTCATCTACTCCAAAAGCGTAAAGGCTCATCCTCTCGAAATCTTTGTTGTAATACTTATGGCAGGAGAAATTGGAGGAGTTTTAGGAATGATTCTCGCTATCCCAACCTACACTTTTCTCAGAATTATCGCAAAGGAATTCCTCTCTAAATGGAAGTTTGTTCAGAGGATTACTAAGGATATTTAGCCTTTTAAGCCACTAATCTTTAATCTTTACTCAATTATTATCATCGCAAAACCAAAACAAAAAACCATAATACCCTCCAACATTTAAGCGTAATTTCTAAGAGAAATTATACCTTATACGTTATCTAATTACACAATATACGTTATAATGGAGGGAAAATTAAGCCTTAATTTCTATATCTTCAATCCTCTTTTTAAGCACAGGGTGGATATATTTTGGGAGAATTTCTTTAAGGGGAATAAGAACAAAACCTCGTTTTTCTATTAAAGGATGAGGGATTTTTAAGCCCGGAGCATCCAGAATTAAGTCTTCATAAAAGAGGATATCAATATCAATGGTGCGGTCCTGATAGCCCTTATGCTTAGGATTTCTCTTTCGTTGCAACTCTTTTTCAACCCAATGGCATAGCTCAAAGGACTCAAAAGGAGTCTTCTGAGTTTCAAAAAGAGCAACAGAATTAATAAAATAATTCTCACTTTCAAAGCCCCAAGCAGGCGTTTCAATAAAAGAAGACTTACGAATTAACTCCCCAAGCCTCTCTTCTAAAAGCCCATAAGCAGAAAGGATAAACCCTTTTCTATCTCCCAAATTACTCCCAAAGCCTAAGACAATTTTCATAATGCAAAGATATTCTTTTTTACTTTCCCTTATAGAAAAAGATTATCTTTGCACTATATTATGATAATTATTCGCATTAAATATGAGTGATATTAAAACGCTTGCGGGACAAACCGCTATTTATGGAGTGCCAACCATTATAGGACGTTTCCTTAATTACCTCTTGGTTCCACTCTATACCTATAATATAGCAACCCAAAACTATGGAGTAGTGAGCGAACTTTACGCCTACATTGCCTTCCTTATGATTATCCTTACCTATGGAATGGAAACGGCTTTCTTCCGCTTTACTCAAACAGAAAAGGACAAAACAATAGTGTATAACACCTCAATGCTTTCCCTTTTTGTCTCTACTTCCCTTTTCTTAATCATAACTTTCCTGCTTATTAACCCCATTTCTTCCGCCTTAGAATACTCCAATAACAAGAACTATATATACCTTTTCCTATTGATTCTTGCCTTAGATGCCCTAAGAGCTATCCCCTATGCCCTGCTACGTTTTGAGCAAAAAGCCGCAAGATTTGCACTAATTAAATCTATTGATATATTCTCAAATATCCTATTTAACCTATTCTTTATCCTACTCTGCCCAATACTTTACAAGGAAAATAACAGCCTTATTACCCCATGGTTTAACCCCAATGACTTAGTTTTATACATATTCCTATCAAACTTTCTTGCCTCTTTAATTGCAGTAATATTGCTCTTACCAGAGTACATCAGATTCAGATTCCGCTTCAACTTCAAGCTCTTAAAGAAGATGCTTGCCTATGGACTTCCCGTTATGGTGGGAGGTTTAGCAGGAATGATTAATGAAACCTTTGACCGAATTGCCCTAAAACATCTTGTTAGTATCCCAAAAGAGCTAAGCTTAGATGCCAAAACAATCAACGATTATAAGATGAGTCAGATAGGCATTTATGGAGCTTGCTATAAGCTTTCCATCATCATCACCCTATTTATTCAGGCATTTAAGTTTGCCGCAGAACCATTTTTCTTTTCCAAAATGAAGCAAAAGGACGCAAAAGAATCCTATTCCAACGTAATGACAATCTTTATTATCTTTCTTTGCATCATCTTTTTGGGTGTGATGGGATACATAGATATCTTCAAGTATTTCATAGGAAAAGACTACCGAGAGGGATTAAAGGTTGTGCCAATTCTCTTAGGAGCAAACCTCTTTCTTGGCATTTACTATAACCTAAGCATATGGTATAAGGTAACAGATAAGACAATTTACGGAGCCTACATAGCAATCTTCGGAGCCCTAATAACACTTATACTTAACTATCTCTTAGTACCCACTATGGGATATATGGGAGCAGCCCTAACCACATTGGTTTGTTACTTCGCAATTGCAGCACTTTGCTATCTCCTTGGACAGAAGTACTACCCAATAAACTACAACCTAAAGCACATCTTCATATACATTTTCTCCACCCTTTTGCTCTATTTGCTAATGACAATTTTGCCAATAGAAAGCACCACAATCAAACTTTTAGTAAACACAATACTAATAATAATCTTTATAATCATAGCATATAAGTTAGACATTAAGCAACAAATCAGAAAGATATGAAAGTAAAAATCGTAAACAATTCAAGACATAGCCTGCCCCAATACGCAACAGAGAGTTCGGCAGCAGTTGATTTAAGAGCCAACATAGAAGGCAGAATCCTACTCCAACCCTTAGAAAGAGCCTTAGTAGAGACAGGAATTCATATCGAATTACCAGTAGGATACGAGGCTCAAATACGACCACGCAGTGGGTTAGCAGCCAATAATGGAGTAACCGTTTTGAACACTCCGGGCACCATTGATGCCGATTACAGAGGAGAAATCAAGGTAATATTGGTCAATCTTTCCAACCAAATCTTTGAGATAAACGATGGAGATAGGATAGCACAAATGGTTGTAGCCGAGCATAAGAGGATAGAATGGGAAGAGACCGACACCCTTTCCCCTACCCAAAGACAAGAAGGAGGCTTCGGACATACAGGAAGAAAATAAGAGAAAACAATGGTAAATGGTTAATTATTAATGGTTAATGGTTAATTATTAATAGTTAATTTCCAATACCAAAACGTAGGGGCGAACCTATGTGCTTGCCCTTTTTTCGTAATTAATAATGATAAATGATTAGGGGTAAATAGTCAATAAACAATGATAAACCGTAGGGGCAAACCTGTGTGCTTGCCCAAATAAACCTGTGTATTCGGCAAAATTCCGTAATAATTAATAATTAATTTCGGCAGAATTAATGGTTAATTGTTAATGATAAATAATAAATGTATTGGGGAGAAATAATTAATTATCAATACCAAATTGCACGGGCGAACACATAGGTTCGCCCCTACGCCGTAATCAATAACCAATAATTGCGGCGAAATTAATCGTTTATAGTTAATTATTAATGGCAAATTGCCAATACCAAAACGTAGGGGCAAGCCTGTGTGCTTGCCCAAATAACCCCGTGGATTAACCAAAATAAACCAGTTTTTTCACAAAAATAATCCCGTGTGTATTCCACTATACCTTAATGATTTATTTATAATAATAGGGATATAATAAAATTTAGCCGTAGGCTAAGTATAATTTAGCCGTAGGCTAAAGGATGTTTACCCGTAGGCTAAAGGATGTTTACCCGTAGGCTAAATAAAATATAGCCGTAGGCAAAATAATATTTTCCCAGAGGCAAAAATAAAAAAGCCCGCAGGCAATTAAAATTATACCTGCGGGCAAAAGGTTTTTCCCCCTTTATTATTTTACTTAATTCCCTTTGGGAATTGTGGTTATTTGGTTAGTTTTTATTAATTTTCTATATCACCAAATTCAATGTAAACATAAGTGTTTTTAGCATCGTAGTCAAGACAAACTTCAACATAGCCATATATTCTATCATTATAAAAGCCCGAAAATGCCCTATTTAACGTAGGCTTTTTGGTATTATAGTCTGCTAAAAATACTGCTCTGTCGGTGTAATTTTGGCTAAATGTCCTATCGTCTGCATAAATATATCCCTCGTATGTTGCATCAGAGGGTTTGAGATTATACATTAATGGCTCCCATTTTTCAAAGGTTTGAAGGAACCTGCCAAAGTTTTCTGCTAACTTTAAACCCGATCCATATGCACTTTCTTTCTCCTCATAGCGAGAGCATATTATAGTATCGCCTACGGAAACAAGATAATAACGCTTGGTTGTATCGGAGCTATAGTAGAAGATTCTTGTTTCTGCCCCATAGACATCAACCTCTTTTATCCAGCCTTTTTTATCCAAAATGCTTATGGCTTGTGCCTCTGTCATGCCGTAAAAGTCATAAACCTCCTTAACAATATTGGTTGTAGGGGTAGGGTTTGTTGTGTTGTCGTCTTCTTTCGGGTCGCAGCTAAGGAAGACCATACTCACTACCAGCAAAGCTAATAGGGCTGCAAAGAAACTTCTTTTTCTCATTTTGCTTTACTTTTTTTGGTTATTAAATATACTCTTTTGGAGTGTTTTCCTTTATTATTTTCCTTTATTCCCTTGGGGAAAGGGGTGGTTTTGGGAGATTGTTTCTTGAAATCAGGAAGACCAAATTCAATATAAACCAAAGTGTTATTAGCATAGTAGTCAAGAGAAATTGTAACTTTGCCATATATTTTTTCATTTCTAAAGCCAGATATTGCCTTAATTAACGTAGTCTTTTTAGTATTATATTCTGCTAAAAAGGCTGCTCTGTCAGAGCAATTTTGCTCATATTCTCCCTCATTTGCATAAATATATCCCTCGTATGTTGCATCAGAGGGTTTGATATTATAGATAAGTGGCTCCCATTTTTCAAAGGTTTGAAGGAACCTGCCAAAGTTTTCGGCTAACTTAGTTTGTCTAATAAATGAACTTTCTTTCTCCCCATAAGAAGAGTATGTTATAGTATCGCCTTTGGAGATAAGATAATAACTCTTGGTTGTATCGGGGCTATAGTATAAGATTTCTGCACCTGCTCCATAGGGAATAACCTTTTTTATCCATCCTTTTTTCTCCAAGATGCTTTTGGCTTTTGCCGTAGGCATATTGTAAAAACCATAAACCTCCTTAACAATATTGGTTGTTGAGGTAGGGTTTGTTGTGTTGTCGTCTTCTTTCGGGTCGCAGCTAAGGAAGACCATACTCACTACCAGCAAAGCTAATAGGGCTGCAAAGAAACTTCTTTTTCTCATTTTGCTTTACTTTTTTTAGTTAATAAATGTACTCTTTTTGGTGATTTTGCTTTATTATTTTAGTTTATTCCCTTGGGGAATTGGGTTGATTTGGTTGCTATTATGTCAATACCATTATCAGAAAATATAATTTTTACAGAAGAGTTTTTAGCATTGTAATCAAGATAAATTTCAACATTGCCATACATTTTTTCATTTCCAAAGCCAGAATATGCTTCACTTAACGTAGGCTTTTTGGTATTATAGTCTGCTAAAAAGGCTGTTCTGTCGGAGTAATTTTGCTGAAATGCCCAACCTTCTGCTCTAATATATCCTTGATATATTGCATCAGAAGGCTTGATATTATTCATCAGTGGCTCCCATTTTTCAAAGGTTTGAAGGAAGCTACTAAAGTTTTCCGCTAACTTAAACCCAAAACTTACCGCACTTTCATTCTCAGAATAGGTAGATATTCTTATAGTATCACCTACGGAAAAAAGATAATAAAGCTTGGTTGTATCTGGGCTATAGTAGTATATTTCTGCACTTGTTCCATAGTCATTAACCTTTTTTGTCAAGCCTTTTTTATCCAAAATGCTTTTGGCTTTTGCCGTAGGCATACCGTAAAAGTCGTGAACCTCCTTAACAATATTGGTTGTAGGGGTAGGGTTTGTTGTGTTGTCGTCTTCTTTCGGGTCGCAGCTAAGGAAGACCATACTCACTACCAGCAAAGCTAATAGGGCTGCAAAGAAACTTCTTTTTCTCATTTTGCTTTACTTTTTTTGGTTATTAAATATACTCTTTTTGGGTGTTTTGCTTAGGGTAAAATGGCTCACATTAATTTTTTGGGGACTAAGCGAAAAGTTTATAAAGTCTGAAAAGGAAAAATTGAGTATCAGTAACACCTCTTAGATTAGCTCTAAAGAGTTTAATTTTAGAATTGAATGACTCTGCATTTGCATTAGTGTTTCTATTATTAAAGAAGTTAAGTATTTTTTCAAGGTTATATTTGATAGTATAGGCTACAGCGTTAAATTCTTTCATTTGTAATTTCTCTGTCTTATCTATCCATGTTAAGAGTTTAGACTCTGCATAGCTTCTAGAATGAAGCTCATATATGTTTCTAAATTCCAATATATGTTTATATGCTTTCTCTAAGAGAGGATAATGTTTAAATAATAGTTTAGCTCTTTGCGATTGTGTTGCAGTCCAACTAGATGCTTTTTTAGATAAAATATATCTACATCTAGCTAAAAGTTGTTTTGGTGTATCTCCATTCTCTAATTCAATGGCTGTATATTTCTTTCCTTGCTTTTTGGCTTTGTCTATTGCTTTGTTTTCTTTGTCTAATTCCTCCCATCTGTAAGATATTCTGAGATGCTGTAATCCTTCTATTGCTAACTTTACTACATGAAATCTATCTATAACCAATGTAGAACACGGGAAGGATTGTTTAACTGCGGATTCCATATTTTTTGCCATATCCAACGTAACTTCTTTTACTTTACACCTTGATTCTAATGGTAACTTTTCCAGAATATTTACAATGTCTTTTGATTTGGTCCCTTTGATTGATGCTACTAAGGTTCCTTTCTTGCCTTTGCCATTTTTATTGGTAACGAAAGTATACAATTCTCCTTGTGATAGGGAGACTTCATCTATACTTAGATATTCACCTATATTCTCGGGAAAAAGTAAATAGCTCTCTGCATGTTCTTTCTGATTCCATTCTGAATATCCGCTACTATGTTTCTTGTATTGCCTTTGTAATTTATCGGCTGGAACAGAATAGTAACTGGCTATATTGCTAATGGTATCTGCTCGGGTCTCTACCTGTAGCTTTTAAAAAATCCGAAAGTTCTTGCGTTATTCTTGAACCTTCGGCAATAAGAGTGTAATCGTTATGAATGATTTCATTCTTATGTTCTTTATGACGCCATCTCCTTCGTTTGATTGCTAAATAAACTGCCTTCCCTCGAATAGGAAAGTCTTGAACAATGGTTATAGGATAGAAACCTTTAGATTCATATAATGATGAATCATAACATTTGGGGATAGTATTTATCTCCTCTAATTCTACTTGAATAACCATTCTTTTGGTAGATACTTCCCCTAATTCTTCTACATTCGTTATCTTAAAATGCTCAAGTAACCCTTCTGGCAAAAAATAACCTATTAGTGCTTTTTCCAATTCTATTTTTTATGCAAATATAAAACTAATCCCCAAATATTTCATCTGAGCCGAAATAAGGGGCTTGAAAGGGTGATTAAGGTCTTAATTTTGACTCTATAAAGGTCTTTTCTGCCATGTAGGAGGAGCGGACAAGTGGGCCGCTTTCTACTTGGTCAAAGCCTATTTGCAGGGCTGTTTCTTTGTAGAAATCAAACTCTTGTGGGGGAACATATCTAATTACCGGAGTGTTTTGCTTGGTGGGTTGGAGGTATTGTCCGATGGCTAATAGGTTGCAACCTACCGATTTTATGTCGTGAATAAGTTCTATTACTTCTTCTTTGCTCTCGCCTAAGCCAAGCATAAAGGAGGTTTTGGTGATAAGTTGGGCTTGTTTTGCAAGTTCTAAGACTCTAAGGCTTAGGTCGTATCGTGCTCTGCTTCTGATTTGTGGGGTTAGGCTTTTTACTGTTTCTATGTTGTGTGAGAATATATCTGGTTTGCTATTAAAGACTATTTGCAGAAGGTTTTCTTGTGCGTCGAAGTCAGGTGTGAGCACTTCAACGATGGTTTTAGGGTTTAATAGTCGGATTTGTGTGATGGTTTCTGCCCAGTGTGATGCTGATTTGTCGGGCAAATCGTCTCTATCTACCGAGGTTATTACGCAGTGAGAGAGGTTCATAAGGTGGACGGCTTGGGCGATTTTTAGGGGTTCATCGGCGTCTAAGGGGAGGGGTTTCCCTGTTTCTGTGGCACAAAATCGGCATGCTCGGGTGCAGATATTGCCGCTTATCATAAAGGTTGCTGTGCCGTTTGTCCAACACTGGCCTATGTTTGGGCATTTGCCGCTGGAACATATAGTGTGTAAATGGTTAAGCTCCACGACTTGTTTGACTTGGTTATATTGCTTTGTGTTGGGGAGTTTGGTCTTTAACCATAAGGGTTTACGGTTGGTTTTCTCAGGTTTCATCTCTTATTATGTTTTCTTCTACGAGTTTTTTATAGGTCTTTTCGGAGGCTAATTGCTCGGCTGCTTTGATGGAAAAGTCTACTGCAATCTCTTGTGGCTCCTGATTTATTAGTACTTGAACGGTGTATTGTTTGCGATTATGGTTCTCTTGTGTGTCTATTACTTGATAGGAAACTTTCTGTTTGGTCTTTTGTCCCCAGTCTATGAGCTTGCTTTTGAAGTTCCATTCTGCCGTTTCTAAGGCGTCAATGTCAAGGTATAGTGCGAAAATCTTCTTAGTTATTACCTTGTAAGTAAAGGTGTATCCTTTGTCAAGATAGATTGCTCCGACTATTGCCTCGAAGGCATCGCCGTTCATAGATAGGAAGTGTCCGCTGTCTTTGACGTAGCATATGTGTTCTATGAGCCCGATTTTTTGGGCAAGTTTGTTGAGAGAGGAGCGTCCTACTATCTTTGAACGCATCTCGGTAAGGAAGCCTTCTCCTTGGTAGGGGTACTTTTTAAATAGGTAATCTCCGACTATTGTGCTAAGAACTGTATCTCCAAGGTATTCTAAGCGTTCGTTATTCATTCTAAATCCTTTGCTCCCTTTATAGAGAAAAGACTTGTGAATAAGTGCGAGCTTATAAACTGAAAGGTTCTTTGGTTTGCATCCAAAGGTGTTTCTAAGGAATGTTTTAAGCTCTTTATCTCGGCTATCAAGCTTGCTTGACTTTCTTAATAGAGCAGACATTAAAGGGTTTCTATTTACTATATTTCTTTAATGCTATGCTTGCATTGTGTCCTCCGAAGCCAAAAGTATTGCTTAGGGCAACGTTTATCTCTCTTTTTTGAGCCTTATTGAAGGTGTAATTTAGTGGTGCAATCTCAGGGTCGTCGGTGAAATGATTGATTGTTGGAGGCACAATAGAGTGAACAATGGCCAAAGTAGTTGCAATAAATTCAATAGCACCAGCAGCTCCTAAGAGGTGTCCGGTCATACTTTTGGTTGAATTAATGTTGATTGTTTTGGCATGTTCTCCAAACAAAGATACTATTGCTTTGGGTTCAGAGATGTCTCCAACTGGGGTTGATGTCCCATGAGTATTGATATGATCAACTGAATTGATGTCTAATTCTCCTTCTTCCAAGGCAAGTTTCATTGCCATCATTGCTCCTCTTCCTTCTGGATGAGAGGCTGTCATATGATACGCATCGGCTGTTAGGCCTGAGCCCATTACCTCTGCATATATTTTAGCTCCTCTTGCTAAGGCATGTTCAAGCTCTTCTAATACTATTGCTCCGGCACCTTCTCCCAAAACAAAGCCATCTCTATCCTTGTCAAAAGGACGTGAAGCTGTCTGAGGGTCATCATTTCTTGTGGAAAGAGCAGTCATAGAACTAAAACCTCCTAAACTTGATTCAACAATTGAAGCTTCACTTCCTCCGCACACCATCATATCAGCCTTACCTACTTTTATGTATAAAGCTGCGTCAGCAATAGCATTTGCCGATGAAGCACAAGCCGATACTGTTGCAAAGTTAGGTCCTCTCAAATCATATTTCATAGAGATATGACCTGCACAAATGTCAGCAATCATTTTTGGAATAAAGAATGGAGAGAATCTAAATGACCCATCTCCTAAAAAGAAGTCTTTAACCTCTTGTTGGAAAGAATGAATTCCTCCAATGCCAGAGGCCCAAATAACTCCTATTCTATCTTTGTTTAGATTGTCAAAGTTTGCTCCACAATCTTTAATAGCCTCATCAGATGCAATAATTCCATACTGAGAAAACTTATCGTATTTCCTTATTTCCTTTCTGTCAAAATAAGGATTTGGGTCAAACCCTTTCAATTCGCAAGCAAATCTTGTTTTTGCTTTTGAGGCATCAAAATAAGTAATGGGAGCAGCACCACTTACTCCATTAATTAAACCTTCCCAGTAATCAGGAATATTTAAACCTATTGGAGTAAGTGCACCTAATCCCGTTACGACAACTCGTCTCATTTGCATAATGAAATGAAATTATTTTGTTGCGTTCTCAATGTGAGCTATTGCATCACCTACTGTTGTTATCTTTTCTGCTTGATCATCTGGAATAGAAATACCAAATTCTTTCTCAATTTCCATAATCAATTCAATTGTGTCTAATGAATCTGCTCCTAAATCACTTGTAAAGTTAGATTCAGGGGTAACTTGACTTTCTTCAACACCTAGCTTATCTACTACGATAGCTACAACTTTTGCTGCAATTTCAGACATAATTATTATTTTTTTAAATTAAATAGACTGCAAAGAAACGAATTTTTCTTTACTCACGAAAGAAATTTAGCTTTAAAAATGTCCTATCAACACTTATCTTGCTGAAAATTAAATGATAAAAAAGACATCTTATTTCAAAATAAGCCAAGACTTTTTACTAAAAAAGAATATATAAAGAATAAAATATTAACTTTGCACAAGAAAAATAACCGATTTCACATACTAAAATGAAAAAAATAGCCCTTTTTGCCTCAGGAAATGGAACCAATGTTCAAAATATAATAGAATATTTTAAAGATAATAAGCAAATTAAGGTGGAGCTTGTGGTGGTTAATAAGAAAGATGCTTATGCAAGACAAAGAGCCAGGCAATTAGGAGTTGATGATATATATTTTAATAGAGATGATTTCTATAATAGTAATAATATATTAGAAGAGTTAAATAAAAGAGGGATTTGCTTTATTGTTTTAGCAGGATTTCTTTGGCTTATTCCTCAAAACCTAATTGACAGCTTCCCTAATAAAATTATTAATATACATCCTGCTCTTTTACCAAAATATGGGGGGAAAGGAATGTATGGACATAATGTTCATCAAGCTGTTATTAATAATAAAGAAACTCAAAGTGGAATAACAATACATTATGTTAATAATCATTACGACAAAGGCAGGATAATATTCCAAGCTTTTTGTGATGTTGAAAAAGAAGATACCGTTGAGACGCTGGAACAAAAAATTCACCTCTTAGAAAAAGAACATTTCCCAAAAGTTATTGAGTCTGTATTATTATAAGATAGACTTTGAATAAAGTAGAACTTTATCAATTGGAAATGCACTTTTAATCTCTGTGAGCCAAGACTTGATATTAATTTACTGAAACTTGATTCTAAATTTTTAGAACCTGATTCTATTTCAACGGAATTTGATTCTAAAAATTTAGAACTAAGTTCTATTTTGGGCTAAAAACTATCAGAATTATCTTCTTCTTACTCTGTCTTTTGCAGTGTTCTTTCCGAAGTATTTTCCTAAATTAAACCTTATTAAAAATTCAATAAAGAAAGGATTAGAATTTGCCACTTTATTTTCGGCTAAGTATTTTATTGGCATCAATGCATATCCTAATCTTATAGTGTTTCTATATCTACCCTCACCATAATAATAGGAGTTACCGCCGCCTCCCAATAAAGAGCGATAAGAAAATTCCAGTAGAGCAGATGGGTAATTAAATGATGTATTGCTTGATACGATATATGTTTTAGGAGTAGCTAAACAAATGGAGTATTGTGCTCCAAGAGCAATATAGCCTGACCCTAATTGGAAAGCTACTAATGCCGGAACATTTAGGTATTGGAAGTGTCTATCAAAATTAAACCGATATTCGTATTTGGTTTCTACAATTCCTTTTATTAAATCAGTAAAAGCATAATCTCCATATAATCCAATATTACCGGATAAAGATATATTATCAAAATCTTTAAAATCAGTTGATGCAGATATTCCTATAACAGGACCGAGTCCCCAGTCTCCTTTGCTATATTCTTGTGCTTTGACGCTCTGAGTTGCCATTATTAATACTAATGACAGAATAGATAATGTTCTTTTCATTTTTCTTTATTTTATGTTTAATGTTCCAAAGTTAATATTCTTATCTCCTCTTCTTCCTATAATGATTTCTCCATTTGCTTTTTCAAGGCTTAAATTAGCTGAAAACGTTTGCTTTGCTTCTGATTGGAAAAATAAATTCTTTAAGATTGGTGCTGAATTTGGAGATAATTTTAGGATATTTGCTACTATGGCTTTGCTTTTCCTGGTCAATATTATATTTGTTTCAATAAATGCTTCTCCGCAAAGGTCGTTATCGTCCTTATCGGTGTTATATATTGCGTAAAAGTCATTTCCTTTGGTGAAAAAGAAAGGGGTTTCAAATTGTCCGTATCCCACGTCGTAGTGATTATAAAACCCTGTTGCCTTTGATACAAGCTGACTATACACTAAGCTACTTTGGTTTACATCTACGCAAAGAGCATAGAAATTTCTATTAAAAAAAGCAAAGGAAGTACCATCAGCTATTACTTTATATGAATCTTGGATTACAACAATTAGATTGCCATTTTCCAATTCTAAAATATCTTTTACGTACCAAAATAGCTTTTCTTTCTCTTTTACGTATTCAAAGTTTACAGTATTAGTTACTTCCTCTTGTTCCATATCATAGGTTATTCCCTTAAACCCTTTACCATTATTAATAGCAATAAATACCTTATCTTTATTAATTATATGCATCTCAATATCTGATATATCAAAATCTTCTCCAACCTCTTTTTCTGTTCTTTCATCCTCAGTTATTCTGGAAAGGAGTAATCTCTCTTTCTCTGTTTTTGAAACCGTTTTGGCAAGAACATATATATCAGAATTGTTAGCAACTGCAATATTAAGAATAGATACATCTGCATCAGCTTCGGTTCTATATTGTGTTGAATAGAGTTTGGTTAAGTTCTTATCAAATACATTTATGATTAAATAGTTTTCTTTCTCTTTCTTATTACTATTGAAATAAGTTAATACATATTTGCTTTTATCTTTTGAGGCAAAGAGTGAAACCGAAGGCGAGTCTTTCTTTGCCATTTTATAGGAAAGTAGTATTTTGTCTGATTTCTCTTTTAGGGTGTTTTTATCAACTAAAATACATCTTATTTCGTATGTATCGTTTGTTTCTTCTTTATAGATAATGGCTATATTTTCATCTGTTGCAACAATATCAAACAAAGAGAATAAAGGAATATCAATATATTCTTCTGTGTAGTTTGTTACGTTATTTTTATTAACAGCCATTAGTCCTACTCTATTGAAACGACGAGTAAAGCCTGTCGTTTTATAGCCAAAGCTATAATAATCTGTTTCGCCAATAGTCCCTATATAATTGTATACAGAACTATTGTCTTCTGTTTTATAATTTTCTCCCCAAGAAACATTTTGAGAGAAAGCCCCTATTGAAAGAAGCATTGCTAAAATAAATGTAAATTGTTTCATATTCTATTTTGTTAAAAAGGTAATATTCCTATTGAAAAATTGAGACCTATTGCATACATTCCTAACAGTTTTGTTGCTGCATAGTCATTTATTGAGACCTCTGTGTGATCATCCCCCAATGATTTAAAGCCGTCAAATAATAATCCCGCAGAAAGACCTGTTCCCAAGGATATATATTTGTTTATAAATAGAGTTTTTCCAAATTCTATTCTCATTCCAAAGGCCCAATCCGAATCAATAACTTTATAGTTAAAGGCATCAATTTGGTACTTATAGTAGTAACCAAGAGGAGCTTGTTCTCCTAAATAGCCTCTCATAAATATATTGTATCCACTAACCGAAACATCACCGGTATAGTGTTGATAAAAGAAATTATTATTCATTAGTTTATATGAGAACTTTGTTTTGAAAAACTGATAACTTGTACCAATAGTAAACTTATCGTTTAGCACATATTCAAAACTTGGAGCAAATAAATAATTAAACTTAAATCCCCCTTTTTGGTTATTATAATTAGGGAATATCCATGCAGGAGATAGCCTTGTGTCAAAAGAAAAAAGAAAACGTTTACCTAAATAGCCATTGGTTTTTCTTCCATTCTGATACATCTTATATAATGTCTCGTTTTCAACATCTCTTGAATTTTCATAAGTAATATCTTCCGAAGCAAAGGAAGATATTTCACCCTTTTCAATATCATACATAAGAAAAGCCATAGAGCCATCGTACTTATTAGGTATCCATTGCATAATAGCTATTGGAGAAAGAGGATAAAGAGATATTGATAAACCAGAATAGAGAAGCTTATAGAATGCATTCTTTCGCAAACGGGGTTGTTTTTTATAAGAAATGAGATTTATATATTGAGTGCCTATACTTTGTTTTAAGTTGTCTATATCCCTATTTTCATAGTATATCTCCCCAAATTTATTCAACCCACTTGCAAAATCATGTAATCTTGCCCTTGTTTGATATGATATTGTTGAATCATAGTTGTAAGGATGAATTATCTTAGTTTCAATATTACAACTCTTAGCAACTAACCCTATTTGTTTACAGAATATATTAGAGAGTCGCTTATTTGTTGCAAAAGAACTTGAATTATCCTTCTTGAATTTCTTTGCAGTAGGTTCAAAGACCAAAACCTTGGCAATGTTGTTAGTTGAATTATCCTTGGTAAGATTGGAGATTATTCTCTTTGCTTTCTTAGATTCATTAAATGTTAGAGCTTCATCAAAAGCTTTAACAAAGGCTTCTTCCTTTTTTAAATCTCCCAACATATAGTTCTCTGTCTTAAACTTAGGCTGATGACCAACAAGTTGTTTTTGCTTAACCTTATCGTATTTAGTTTGATTTTTTGATGTTATTGTATCCTCAGAAGCTTGTTCTTCGTTAGAAATTTCCTCTCCCATTTTATAATCGGAGAAAGAACTTAAAGAGCCTAAGTTCATTTCCGATTGCAAATCATTTACAATATCTTGAAATAAAAGAGTGAAATACTTCTTATTGTCTAAATCTTTTATACCTTGCCAACAATAACGAAGAGCCATCAAAGCCGTTTCTTTCTTATTCATTTTCTCAAATAAATAGGCAACAAACTGCATCTGACCCTCTGTATTTTTCTTTGAATGAAGATACTTTGTGTAAGAACCATGAGTCTTTACCTTTGAAATACCATATATGGAAGCTATCTTAGAGGTTAAAAGAAACTGATTATTTGGATACTCTTTATCTAAAATAAGAGAATTGTAGAATGATTTAATGTATATATCTGATTGTATTTGCTGATTGATTGTTTCAAACCGAGCAATGGTTCTAACAAAATAATAAGCCTCTTTTGACTGAATAAAATCGTTATTTCCTAAATGGGAATTTGCTCTCATTATCTTCTCCATTTCTGCTCTTCTTGACTTTATATTAGGGTGGGTTGAGAAAGTATCAATATAATCCTCCCTTGAAGTAATAGGTGTTAGATTTTCTAAAATATATTCATCTTTAAACTTATAGTAATCATTCTCAAAAATATCTCTATTTACTTTAAGTTCATCAAAAGGCAGATAGGAATATTGCAAAACGTCAAACATCCCTTCAATAGCCCTATTAGAATAAGAAGAGTTTTTAAAATAGAGTTCATAGCCCAATTTATCACATTCAAACTCCTGCTCTCTTGAACGGGAGTGATACTTTAAATAATCATCAATCCCACTCAATACATTCTTTTTATCCTTTTCCTTAGAATAAGAATGTTGCTTAACATAATGAATTAATTCGTGAGAAAGGACAAAAGCAATCTCTGCCTCCGAAGTTGTTTGAGCAATAAATCCTACATTCACAAACAAGAAACCATCTACATTCATAAAGGCATTTACCTCATAAGACTTAATTGCATAAATCCTAATCTGCTTCCTTAATGAAGGGTCATTGCTTAATAGATTATCTAATACATTTTCAAGGTATTTCGTTACAGTGTCTCCATATAGAATTTTCCCTGAAAGGATTAAATCCTTAACAGCTTCGTTCGACTCTTTTTGAATATTGTTTTTTGGTTTTGAACCATCAAAGTTATATCCCTTAGCAATGTTTAACAAATCTTTTGGCAACTCCCCAACTGCCTCCAAACGACTAAATCTTTCAATAGATATGCCTTGTGAGAAGATAAAATGGCTTGTTATTAACAGAGAAAGAAAAAGTATTATTTTTCTCATAAGTTATATTTATTTATAGTGTAGTTACTTTCTATTTATTCTAAGTAATGAAGCCAAATCATATCTTATAACTGCTTCTATGAAGAAAGAATGAGTTCTATAATTTGTATTCTCCCCATATTCATCAAGCATATTATAGGCAAAAGGAGTTATTCCATAACCCACTCTAAGAGCAGTTTTGTATCCGCCAAACCCTGTTAAGATGGATAACCATATGTTATTGCCAAACATAGAGTGTGCCCCTTGATACGAAATTTCAGCAACAGCTGATAAATAAGAAAGATAAGCACCCTGGCCACCATTGATATAATAAGGCTTTGAAAGAAATTGCGAATACTTTAACCCTGCCCCAACAAAACCATTACCTATCTTAAACATAGCCAAAACAGGCACCTCAATATATTGCCAATTCTTATTTAAAGGAGCAAACCTATACTCATAAGCTATTTCGGCATTAATTGTAATGAAAGAGTTTAAAGCATATTGACCAAATAAACCTCCTCCTAAGTTTGCTTGGAAGGCATTTTCAGGATTTTGAAAGGCTCCTGTTTTAATTAATGGCCCAAATCCAATATCTCCTTGTCTTTGCTTTTGAGCCATAGTCCCCAAATTAATTGATAGTATAACTAAACTTAATAAAAAAACTCTCTTCATACTAATTAATGATTTTAAATTCACTTAACTAATCTTTTAATAAGTTGCAAAGGTAATAAAAAAGCACAAATCTTAAAAGAAATTTACTTTTAATTGGTTTGGGTAGACTTAACTACCAAATGCAACTTTTGTTTATTTATCTTATATTCTTTGCATTATCCTCAATTTATTATTGCTTTTTTAGTATATTATAAATGTAAGGCAAGGCTTCTTGTTTTATAAGTATCAAATTGGCAAGGCTTCATCTTTTGTAAAAGCCTTTATATAAATGAACAAAATGGCGTTTAAATTTATTTATATAAGGATTTATTAAAACAAAGAGTTAATAGACTCAAACAAAGTACTTTAAAGCTAAAACAAAATTGAGCTTTTGTATTAGGGCGTATCACTACCAGCGTTACGGCGTAACGCTTGGAGTGTTACGGCGTAATAGGGGGTAGTGTTACGCCGTAACGCTGGTAGTAATACGTCGTAACGCTCCAACCGTTACGCCGTAACACTTTTGGTATAATGAGAGAATGTTAAAAACGGTTAAATATATATTATAGAAGTGAAGGGGGTTTTCTCTTCTTTTGTCCTTTAATATATATTAAACTTTGAATAAAAATTGCATTTACTAATTGAACCTACATTTGTTTGGAAACTTTCTTGCTTCCCTCATAAAGTTCATATTTACAGAAGCGACATTCTAAATTGGAATTATAAATCGTTATCTTCCTTGAAGGACGTAAGCCAACATATTTAAAAGCATCCAAATCTGAGCTTATTATCCAGGCTGTGTTGCCTGAGTATTTGTTTTTAAATACTCTTCCTATTAATTCATAAAGATCAAAAAGATCATCTGTTTCTATTCGCTGCCCATATGGAGGATTTGTAATAATTAATGTTTTTCCCTCTGGCGGATCTTGTTCCTGAATATCTGAACGAAAGAGTTCAATATCTTTATGTAACTTAGCATTAGTTATATTCTCTGTTGCGGTCTTAATAGCCGACCCAGATATATCTGAGCCCCAAATTTCATAATCGAAATCTCTTATCTGTTTATCTGCCTGCTGACGCATTCTTCTGTATTCAGGCATAGAAAAATCTGCCCATTTCTTAAAAGCAAAGTTATGTCTGTAATACTGTGCCGGAATATTATAGGCATACATTGCTGCCTCTATAACTATTGTGCCAGAACCACACATTGGATCAAAGAAATTAGTGTCCCTTTCCCAACCTGAGAGTTGGATTAAGCCCGCAGCCACAACTTCGTTAATAGGTGCTTTTTCTGTTGCTAAGCGATAATTTCTTCTGTGAAGACTTTCACCACTACTATCCAAAGAAATTGTTACTTGATTTTCGTTGATGTGTAAATTAAGTATTATATCAGGATTATCTTTTGTTAGGGTAGGTCTTTGAAGAAACATCTTACGTATTCTGTCGCAAATTGCGTCTTTGGTCTTTTGTGAAGCATAAAGAGAATGAGTAAATATACTACTATAAACAACCGGCTCTATGGAAAGAGTCCCATCACAATTGATAAGCTTTTCCCATTTGTATTTATAAACGTTATCGTATAGTTCTTTTTCGTTGTTTGCCTCAAAGCTATAAATAGGCTTTAATATACTGATTGCTGTCCTTAGAAGATAGTTTGCCTTATAGAGCATAGTCATATCACCCTCAAAACTTACGGCTCTATTTAGTTTTTCAATGTTTTTGGCTCCAATTGTTTCCAATTCTTTTACTAAAACATCCTCTAAGCCATACATTGTTTTGGCAACCATTCTAAAATCTTTCCCTTCCATATATTTTATTCTTTGTCTATTCTAAATTTATTCTTTATTTATTTTCAAATAAGTCAAGTTTATTTTTGCTTAACCCTTTTTTGTTTCTATCTAAGTCTTTCCAAGAATTTTTCTGTTTCTACTATGTATCTGATGTGATTTGCTTCTCCAATTTTTCCTTCCTCATCAAAGGCTTCAATAGTAAAGTATAATCTTTTCCCTTCTGTTTTTTCAAGAACAGATAAACACTTAACTTGTTTCCCAAGTGCCGTTGCTTTAATATGTTTAACATTTATTTCTATGCCAACACTTGTCATTTCTTTGGGAAGAAAGTTTGCAACGGAGTTGTGAGCGGTTTGTTCCATTAATGCAATCATTGCTGGCGTTGCAAAAACATCCATTGAGCCTGAACCAACATTCTTGGCGGTACTATTTTTATCAACAATAGTACTTTGTTCTCCTTTTATTCCTACTTTAAGTTTTATTTCCATAATTCTTTAAATCTGAATGATGCCTTAGGTCTATTATCATAGAGTATCTTTATATAGTTTTTTTATAGCCTCTATTTTCTTATTCCAACTATATTTTTTTTTCTCTTCTTTAATGCCTTCAGTAAAGTCAGGGCGAAGTTCACAGAAATTTAGGATTGCATCAGAAATATCTTTTACATTTGGCTCAACTACATAGCCAACTTTCCCTTCAGGTATTATTTCTGCTAATCCTCCAACCTTAGTAACAAGCATTGGCTTTTCAAAGTGGTAGCCTATTTGAGTAACCCCACTTTGTGTTGCAGAACGATAAGTTTGAGCCACTAAATCTGTAGAACAAAAATAATACTTAACATCTTCATCAGGAATGAATTTTGGAATAAAATTGACTTTAGGGCTCAAACCTAATTGTTTAACCTTATCATAGTAGGGGGCAGAGCTATCATAGAATTCTCCAGCAATAGTAAGTTTAATGGGATATTTAGCTAATCTCTCATCTGCAAGAGCATCAATCAAAAGGTCAACTCCTTTATACTTTCTAATCAAACCAAATGTTAGAATGTTAATATCGTCAGCATTTAAACCTAATTTCTTTTGAGCCTCTTCCTTGCTTAGAGGTTCTCCAAAATCATCAAATAGGGGATGAGGTGTTAGAATTCGTGGTTTAGTGGTGTTAAATTTTGAAATATCGTTTATAACATTATTACTCATAGCAAGAAATCCATCAACCCCAGAAACAAAATAACGAGTAAACGTATCATCTAAAAATCGTTTTTCATGAGGGATAATATTATCAACTATTGCTATAACCTTTGTGTGTTTATTTAAACGAGCTATTCTTGAAATTGTTGATAGGCATGGAGAAAAGAAAGGTAGCCAATATCTCAATATAACCATATCAGGCTTTTCTTTCTTTATTCTTAAGCCTACTTTTATCCAGTTAAAAGGATTTATGGAATTAATAATTCTAGTAATATTAACGTTTTCAGGAGCTTTATTGGAAGTGTATTGAGTTTCTCCAGGAAAAAGAAAATTAGGATATTGTAGAGTAAAAGTGTAAATCTTAACAATATTATCCTCCTTCTTAAATTCCTCTGCTAACCTTTTAGTTAGAGTAGCAAAAGAGCCTCTATATGGATGTGCAGGGCCAATTAAAGTAATCTTCATAATTATTATTTTTAGTTTAGTTTTCTTACCACAAAGATATGATTTTCTATTGTTAGTTTATCGGGATTTGCTAAGGCAAAGCGAAGTATTCTTTCTCGTGAAAGGCTTTCGATAAACCTCTCTTCTATTACTTCTACTCCTTCCTGTGTAATTCTTTTTGCATAATCTGTTCCAAACTCCCTAACATGGTCTTTTTGCCCAAAATGCTTCTCTCTTTCTAATGGGTCAGTAATTGTTTTATCTTCGTAAGTAATATCTCTTTTGGGATTTATGGGCGAAAGCAAAATGGCAAAGCCCCCTTTTTTCAGAACTCTATATATCTCACTTAATGCCTTATCTAAATTATCCACATGCTCCAAAATATGATTTGCCATAATAAAATCATAACTTTCCGTTTCCAAAGGCATATTCTCAACATTCAAATGCACATCAGCCCAAGGCGATTCCAAATCTGCTGTCGTGTATTGAATATTCTTTTGATTGCGGAAACGACTTATAAAACATAGTTCAGGAGCTATGTGAAGGAAAGAAAGATTGGAAGAAAAGATATTTGTTTTCTCTTTGAGGTAAAGCCAAAGCAAACGATGACGCTCCAAGGCTAAGCAATTAGGACAAAGAGCATTTTCTCTTGAATTAACATATCCATAAGGCAAAAACTTTCTATAATGTTTCCCGCAAACAGAACATTCAACCCTATTGCCAAGATAAAATATCTTTATGCAGTTTGTTGCAAAATAAACCACCTTTTGCAAATATCTTCTTGGAATATTTCTTAGAAAGAACTTTATTATCTTCTTCATCTTATTATTGTATTATTGATTTTGCTTAAAGAAATTTTTGTTTTCCTTATATTAAAATCATTTGCAAAGGTAATAAATCTTTAAAATAATACATCAGATTTTGACATTCTTATAGAAAGTTGTAATTTTGAAGTCAAATAATACGCATATTTTCAAATCAAATCATTAAATAATGAAACCAAGAGTAAGTATTATAATGGGCAGCACAAGCGATTATTCAATAATGGAGGCAGCTGCAAAGTTTTTAGACCAAATGGAAGTTCCCTTTGAAATTAATGCCCTTTCGGCACATCGTACCCCAAAAGAAGTTGAGCAGTTTGCCACAAAAGCACAACAAAGAGGCATAGAAGTGATTATAGCTGCCGCAGGAATGGCAGCTCATTTGCCTGGCGTTATCGCATCTATGACTCCTCTCCCTGTTATTGGAGTCCCAATTAAATCCTCTTTGGAAGGAATAGATGCACTTTTAGCAATTGCTCAAATGCCTCCTGGAATTCCTGTTGCAACAGTAGCAATTAATGGAGCCTTAAACGCAGCCATACTCTCCTTACAAATAATGGCTAATGGAGACAAAGAAATTGCACAAAAGATGATACAATATAAGGAAAGCTTAAAAGAAAAAATAGTGAAAGCTAATCAAGATCTTTCATCGCTATCATTTAAGTATAAGGTATAGAAAATAGAAAAAAAAGTAACCATAATTAGAAAATAAGCCATGATTATTATAGGTATAACAGGAACTTTGGGAGCTGGAAAAGGGACCATTGTTGAGATATTAAAAGAGAAAGGATTTGCACATTTCTCTGCAAGAGACTTTATTATTGAAAGGATAAAAGAGGAACATCTTGAAATTAACCGTGACTCTCTAACAACAATTGGTAATCTCCTAAGGCAAGAACACTCCCCCTCATACATAATAGAATCCCTTTACAACAAAGCCAAAGCAAGTGAAAAGAACTCCGTAATAGAGAGTATTCGCAACCCAATGGAGGTAGAATTCTTACGCCAAAAGGGAGATTTTGTTCTGATTGCCGTTGATGCACATATGGAGAAACGCTATAAAAGAATAGTCAAACGCCAAAGCTTAACCGATAATGTGAGCTTTGAAACCTTCAAACAAAACGAAGAAAGAGAGATGCAAAGTAAGGACAAGAACTCACAAAACCTTAGAGTATGTATTGAAAAAGCAGATTTTTTAGTAGATAATAGCGGAACAATAGAAGAGTTAAAAGACAAGATAGAAGACATATGGCAGAAGATAAAGAAATAGCAAAGAGTGAATATAACAGACCCACATGGGACGAATACTTTATGGAATTGGCCAATACAGCCGCAAAAAGAGCAACCTGTAACAGAGGGAGAAGCGGATGTGTAATAGTTAAAGACAAGCAAATATTAGTAACAGGATATGTTGGTTCCCCCGTTGGATTACCACATTGCGATGAGGTTGGGCACTTGTTTAAAAAGACTTTCCACGAAGATGGCACAATAACAAACCATTGCGTAAGAACAGTTCATGCAGAACAAAACGCGATATGTCAAGCCGCCAAAAGAGGGATTGCACTTGAAGGCTCAACCCTTTACTGCAAAATGACCCCGTGCAGAACCTGTGCAATGCTGATTATTAATTGCGGAATAAGGCGTGTAGTATGTGAAAAGAAGTACCATGCAGGAGAAGAATCGGAAGCAATGTTTAAAGAAGCAAAGATAGAACTTGTATTCTTTAGCGACGAAATCTTAAAATACGATAACCAATAACCCCAAAATAAAGAGATTAGGCTTAATGGACATTTTTAATGGTTTTACCCTTAGTTTTGCCTTATGGTTACTA
>ENA-UOOK01000868-UOOK01000868.1-fermentation-metagenome-genome-assembly--contig:-NODE-868-length-40546-cov-3.700501_pt1 | contig 40546 bp, 45 predicted proteins | sample MGYA00245777_ERZ724023 | MGnify/ENA primary metagenome ERZ724023 (study PRJEB28704, sample SAMN03018312) | fermentation metagenome | biome: anthropogenic terrestrial biome; feature: soil; material...
GGTGATGTAAGGGTAACAAAGTTTGTTAACCACCTTATGTATGACGGAAAGAAAAGTCTTTCGTATGATATTTTTTATTCTGCATTGGACACAGTTAAGGCAAAATTGGCCAACGATGAGAAGTCAGCTCTCGAGATTTGGAAAGCTGCACTCGATAATATTACACCACAGGTGGAAGTGAAATCACGTCGTGTTGGCGGTGCTACATTTCAGGTTCCCACAGAAATCAGACCAGATAGAAAAGAATCCGTTTCAATGAAAAACCTTATTTTGTATGCACGCAAAAGAGGTGGAAAGACCATGGCTGATAAGTTGGCTGCTGAGATAATGGATGCTTACAACAATCAGGGTGGTGCATATAAACGTAAAGAAGATATTCACAGAATGGCAGAGGCTAACCGTGCTTTTGCTCATTTTAGATTTTAACATTGCAAGAAGGTAAAAAAGATGGCTAAGGGTTCAAAAGAGACTTTAAAATTCACACGCAACATAGGTATAATGGCGCACATTGACGCCGGTAAGACTACTACATCTGAACGCATTCTGTTTTATACAGGACTGACGCACAAGATTGGAGAAGTACACGAAGGTGCTGCCACAATGGACTGGATGGAGCAGGAGCAGGAACGTGGTATCACGATTACTTCAGCTGCTACTACAGCTAACTGGAAATATAAAGACAATACATTTAAGATAAACTTAATTGACACCCCGGGACACGTGGATTTTACGGTTGAGGTAGAACGTTCACTTCGTGTACTTGATGGTGCAGTTGCGGCGTTTTGTGCTGTAGGCGGTGTTGAGCCACAGTCTGAAACCGTATGGCGTCAGGCAGATAAGTATAAAGTGCCAAGAGTAGGTTATGTCAATAAGATGGACCGCTCAGGTGCTAATTTCTTTGATGTAGTTCGTCAGATCAGGGAGATGCTTGGTGCTAAAGCAATGCCTATTCAGATTCCTATCGGATCTGAAGAAAACTTTAAGGGTGTTGTTGATTTAGTTACTATGAAAGCATATTTATGGCATGACGAGACAATGGGTGCCGAATATGATGTAATGGACATTCCGGCTGATCTTCAGGATGAAGCAGAAGAGTGGCGCGAAAATATGCTTGAAACAATAGCTGAATTTGATGACCAGCTGATGGAGAAATTCTTTGATGATCCTTCTTCTATCACTGAAGATGAAATCAGGGCTGCTATCAGAAAGGGTACAATAGCGATGGAGATCAATCCAATTATCTGTGGATCGTCATTCAAAAACAAGGGTGTTCAGACACTTCTTGATGCTGTTTGTGCTTATCTTCCAAGTCCGCTTGACACTGAATCAATTACAGGTACAGATCCTAGTGATTCTTCAGTTGAGCTGGTACGTCATGCAGACCCGAATGAACCTCTTAGTGCACTTGCGTTCAAGATTGCAACTGACCCTTATGTAGGACGTCTTTGTTTCTTCCGTGTTTATTCAGGAGAACTTGAAGCAGGGTCTTATGTATATAACCCACGCTCTGGCAAGAAAGAACGTATTTCACGTCTTTTCCAGATGCACTCAAGCAAGCAGAACCCAAGAGAATTTATCGGTACCGGAGATATTGGTGCAGGTGTAGGTTTTAAAGATATTCGTACAGGCGATACTCTCTGTGATGAGAAGAATCCTATTATCCTAGAAGCTATTGACTTCCCGGATCCTGTAATCGGAATTGCAGTAGAGCCGAAGACTCAGAAAGACCTTGACAAGCTGTCAAATGGTCTTGCCAAGTTATCGGAAGAGGATCCTACATTTACTGTTAAAACAGATGAGGATACAGGTCAGACTGTAATTTCAGGAATGGGTGAACTTCACCTTGAGATCATTATTGATCGTCTGAAACGTGAGTTCAAAGTTGAAGCTAACCAAGGTCGCCCTCAGGTTACTTATAAAGAAGCTATCACCAAACCGGTTGAATTGCGTGAAACATATAAAAAACAATCCGGTGGACGTGGTAAGTTTGCCGATATGATTGTTCGTGTTGAACCTGCTGATGTTGATTTTGAAGGCACCTTGCAGTTTGTGGATCAGGTGAAAGGCGGTAATATTCCTAAAGAATATATTCCTTCTATTCAGAAAGGTTTTGAGCGTGCAATGAAAAATGGTGTGCTCGCAGGATATTCAATGGATAAACTGAAAGTGACAGTAATAGATGGTTCGTACCACGCTGTGGACTCAGACCAGTTGTCGTTTGAGGTTTGTGCTATGCAGGCATACAAGAGTGCAGTAGAAAAAGCAGGTCCTGTATTACTTGAACCTATCATGAAGGTTGAGGTGGTTACACCGGAAGAGAGTATGGGTGATGTTATTTCTGACCTTAACAAGAGACGCGGACAGGTAGAGGGAATGGAATCTAACCGTTCAGGAGCCCGTGTTGTAAAAGCAAAAACTCCACTTGCAGAAATGTTTGGTTATGTTACTGCATTGCGTACAATTACTTCTGGACGTGCAACTTCAACAATGTCGTTTTCTCATTTTGAGCCGGTTTCGGCATCAATTGCAAAAGAAGTATTGACTGAAGTGGGTGGTCGCGTAGATTTGATCAAATAATATAAATATATATGAGCCAAAAAATCAGAATCAAACTGAAATCTTACGATTATAGCCTTGTTGATAAATCAGCAGAGAAAATCGTAAAAACCGTAAAAGCTACGGGTGCAGTGGTAAGCGGACCAATTCCATTACCCACTCATAAGCGCATATTTACTGTAAACCGTTCGACTTTCGTGAACAAAAAATCACGCGAACAGTTCGAACTAGCCTCTTTCAAACGACTCATCGACATATACAGCTCTACAGCTAAGACTGTTGATGCACTTATGAAGCTTGAGTTGCCGAGTGGGGTTGAGGTTGAAATAAAAGTGTAAGTAGGAGATAATATTAATTAATTAACAACTAGAGAAATGCCAGGATTATTAGGAAAGAAAATCGGAATGACATCCGTTTTCAGTGCCGAGGGAAAAAATATTCCATGCACTGTAATCGAAGCTGGTCCTTGTGTGGTTACTCAGGTAAAGACCGTTGATAATGACGGTTACGACGCTATTCAGCTGGGGTTTGTTGAAAAGAAAGACAAACACACCGTGAATGCTGAAAAGGGTCACTTTAAGAAAGCCGGAGTAAGCCCCAGGAGACACTTGGCCGAGTTCAAAGGTTTTGGAAACGAATATAAAGCGGGTTCCGAAATAAATGTAGAAATTTTTAAAGACACCGTTTATGTTGACGTTGTTGGAACATCAAAAGGTAAGGGATTCCAGGGTGTTGTGAAACGTCACGGATTTTCGGGAGTTGGTGAATCAACACACGGACAGCACAACAGGTTGCGCTCACCGGGTTCAATTGGTGCTGCATCATATCCTGCAAAGGTGTTTAAGGGAACCCGTATGGGTGGTCAAATGGGTAATGAGCGTGTAACTGTTCAGAACCTTCAGATAATTAAAGTGATTCCGGAACACAATCTTCTTTTAATTAAAGGATCTGTACCCGGAGCAAAAGGTTCAATCGTTATAATCGAAAAATAAAATGGAATTAGCAGTATATAATATCAAAGGAGAGGTAACAGACAAAAAGGTGACACTCGATGATTCCATTTTCGGGATAGAACCTAATGAGCATGTTATCTGGCTGGATGTAAAACAATATCTGGCAAACCAGCGTCAGGGAACGCACAAATCAAAAGAAAGAAACGAGATTACAGGCAGTACACGTAAACTGATCCGTCAGAAAGGCGGCGGCGGTGCACGTCGTGGTGATATAAAATCTCCGTTACTTGTTGGTGGTGGACGAGCATTCGGACCTAAACCAAGAGATTACAGTTTCAAATTAAATAAGAAAACCAAAGCATTGGCACGTAAGTCTGCTCTTTCATTAAAAGCAAAGAACAGCTCAATAGTAGTTGTGGAAGATTTTGAATTTGACACACCTAGAACCAAGAGTTTGGTAGAGCTTACAAAGAATCTGCAACTGTCTGATAAAAAGCTACTTTTCGTTTTGCCAAGTCAAAATAAAAATGTATATTTGTCGGCTCGAAATTTAGGGAAAGTTAATATTATAACAGCCTCAGATATAAATACATACGCAATCATGGATTCAACGAATCTGGTGATTACTGAGTCTACTGTGGCTGCGATTGACAACTTATTTAAAGCATAAGGAGAAAAAAAATGAGTGTAATAGTAAAACCCATATTCACTGAAAAGCAAACCGCAATTACTGATAAGTATGAAAACCGGTATGGTTTTATTGTGGTTCCTTCTGCTAATAAGGTGGAGATTAAAAAAGTAGCCGACGGTTATGTTGTCCATTGCAAAATATCCGATATTGGCACAGATTTGCTGACCTTTGAGCTGTTTGTCGCCGGAGAGCTGGAGGCGCAAAAAGTAAAGGAACGTTTTCTGGATGATCCGTCTGCAATTTACAAAGGTCTTCTTTCCATGCTGAGCGGTGATTTTACCGGCTTTCCAAAGTGATCGTGCTATATGAAACTCAAAGGGAATAGCTTTACCTATGTAAAGCTATTCCCTTTTCTATAACCGATTAAAAACTTGTTGGCTATTATAGCCCCTTTTTTTTAAAAAGCTTTTTCTGAAGCGCGATTGTCCGGTGGCGAAGCTGTCTTGTCAGTTCTTCATCTACATAAAAGGCGCCGCCTTTTCCTTTTCTCAGGCAATCCCCTTCCCGAATCTCGGCAGGCAGCTCAGCTCGAGCAATTTTCAGGCTGTTTCCCAAAGTATCTTCCCCTATCGCCCAGTCCCCTTCAATGCGGTCAATGCTGATATACTCCTCCATCTTTCATCACTCCTTCGCATTTTCGGTTGTTACCGTAATAACGTTTCCGTCGGTCTGATATACAATGGTGCCGTCCAAATCCGTACGATTGAGGATGCAGCCCTTATCGTAAAGCCTCTGCATAATTTCTTCATGGGGATGGCCATAGGAATTGCCGGCTCCCGCGGAAATTGCCGCATACTTGGGTGAAACCGCATCCAGCCACGCCTGACTTGTGGAAGTCGAGCTTCCATGGTGCCCTACCTTCAGCACTGTCGATCTGATATCTGGAAATTGTTCCAAAACCGCTGTCTCTGCCTCAGACTCTGCGTCCCCGGTAAACAGAAAAGAGATATTTTTATAGCTTAAACGGCAAATTACGGAATAATTGTTCAGGTCGTCAAACTCCCCGGCAGGGCCCAAAATCTGGAGCGTGGCTTTTCTGAGCGGAATTTCCATTTCTGCTTCTGCAGGCGTTACCGTCAAGCTCTTGTCCGAAACGGCCCCCAGCAAATCCCGATAGGTAGCGGTAGTAGGCGCCAAATCATCCGGAATCTCAGGGAGAACAACATCCTTCACCTTCATATGCCGGATAACATAATCCAGTCCGCCGATATGATCGGAATGGGGATGCGTACCGATCACACAGTCCAGTGTGCTTACGCCGTTGGCGGTTAAATAATTCACTACGGTGCTGCCCTGATCGTTTTCTCCTGCATCAATCAGGACGTTATATTCAAAAGCCTGGATCAGAATGCTGTCTCCCTGTCCCACGTCGATGATATGAACCGAAACGTCGGCATCCTCCAGCTGAGAAAGCGACGTTACGCCGATTTTCCGATACAGTTCATCCCATGTGGGCAAAGGAAAAGGAAAGTCAACTTTTTCTGCAATGGTAATGAGGAGGGAAAACACCGCCAAAATGAAAACTCCCCAGACTGCAATGCGATTCCTTTTTCTTTTGTAGCTCTTCCGCCTTTTTGACAAGCCGCTGTCCTCCATCCGTTTGCCTTTGACTAAAAGCGAAGGGCGAATATCTCTTCACCCTTCGCTTTTTACTTATCACCGTTAATCATGGTCATTTCCAGCCACTGCTGGCGGGTAATCAATACCGGGCGGGGCTTGCTCCCTTCAAAAGGGCCGACGATTCCCCGGCTTTCCATTTCGTCTATAATTCTGGCGGCCCGGGCATAACCCAGCTTCAGCCTTCGCTGTAAAAGCGAGGTGGAAGCCTGTCCCGATTCCAGAACGCATTCAATGGCCGCAGGGAGCATCGGATCGGCTTCCTCCGGTTCCCCGCTGTCTCCTCCTGGGGATTTTTCAGCTACCGCGTGCTTCTCAATTTCCTCAATAACATCCTCGTCATATTCAGTGGTTTCATTGTTTTTAATGAAATCCACCACCTGCTCGATTTCCTTATCAGTCACAAAGCAGCCCTGCACACGCACCGGCTTGGAAGAGCCTACCGGGAAAAACAACATATCACCCCGGCCCAGCAGCTTTTCCGCGCCGCCTGAATCCAGAATAGTACGGCTGTCAACCTGAGAAGAAACCGCAAAGGCAATCCGGCTGGGGATATTGGCCTTGATAACGCCGGTAATAACGTCCACCGACGGGCGCTGAGTCGCAATCACAAGATGCATCCCCGCTGCTCGGGCCATTTGCGCCAGACGGCAGATTGCTTCCTCCACCTCATTGGGGGCAGCCATCATCAGATCGGCCAGCTCGTCAATGATAATAACGATCTGGGGCATCGGCTGCAGGTCGTCTTTGGCCTTGGTCAGCTCGTTATACCCGGTCAGATCGCGTACATTGTTTCCAGCAAAGGTCTTATAACGATTAAGCATCTCGGTTACCGCCCAGCCTAACGCTCCGGCAGCTTTCCGGGGATCGGTCACCACCGGTACAAGCAGATGGGGAATCCCGTTGTAAATTCCCAGCTCCACGACTTTCGGATCAACCATCAGCAGACGGACTTCCTCGGGAGAAGCCTTATACAAAATGCTCATAATAATGGAGTTGATGCAGACGGATTTTCCGGAACCGGTAGCTCCCGCAATCAGCACATGGGGCATTTTCCCGATGTCGGCCAGCGTGATGTTCCCGGCAATATCCTTGCCCAGAGCTACCGTAAGCTTGCTTTTGGCCTCCTTAAACTGCCGGGAGGCAAGCATCTCGCTGATTGCAACAATGCTGACTATCTTGTTTGGTACCTCGATTCCAACCGCGGCCTTGTTGGGAATCGGGGCTTCGATCCGGACGCCGGCTGCGGCAAGATTAAGAGCAATATCGTCTGCCAGATTGGTGATCTTGCTGATTTTAACACCCGCCGACGGCTGCAGCTCATACCGCGTGACTGCCGGCCCGCGGTTGATATCCACGATGCGGGTTTCCACTCCAAAGCTTTTTAGGGTATCCACCAGCCGGGCGGCATTTTGCTTTAGCTCCTCCGAAATATTCTCAGAAGAAACGAGCTTGGGTCGATTAAGCAAATCCACCGTGGGAAAAATATACTCTTTCGGCTTTTCCGAAGGCTCCTGTTTTACGGAAAACTCCTTATCTCCTTCGATGGGCGGCTTAGCCTGAAGCTCTGCGGCAGGTGCCGGCGCCGGTTTTGGCAGAGCATCCTTCTGGTTGATGATGATTTTATTGACGATATCGTCCAGAACCAGCTGTTTATCAGCGGCCAGCTGCTTTTTCAGTTTATCGGTATGCTCGGTCACAAAGATGGAGTCCATGTCCTCCGGCTTTAACTCCGCGGGCTGTCCTTCCGGCTTGTCCGGCTCGGCCGCCGATTCTTTTTCCGGCTCGGGGGAAGAAAGCGGCAAATGGGTGGAAACCACCGGATGCTGAGGCAAAGCATCCAGGTCGGGGCCTAAATCCACGTCAATATCAAATCGGGTGGAATTTTTCTCCTCCATCTTTTTCACATAGCTCTCGCCGATTTTTTTGACCGGTTTACTTACCGACCCATATAAATCCAGCAGGGTTTTACCCGTAACCAGCATAATAAACACAAAAATGACTAATACAATGGTAATGGAAGCGCCGGTTTTACCCAGCATTTTCAGGAGAGGCCAGCCAATCACAGCCGAGAGGCTTCCTCCCCCCTTTTGAGCTATCCCGTTGATATACAGCTCACTGATACCCGGGAAAAACTCGCTTTCCGCAATGTTTTCCTTGGAAAAGATCTGGATGGCCCCGCAAATCAAAGCAAGCAGGGCGGCCGCCTGCCAGACTTTTCCGGATACGGAACCAATGGGCTTCCCAAGCGCGGTTACAATCGCCACATAGAGCAGTAAGGGAGCAATCAGGTAAGCGCAGACACCAAACAGGCCAAAGAAAATATTATGTAAAAACAGCCATCCGCTGGCCCCTTTAAACAACGTCAAAAAGAAAATAAAGATACTGAGTGCAAACAGGACCACCGCCCACATCTGCTTTTGGGCAGTCTGCTCCTCCTGCTTTTCCTTTTTTGTTTTCGAGGCCGCCGCGCTTTTGGACGAGGTCCGTTTTGCCGATCCGGACTTTCTGGCTGACGTCCTTTTTTGCGCCATGAACTTGATCACCCTTTCGCACAAAGTTAAAAAACATATTTGCCTCTCAGCGCTTCATCCGTATTCCCGTTATTTTATCAGCCCGCCAACATATTGGAAAATATTCTTCCCTGCAAAAATCTCGAAAATACCTTCGCAGATAACCAGCGCACCTAAAACTAAAGTATAGTATGCAAAGACAGCAAATTTGTCGGTTTTCACGAGCCAGGCAATCAGCTTAATGGCAAAAAAGCCTACCGCTGCCGCCAAGACAATCCCTATCAGAATCGGCAGGAATTCCATCTGCGTTTCTGCCTGAATTGCATCCTTCACTTCAAAAACATTGGCTCCGATAATCGCCGGAATTCCCATAATAAAGGAAAACGCCACGGCGTATTCTCGGGAAAAACCGCGAAGCAGCGCCACCGAGATGGTGGAACCGGAACGGGATACACCCGGCAAAGCGGCTACTCCCTGAAAAAATCCGATAATCAGGGAATCTTTTACCTTCATTTCGCTTGCCACCTTATCATCTTTGGGGCACTTATCCGCCAGCATCAAAAGAGAACCGGTAAACAGGAAACAGATTCCCTCTACGATAATGTCGTTATCCTCGGCCAGAGCAGCGAAATAATCTTTTACAAAATAAAAAGCCAGAAGCGGAATCAGAGAAACCAGAATCATTATAATCATTTTCTGTTGGGAATTACAGGCTTTATAATGAAATTTTCCGGTGAAAATCTGGCCGCACATCCTGAAAAATTCTATAATCAGTTCGCCGATTAAATGGCGGTAAAAAACAAACACTGAAATCAGCGTCCCCAAGTGGAGCATCACGGTAAAAAGCAGGGAGCCCTGCCCGTTGGTTCCGGTAAAATACTGCACGAGCGTCAAATGCCCGTCGCTGGAAACCGGAAGAAACTCCGTCAGTCCCTGTACAATTCCCTGAATAACCGCATCTAATATTGTCATAGTAATCCCCCAAATATGTAGCTCCCTTAAAAGGGAGGTTTCTATTTAATCAGCTTGCCCGGCATATACCGGTCGTCCAAATACATTTTCAAGTCGGTGGAAATAAGCCGGTTGATCAAAAAGCCCTGCGGCGTTGTGGTTCCTTCCACAAAGGCGTTATTCAGTTTTTTTGTTTCGTACCGGGGAACACAGGAGGGGTTCTCCGTCAGAATCTGTTCCGCCGGAATGATGGTGTACAGAAGCATTGTCTTCCTTCTTTCTCTCGTCAATCATTTTATATAGACACTCAATGGCGTCAGACAGGCCGCCCAGTTCGTCAATGATTCCCTCTTTAACCGCCTCGTTGCCGTCTAATGTAGTACCCACGTCCATCACCAGCTCGCCGGTGGTCATCATCAGCTCCCGGAAACGCTGGTTGGTAATTTTTGAATTTTCGGTCACAAAGCCCACAATCCGGTCCTGCATTTTATCGAAATAGGAAAGCGTCTGGGGAACGCCCAGAATCAGCCCGTTCATCCGCACCGGATGAATGGTCATGGAAGCTGACGGCACAATAAAAGAATGCTTTGCGCACACCGCAAGGGGAACCCCGATGGAATGCCCGCCGCCCAAAACCAGCGATACCGTCGGTTTTTTCATTCCGGCAATCAGCTCTGAAATGGCAAGTCCGGCCTCCACGTCGCCGCCAACCGTATTCAGAATGATAATCAGCCCGTCGATGGACGGATCCTGCTCGATGGCTACCAGCTGCGGGATTACATGCTCGTATTTCGTGGATTTGTTCTGTGCGGGCAAAATAAAGTGCCCTTCTATCTGGCCGATGATAGTAAGACAATGGATTACATATTTCCCTTTAAAAGCCGTTATGGACCCTGTCTCCACAATCTGGCTTTGCTGTTCCTGTTTACTTGGCTGTTCCTGCTCATTTTCTCTGGCGTCTTCATCTTTTACCGTTGTCGGATTCTTCTTTTTAGGCATGTCGTCAGAATGCTTTTTTGTTTTACCCATAAAATCCCCCTTGTCTTACGCAAGCGTGCGTTTTTCCGGAAGATTTTGCATCGGCTCCCCTGCTCGTTCGGGAAAATTCTGTTTTTCCTTATCATACTCTGATAAACATAAAAAAAGAACAGATTTATGGGACAATGGCAACTGGCAGGTGAGAAAATGCAAAACCCTCCATATTGCCTATTGTTTCCAGAAGCTCCGGAGATTATTCTTTCACCACATTCATCAGTCCAATTGCCTTTTTTATTATACATCATCAACCAGGACAATGTCTACTTGCACAGAGCCAAAAGCTGCAAAAAAGCGCCGCTTTTTCACCCATTGCCCAAATCGGACATATAATGGGTAAGGTTGGTCCGAAATGTGCCGCACAAAAACATAAAGGTTGGGTGTCTGCATGAATATTTCGCTGATTATTACTCTGTCGCTGGATTTGCTTTTCGCCTGCATGGCGTATGGATTTAAAAACATCCGGATTCCCGCCGCATCCAAAGCGGTAATTGTCCTGGTAAGCACCGCTTTTTTAGCCTTCTCCATGACGCTGGGCGGCATTCTAAGCTATTTGCTGCCGGAACACCTGCTGAAGCCTGTAGGCTTTGCCGTTTTATTTTTAATGGGGCTTCTCAGCCTGTTTGAAAGCATGATTAAGCAGGTGCTGAAGCGGCACCGTTCCTCCAAAACCATACGGCTCAAATACAGCGATATTGCTTTTGTTGTAGACATTTACATCGACAAAACCAAAGCCGACGCCGACCACTCTCAGACACTTTCTCCTCGCGAAGCTTTTTTTCTGGCGCTGCCTCTTTCCATAGACAGTCTGTTCACCGGACTGAGCATTTCGGCAAACACACCGGAGGTCCTGCTGCTTCTTTTACTTTCCGCCATTAGCGGTTATCTGGCCGCGGCGCTGGGCGCCCGAATCGGGCAAAAAAGCAGCCTTCACAAGGACTATACCTGGCTTAGCGGACTGATTCTGATCGCCCTGGCCTTTGGCAAGCTGTTTTTTTAACCGACCAAGGTACCCGTCACCAAAGAAGCCCCCCGACCAAAACCGCTTTAACGATCGCCAGATATTCCCGTACATAATATACCGGCACCAGCTCCCACGGAGTGCGTGCGTTAACGGCTGACGGAGTCAGGCCGTTATTTTTTGCATATTTTGCCGCCCGCAGCTGATGAAATCCGTCTGTGGCAATCACCACACGGGTGCTTAGCCTCTTTTGCCGGATCAGCCCGGCGGAATACTTAAGATTCTGCTGCGTATTTAAAGACCGGTCCTCCTCCAGAATCCGGGTTTCCTCAATTCCCAGCTCGACAAGATACCGCTTCATAATCTCGCTTTCCGCATATTCCTCGTCGGCTCCCTGCCCTCCGGATACAATTACCAAAGCCTCCGGTTTTTCCTTCAGATAGGCAGCCGCAGCCTGCAGTCTGCGGCTGAGCATCAGGCTGGGACGGTCGCCGCGTATCTGGCATCCCAGAACGATGACCGTGACATTGGAATCATCAGATGCAGGAGGGGAAAAATAGGCGGCTCTGACCATCAAACCGGTCAAAAGGAAAACACACGCCGCTCCCACTGCCAGAAGCACATTCATCACTCTCCTTCGTCTCGCATGAAGCCGGTTTCCCAATCCGGCATAGAATAATAAAATTATGCCGGAAAACACCAGCACTGCTGTTCCCGCCCCTGATACGCCATAAGTCAAAACAGGAACGGCAGCGAAAAAAAAGCAGAAAAAACTCAATATAAAAAGCAAATTTCGACAAATTTTATGCATTTTTCAACCTCTTTTTATTATGGCCCCTATTATTTATAAAATTTGTTAAATTTTATTGCTTTCTCTGCACATATATGTTACAATATGATTAAACTATTTACATATATGTGCAGAGGAGAACTGATATGAACATAAAACAAATATTTGCATCCCGATTAAAGGAATTGCGGGAAGCCGCACAGCTTTCCCAAAGCCAGCTGGCAGAACGTCTGAGGGTATCCCGTGGAAGCATCAGCTTTTATGAAAACGGAGAAAGAACGCCCGATATTGTTTTTCTGGACTCTGCCGCATCCTTTTTCAATGTTCCCATCGACTATCTTTTAGGATATGCCGATAACAAAATTGACGAATATGTGGATATGGGGCTTATATTGGGACTCTCCGATGAAGCCATCGACAAACTGAAAAACGCCTTTTACAATAAGACGATTTTAAACGCGATAATCGAAAATGAAAATTTTGAAATGCTGATGGAGAAGGCGCAGCGTTTTTTAAAAGAGGAATACTCCGATCATGAATTTTCAGAATACTCCCTTTGTAAAGCATTTCTGCACCTGATGAACTCCATCGAGAAAAAGAAGCTCATTTTCGAAGCCGCAAAAAACAAAAGGGATTCTGTAATATCGCTCAGCAATCTGACCGGGATGGTTTCGGAACATTGCAGAAACGAACAATCTTCTTCCAATATCCGCATAAAAAACTATGCGACACGCTATAAAAACGATATGGCAATACGAAATCACCAAAAAGGGATTGACGAGGAATGAGCCCGCTTTCTGAAAACATACAAATCATACCGCTTACTCCAAACCAGCTTGACCTGCTTCTTTATGATATCAGTTCACTGGAGGATGAACTCAAGCTGGATCACAGCAAAGAACAGCTTAGTGAAGAACAATGGCGCGCCCTGGCATTGCATTATCAGCTTTTGCAAAACAGTCGGAACGACAGCGAGTGGCTCACTCTTTTTCAAATAGTTTTAAAAGAGGAAAATATCCCCATCGGAAATATTTGTCTTACCGGTGGCCCTGATGAGAAAAATGTACTCTATGTTACCTGCTTCATCTACGATGAAGAAAAACAGTCCAAAAAATCAGAGTATCTTCTCGAAACACTGAAAATTCTTTATCGATGGGCATATGAAAAGGCGGCTGTAAACCGGCTTGTCGCTTCATGCGGCAACGAAATGGTGGTTTATAACGGAGAACAGCACGGCCTCCTCTAAAAAAACAGCTGTTATTACTTTACCGTAATGACAGCTGTTTTTGCTAAACCGATTTATTTTCCTTCGCCCAACTGTCTTTTAGGTTGACAATGGAATTAAAGGTATTTTCCGTTTTAGTATCTTTGCAGAAGTAACCGTTTCTTACGAACTGGAAACGCTCGCCTTTCTGCGCATCAGCCAGAGAAGCCTCCAGCTTACAGCCTCTATACTCTTTTACCGATTCAGCATTCAGGTAATCGCTGTACGTCTTATCCTCCGGCATATCATTCAAGTTTGCCAGGGTAAACAGATAGCCGTACATCCTGATGTTGGCCTCGATACAATGAGAAGCCGAAACCCAGTGGATAGTCCCCTTGATTTTTCGGCCGTCGGCCGGATTTTTTCCTCCGGTCTCCGGATCATAGGCGCACTTGATTTCTGTAACCCTGCCGTTTTCATCCGTCACCCAGTCTGTACATTTTACAACGTATGCACCCATGAGACGAACCTCTCCGTCCGGCTTTAGGCGGAAATACTTCGGCACCGGCTGCGTCATAAAATCCTCTCTTTCGATATAGAGGTCGCGGGTAAAGGCCACTTCTCTCGTGCCGCTCTCCGGGCTATTGGGATTATTGGGCAGTGAAAAATACTCCACTTTATTCTCGGGATAATTGGCAACCGTCACCTTTACCGGGTCCATAACGGCAATCCTTCTGGGAGCGGTATTATTTAGTTCGTCGCGGATACAATGCTCCAGCAAACCGATGTCTACCAGACTGTAGGCTTTGGCCACACCCGCCCGTTTAACAAACTCAATAATGGAGGCCGACGTATAACCCCGGCGGCGCAACCCGCAGAGAGTAGGCATACGGGGATCGTCCCAGCCATCCACAATATGGGTCTCCACCAGTTCCCTCAGATAGCGCTTGCTCATGACCGTATACGTCACGTTTAACCGGGCAAATTCATACTGATGAGGTTTCTCCTCAAAGCCGATATTATCAATCACCCAGTCATACAGCGGACGGTGATTTTCAAATTCCAGCGAGCAAAGGGAATGGGTAATCCCCTCCAGCGCGTCCTGAATGGGATGGGCAAAATCGTAAAGAGGATAAATACACCATTTGTCCCCCTGCCGGTGGTGGGTAGCATGGAGGATACGGTAAATGGCAGGATCGCGCATATTCATATTGGGAGATGCCATATCGATTTTTGCCCGGAGAGTATGCGCACCGTTGGGAAACTCCCCGTTTTTCATCCGTTCAAACAAATGGAGGTTTTCCTCTACCGGGCGGTCACGGTAAGGACTAGGCCTGCCCGGTTCTGTTAAAGTGCCGCGGTATTCCCGCATCTCATCGGCGGAAAGGCTGCAGACATACGCTTTTCCCTCTTTGATGAGCTTTACTGCAAAACGGTAGCAGTCGTCAAAATAATCGGAGCCGTAAAAAATGCCGCCGGTCGGCTCTGCGCCTAGCCAGCGCAAATCCTCCAGAATGGACTGGACGTATTCGTCGTCCTCCTTGACAGGGTTGGTATCGTCATAGCGCAGATTAAACAGCCCGCCGTACTTTTGGGCTGTGCTGGAGTTGATCCAGATGGCCTTGGCGCTGCCGATATGCAGGTACCCGTTTGGCTCCGGGGGAAAACGGGTATGAATTTTCTGCACCTTTCCCTCGGCTAAATCTTCATCTATAATATCATGTATAAAATTGGAAATGGCTTCATCCATAGATATAATCATCCTTTCGCAGAGGGTTGAAAATTCATTTGGGAACCTGCACTCTGCCTTACTGCTACTATTTCTTTACTTCATTCGCAAAACTGCGTCATTCAGACGCATTAATACCTTCTCCCGCCCTAAAATCTCCATCACCTGATACAGATCGGGAGAATTGGCCCGGCCGGTCACCGCAACCCGCAGCACTGAGCTGACATCACCTACATGCCCCTTATAGGAATCGGGACTTTTCTTATAGAGCTTTACCTCGGGAGCAAAACCAAGCTCGGCGGAAAGCTCTTTCACATTGGCAAACCAGGTTTCATTATCGTCGGAAGGATCATAAATCTGCTGATACCGGTTCAAAATCTCAACCCTGTCCTGCACCGACACCTTTTCGGAATATTCGTTTAGCGGGTCAAACAGGCTGTCATAGAAAAAGGACATGTAAGGCTTCATTTCACTCCACACGGCAATATCCTTGCGGGGCTTGGGCCCTCCCCTGCCGATGGACAAAACGGCCTTGGCGTAATCGGGCTTTTCGGTTAGCAGAGCATAAAATTCCTGATCATACAGCTTGGTCCAGTCTGTCAACTGCGCGTATACTTCTTCCGCCGTCATCACGGAAATCACGTTTTTGCTGACGTCCCGCAGCTTATCGAGATCAAAAAGCGAACCGGAAACGCTCATTTTTTCCGTAGTGAAGGGGAAACCGTTCATGGGTGCTGTGGGATTAGAAAGCCGCCACTCCTCAAAGTTGGAATTTAAAAGCGTCATGAGATATTCCAGAACCGCCGGTACGGGATACCCCTGTGCATGATAAAAATCCAGAGCCAGCTCCGGATCCTTGCGTTTGCTGAGCTTACGCTTGCTGCCGCCGTCCATCTTCATCAGCTGGGCGGTATGGCAGTAGACCGGTTTTTCCCATCCCATCGCCTCAAAAAGCTGGATGTGAATGGGGAGTGTGGCCAGCCACTCCTCACCCCTCACCACATGGGTGGTGCCCATCAGGTGATCGTCGATTACATGGGCAAAATGATAAGTGGGAATACCGTCGGACTTTAAAATCACCACGTCCTGATCGTTTTCCGGCATTTCGATAACACCTTTGACGCCATCCTCATGACGGATATATCTTTCCGGATTGCCCTCGCTGCGAAACCGCACGACAAAGGGGTTCCCGTCTTTTAAATTCTGCTTGACCTGTTCGAGGGACATATCCCGGTGAACGGCCCACTTGCCGTAATAGCCGAAATTGGCCTTCTCCGTCTCCTGCTTTTCCCGCATGGCGGCAAGCTCCTCCTCGGTACAGAAGCAGGGATATGCTTTTCCTTCTTTTATCAGCTGCTTAGCAAAGGTCTGATAGATTTCGGCACGCTGTCGCTGTCGGTAAGGCCCATAAAGCCCGTTGTCACCATCAATCGTGGCGCCTTCGTCAAAAGGCAGGCCAAAACGCTCAAAAACCGACAGAATGGTTTCCACACCGCCTTCCACTTCCCGCTTTTGGTCGGTATCCTCTATCCGAAGATAAAAGACCCCGCCGCTCTGGTGCGCCAACCGCTCGTCGGCCAAAGCGCCGAACAGATTCCCCAGATGCATAAAGCCTGTTGGGCTGGGAGCCATACGGGTCACTTTGGCGCCCTGAGGAAGCCGCCTTTTCGGATATCTCGCAAGAATCTCCCCGGGTGTGGTGTGGATGTTTGGCAGCAGCAATTCAGCCAAATAGGAGTAATCCATTTTTTCAACCTCTACCTTTAGTGTTTAGTCTACTGGATGATTATATCATATTATTGGCAAAAATCCAATTCTTATCGGAATTATTCTTCTGTTTTGCCCAATTTTTTCAGCATATAAAAGAAAACGCTTTGCATCAAACAGCAAAGCGCCTGTAACAGACCTGTAAACAATGACACAAGCGAACGCCTTGGGTCTATTCCATCTTTTCGCCGCAGCGGCTGCAGTATACGGCATCCTTTTCCACACCGTTGCCGCACTTCGGACAGGTTTTCATTTCCCGGACTTCGTTGATTTTTTTTCTGAGCTGCTCAATCTGATCGAGGGCGGCCGCAATCTTACCGAAAATGGCCTGCTGATCCTCCGGAACCACCGCTTTATTAGCCTGATAATACTTCTTTCCAAGCTCCATATAAGCCGCTTTTACAATATCCTCCTGCGCCGAAACCTGAAAATTCAGCCGGGTAACTTCATAAAGCTCTTTGGATTTTTCCGCCGTTTTTCGGGCAGCGCTTCCTACTGTTTTACCCATTTCATCAAAAAAGGACATCGACATACAATATCACCTCATTATATTAATTCAGCCGGATATATTGCCGGTAAGCCAGAATGCTGAGAAACCCGTTGATTATCAGGGTTGCCAAGCCGCTTACGCTGAAATAGCCGCCGTAAGCCGCCCCCACAACCACACAGACGCCAATCAGGCTGTGTAATGCAAACGCAACAGCGATATGTAAAAAGCGCTGTCTGGCAAAAAACAAAAAAATGCCGAAGGAAAACAGATAAATGGACAGCACATCCAAAATGCTGTAAACTTCCATAAACAGATTTAAAAAAATAATGGCAATGGCGCCGTAGGCAAATAAAAAGTCCACACGGCTTACGTACCTAAAAAACTTCTTTTCCTCGCAATACTGCTCTAAGGCAGACGACACATCCGCAAATTTCAACCGTTTCCCTCCTGCTCCTTTTGCTTCATCCTCTATTATAATACGCAAAAAAGCGGAAATTGTATATAAAAAGCAGACGTCTTTAAAAATTTTTGTAAATTGCAATAAGTCAGCAAATACTGATTTCCCTATTATCCGCGTCAAGAAAAATCTCAGCACCCAGCGGCAGTGAAAGCGTCGGCCTCATATGGCCGCAGCAAAGCCCGCTTATAACCGGCTTGCCGATTTCCCGCAGGCTTTCATAAAGGGTTTCTTCCGCCGTTTTTCCGTAAGTGTTGTCTTTATCCAGGCAATCGGTAAAGCTGCCCAGCAATATGCCACAGCAGTCCCGGAATTTTCCCGCGCTGTGAAGCTGCGTCAAAAGCCGGTCAATCCGGTAAGGGGATTCCCCGATTTCCTCCAAAAACAGGATTTTTCCGTAGGCACTCCAGTCGCAACAGGTACCGCATAAGGATGCAAGCACTGTCAGGTTCCCGCCGAAAAGCCGCCCCTTTGCTTTTCCCCCGCAAAAAGCGGTCAAAGAATACCCAACGGGATTGCAGATTTTATCAGGAAACTTTTGCTCCAGCACCAGGGAGGCGTAACTTTTCAGGGAAAACTCATCCAGCCCCGAAGCCATTTCGGCCGGCATGGGCGAATGAAAGGTAAGAAGCCCACAGTTTTTCTGTAAGGCACAGTGAAGCGCCGTCACGTCGGAATATCCTGCAAAAATTTTTGAGTTTTTGCAAATCATGGCATAATCCAGCTTATCCAATATTCTTGCGCTTCCGTATCCGCCCCGGACACAAAAAATCGCTTTGACCGCGGGATTTTTAAACATCCCGTTTAATTCCTTCGCCCGAAGCTCATCGCTTCCGGCCAGAAAGCCGTCCCGGCTGCGGCAGCTTTCCCCCACCAGCACGGAAAAGCCCATTTCTTCATAATAAGAAACCGTAACATCTAAAATCTCCGGCAAAACGGGAGAGGATGCGCAGACAAACCCGATCGTATCTCCCGGCCTTAAAGGCGCAAAACCGCTGCTCATAATTCTACCGCCTTCCCTTTTTAGCAGTTTATGCTAAAAGGCTCGTTAAAATATCAAAAGGCCCTAAGCGATACCGCTACAAAAAATGAAGGCCCAAAAGCTCACATTTTCCGATGGTTTTGGCCTTGGAATCCGCTTTATCTATCATCTTTTGAACCGGGTAAGCCAAATCAAAAAAGCCTCCGCATTATGATTGCTTTTTTTATTGTAATGGAAATGATAATGTTTTTCAATCCATTTTTTATGAAACGATTCTTAAAGTTTGCCAGTAATTTTATATTGCTGCAGAACGCAGCTATATTTTCTGCAAATATTCACACAATATTTCCGAGGTGATTATGATGTATGAGGAAATGCGGCTTTGTCTGTCCGATCTGCTGGATCAGGATCTGACCAGCTATGAATATTTCTATTCCCTGCCGGATGATCTGCAGAAAGAAATCAAAAAGCTTGACCCGCGTTCGTTTCAGCAAATGCAGGAATTTGCTGAAAAACTGCGCGGTCAAAACTCCGTTATCTGAACGGATGCGCAAAGGCAGAAGGCCTTAGGAATTTCTGCCTGACGCGCCGCGAGCCAATATAAAATTTAAGAGCGGTAACGCAGCAGGTTCTGGTTTAAGGCCGCTGACCGGGATTTCTTAAGCAAAAACGGCAAATTTCCTTTCCGCCGCCTTGCCAACCGGAACAGTTCCCTGCTATAATGGGGATTAGAGCTATAAAATCATAAAAAATCAGGAGGATCCTTTTAATGGAAAACAATAATATCCCTCAATACAAGAGTTTGTCCGCCAAGAGCATATTTAAAATCATTGTCGTCGCTCTAATTGCCATTTTGCTGATTATAGTGCTGTCTTCCAGCTTTACGGTAATAGACGAAGGCTATGTAGGCGTAAAATACCAGTTTGGAAAAATTGTCGATTCCGGACTTACCGCCGGTCTGAATTTTCGTGTTCCTTTTGTTCAAGACATCAAGTCGGTAGATACACGCGAGCAGATGTACGAGCTTTCCACTACCGCTTATACCAAGGATACACAGACGGTGGAAAATCTTCAGACCAAACTCAATTATTTATACGATAAATCTGCTCTTCCGGAAATTATCAAGACGATCGGGATTGAAAACATAGAGTCCAAGCTGATCATTCCTCAGATGCAATCTACCATGAAAAACCAGATCGGCCAGTATAAAGCCGAAGAGCTAGTGCAAAACCGCAGCAACGTACAGGAAAGCATTGAAGAAAAACTGCGGGAAAGCCTAGCAGAAAGCGGTATTATCGTTGTGGCATTCGCTATCGAAAATATTGATTTCGAGGATGGCTTTGAAGAAGCAATCCGGGCAAAGGTTGTCGCTGAACAGGACGCTTTGAAAATGCAGAACAAAACCAAGGAAAAGGAAGAAGAAGCAAAGCAGGTCGTTATCGCAGCCCAGGCCGAAGCTGACAGCCAGCGGCTCAAGGCGGACGCAGAGGCCTACGCTATCAAGACCATTCAGGAGCAGCTGCAGAGCAGTCCCGAATATACTGAGCTTCAGAAAGTAGAAAAATGGAACGGCGAATTCCCACAGGTTATGGGTGAAAATGTAAATCCCTTCGTTACCCTGGATAAATAATAGCCCCTACATAAGTTCCTGTTAGAAAAATCCCGGCCTGCAGGCCGGGATTTTTCACATTCATTTAAGACTACTTTATCAGTTTCCGCTGGAAACATCGGGATTCTGGGTATTGATAATATCCAAAATTTCTTTACGGGTACGGATATATTCCGGAGAATATCGGGCGTCCTCGCAGCTTCCCTCCAGCTGAAAGGTGAAATCCGTAGCCACTTCCCGCACTATGGTACCGGGCCGGTGGGACATCACCAGCACGCGGGTCGCCAGAGACAGCGCCTCGTCCACATCATGGGTAATGAGGAAAACGGTATTTTCCGTCTTGATCCATATCCTGCGGATTAAATCCTGCATATTACTGCGGGTCAGCGCATCCAGCGCGCCGAAAGGCTCATCCATCAGCACCATATAGGGCTGATTGACCAGCACTCTTGCCAGGGCGGCCCGCTGCTTCATGCCTCCCGAAAGCTCATAGGGCTTGCTTTTGGCAAACTCCGAAAGGCCGACCAGATCCAGATATTCCGTAGTAAGCCGCTTAATTTCCTCTTTGGGCCGCTTACGCATTTTGGGGCCGAACGCCACGTTGTTATACGTATTAAGCCACGGATAAAGGGTCGGAGTCTGAAACACCACCGCCCGGTGCCAGTCCACTCCGGTAATTTCGCTGCCCAGCATTTTGGCACAGCCGCAGGTAGGTTTCAAAAGCCCGGCCATCACACCCAACAGAGTGCTTTTCCCACACCCGGAAGGCCCCAGCACACAAATGAATTCTCCCTTTTTAATCTTCAGGTTGATATCGCTGAGAGCTTCGACAGCTTGCTTCTGGCTGCCGTACTGAAGCCCGATTCCTTCAAGAGTCATCACGATTTCATCTTTTTTTAGCTTTAGCTCTTCCACAAAACGCCTCCGGATCAAAAGGGACAAGGTTTCCCTGTTATTTTGAGATGGCAGACTGGATATACTCGGAATTAACCGCGGCTTCAAACACCGAACGGTCGGGCACGGAGGTAATGCTGCCCTGCTCTTTTAAGAACTCAGCAGTATCAAGCAAAGAATCCACCAGTCCGCCGCCGAAATACTCGTCGCTCAACTGCTCCTCGCAGGACATCCAGATAGAACCTTCCATCTGTCCCCTGGCGTCCTCCTCAGTAACATTTAAAGCCTTGGCAATCGTCGCGACTGCCTCGTCATTGTCGTTTTTATAAAGCTGTACGGCTTTTTCCAACGCCTGAATATACTTCACCACCAAGTCGGGATATTTTTCTGCAAATTCGGTGCGCACCACTTCCAGATTGGTGGTGGGGCTTCCTGCCTCCGCCATATCCGCACTGGTGAGAATGATGGCGCCGTCGTCAAGCAAGGTGCTTAATGTAGGCTCCCAGACATAAGCGGCATCAATATCCCCTCTTGTCCACGCCGCATAGATTTCAGCAGGCTGCATATCCAGAAGCTCCACGTCCGCTTCGTTCACGCCGGCGTCCTGAAGGGCTTTCAGCAGGCTGTAATGGGCGGTAGAGGCAAAGGGCGTCGCCACCTTTTTCCCGACAAGGTCTGTCGCGGCTTTGATTCCGCTGCCGTTCTTGACGGCAAGGGATTCCACGCTTCCCAGAATATCATGGCACCAGATCACCTGATATTCAATATTGCCCGCAAGGCCCAGCGCTACCGGACAGGACCCGATCAGACCAAAATCCACGCTGCCGGCAAGGAGAGCATTGTTAACGTCTTTACCGGAAGAAAAGACCACCAGTTCCACGTCAACGCCCATCGCTTCTTTAAAATAGTCTTTTGCTTTGGCGATTCCTTCGTCATTAGGCATCTCCTGAGTACCGATAATCACCTTTTCAGGAAGACTTTCTCCGGAAGAAGACGACTGCTTGCCGCAGCCGGAAAGAACTGCCAGAACCATGGCAGACAAAAGAATAAGGGACGCTATTTTTTTAAAACTCATACAAAATCTCCTTTTTAATCTGAATTTACACTTTCCCCTTCCAAGGAATTACTGCTTTTTCCAAAAGACGCAGAATTCTGTCCAACACAATGCCGGTAACGCCTAAAAGAATAATGCCGACAAAAATAATATCGCTTCGCAGGTAGTTGCTCGCATCCAGGACCATCCAGCCGATTCCTGATTTCGCCGCCACCATTTCCGCCGCCACCAGCGTAGTATACCCCACACCCAAAGCCGTGCGCATCCCTATAAAAACATCCGGCAGGCAGGATGGCAAAATCACGTGAAGAAAAATCTGCCCCTTTCCGGCGCCTAATGTAGCCGCGCTGTTAATATAGTCTGGCGTAATCTTCATCACGGCGGAAACGCACGAGACATAAATCGGGGCAAAGCAGGCAAGATACAAAAGGGCAATTTTAGATTCATTTTCAATGCCCAGCCAAAGCACCAGCAACGTATAGTAAGCCAAAGGAGGCAGCGGACGGTAAAACTCGATAACCGGCTCTAAAACCGCACGAAATTTTCCGCTGTATCCGCTGGCAAGCCCCAAAGGAATCGCCGTAACCACCGACAGCACAAACGCGACCATCAAACGCTGAAGGCTGGCCGAAAGATGGGCAAGCAGCGAATAGTTTTTGTACCCGTTGCGGCAAATGGTCAGAAAGGCGATCCCCACCGCCTGCGGAGTGGGGATCAGGCGGGTATCCACCCAGCTTAAGTTGGTGGCGACCGCCCAAAAAGCCAGAATCACGATGACCGTACCCGCCGTAAGCAGCCTGTTTATATTCTTCATCCTTGTTCTTTTCTCCCTGTCTCCGCAGCAAACAAAAGCTGAATTTAATTAAGTAATATCAGAAAGTTATTATAGCATAAAAGTGAATAAATGCCAACAGATTTAAGCAACCTTTACAAAATCGTAATAAACAGACTGTGGTATCCCCCCGTAGTCTGAGGATGAATTGTAAACCTAAATATTTAATTTAGTTGACAATTGATTTGGATCATGTTATACTCTTCCCAGCTTAAAAAAGGACGCTGATAAATATGACCGAATCAAAAGCTGTTTCATTTAAAGTGACCAACATCGTCTACGTTGGGCTGTTTGCCGTATTGATTGTTCTCTGTTCCTGGATTTCCGTACCAACTTCCATTCCCTTTACCATGCAGACATTTGCCGTATTCTGTGCGGTTGGCCTGCTTGGCGGAAAAAGGGGAACTCTTTCCGTACTGGTCTACATCCTGCTGGGAGTTATCGGCGTTCCTGTTTTTTCCGGCTTTTCCGGAGGCATCGGAATCCTGCTGGGCAATACCGGCGGTTATATCATCGGATTCATTTTCTCCGCTTTGATTTACTGGGGCATGACCGTCCTTTTGGGAAAGAAAACGATCATCATGGTACTTGCCATGCTGTTGGGGCTGCTTGCCTGCTATGCCTTTGGGACGGCGTGGTTTATGGTGGTTTATATGAAAAACACCGGGACCGTCGGCCTGATGACTGCACTGGGCTGGTGCGTATTTCCTTACATTCTTCCCGATCTCATCAAAATCGCCCTTGCCGTGCTGATTACCAAACGGTTATCCCGCCATGTCAAACTTTAAGCCATATCCCCTGCGGCCCCATCATGCGCTGTGTATCTGCTTTTTTGAGGGGAAAGGATACAGCGCGGAGTTTGTTAAAAATATGGACGACACTATTCAGAAGCTTTCGGAAAGCGCCAGAGTACGGCTGACAGCAGACGGCGACCTGATTTGCAGAAAATGTCCGCACAATCAAGAAGGCGTTTGTGACTGCAATGAAAAGGTTCAGCGGTATGATAACGCCGTTTTATCCCTCTGCGGCCTTTCGGAAGGGCAGACCTTATCTTGGGTGCAGCTGCAAAGCCTGATGCAAAGCGGGATTCTGGAAACCGGAGGGTTGAAAACGGTCTGCGGCGACTGCCAGTGGTATGGTATTTGCGGTAAAAAGTGAAAACAGAAAACCAGGAGGGGAATCCGCTTTTTTCGGCGGGTTCCCCTCCTTTATCATGATAGCATGCGAGTAATATGCACTTCTCCGCTCCGAAGAATCTCTCGCTGCCCGTCGTCGCGTACCACGGTCAGACCAAAGTCGTCCCCGATGCTTACAGCGGTACCGGAAAAGGTTTTTCCATCGCGCGTATATTCTATAGGTTCTCCCAAAACCATGGAATACCGCCGGTAATCCGACAGATAACCTTTTGATGAAAGGTCTTTCGCAAAAGGCAGAAGCTGATTGGCAATCTCCGCGGCCAGCCTGCTTCTGGTAATGCAGGATGGCCCAAGAGAACCGGCAATTTCCTGAAGCTCCTCCGGAAAATCGACGGTAGTGACATTTAAGCCAATGCCCACCAAAACGCTCTGAACCATCCCGGTTTCAAAATCCGAGACCGCTTCAGTCAGAATACCGCCGATTTTTCTGCCGTTTAGAAAAATATCGTTTACCCATTTGATCCATGCTTCTTTTCCGGTCAAAGCCCGAATGGCACGCACTGCCGCCACCGCAGCTCCGGCCGTCAGAGAGGTCGCATCGGACAGGGAGGCATTGATCTGTAAAAGAAACGTCAGATAAAGACCGGTACGGCCGGGAGAATAAAAGAAGCGCCCATACCGTCCGCGTCCGTCCGACTGTCCCTCGGACGCAATCATGGCCTCGCCGGTAAAACCGTTAGCCAGCATCCGCTTTCCCTCGTTACTGGTGGAGTCAAGCTCTTTAAATACGAAAACAGAAGAGCTTTGGAGATTTTTATTCAAATGCTGCCGAATCCCCTCGGCGGACAGCATATCGCTGGACTGTGCCAGGCGGTAGCCTTTATTGGTGCCGGAAAGGATCTCATAGCCGTCCTTTTTTAAGCCGTTGACCACTTTCCAGACAGCGCTTCTGGATACACCGAAACGCTCTGCCAGTTCCTGTCCGGACAAATCCTTATCCCTGTTTGCTTCCAGAGCAGACAGAACCTCCTGTTTCAGCGACATACGGCGTCTTCCTTTCCCTTTTTCATTCAGTATAGCACGGAAAAGATCAGACATGCAACAAAAGCCTATCTGGCAGATGGTAAATCAGGCGGCTGAGGATAAGTATAAAGCTTATCCCTATAATTACGCATCGTCACCAGGCAGTCATTCATGGACAGCAGATACTCCGGATTCATCGGAACCTTGCCGCCGCCTCCGGGGGCGTCAATCACAAATTTCGGCACGGCATAGCCGGAAATCATACCGGTCAGATCATGGATAATTTTGATGCCCGTTTCCACCCGGGTCCTGAAATGCCCGATTCCCTGGCTCAAATCACACTGGTAAAGATAATAGGGCCTTACCCGCGCGTGAACCAGCTTTAAAAGCAGCTCCTTCATCGTTTCGGTATTGTCGTTGATGCCGCGCAGCAGCACGCTCTGATTACCCAGCGGAATGCCTGCATCCACCAAAGCAGCGCAGGCTTTTACAGAGTCTTCAGTAATTTCCTTAGGATGATTAAAGTGGGTATTAATCCAGATGGGATGGTACTTCTTCAGCATAGCAGTCAGCTCGGAAGTAATCCGCATGGGCATCACCACCGGCACACGGGTGCCGATACGGATAATCTCCACATGCTCGATTTTCCGGAGCTTTGACAGAATGCCTTCCAGCTTTGCCGTGGACATGGTCAGCGGATCGCCGCCGGAAATCAGAACGTCCCGGATTTCCGGGGTTTTTGCGATGTAATCCACCGCCACGTCGATTTCCTTTTCAGTAATGCACAGGTCTTCCTCGCCCACCGTCCTTCTGCGGGTGCAGTGACGGCAGTACATGGCGCACTGATGGGTCACCAGAAACAGCGCCCGGTCAGGGTACCGGTGAACGATATTAGGCACCGGGCTTTCTCCCTCCTCGTTTAAGGGATCAGCCATCTCGCAGGGCAGCACCCTTGTTTCCTCAATGGTGGGGACTGCCTGACGGCGTATGGGGCAATAGGGGTCTTTTTTATCCATCAGGGATGCATAGTAGGGAGAAATTGCCATTCTGAAGGTTTTCAGGCAGCGGGAAATGTCTTCTTTCTCCTGGTCATTCAGCTCAATACATTGTTCAAGTTCCCCGGCAGTGGTGATACGGTTGCGAAGCTGCCACTTCCAGTTGTACCAGTCAGAATCGGAAATAAGTTTTCCCCTAAAAAAATGTTCCGACATCAAAGTCCATCTCCCATCACATGCCAAAAGGCAGGCCGTACCGTTTGACAGCCGCATCGAAGATGCCGCGTACCAAGGGCACATAGTCCACGGAGTGAAAGGCGGCCAGCATGGGAAAATCGCTGTAGCCAGGAGCCAGGCCGGGCAAGGGGTTGATTTCAATGAAATACGGCCTGCCGTCCTCTGAAAGCCGGAAATCAACGCGGGCAAAATCCCTGCACGACAAAATCTCAAAGATTTTCCTCGCCATACTCACCATTTCCGCCTCAGTTTCCTTGCTGATTTTTGCGGGACTTTCATATCGGATTAACTTTTTATAGTTTTTCTTTACATTAAAGCTGTAAATGTTGTATTTGCTTTGCTTGTCAAGGTAAATAATCTCCATCGGCGGAAATACTCTCAGTTCGCTTCCGTTCCCCAGAAGTCCTACGGTAAATTCCCGTCCGTGGATATATTCTTCCACCAGCATATCCTGATCGTAAAGCTCTATATTGCGTTTCACGAGAGAAGTAAGCTCTTCCCGGTTTGCCGCGATGCAGACGTCAGGAATCCCCTTGCTGGAGCCTTCTGCATTGGGCTTTACAATGCAGGGAAAGGAAAACCGCCCGCTGATATGGGGCTGATTTTTAGAAATAACGCGATACTTTGGAGTCCGAATGCGGTACGTGGATAAAAGGCGTTTTGTCAGAGCCTTATCCAGCGCCAGACAAAGTGTGGTTTCATCCGAGCCGGTAAACGGGATATTCATCAGATTTAGCAGTGCAGGCACTTCGGCCTCCCGTCCCCTTCCCTGCCTTCCTTCGGCAATGTTAAAAACCATATTTACAGGGGTGCTTTTCAGCCTTCCGGGAAGCGATTCGTCTGCTTCCATCAAAACCACATGGCAGCCGGCCGTTTCCAGTGCGTGCTGTATCGCCAATACCGTTTCGATATTGTCATATTCCGCTTCACTGTCCTCTGCTTTGGCGGCAATGCCTTTCTTCAGATTGTAGGTAATGCCTACGGTAAATTTGGCTGCTGGTTCCGGCTCCGGTTCCGGGCCGGTTTTCGTCTTTTTTTCCATACTGCTCACATTCCTTTTATGTATCATTAAGGATAATCGCATATAGAATTTACGCTTATTTTTTTCCGTTGTCAATATGTTTTTCGCTTTATGAAAAAATATTTTTCCAAAGCTTTTTTACCCTTCGGAATCCAGTCTAGGCACAATTTAAAAAATAATCAAAAACACAAATTTAAAAATAAAATTTTTAACATATTTTTTAAAATTTTTACGCTTTCAATTCCTCTTTTGGCGGATTCTTTGCAGGATAAAAAAAGGTACAGTGCAAAAAATAGTAATGTCATAACAATGATGTTATGACGCAATAAAGAAAAAAGGAGGCGCAGGTTCATGACAGAACAAGAGCCCGTTTCCCCTCATGATGCAGGTGAAAGGAATTCGGCGGTAACGTCCTTTTTCCGCTGGCTGGGACGAATGGTAATAATGGCTGTTATTTTGTCGATTGTATCCTTTTTTACTCCGGGATTTTCCATCAGCGGACTATGGCCGTTTTTGATTGCAGCCGTAGTTATCAGCGTGCTTGATTTTTTAGCCGAGAAGCTAATGAAATCCGAAGTTTCTCCCTTTGGCAACGGAATTAAAGGATTTTTGCTTTCAGCGGTCATTTTATATGTCGCCCAGTTTATTGTGCCCGACATGACGGTCAGTATTATCGGAGCGCTGATCGGCGCTTTGGCAATCGGACTATTGGATGCCATATTCCCTGGCAGAGCCTTGTAAGTTCAAAGTAGTAAATTTGTTTAATTTCAACATTAATTAAAGGAGTTGTTTTCTATGCCGCTCACCGAAAAAGAGCTTTCCGCCATTGAGGATCAGTTAAGTAGTGAAAAGCTTCTGGTTACCAAAATCCGGGCGTATTCCCAGATGTGCACCGACCCGCAGCTGAAATCCAAATGCGACTGTATCGCGAACCAGCATCAGACCCATTACGATAAGCTGTTAGGCTTTTTAAATTAAGGAGGGATATGCTATGACAAGTGGACAAATGCCCATGCAGGAAAAAGAAATTTTTAATGATGTGCTTACTTCCCAGAAGTTTGTCACCGAAACCTATAACACCTTTGCCAATGAATGCGCTACTCCAAATATCCGCACCGAGTTTATAAATATTTTGAATGAAGAGCATCAGATTCAGGCCGAAGTTTTTGACGAAATGCAAAAACGCGGCTGGTATCCTACCCCCGCGGCTGATATGCAGAAAGTTCAGCAGGCGAAGCAAAAATATCAGAACATGCAATAATCTTTACCAAAAGACCGGCGCGAAATTCAGCGCCGGTCTTTTGGTAAATTTTTATATTTTACTTGACTTTTAGAAATAACAGGAATACTATATATTTAGTGTTAAAAGGTTTTAAAATACATATATATTGTGTTTTAACGCAAAAAGAATTCTGATAAAGGCAGGCAGTAACAATAATGAAACAAATTATCAAGCGTGACCGTTCCATTGTTCCTTTTAAAAAAGAAAAAATTGTTTTGGCAATTTTTAAAGCCGCCAGTGCTGTCGGAGGCAGCGACTTTTCCCTGTCGGAAAAGCTTGCGGACGAGGTGGTAAGGATTGCAGACCAGCGGTACCCCGACGGCGCAGCCGAAGTGGAAGGCATTCAAGATATTGTTGAAAAGGTCCTGATCGAAGCGGGGCATGCCAAAACGGCAAAGGCCTATATCCTCTACCGGGAAAAACGGCGTTCCGCCAGAGAAGCAAACGCCCTGATCGGGGCGACCATCCATATGTTTTCAGAATATTTAAACGATAAAGACTGGCTTATCAACGAAAACGCCAACACCCAGAAGTCCATCAACGGACTGAACAATTATATCCGGGAGGCATTTACCAAAAATTACTGGCTTTACGAGGTTTATCCCGAGGAAATCCGCAACGCCCATCTGTCTGGCGATTTGCATATCCATGATCTGGGCTTTTTCGGGCCTTACTGCGCCGGCTGGGACCTTCGTCAGCTTCTGACAAACGGCTTCGGCGGCGTACCAGGCAAGGTGGAATCAAAGCCGCCGAAGCATCTCCGTTCCTTTTTGGGCCAGATTGTCAACTCCACCTTCACCACCCAGGGTGAAACCGCGGGAGCACAGGCGTGGTCGTCCTTTGATACCTACTGCGCCCCTTTTATCCGCTACGACCACATGGAATACAAGACCATCAAGCAGGCGCTGCAGGAATTTATCTTTAACTTAAACGTTCCCACCCGCGTCGGCTTCCAGTGCCCCTTTTCCAACCTGACCTTCGACATTGTGGTCCCCCGCACCTTAAAGGACGAGCACGTCATCGTCGGCGGGGAAATCCAGGAGGAGACCTATGGGGATTTCCAGGAGGAAATGGACATGCTCAACAAGGCTTTCTGTGACGTGATGATGGAGGGCGATAAAAAAGGGCGGGTGTTTACTTTCCCTATTCCTACCATCAACGTGACCAAAAACTTTGACTGGGACAGCCCTGTGGTCGAAAAATTCATGGAAATTACCTGCAAATACGGCATTCCCTATTTCTCCAACTACATTAATTCCGATCTGTCGCCGGAGGATGCCCTCTCTATGTGCTGCCGCTTAAGGCTTAATACCTCCGAGCTGCGCAAGCGGGGCGGCGGGCTGTTCGGCTCCAATCCCCTTACCGGCTCCATCGGCGTGGTGACGATCAATCTGCCCCGCATCGCCTATGTTTCCAAATCCGAATCAGAATTTTTCACAAGGCTTTGGCAGCAGATGAACACCGCGAAAAACAGCCTGGAAATCAAGCGGAAAATCATTGAGGAGCAAACGGAAAAGGGCCTGTATCCTTATTCGGCCAACTTCTTAAAGGATGTAAAGGACCGGACAGGCGCTTACTGGTACAACCACTTCAACACCATCGGCCTGATCGGCATGAACGAGGCGTGCCGTAATCTGCTGGGCTCCGGGCACGATCTTACCACCCCGGAGGGGCAGGAACTTGCGATTAAAACCTTAAATTACATGAGAAAGGTCATTACCGAGATTCAGGAAGAAACCGGGCATTACTACAATCTGGAGGCAACTCCCGCCGAAGGGACCAGCTATCGCCTGGCCAAGGCTGACAAGGAACGTTACCCCGACATGATCACCGCCGGAGAAAAGGATCCGTATTACACTAACTCCTCCCAGCTCCCGGTGGGCTTTACCGACGATATTTTTGAAACGCTGGATCTCCAGGACGAGCTGCAGTCCCTTTATACCGGCGGCACCGTTTTACATTTGTATCTGGGCGAAGAAATCAAGGACACCGAAACCGCCAAAAATCTCATCCGCAAGGTTTTTACCCGGTATAAGCTGCCTTATATTTCCCTGACCCCCACCTTTTCTGTCTGCAACGACCATGGCTATATCGCCGGCGAGCATTTCAACTGCCCCTACTGCGGCAAGCCTGCCGAGGTATGGAGCCGGGTCGTCGGCTATCTGCGCCCGGTGCAGAACTACAACACCGGGAAGCAGGAAGAATACCGGCAGCGTAAAAAATATGTTCTGAAAGAAGATCAGGTAAAATGACGGTTGCAGGACTGGTAAAAAGCTCGCTGGTAGATTATCCGGGCAAGGTAGCCTGCACGCTGTTTGTTCCCGGATGCAATTACAGCTGTTTTTACTGCCATAACCGGCAGCTGATCGACGGTACCTATGAAGTCCTTGACCTGGATACCGTCGAAAGCTTTTTAAAAAAACGCGCCGGGCTGCTGGACGGCGTGGTGATTACCGGGGGAGAGCCTACGCTGCAGCCGGACCTGGTTCCGTTTATTAAAAAAATCAGGCGGCTTGGCTATCTTGTCAAGCTGGATACCAACGGCTCTTCCCCGGAGACGGTAAAATGGCTTCTTTCGGAAAGGCTGTGTGATTATTACGCGGTGGATTACAAAGCGCCGGCCGGCCGTTACCGGGAAATCTGCGGCAGGGCCGCCGACGTTCGAAAAACACTGGAAACCGTTTCGCTGCTTTTGCAGACACAGGTTCCGTTTGAGGTTCGCACTACGGTGATTCCCCAGCTTTCGGAGAAAGATTTGCTTATAATGGCTAAGGAACTTCCCGTTCTTCCCCGCTATGTGCTTAACCGCTATCGGAAGCCGGAAAAATATCTTCCCGCCGAGGAAGATAGAATCAGTCAGACTCCCTATACGCAAAAGCAAATCAGTGCTTTTGCTGAAGTGGTCCGTCCCTATCAGCCAAATGTATCTGCATAAAAACGGCTCCTGTAAGGAAACATCTTACAGGAGCTACTTTTACTTCTTTTGCTCTTTTTCCTGACAAACCGGACATAAACCGTAAATATTCAGCTTATGGCCGGATATTTTAAAATGGGTTTTTTCCTCAAGCGCCCTTTCGTACCCTTCCAGCGGACAATAATCAATAGCAAGCATTTTTTTACATCCTACGCAAACCAGATAATGCCGGTGTATCATATGATTTATTTCAAAAAAGGCGCGGTTGTCCTCCGCAAAGCTAAGCTTATTAATCAGCTTTTTTTCCGCCAGCGTTTCGAGTACCCGGTAAACCGTAGAAAGATTCACCGCCACATCTCTTTCCTTAAGCTCCAAAAAAATCTGCTCGGCAGAAACCGGCTGAGCGCTTTGCTCCAGAATATCAAGAACGGCTGCGCGGTGCTTGGTGATTTTTAAGCCCTTTTTCTTTAAATCCTCGCTATAATCCGGTCTTTTCGTTCTGCTCACCTCCCAATAACCCAAATTCCCGGACAAAATCTTCTTTCTCACTATTGTAGCACAAAGGCAAACGGCCGTACAAGAGGAGAAAAACAACCTTCCTTGTTTTCAGCTGCCTTTACGGCAGAGCAAAAACACCTTATCCTTCAGTCCGCAGGACGAAAAATAAAGTGCTTTTCTTCATTATTTCAAAGCATCATGGATTTTGTAGCTTAAGGTCATCAGACTGTCACCCAAATGGACATTTTCCACCACAATATCGTCGTTCCCAATAGAGATATCCAGGTGGCTGAAATTCCAAAAACCCTTAATACCCAAGGCTGCCAAACGATCGGCGTATTCCAGTGCCGAATTTTTGGGAATGCAGAATACAGCCGTAACAGGTTGATATGTTTTGCAGAATTCATCAATGGTATCAATACTTCTGACGGGCAGGCCACGAATCACTTCTCCGATCAGAGACTCTTTTTTGTCAAAAATCCCAATCAGTTCAAACCCCTGCTCTTCAAATTTCATCTGGGTGGCAATGGTACGTCCCAGATTTCCCGCTCCAAGAAGGATAAGCTTATATTTCTTATCCAATCCCAAAATGTTTGCTATCTCGGCATGAAGCTGCTCTACATTGTAACCGTAGCCCTGCTGTCCAAAGCCTCCGAAGCAATTTAAGTCCTGACGGATCTGGGAAGCGGTAATACCCATTCTTAAGGCAAGCTCTTTGGAGGAAATCCGATAGACCCCGGTCTTCAGAAGATCGCCCAGAAAACGGTAGTATCGGGGCAGGCGCCTGATTACCGAAATTGAAACATCCTCACGCTTTGACATGATATGATCGCCGTCCTCGCATTACATTTTTTCAATCGTTTCCATCACATAATCGCCGAACTCCGAGCAGGTAACGCCGGTATCCCGGCCGGTAATAGCAAGCTTCTTTTCTTCAAACATGCAGATATCGAGCGCTCTTTCCAGCTTGTCGGCCTGCCGCTGATAACCGATATGGGAAAGCAGCATCACGGAAGCGCGGAGCATGGAACCTGGGTCGGCATAGGCGGCTCTGCCCTCGGAAACCATACGGGGGGCGGAACCGTGAATCGCTTCAAACATCGCGTAGCGCTTGCCCAAATTGGCGCTGCCGGCCGTCCCCACGCCTCCCTGGAATTCGGCGGCTTCGTCGGTGATAATATCGCCGTACAGGTTGGGGAGCACCATTACCTTAAACTCTTTTCTCCGCTTTTCGTCCACCAGCTTGGCGGTCATAATATCAATATACCAGTCGTCCACGTCAATTTCCGGGTAATCCTTGGCGACCTCCTTGCAGAGGTTCAAAAACTTGCCGTCGGTTGTTTTAATAACGTTTGCCTTGGTTACGATAGTAACCCGGCCCTTGTTGTTTTTGCGGGCGAACTCGAAGGCCAGCCGGGCGATTCTTTCGGTGCCCTGAGTCGTGGTCACGGTAAAATCCACCGCCAGATCGTCGGACACATGGCAGCCCTGGGAGCCCACAGCGTAGGCACCCTCGGTGTTTTCGCGGAAGAAGGTCCAGTCGATTCCCTGTTCCGGTACCTTCACCGGTCTCATGTTGGCAAACAGATCCAGTTCCTTACGCATGGCCACATTGGCGCTTTCAATGTTGGGCCAGGGATCTCCTGCCCTGGGAGTAGTGGTGGGGCCTTTCAGGATGACATGACATTGCTTCAGCTCATCCAGTACATCATCCGGGATGGCTTTATTGTGTCCGGCACGGTTTTCAATGGTCAGACCGTCAATGATCCGAAAGATGATTTTGCCCTTGTCAATTTCCTCTTTCAGGAGAAATTCCAATATCTTCTGGGCTTTCGCTGTAATAAATGGGCCGATGCCGTCCCCGCCCACGATGCCAATAACGATGGGGCTCAGCTTACTGTAATCTGTGAAATCCTGTGTGGCTTTCATCCTTTCAATTCGGGCGAACTGCTCTCTCAGGACCTTTTCCAGGTGATTCTTTGCTGTTTCAATTGCTTCCTGCTGGTTCATATTATGTGCCTCCGTTCCTTGCGTATCGCATAATTCTGTGCTTGCTGTTTATCTTCCGGAAAGGAAAATAAATGCCATTTTTCTGTGATTCATTATATAACAGAACAGGGAAAGATACAAACAGGCAGCATAAAAAGAGAACTGCCGGAGACGAAAAATGCTCTGGGGAAACAGGAAGAAACAAAGGGAAGGGGATAAGAGGAGAATCACGTTATGGAGAAGAAAAAATAAAACCGGAAAGAAACCGGTTTTATTTTGGTCAGACAGACCGACGAACCTTGTTATTATTGAACCTGATACATGCCGTTCTTGTTCATATAGTTGAAGATCCCTTCCCCGTGCTGCTGTTCTTCTTTTTGAATATGATTCAAAGCGTTTCTTAGATTATGATCCGTAAATTCAAAAATTGCCGTATCATAGGTTGATGAGACATACTTCTCCGTCATCAGCATGTCGGTGCATAAATCGGCATCTTTTTGATTGGTCATTCCGCTTTGAACATCCATTTGAATCTGCTGTGATGGTTGGTTTTGTTGCTGTTGTTGACCTTGTTGTTGGTTCATATTTGGAACCTGGCCGTTTAGGATTTGATTAATAGTATTGTAGTGCTGCTGTTCATGCTGAGCATGATTTGAGAATAGCTGTTTCAGTTGAGGATCCTGTGTTTGATTAGCATAGTTGGTATATTTTTTAATACAAGCTTCCTCATGAGTCTTTTGATCTTCCAAAAGATATCTTTCCTTGGTAGTTAAATTTAACATAAAAGCACCTCCTATGCTAGGATTTACCTCGGCAGCTATAAATATTCTGAAAAAAGAAGAAAAAGCGCATTATCGAGTGGTGTATAGCGCAAGTTTCTCGGGCCATATCCGCAAACTAAGAAAGTAAGATTATTATTTGCTGTCCGGAAGCCAACAAAGCGTTATTACTATATTGACCGGTGGTCACTAAATTTGCTGAAAAGATCATCCTTAGGAGGTTTTGTCGATGACCATTCCCTTTCCGATTAAAAGGACCATTGATGCGCGACGTTCGGCACGCAGTTACCAAATGGCTTGTGTAGAAAAGGATCTGATGGATGAGATCAAAGACTATGTAAAGGCACTATCCGTTCCTTTTGCGCACCAGGTCGAGATCAAGTTCTTCAAAGCTAATCCGACAAAAGCCCTTTATACAGTCATGAAATCGCCTCCGGACAACATGGCGTTTATAGCGGAAACCGATCTGATTTCAATCTCCAAGGCCGGTTTTGTCGGAGAGTTGCTAATTCTCTTTGCGACGAGTAAAGGGTTTTCAACCTGTTGGTACGGGCATTATAAACTATCTGAGCTGGAGAGACTGATGCCCCATGTACAAACGCCGGAACAGATCAAAGAATCAAACATGGGTTACGGATACGCAAAAGGTGTAACCACCGGCCGCCGGGCAATCTGTATTTCACCCCTTGGTTATTACGAAAGCGGCGGATTGCGGCTGATGGATAGATTTCAAAATCGGGCGATTAGCTTTAAACGGAAGGCTCTTACTGAGTTGCTGGTCAAGCCCGCTGATTATGAGCAGCTTTCTGATGACGTTTTGTATGCGCTGGATTTGGGGAGAAAAGCGCCTTCTGCCGCAAACGCGCAAATGTGGAGGTTTTCTTTTGCCGATGCTTATAAAACAATCATGGTAGCAATGCCGGAGGGATATCGTCATTTTAAATGGGAACATTCCAACGTTGATATCGGTATTTGCGCCTGTCATGTCTGGCTCGGATTAATCGACAAAGGATATATCCCGAAGGTAACTGTGCATGAAAAGTCCGGAAGAGCGGTTTGGGAAATTTCAATTTAGCCTTAGGTTTAGAAATCGCTGTTTTGATTAGGCATGTTCATCACCTTTGAAGGACCTGAAGGAAGTGGTAAAAGTACACAATTGCCAGTTCTGGCAGAATATTTGCAGGAAATTGGATATGATGTAATCTGCACCCGCGAACCTGGTGGGACAGATATTGGCAACCAAATTCGCGAAGTTCTCATGCGGATGGACAATGTCGGGCTGCATCCGAGGACAGAAATTTTGCTTTTTCTGGCAGCGCGGGCACAGCTGGTTGTCGAATTAATCAAACCCAGTCTGGCTCAGGGTAAAATCGTTTTATGTGACCGTTATGGAGATTCGACCCTGGCTTACCAGGGCTATGGTCACGGGCTTGACCTGGAAGTACTGCGGTCAATGCTCCAGTTTGCGACCGGAGGGCTCAAGCCCGATCTGACGATTTTGCTTGATGTGGACGTTCCTACCGGGCTAAAACGCAAGAAAATTATTGAGGAATGGAACCGGCTTGACGCTTTTGAGTTATCATTCCATGAACGCGTTCGTGCCGGCTATCATATTCTCGCTGAGCAAGAGCCTGAGCGCCGGAAGGTTGTTGACGCATCGGAAAGCTCAGCCCAGGTGAAAGCACAGATCCGAAACCTGGTGATGGACAAGCTCGCGCAGCAAGCATAAACTATGAAAAAGCAGCGAGGCAGCAAGCCCTGCTGGTTGAAAGGATTTTCGAATGAAGAATGTAATGAAGTATCTATGGATCGTACTGGTCTTCGCCCTGGCACTGAGTGCCTGTGAGATCCAGGATGTCACCCCTCCTCCTGTTGAGCCTGAGGCAACCGAAGACACAGAAACCAATCAAATTACCCCTGAAGTGACTGAACCGGTTGTGGTTCCGACCGAGGAATTGCCCGTTGTTGATGATGACGGCAATATGGTTTGTACTTTGGTCGGTCCGCTGTTTGCTGAACTGACCGAGGAACAAAAAGCCCAACTGGCAATTTTTCCGGAAGTTAGTGAAGAAGATTGGAGTAAAGGTCCAAAAGACGCGATCTTGACTGTGATTGAATATACCGATTTCTTCTGCCCGTACTGCCAGATGGCGTTCGCAGAGCTGGAAACCCTGATGCAAAAGTATCCGGAAGATGTTCGTATTGTCTATCGCCCCTTGCCGCTCGATTCACTGCACCCAACAGCGCCGCTGGCTGCCTACGCGGCTTGGGCAGCACCTTGAGCGACACCTCGGTCAGTACGCCCAGGCAGCCGAAGCTGCCGGGAAGCAGGGTAAATTTTGGGAGATGTATTCTGCCATTTTCTCGAACCAAACTGAGTTAGCAGCACTCTCAGCCGAAGATCTGACTGCATGGCTGCTGGAAACTGCCGAAGAATTAGACCTCGATGTCGATCAGTTCTCAGCAGACATCGAAAGTGATGAAGTGACCCAAAAAATTGACACAGAAAAAGTTACGATGTTTGACGCTGGTGTCAGCTCCACCCCCACCATTTTGGTGAATGGACGCCCTGTCAGCAACTGGACCTCGGCATATCTGAGCAACTTCATCGAAGTGATGAAGGCTGAAAAAGACATGATCACAGAATGCCCGCCCTTTATTATCGATGTGGACAAGGAATATACAGCCATTATCGAAACAGAACATGGCGACCTCGTGCTCGAACTCTATCCTGAAGCAGCGCCGATGGCTGTAAACTCGTTTGTTTACCTGGCACGCGAAGGCTTTTATGATGGCGTAACCTTCCACCGCGTCTATCACGACTTTATGGCGCAGACTGGTGATCCCACCGGAACCGGTTGGAGCGGCGCTGGTTACCAGTTCCGTGAAGAAATATCGCCTGAGCTAACCTATGACGAGCCCTACATGGTCGGCGTTGCCCGCGGTCAGGTTGAAGGTACCAGCGGTAGCCAGTTTTTCATCACCTATGTATCTTACCCATCCTTAAATGGCGGCTACACCATTTTCGCCAGGCTAGTTGAAGGTATGGATGTTCTGGAACAAATCACGGAGAGAGACGCGGATAATGATTCCGAAGCTCCCGAAGGCGATAAGATTCTCAGCATCGAAATTATCGAAAAATAGTGACCGGTAACGCTGTAGAACCAACACAAAACTTGCGAACCAGCCCCCGCTGGCTGCACTGGGTGAACCTGTTTTGGAACATCCTGGTCTTTCTGGGGGCTGGATCTTTATCGCTGGTTTTGTTTCGCTGGAATCCAGAAACAGGCGCAGACCCGTTTGTGAGGCAGCTATCGAACCGCACGGTATTGATTTGGGCATACATGTGCGGTTTTGTGGCTTTGATGGCAATAATTGCCCTGGTTGACAGCCTGATGAGGCTCATGGGCAGAGCCAAACCTTCCCGTTCAAATCACGCAGGCTGGATTAAATTCACCATCATACTGTTCCCCCTGTTGGCTGTGGCATTAGACGCCTGGAAATATTCTATTATTTTGCCAGACTGGGTCTTTTCGCTGCTGGTTTTCCTGGGCGTGCTGATACCGGTTGTTTGGCTGGTGCGCATGGCAAGTGGGCACTTATGGGGTCGCCACAAAGGGCGCGGCGCTTCGATAATCAGTTTTTCGGGCACAGTCACGATCCCCCTTATCATCCTGATCCAGGGGCTTCTTATGGTAATCGGCTTCATGCTCCTGGTATTTTTTGGGTTGCAAGGACTTGCGGAATTTTCCGGGAGTCTGGCAGAAATCGAAGAAATTCTGGCTTCTCCCCTGGTGATATTAGGCATCGTAACCTTCCTGTCCATCATTGCCCCGCTGGTGGAAGAGCTGCTCAAAACACTGGTGGTTTTCCCATTGCTTGGGTTGGGTATCAGCGAAGGAGATGGGTATGTGGCAGGTTTGATGAGCGGCGGAGCTTTCGCGCTGCTGGAAGGCGCCCTTTATGCCGCACAAACTGCCCAGGCTCCTGGAGGGGAGTGGGCTTATTTTCTCATTGGTCGCCTCGGTGGCACGCTCATTCACGTTTTTAACGGTGGGCTGGTCGGTTGGGCGCTGGCTAAAACCTGGAAAGACCGCAACTTCGCCCGGCTGGTAGTTATCTATCTGACAGCCTTTTTTATCCACGGCATCTGGAACCTGGTGGCAGCGCTTACTCAACTTATCCCGGGCATGCTGAACCAGGAAGTAAATGAAATTAGTTCAGCAGTAATCCTCACTATTATTGCGGCTTTGACAGGTGTTGGCTTCTTCTACTTTGCCCGGCACATTTTACGAATTGATAAACACATGCGGGTTAATCGTGTCGCGTAGGCCCAGATCTTTTGAAATGAGCGTATCCAGAGAGCGCGTGATGAAGATTATGCGCGCCGTTTTCAAACTCATTGCTGATGTTGAAGTGGTGGGAAACGAAAACATACCTGAAAACGGTGGTTATGTATTGGCAACCAGCCATATTAGCCGGCTGGATACTCCATTTCTGATGATGGCAACGAAGCGAAAAGATGTTGTCGGCATGGTGGCGCGGGATTACCAAAACGCCCCCTTTATCGGATGGTTTTTGAACAAGCTGGGTGTCATCTGGATATCACGCGAAGGATATGATTTCCAGGCATTTCGACAAGCCTCCTCTTTTCTCAAGAAAGGCGGGATCGTCGGCTTGGCTCCCGAAGGTACCCGATCAAAAGACGGGCAGCTGCTTGAGGGCAAACCCGGCACAGTTTTGCTGGCGCTGAAAAACAAAGTGCAAGTGATCCCGGCAACGGTACTCGGGTCTGCCGACATGGTGAAACGCTTTCTGAAGCTAAAAAAGATGCAGGTCAAGGTCATTTTCGGCAAACCTTTTGACTTGTCCCAACCGACAGAAGGGCAAAGCGAAAAAGATGTTCTTGATCTCGCCACTGCAGAAGTGATGGTACAGATTGCCAGGCTCTTGCCTGAGGAGCGTAGAGGCTTTTATCGGGATCACCCGATGTTAAAGGTATTATTAGCGACGCCAGACACCAGCAATATTAATTAGGCGAGGAGAAATCATGATACCAATTCGCGATGACATAAAAACTCACCGCACCCCAATTGTCAATTATGCACTGATTGGAATAAACGTGCTCGTGTTTTTGTGGATGTTTCTTAATTCAGGCAACCTCGATCAAATCTTTTATTCATACGCCCTCATCCCCGCAAATTTGTTGGACGGAATCCAGGCAAACGATATTATGAGGATATTCACCAGCATGTTTATGCACGGTAGCTGGCTTCATTTACTCGGTAACATGCTCTATCTCTGGATATTCGGCGACAATATCGAAGACCGCTTCGGGCACCTTGGCTACCTGTTGTTTTATCTGGCAGGTGGAATCGCAGCGGCTTTCCTGCAGATTATTATTAACCCCAGCTCCCAGATTCCGATGGTTGGTGCCAGCGGTGCGATTGCGGGAGTTTTGGGTGCGTACCTGGTGATGTATCCCAATAGCAGGGTTTATACCTTCATTCCAATTGGCTTCTATGCCCGGATGCGGCTCATGCCTGCGATCGTGGTTTTAGGGCTGTGGTTCCTCCTGCAGCTGATC
>ENA-UOOK01000869-UOOK01000869.1-fermentation-metagenome-genome-assembly--contig:-NODE-869-length-40525-cov-9.713689_pt1 | contig 40525 bp, 35 predicted proteins | sample MGYA00245777_ERZ724023 | MGnify/ENA primary metagenome ERZ724023 (study PRJEB28704, sample SAMN03018312) | fermentation metagenome | biome: anthropogenic terrestrial biome; feature: soil; material...
AGCGACCTGAGGCGCGCTCATCACTAAACACATAATTATATCTTTTTTAAAAGATTTGTTTTTATATTTCCGCTGTGATTTTACGTGGTTGCTGCCTTTGAAGTGTTTTCTCCGGAAAAGGTTAAATATATGAAATGCATTTTAGGAGACGCGTTTATAAAGTTCAATATGACGAGATAGCCAAGCCCGGTATGGCGCGGGATTGCTAATCCCGTGATGCCCCGCATCCCGGGGGTTCGAGTCCCCCTCTCGTCGTTCTTTTTTTTAAGAAATTCTCTTATTTTTTATTTCTGATTTTATCCATATTTATTAATCATCTGTGTGTAAATTTTATATAAGAGCTCACCTTATACCCTGTAGTAAAGTTCAATATTATGCCCTCTCATCAGTATCGTAACTCAGTGGATTTAAGGATTTATTGACAAATGAATCGAGTCAAAAAAATGAAACGGATATCATCAGGAATACCTGAGCTTGACACTAGAATCGGTGGCGGATACCTGGCAGGTAGAGTCCTCCTTATCACAGGAGATACAGGAACCGGCAAAACAACTTTTACCATTCATTTTCTGCACAGGGCATGCCTTGATGGCAAGAAATGTGTTTTGGTCGCAACAGAAGAACTACCTGAGGATATTCTTGATTTGTCTGAAATGCTAGGCCTCGGACTTACCAAATATTATGAGAATGGTCAGCTTACAATTGAGAAATCTTTTCAGAGTCGTTCAGAAAAGGTTCAGACTTCCAAATTCGGGTTTACTCCCGAAGGCCTGGAAATAGAACTGCCTTCACTCTCGGATTATGTACCTGAGGGAACTGATGTTGTAGTTATTGATAATATCGGAGTTTTTACCCTCCGGCTCTCTATTCAGGACTTCCGGGATCAGTTCGATGCGTTAAACTTTATTCTGAGTACCAGAGGTGACTGCACGGCAATGTTCGTCATGGATGATACTGCGTGTAAGATGACACATAACCTTGCTGAATATTCGGTAAGCGGTTCTCTTCGGCTTATGGTAGATGAAAATCCGTATACAGGAAATATTGAGCGCTACATAAGAATTCCTAAAATGCGGAGGACATGCCTCAGTTTGAACCCTATCAGGTTTGAAATAACCTCATCAGGGATTAAGATCCTTTGAGAAATGGATTCACTATGACCTTACTGTCTTTTCTTTTTCATAATTCCTCAGCATGAAACTCATGAAATCTTTAGCTCAGGGGTAGTTGACTCTTTTATCCTTAACTTTTTCTCCGTCTCTCTTGATTTCCGATCTTTTTTAACATCTTTTTTATGCTTCAAACTAATGATTTTTTGTTAAAATATTACATTTCACCATTTAATACAAAATAAATATAATATATTTGATATTTGGTATCTTAATGAAAAGATTTATACTATTAAGTCCTATTTCATATTTGATAAACAAACAAAAACTCCAGTATTTTTTCATTTTACTTTTGATAATAGAGAGAATATGACGCCACATCAACATATAAAAATATTTAACAATGTTGTTAGTAATGTTGTTAACTGTATTAAAATGTATTAGATACTTAAAATAAAAAATTAAACTGTATTTGTATTATAAATTTATACTGATTGTCAACTTTATGAGGGGAATAATCCTAGGTGGGGTGAACTTCTATGGTTTCTAAAAACGAGAAATCTCCGGATGACTCAAAAAGATCAGAAAAGAATGTGCATATAGGCGAAGAAGATGCTCTGGCAGGGAAATCCTATCTTTTACAGGTACCTGTAAAGAAAATTCCTTATGAAGGAAATCTTAATACATCTATTGACAGCCCTAAAGCGGATAATAACACAGATACAAATAATATCCTTCAGGAAGTTTCAGAGAATGAAACTGCAGAAAATGAAAATACTCATCTCCCTGATATGAAAATCAAGATTGAAAGTCGGAAAACTAAACCCGTACTCAAAACTGTTCAATTAAAAAGTTTTTCTCCTGAAACTGAGGCTGAGAAGAATTCTAAAACCGAATTCGTACCTGAATCTCCTTTATTTGTGGATGAGCCTGGTAATGAAAAAACAGCCTTTTCTAATGGGAACGAGGCTTCTGAACCGAAACCTGCCGCTTCAACAGAACTCACTCCCGAAAAAAAAGTTGAACTTATCCTTGAAACTGAAAACAAAGGCATTTTCCCTCCTCCAACCGGACCCCATAGCGAGGGAAGTGCAGATAATAAAGTCAGAGTTGAGGAGTTAAAGAGTTCTCCGGGAGCAAAAGAGGAGAAAAAAGTTCGAACTCCAGGTAAAACCAAAAAGGCTACCCGAAAATCAAGAATTAAGAAAAAACCCGGATTCGCCGAAAATATGAAGGATCTGACCCGTGATATAATGGGGATCAAAGAAGGCGAAAAATTAAGTGATAAGCTTAAAGAGTTCTTTGAGGAAGTAAAAACCCCTGAAGGGGCAAAAAAGAAGTTTGCAGAAATTGTCCGGAGTTTGAAGGATGAGGAAATAAGAACTCTTCCCCCTTATGAACCTGAAACTTGCGGTCCACTCCTTGAATATGAAATTCCTGCAGGATTTACTGAAATCGAACGCTACTGGGTAGAAGAACCTTACGCTTTTATCAGCATAATTGAAAACATGGAGATGAAATACTATAATGTTGTTGAGCCCACACTGACCGCCTATGAAAAGACTGTTCTTGAAAGGGTCAGAAATAATCTGGAAGACGTTCTTACTCAGGAGGATATGATTACCGGAAAAGAGAAAGATACCGGAAAAGAGAAAGACATCATTCTTATTAACAGGGGCATGAGGCTTCTTGGCCAGTACTACAGTACCCTTGAAGTTTCTTCGATTCATAAAATAATGTATTTTCTCAGAAGGAATTTCATTGGATATGAAAGGATAAATCCGCTGATCCGTGACCCTAATATTGAAGATATTTCCTGTTCGGGGATTGAGATCCCCATTTATCTTTACCATAGAAAGCACAACAACATTGTAACCAATATCCACTTTGGAGAGAAAGAACTGGACTCCCTGGTTGTCAAGCTCTGTCAGAGGAGCGGCAAGCATATCTCCCTAGGAGAACCAATTGTGGACGCAACTCTTCCTGACGGGTCAAGAATTCAGGCAACCCTCGGAAAAGAGGTCACAACAAGGGGCAGTTCTTTCACTATCCGTAAGTTCAAAGGAGACCCAATAACCCCTATCGACCTGATCAGGTATGGCACATGCAGTATCGAGATGATGGCATACTACTGGATTGCAATTGAAAACAACATCAGTGTACTTTTTGCAGGCGGTACTGCTTCAGGTAAAACCTCTCTTATGAATTCGATTTCTCTTTTTATCCCGAGGCTGTCAAAGGTAGTATCCATTGAAGATACAAGGGAGATTATGCTCCACCATGAAAACTGGATCGCAGGTGCAACCAGAAAATCGTTCACAGTAGGAGGGACTGGAGAGGTCTCCATGTATGAGCTCCTGAAAGCTGCTTTAAGGCAGCGTCCTGAGTATATCCTGGTAGGCGAGGTCCGTGGTAAAGAGGCTCTTACCCTTTTCCAGGCAATGTCAACCGGGCACACCACCTATTCAACAATGCACGCGAGCGATGTGCAGACTGTGGTTAACAGGCTTGAAAACGAGCCTATCAACGTTCCGCATGTGATGATGCAGGCCCTTGGGATCATCTGCATCCAGATGCAGACCTATGTCAATGAGACCCGAGTGAGAAGAACTAAAACAATTGTTGAGATCACAGGTCTTGATGCAAGGTCAGGAAGCCTCAGGATCAATGAACTTTACCGCTGGGAGCCGGTGCATGACAACTTCAAGCGGGCAGGGGATTCCTATGTACTTAATGAAATTATGAAATCAAGGGGTTGGAGCCCTGATAAGCTCTTCATTGAGTTTAAAAACAGGGAACAAATACTTGCCTATCTTGCGGCAAAACAGATCCGTGATTATGTGAGCGTTTCCCTTATAGTACACATGTATGCTACAAACCCGCAGCTTGTGATGGAAGCAATTGGAAACGATACCCTGCGGGATATGGTAGCACACCACTGTTAATTGGGGGTATCCATGAGCGCTATAAATACCCTGGCATTCAGGATCTTCGGAGAAAAAATTCTTGAGAAAGAAGACAGGTTTGCCCTTTTAAGAATAAAGCTTCGCCAAGCTCAAATTCCCCTGCCTGTGGAACAGTATGTTTCAACTGCAGTATTATTTTCTTTGCTTGCGGGAATTTTTGGCGGGCTTGCAGGTTTACTTATCGGGAGGTATCTTTTCAGGGGCATCACTCCGGAAAGTGTCGTCTCAACATTTGGCATCTCGAACAGGGTGACCAGAGCGGTTGAGACCCCTGCATTTATCGAATCTCATCTCCCTTTTATCCTTACGGTTGTAGGTGGACTTATTCTCTTTTTGATTATTGCTGCCCTTACCTATGGTCTTATCATGGCGTATCCACCTATGAAAGCTGACAACAGGAAGCGAGCTATCAATGCAACAATGCCCCATGCAACAGCTTTCCTCTATGTCCTGCAGAGAGGCGGAGGCATGACTATCTATGATATCATAAAGTCGCTTTCAAGACATCCCCATCTTTACGGGACCACCTCCCGAGAATTCGGAAATATTGTCAGGGATATAGAATATTTTGGGAAAGACCTTAAGGACTCCCTCTGGGACGCTGCTGACAGGACACCTTCCGAAAAGTTCAAAGACCTTGTCGATGGTCTGATTTCGATAGTCTCCAGCGGAGGAGACATCACCCTTTACCTGAAAAACAAGACTGATGTTTATAAATCAAATGCAAATAAAGAACAAAAGCATTTCCTTGAAACCCTCGGGCTCCTGGCAGAGGTTTATATCACGGTATTCGTTGTAGGTCCTCTTTTCCTTATGGTTATCCTCGTAGTTATGAATATGATTGACAACGGGGGTGCGACCAACCTGTACATCCTTGTATACGGAGCAATTCCGTTCGGAACCATGATCTTTCTTGTCTTCCTGGATATGCTTGCAGGAGATGTGGAAAAGATGCCTGAAGAAACAACCTCCGCAATTAAGCCGGATTCTTACAGTGATGTCAGGGTAAAGCCACGAACAGAAGAGGACGAGGAACTGCTTAAGAAAATGGAGTTTTTTGAAAAGGTTAACAGGGTCAAAAATTTGATTCTGCACCCTATAAAGGCTATGCTTGACAAGCCGGTATACGCTTTTGTTATAAGCGGTCCAATCGCTCTCCTGTACTTTGTTTCTGCATTCCTGAAACACATGCCTTACTATGGAGGGTTTGTTGAAACTGCATCTACACTTGATGATTATATCTTTGTAACCCTGCTTGTCCTGTTCATTCCTTATATCATCTTCCACGAAATTGAAATCCGGCGGGTCAGGCAGATTGAGGATCAGATCCCTGAATTCCTTAAAAGACTTGCAAGTATCAACGGGACAGGAATTCTGCTTGCCGATGCCATTGCCATTACAGCCCAGTCGAATATGGGCAGGCTTAAATCTGAAATTAAATGTACAGTTGCGGATATCCGCTGGAACTCAAACCTTGTAGGCGCCCTGAGGCGTTTTGAAGCAAGAATAAGGACCAACATGACCCGTCGCAGTTTGACCCTTATTGCCAAAGCAAGTGAATCCACCGGAGATATCCATCAGGTTATTAGCACGGTTGCGGAGGATGCCGATATCGAGAGAAACCTTAAAAAAGAGCGCTCTTCGGAGATGTTCATATACGTATTCATTATCTTTGTGACCTTCTTCGTTTTCCTTGTAATTGTATACGTGCTTGCTGCATTTTTCATGCCTGCCCTTGACGGTTCCAGCAATCCGGCAATGTCTATGGGAAGTTTCGACCTGGAGGAATATACCCTCCTCTTCTTCCATGCAGCTCTTCTGCAGGGTTTTGGCTCAGGGCTGGTTGCAGGTAAAATGGGTTCAGCAAACATATCCTCTGGGCTTAAGCACTCCCTTGCCATGATGTCAGTATCTTATATTCTGTTCGTTGTGTTTATCTGAGGTTTCAGATTTTAGGTTCAGCCTTCGGAATTTACCTCTGAAGGTTCTACCTGAATTTTTAATCATTTTTTACCTGTTTTCAACCCATTCCATTTTAATGTTCGAAATTAATTTTTAAAAGCGAGGCTCGTGTAAACTCTGGAGTAAGCGCTTATTCTTCAGGCAGCCCTGAACCCGGCTTTTCTGGCAGGATTTACCTTTATACTGTCAGCAAAGATAAATGGCTGTATACTCCTGTTTACGCTTCCTCAAGCCCGTTTCCTATCCTGCAGTTGTTCATCGATAATGTAGTTTTCCATATGCATGGGAGTGGGATATAATTGAAATCCCTGGCTGTATACGCTTGCAATATATGATGAAATTTATATCATTTGAAAATTAAATATATATTGATGGCAACAGATCTTTTAACCGATTTACTCATCATTTTCGGGCTTTCTATACCGGTAGTTTTCACCTTCTCAAAACTGAAGATAGCTCCACTGGTGGGTTTTTTACTTGCAGGCATCCTTGCCGGCCCTTTCGGACTGGGATTGGTCCAGAATATGGATAATATAGAAATGCTGGCAGATATAGGAGTTGTGCTCCTGCTCTTCACTATCGGGATGGAATTTTCCCTTCGTGAACTCCTGCAACTTCGCAGAATCGTGATCTTTGGTGGAGGATTACAGCTTTCCATAACTACTCTTGTTGTTGCTTTTATTTTTCTCTGTATTGGAATTTCTAAGGAAACTTCAATTTTCCTTGGGCTTCTGGTAGCTTTGAGCAGTACGGCGATTGTACTTAAATTGCTGCAGGAAAAAGGGGAAATCTACAGCCTTCACGGGCGTACTTCCCTTGGGATTTTGATTTTTCAGGATGTAGCTGCAGTAGTGATAATTCTTTTGATCCCTGTCCTTGCAGGGACACCGGGAACGGAAAAGTCTTTCTTAGAGCTTATCCTGCAGGGAATTGGGCTCGTATTGTTTACCATTTTTAGCGCCCGTTATGCGGTTCCTTTTATTATGTACCAGGTAGCAAAGACGCGTAATAGCGAGCTTTTTCTCCTTAGTGTTGTAGCAATAGGACTTTCAGTTGCCTGGCTGACTTCTATGGTCGGCCTTTCCCTGGCTCTCGGTGCTTTTCTTGCCGGTCTGATTATATCAGAATCCGAGTATTCGATCCAGGCACTTGGGAACTTAATCCCATTCAGGGATATGTTCATGAGCATTTTTTTTGTTTCAATAGGGATGCTGCTTGACCTTGACGTATTAAAAGAACATCTACCCCTTATACTGGCTGCGACTCTGACAGTGTTGATTTTGAAAGTTGCGGCAAATTCCCTTAGCACTTTCCTAATAGGTTTTCCTTTGCATACTATGATTCTGGTTGGTTTTTCTCTGTCTCAGGTCGGGGAATTTTCGCTGATTCTTGCAAAGGTAGGTTTTATTAACGGTTTGATCTCTGCTGAAATTTACCAGGGATTTCTTGATACAGCCGTGATTTCCATGGTACTTACTCCTTTCATAATGAGCATGGGATACAGGACGACCTCTTTTGTCGAGTCTCTCTCCTTCCCATCAATATTAAAATCTGGATGGTACAGGCATTTTGAGGAACAAGCATCTTCAGAAACTCCTGAAAACCACGTGATTATAATAGGTTTCGGAGTAAATGGGAGAAATGTTGCGACAGCCACAAGGTCAGCTTCTATTCCTTACTGTATAGTCGAGATCAATCCTGAAACCGTCAGGCAGGAAAAACAGAATGGAGAGCATATCTTTTATGGAGATGCTGCCCAGAAAGCTGTGCTGGAACACGCAGGTATCCAGACTGCGAAATCAGTTGTTGTAACCGCGGGTGACCCGGCCAGTTCCAAAAGAATCATTGAAGCTGCCAGGAGGCTAAACCCGGAAGTCCATATCATTGCCAGAACACATTTTTTGAGCGAGCTGGATAAGTTTTATGCTGTCGGGGCGGACGAGGTTATTTCGGATGAGTTTGAAAGCTCAATAGAACTTTTCACAAGAGTGCTACACAGGTATCTTGTTCCCGAGAGTGAGATTGATTCTCTTGGATCAACCTTACGCTCCGACCATTACAGGATGCTCCGCAGCCCTGAGATCTCCCGAAAAAAGTTCTGCGAATTAGCTCTTGATTTTGCAGATGTAGAACTCAGGAGTATCAGGGTTGGAAAGCTTTCCAGGGCGGTAGGAATGACAATTGGAGAGCTTAATATTCGAAAAAAATATGGTGTCTCTATTCTTGCAATTTCCAGACACCATAAACTGGTCTCCGGGCTGCAGGCTGAGACTGAGATCCTTGCAAATGATATCCTGCTTGTAATCAGTCCTCCAGAAAAGATAGAGGAAGTTAAAAAACTTTTTGAAGGCCAAATGGGATAAAGTTTCTTTCTCTTAATATTTTTGTTGGATATAACTTGAAATAAATAATTCCAAAAAAAATACAAAAATTCAGAACACATAAGTATTTATATATATATTATTATGTAGATTTATTAATATTTACATAGTTACTTCAGACCTGCAAACTGAAATTTCAATATAGAACTGGGGTAAACAAAATTTCAGTTACACCAATTAACTAATGATTTTAAACATCTCTGCTTCTTGTTGTTCGTACACTACCTTACCTTATCGATCTGGTGAAACATTTTATGATGCGTGATATAAAACAAACATTTCTGGAAGTAGTCCAGGCAATATTCCCTCTAGCTCTGGTAGTAATGTTATTGATGCTTGTATTCGTCGGAGTAAGTTTGAGTGATCTTATTTCCTTTTTTATTTATACGGTGTTAGCCACATTTGGGATGGCTTTTTTTTTAACCGGAGTTAAGATGAGTATGCTCCCCATAGGTGAGGCAATTGGGGCTGATTTACCCAAGCATAATTCACTGGTATTTATTGCACTAATAGTATTTTTGCTCTCATTTTTCGTAACCGTGGCAGAACCTAATGTAAATGTTTTAATTGGATTAATTGATTCAACTTTGCAAGGTAGTATGGATAGCAATCTATTGATCATTTCCATAGCCTTTGGAGTAGGTTTCCTGATGGTAATTTCTATCCTGAGGATAGTCCTTGGAACTCCGATCAAATATCTATTTGCAGCAAGTTATTCAATTATACTCATATTGTCTCTCTTCATACCCGCTGATTATCTGGCAATTACTTTTGATGCCGGAAGCGTGACTACAGGGGCTATGATTATACCCGTTATAATGGGGCTTGGAATCGGGATAGCTTCAGTATTGCAAGATAGGTCTGAACTTGATGGTTTTGGGCTTATAGGCCTGGCATCTATAGGTCCCATACTGAGCCTCATGTTATTACTGGGGGTAATGTATTTATGAGTTCAAATAGTGTAGGAATTTTTTTCGTAGTTCTTGAAGTTATTCAGTCAATTGCCCCTCTTATAATTTTTTTCACATTATTCCAGATTTTATATTTAAAGTTGCCACACTCACAACTAATAAAACTTTATACAGGATTAGCCTTCACCGCACTTGGTATGATACTATTTCTTTATGGTGTTTACAATGGCTTTCTCCCTGCAGGGACGAAAATAGGCGAATACTTCGGTGAATCTAAAAAAAGTCTTTTAATCCCTCTGGGATTCGTCCTGGGCTTACTTGCCACCTTTGCAGAACCTTCTGTAAGAGTATTATGTTACCAGGTCGAGGAATCTTCCAATGGTTATATACGATCAGACCTTATGCTTTATACACTTTCTTTCGCAGTCGCTACATTAGCTGCGATATCAATGGCTAAGATTGTCTATAGAATTCCATTTATATATATAATAATCCCATCTTATTTATTTGTCCTTGTCTTGTTATGTTTTTGTGACAAAGACTTTATAGGCATCGCTTTCGATTCAGGAGGGGCTGTAACAGGCCCGATGGCTGTATCATTTTTAATGTCCATATCTGTGGGAGTAGCTACAGCCTATGAAGGCGTAGATCCTGTTGCAGACGGTTTCGGCCTGATAGCAATGATAGCACTTGCACCTATTATCTTTGTTATGCTTTTGGGTGTTTATATAAGATTTAAAGGAGGTATAAATAATGTCAAGTGAAGGAGATTTTGTATTAATAGTAACAATTATAAAAAAGGGATGGGGCAATGAAGTAGTCAAAGCTTCCAGGAAAGCTGGTGCCCGAGGTGGAACAATTTTATTTGGGCGTGGTACAGGCATACATGAAAATAAAAGTATCCTCGGTCTGATGATCGAACCTGAGAAAGAAATCGTGCTTACAATTTCTGAATCCAGCGTAGCGGATGCTATCCTGAAGTCTATTACTGAGGCAGTAAAACTCGATGAACCTGGAATGGGTGTGGGATTTGTAGTCCCTATAGAAAATGTGTTTGGTATTTCTCGTTATTTCTGTGAAATCAAGGAGGAGTCACAGAAAAACCTTGAATCATAAATTAATGTTCAGGGGTAGTGGATATGTTTCTGACATCGTATGTTTATTGCAACATCAGAAAAAAATTCAAATTTGTTTGAGTGTATTTCATGAGGTTTGAGTGTATTTCATGATTTATCTGAAGGAGGAAATATCCTTCAGGGGTGTAGGTCATGTTCGAGCCTCTGCCAGCCGAAAGTACTGTTACCCCTGCTTTTTTCAGACCTCAATATCTGCAAGGGTTTTCCATAAAAGCTTGAACCGCTTACTACTTTGATAGCTTAGATATCTACACCTGGAAGCCCTTCTTTTATATTGAAACTGCTGTCGATACCTGAGTCATCAGTCAGTTTTCGCAATCTTCTGTAGCCATTAGCTCTCAGATCATTTACCATTTTTTCAATATTTTCCCTCGGTACAAGATACTTTTCTAGCAGTCGGACAAATATTTCTACTGAGGTCTCATATTCTTCAGGGATAATTTCATCCGCACCAAGGGTATTGAGTTGCTTCATTTCCCGTAGATCATGTACCTTTGCGATTACATAGACATTTGGGTTCGACTCTTTTGCTTTCTCTACAATTTTTCTTGTAGCGACCGCATCAGAAATCCCTATTACAAGGACTCTTGCATTCTTTATGCCTGCATGGTCCAGGACAGCCCCAACTGTTGCATCTCCATATTGTATTTGTTCTCCTTTCGTTTTTTCCTGTTTAACAATATCAGGGTTTGTTTCTAAGATGACATATGGAATTCCTGCAGCTTTTGCAGCTTTTGAAATTGTTTTTCCTGAAAAGCCAAACCCCACCAATATAAGGTGATCTTTTATCTCAGGCTCAACAGATTCTTCCTTTTCAAGGGGTCCAGAGTAGAAGCCCCGTACCAGTTTCATACCGAAATCTGTCTCTGAAGCCTTTTTGACAATGAAATCAGCTGGCTTGTAAGACGCGTTAATCAAAAAAGGTGTAACTCCCATGGTGATGATTGAAACTGCCAGAAATGCCTGGTAAGTCTCTTCTGTCAGGAGAGAATATTCTACACCTAACTTGGAAAGGACAAAGGAGAATTCCCCCACCTGCGAAAGGGCAAGTCCTGTAATTAGAGTTGTGCGGAGTGGATACCCAAGAATGATAGTGATAAACACCCCTGCAATTGATTTTATGAAAATAAGGGCAACTGCTGCAAGAATAAGAAGAGAAAGATGATCCAGAAGATAACTGATATCAAGAAGCATACCTATGGACACGAAGAAAAAACTCATGAACATATCTTTCAAAGGTAAGATATTACCCATCGCCTGCTGACTGTACTGGGACCCGGATATAACAATCCCGGCCAAAAAAGCTCCGAGGGCTAAAGATAGACCGATACTTGATGTAAAGACTGCTGCGGATAAGCAGATGAAAACAACACTGACAAGGAATAACTGTTTGCTACCCGTCTTACCTACATGATAAAATATCAAGGGGACAAGAAATTTGGCACTCAGGATAAAGACCAGTATAATTAGTGAGCCTTTGAAGAAGAGATTTGGAAGTGCCCCCTCAAAACTCACAGAATTTCCTGCAAGTACAGGAGTAATCAGGATGAGGGGTACGATAGCAAGGTCTTGAAAGATCAGAATTGCAAGTGAAGTTTTTCCATGAGGGGTATAAACTTCATTTCTGTCCTGAAAGACTTTGAGTACTATTGCGGTACTGCTAAGTGAGATCAAGAAACCTATAAAAGCAGATGTAGCAGGACTGAAACCGAGAGTTGAGCATACAACAAAAACCAGTGCGGTCGTGACAAGAATTTGGAGCGTCCCTCCAGCCATTACGGCCTTTTTCATTTTCCAGAGTTCATTTAAGGAAAGGTCAACTCCTATCGTAAAAAGCAGAAAGACTACTCCAAGCTCGGAACTCATGTCCACATTTTCCCCTCCGTTCAGGATTCCAAGCCCATAAGGTCCTATTAGCATCCCTGTTACAAGAAATCCCAGCACCGGAGGGAATTCAAATCTGTAAAATATAGTAAGAATTATGACCGCAAAACCGAGAATTACATCAACGTTTGCCAGTAAAGAGCCTTCCATTTATTTTGATCCCCCAGTAAACGTAAAATAAAATATTGTTGTGATGTTTACCAGATTAGTTCATGCAGGCGTATTGAAACTAGAAATTAGAAAGAGTATGATAAGACAAATGCAAAATATTATCTCAGCATATCTTAAAAAATTATCATCCATAGTTATTAATAGCACCCATCCATTATATAAATTATTTTGTACAGTTCTTTTTTAAATGCGGATGACACTCTGAAACAGAAATATCTTGATATACGGGAAATGTACACAGAGTAAAAAATGATAGATTAATGGATTATGTGAATATTCTGGCAAGTCTCAACTATTATTGACGGATCTCTTATATGGTTTAAACCTTCGAATTCTTAACTGTAGACTTTCAGCTTATTTAATTTGCAGTTGTTGGCGCATTATCTTTTATTACTATATATATTTTGGTTCTATAGATATTTTTCATTATATTAGATCAGTTGTAATAAGTGATTACAATATTAATTAAATAATTAAGTAATTACTTAATTAATTATTTCAGTTGACCCGTTTTTTCAGTATAACTAGATAAATATATCTATAGAGATGATTATTAGTTTTTTTATAATCTTCTCTTCAAAATAGTAAATTCCTGACGATCTCTATATTAGTTTTTCCCTCACTTTCCATATTTATTAGATATATTCACCATCAGACGAGTGTTTTTTCATATTTAGACTAACATTGTATTTGAAGAGTACCTCTTCTGTATCTGGAATAACCCTCCATTCATGTGCAATTAATTGCTTAATCCTAAATATATCACAAATTATTTAAAATTAAAAAGTATCTTTGTAAAAAAAACAAAACATATTTATATTCCACTTACTTCTTATTTATGGTGTCAATGAAATCCAAAATAAGCCACTATTTTGCATCGATGGCGCTACTGTCCGGTTTTCTTTTGGCGCTAACAGGTATTGTTTATGCTCTTTCAGTAAATCTTACCAGAAGATCCGATCCTGGAGAAATAGCCAACACTTATGGTTTTATCGGTTTTGGTTTATCCCTGATTCTTACGGGTATTAACCTGATGATCAAGAACCCAAGAGAATATCATCTGCATATTGTAGGAACAGGGCTTGTCCTTAACTGCATAGGGATTGGAGCTTTTCTCGTACTTTATCCCCAGGGTTATCCTGTGTGGGTATACCCTAATGTAACCTATGTGGCAGCTGTATATGCTGCGGGTGTCTGCCTGCTTGCAGGAAACGCCTTTGCAAATACGGTTTTAATTCAGATTGAAGAGAGAGCAAGACAACTTTCTGAAATAGAGTCTGAAAAGATAAAAAGTCACAGTGAAGACGAAATCGAGAAAGAAGTCCAGAAAACTCTCGAAAGATCTCTTACGGAAAAAGACGGTTTTTCGAAGTTTAATATGGCTTTAAAAGACACTGAATATGATTTTATTCTCGGAAAAGGGCTCTTAGAGTCAGAGAAGAAAATCACTATTCCGGATGAAATTCCTGAAGTTGAGAACCTGAAGTTTGCCAGTACAGGCAAGCATGTAGCTCTCGATGACGGGCTTGATTCAGCGTCACTGCTACTTGCTCGGGCAACCAGTACGCCTTCCAAGGGCAAACAAACTAAAGGAATATTTAGCATTAAAACGAAATTTTTCAGGAGACATTAAAATGGCTAAAGGCCTTGATGTAGGAACCATGAACATTATATGCTCGACAAAAGGAAACGGCTCAATTTCCTTTTCCCAGCAGAGAAATGCATTCCTTGAAATGGAATCAAATAACCTGACAAAGCAAATGCTTGATAATGGAAAAGTACTGTACACCCAGAGGGGCAGCATCATTAACGTGCTTGGAGAAGACGCCTTCAAATTCTCAAATGTATTTAATAAGCATATCCGAAGGCCCATGAAACAGGGAATTATAAGTCCTGAGGAAAAGGACTCCGTCCCGATGATCAAGCTCATTATTGAACGGGTACTCGGGCTCCCTGAAAAGAAAGACGAAATCCTGTGCATTTCCGTCCCTGCAAATCCTGTGGATAACCAGCTCAATGTGCTCTACCACGGAAAAACCGTAGAAGCAATTGCCTCCAAGCTCGGGTATGTTACCTGCCCTATTGATGAAGGCCTTTCAGTCGTATATTCTGAACTCGGCGACTCCAATTTCACAGGCGTCGGGATAAGTGTAGGCGCAGGCATGACAAACGTAACCGTAGCTTACATGGCAACCCCGATTGTTTCCTTCAGTATAGCCCGGGGAGGAGATTGGATCGACGAACAGGTCGCAATCGCCACAGGCACGGCAAAGGAAAGAATCACCTCTATCAAGGAAACAGACTTCTCACTGTGTTCTGAATATGAAATAGGAAGTATCCAGGGAGCACTTGCCGTTTACTACGATGCTCTCCTGACATATGTCCTGCAACACCTCAAGCGCAAACTCTCTGAGACCGCTCCGCCAGATGCTGAATTTCAGGTAGCAATTGCCGGTGGAAGCACAAGAGCCACAGGCTTTGCAGAGATGTTTGAGAAGAGATTAAAGGAAACTGACCTGCCTATTCGGATTTCGGGCGTTAAGAAGAGCCGGTTTAACACCTCTGGAACGGACTCAAAGGACCCAATATATGCGATTGCCAGGGGATGCCTGATTGCAGCTCTCTCCAAGGAGGCAAGTCTCACACCAACTTCTACGTCCTCATCTTCGTCCGAGACCCCTAACTCAAAATACTCTTCTCATAAGCCAGAACCTGTAGTAGTCTCTAACAAGTGATGAAAGACTAAACTCATATTGGTACATTCGAAGAAGGGTGAACCCCTTCTTCAAACTCGTTTTCCAAACTTCCTTTTCAAATCATTTTTCAGAATTTTTTCATTTTTTTGTCCATACCAACATATATAAATAATGTAATGTTAATTCTACTTAATGTAAAACATATATTACATTTTGTGTATTTACATTGACTATTTGTCTTCAACGTTTTACCCATAAATGATACAGAACTAAGTACAACTATAATGAAATATACGCGGAGGCTTTACAGATGAAATTGAAGCAATTTCGAATAATTTTATTCCTGATTGTAGTACTTATGGGGACAGTTTTAAGTTTTGCTTTTTCTATAGGAAATCCTACACTTGCCGTAAGTGTTTTCCTTGCAGGCGCAGCTGCTATATATTTATGTAAAAGTAGAGTAGAAGGTGTCGTGGAAGACGAACGTGTTTACCAGATCGGCCAGAAGGCTTCACATGTTACTCTCCGGATAGTTATACTGGGTCTTGCTATTGGGGGTGTAGTTCTGATTTCCATGAAAGATCTCTACCCCGGATATACCGACTTCGGTTTCTTCATGGCATATGCAAGTTGTGGGATTCTTGTACTTTACTCCCTGTTTTACAAACACTATAACAGGGAATATGGTGGATGAGATGAAGAACAACATTAAAGTTTACAGGGCTATGCACGACCTTACTCAGGAAAGCCTGGCTGAAAAAGTAGGGGTGACAAGGCAAACCATACATGCTATTGAGAAAGGAAAGTATGATCCTTCCCTTGACCTTGCATTCAAGCTCGCCAGACTTTTTAACGCAAATATCGAAGATATCTTTCTCTATGAAGGAGACCGGAGTTAAAAACTGCTCCGGAAACTTTTCCCCTCAATAATCTATTTAAAGTCTTATAGAAATCGGCATGAGATATTTTGATGTGTTTCACTTGAATTTTTATCTACTTTTCACAAATCCAAACTGTACCATATTTTTTCCAGCTAAACTTAGCTTTCCCTTACTCCTTTACGCAAATAAACCTGAAATAAAAGAGATATATCCATGATTTTATTTTTTGTAAAATCGCTGCCCGTCAAAGAAGCCGATTTTTTGCGCTTAAGCTAATTTTCGTATTTGAGATCAATGGCGCCGCAGCAGGAAAATCAAGATTAGCTTTTAAATAAATTTATAAGGAATGAACAGATAGTTAAACATAGGTACCTGTTTCTAATATATCGGTTTGATAACGGATATATAAACAACGGTAGACAGGTAACAGGCATATAAGCAAAACCAGTTACCAGAAAAGGAAAATTAGCAGGAGTAGTAAATATGATGCAGTCATTTATAGTAGAACACTACCTCGAAAGTGCCGTAGATGTTTACTGTGGTGGACCGGATATTTTCAGGGGAACAGTAAAAGCATGTGCAGATAATGTACTCACCCTCGAAAATGACGGAAAACTGACACATATAGCTATTGATAAGATTATAGCTATGTGGGCACAGTAACTTCGAAGTTGTGAACTCCTGTGTTATATAACAGGAACAATCAGGGTACAGAGTAAGGGCATTAATTGCCCTTTTCTGAACCCTTTATAGCTTAATAATTCTCCGGACTGATGGATTGGTCCAGACTTTTTATTTATTGTTTATAGCTTATGTGTTCATGCTATATTTTCATGTTTTGATGCAGCTTTTTGCATGAGATGCAATAAATTCTCTCATAAGTTTTGCTCCGAGCATGGCTGACTGTCCTGAATCGTATTCAGGGGCAATCTCCATAACATCAAAAGCCATTGAATAAGGGGCAAGAGTCCTTATCGCAGTCCTGACATCCCTGGCACTGAGTCCAAAAGGCTCAGGTGTGCCCAGTCCTGGGGCATAAGCAGGATCTATTGCATCCATATCAAGGGAAAGGTAGATCTGGCTGCAGTCCAGCCATTCTATGGCTTCCTTTAGGACTTCTACCATGCCTATGGATTCAACATCATCTGCCGTGTAGTATTTCAGGTTATTCTCCCTGGCAAAAACCCATTCTTCTTCTGGCCCGCTCCTTATACCTATAGAAACGAGATTATCCGTAATATTCTCCAGAATATTCCGGGAAACACAGGCGTGGTTATGCTTGAATCCTCTGTACTCCTGTCTCAGGTCAAAGTGGGCATCAAGGACAAGAACTCCGAAATCGTCTCCTGCGAACTCCGCACAGGCCCTTACCGTAGAATAAGTCAGGGAGTGCTCACCTCCAAGCATAATAGGAAGCTTTCCATCGTTCAGCAAAAACGCTACCTCATTGTAAAGATCCCTCAGAGTCTCATCAACCAGGGCTGAGGTTTCCAGATTTCCTGCATCATGAATCGGAAGGTCTACAAGGTCTATATCGAAAACCGGGTTATAACTCTCGAAATTCGCAGAAACCTGCCTCAGCGCATCTGGAGCCCAACGGCTGCCTGCACGGTACGAAGAAGTATTGTCAAACGGTACACCGAAAATAACATATTTTGCAGATTCATAGTCTGCAAGAGCGTCTATAAAGGAATTTGGTAAAAACATACTCTAGCCTATATAAGTTATTTAATTAAAAAAAAGAGCTCAGGTTGTTAACCTGAGTTTTTGTCTGCTTTTCAGGATTTACGTCCTTATATCGAGCTTGACTTTTCCGAGGGCTGTGATATAAGATACTTCTTCACCCTCCTTTACTTTGTCCTTGTATTCCTCAGGGATTACAATTTCAAAGGTTGAGAAGTCTCCCATATCCATAAGCTGAGCAATGTCCCCGGTGATTGAGATTACCTGTGCAGTCTTTCTTTCCACGATAGGGACATAGATTTTGTTTGCAACGGAACCGACATAGGAACGCTTCTGGTTGTCAAAGAGGCCTATAACTTCAACCCTTGCCTTTGCAGCTCCGTGTTTTCCGGGTTTGGATTTGGTAATGCTTTTTATCACACATGCTTCTTCGTCAATAATTACGTATTTTCCTTCTTTAAGTTCCTTTACTTCTACCTGCTGTTTCATAGTAATTCTCCCTTAAGTTTTTAGATATTTATAATAAGCCGTAAATGCCATACCGGATTTGATCAAAAATTTTTTAGTGCCAATTCCGGGTGAAATGGTATAAGAAGGCGTTTCTAATTTTTAAGCCTGTCTGCCATTTCATCCATACATTGCCTAACTGCTCTGTATAGAAAAACTGAAAGTAATAATTACTACCTGAATGCCTGTACAACCTCACAGGTCAAGATTAATACGGTTAATTATCCTACAGTATATAACGCTTGTGCGAGATTTTGTTTTTCCAGGCATAGATTCATACAAGATATCCCGAATAACTGGATATTCATATTAATTAAAACTGGACCTTTGATATTAAAAGATAAATCAGACTATTTAATTAAACACTAACTGAATTTTATTCCTGTGAGGTCTGTAATATATGCAAAATTATCGAACTTACTTTCAGTTTTTCTTTAGGATTTAATCTCAAGTTCTCCAAGTTTTTTCTGAAGGGGCACTCCTTCTTTATCCCAGCCTCGATAATGATAATAATCCTGAAGAGATGCCTCAAACTCCTGCCTCCGGATTCCATTTCCTTTTTCTTCGTTACCATCTTCGAACAACCTTTCCGGAAATGTATCATCTTTTCGAGAGAAACCTGCTGTCAGATTATAAACTCTCTCCAGATTCCAGATCCTTTCCCCCACCTTCAGGAGTTCTGCAGGTGAAATTTCTATTCCAACCCCAAAACGTAACAGGGCTGAACAGAGTTCTTCGTTGACGGCAAAAACCGAGAACGTGCAGAGCACAAGAGAATCCAGTAAAGCAGTCAGGTTTTCAAAGACCTGCAGGATTCCGGCTTTTCCTTTGAGGCTGAAGCGGTCAAAGAGCAGAGGTTTTCCGAGAACTTCCGGTCCGACCATAAAAGCTGTAAGGTAATCTCCACCATGACAGGAGGTCGCGTAAGCCAGAGCCTGTCCTTTAACGCCTCTCGGGTCAAACCCTGCAAGTTCAAGCCCTTTTACATCCATACTGAGATCTTTTCTCTTCAGGGCTGAGAGGTATTTCCTGGCACCTTCCCCGGTTTTGCCTCCTTCTCCGATTTCTTTAAGCAGACCTCCAAGTTCTCTGGCTTCTATTTTTTTTGATTTAAGTTCTGCCAGAGCGCCGAATAAGGAACCCGCAGATATAGGGTCAAGCCCATAGTCTTTACAGGTCCTGTCTGCCAGGAGCACGGAGTCAAAGTCCGGGTTTTCAAGGTTAAACCCGAAAGCCCATAACGAATCATAGTCCGGAAGAATCTGCCCTGTCTTCTTTATCCTCCGCTTACAGCCCAGAGGGCAGGAAGGGCAGCTTTCCTTCTCGAGCTCGAGGCTGGCTTTTATATACTCCCCTGAGAACAGGTCTGCAAAAGGAGTTCCTATTCTGGAAAAGTTTCTGCAGGGGATGAGGTCCATATAGTCCAGAAGCTTTACAAATGCAGGAGTACCGTAATTTGCAAGCCCTTTGGAGAGTACAGGGTTTGCTTCAAAAAGTTTCAACATCTTTGTCTCAAGGCTTTTGAAACTCTCAGGAATAGCTGGCAAGATTTCTTTTTCCCCTTTTACAACCACCGCTTTCAGCAGTTTTGAACCTGCAACCGCTCCAAGGCCACCCCTTCCACTATAAATTGAATCAATGACAAAAGAAGAGATAAGAACTTGTTTTTCCCCAGCCCTGCCTATGCAGGCTACACTTCCTTTACTTTTCAGGGCTTCAGTACATGCTTCTGTATTTTTTCCCCAGAGCTGGTCTGCCTGCATAATTTTTATCTCTTCACCATTTACCTCCACAAGGGAAGGCCTCTCTGCTTTTCCGGTAATAACAAGGGCGTCGATTCCAGCTTTCTTCAGTTCTCTTCCAAAACCTCCGCCTGCATTCCAGCTAAATACCGTGCCAGTAAGAGGGGATTTGGATGTAATTACCACCCCTGAGGACATGGGAGCAAGTCCTGTAAGCTGTCCGGAAGTAAAGATCAGGGGGTTTTCCGGGCTAAGCGGATCAATATCAGGTTTTGAAAGATCGGAAAGCAGTTTTACTCCGAGGCCTCTACCACCAAGGTACCTGAGAATTAACTTTTCATCAGTCTCAATGACATTAATTGATCCCGAGCTAAGGTTTATATATACAATTTTTCCTGTCCAGCCAGCCATATTGAAAATTCCTTTTTCATATCTCTTCATCGTTTTTGGACTTATTTCTGATGCTCTGACTATTGAGGGTGATTTTTAAACACAAATGATTTGCAGGCTCTAAGGGAAAAGCAGGTATTGAAATACTAGCCTACAAATGACTTCATTGCCTTGAACTTTACAAACGCCAGAACGTCCATAATAAGGACAGAAAGTTATTAAATTGTCAAGAAATGATATAATTATTGACTTCCGTTCTTCAAGTAACGATTCTTTCAGTGAGAAATAAACACTTGAATATGAGTTAGGGCAATGTCCTCATATATGTATCTTCTCTCCATACCATCAAACAATCAAAAGTCAAGAAATAATTTCAGATTCAAAACGAGTATGAAAAACAGATAGTTTGATGGAATGAACAGAAAATTTATAAGAAGATAATTAAAAGGAGTGTATGGAGTTCAAAAGTATTTCCCGTACCACACGAACTCCATAAATACGCCCTATGAGGCAGTGACTACGTTAGCTTTGCGTATATTTAAGCATGCTGATTCTGCCTCCTAGGGAATAAGGAGGATAAAATATGAAGCGTAATAACATTGGAATAGGTATACTTGTTTTAGCAACACTGCTGGTTAGTATGGCGTTGATGCCAGCCGTAAGTGCACAGGAAGAAGAAAAGTATAGTGTAACTGCTGAGGATGCATTTAGACATGCAAATGCGCACATGATATGGTTTATCGCAAATGACACTGATTTTGAAAAGTGGTATGGAGCATTTATAGATCCCAAACCATTGGATCTTTATGATCCAAATGGCCAAAAATTGTATTACCAATTTTCAGTATATAAAGATAACAACATAATAGGTAGAATCTATATAGGTGCCGATAAACAGCTTGGAGCCTCAGTCCAATTAATCTCATTTAATCCAAAACCGTTTGATGCTACTGAAGCCATGAAAAAATCAATAGAAATTGCCAAAAATGAATATCCAAATGGAAATATTGAATCAACTAAGATGGTTGTATACGACTATCCTGCCATAGGGGCAATGACCATAGTAAAGGACAAAACGACAGGAGAAGAACATAGGATATTTGTAGATGTATACACTCTTGATGTAGTGGAAGATAAACCTGCAACTGAAACAGCGCCTGGAATTTGGTCAATTTATGAACACAGATTGAAGAATGGAATAGATGAGAACTTAAAAGACTGGCAGAAAAGCGATCAACTCACTAAATCTGTAGAACAAACAGCGATTAATAACGGGGTTAATATCTATGTAGCGGTCACTGAAGAAAAGATTAGAAAACTCAGTGGCGGTGAAGCAATAACGTTAGCCACAGGTAAAACACTTAGTGTTCCCTTATACGGACAAGAAACAAGTAATTACTGTGCTGCAGCAAGTGGCAAAATGATTGCTAAATACTATGGTGTAGTTCATACTCAGACTCACATCTTTGGAATGATGGATCAAGGTGGATATCCTGACGACCAAGTATATTATTATAAAACAAGCAAAGCTGCTGGAGGATTAGAGAAAACTGGCTCATACCATGACGATGGATACCCTAACTTTACTACACTTGTTTCTGAAATTAATAATTATAGACCTGTAGTTAGTTTGGTTCCAGGACATGTTCGAGTCTGTACAGGATATTCAGATACTGGTTTTGGATTACGCTATTTAAAGATTAATGATCCAATGCCCGTTGGATCCGGTAGCCAATATACAGAAACCTATGGCGCGGAAACTTGGCGTGTATATGTGAAGAGCTAAAGCTCTTCTCTTTTTTGTGGTGGTCGACGTGAGCAACATCAATAAGGAAATTGCTATTATTCTTGTTTTTCTAATACTCGTAACATTTTGGGGAATATTAAAAACGCCAGTGGATACGAAAATACAAGTTAATAATGAGCATAAGGTAGGTGGTATGCACATCCGATTTGAAGAAGGAGTTTCTGAATCAGAAGTTAAAGCTATTCTTAAAAATTACAATATGACTACGAACTATAGCATAAGGTACAATATTGATACTACAGTAAACAAATACTATATTATTTTAGATAAAGACAATTGGGATGTCAGACATGAAATAAGTAAAGGGATGAAGAAAGAGAATAAAGATTGGATTAAATCTTCTCCTGCTCAAGTTGTCAGAAAAGGAGATGATTACATATTTACAATATCTGAACAAGCTATCCATGATGAAAATTTTCTTGCGATACTGGATAAATATGATATTCAAGTAAAAAAGTTTGTCTGGTGCGATGTTAATTTTGAAAAGTCGGATGGATCTAAGGATTGGATTCCAGAGGAATACGCAATCAGAATAAAAAATGAGCTTGAAAATAATGAACGTATTTTTTCTGTATCTATTGTCTACGTTTAGGTTTGACAGTTTCTTCATATTTTGAGCGTTATCCATTATAATTTTCATTCATGAGCATATTTAACATATGTTCAAATAATTCAATAACAAAATAGAGTTAAAATCGAAAAGGGCGCTATTTTAGCCAGAGATTATCCCACCTCATAACTAATTTGTCTTTTTGAGATATGGCGAAAACTGCCTGGAGAATTAAATAAAAAATCAAATTGCGTGCGGCCACCCCACCTTAAAAGGTAGGGTATGCTTCGGGCCGCCCGCTTGGTTTTTTGGCACTCAGAAATCGTCGAGCCTCAATTGCCTAGATTTCCTTAAGCTATGCAATTTAAACTCTGCTTTCGGTTTCCCCTGAGATTCCTTGATATAGTGCTTGATTGTGTGTAACTATTCAGCCTACCAAAATCAGTTTATTGATATCGATTTTGATGAAACCGATATGTCGGAGTATTAACCAATGAGAATTGAAAAAACGCAATCAACCGCCAACGATTGAATAAAATCGATTTTCAGTAATTTGCCTATTGAAGAATTGTAAAGATGGCTATTGATGTTGTTTTCCCCAGGCTGAATAGTTACGATTGTGTTAGCTGTCACATTTCCAACGGATCGAAAGAATTTACCACTTGACCATAGACTTCCACTCCAATATCGTTTTTTCAGTTCAGGATGAAGCTTGAACAGTCGGTAAGAACTGCCTCCTTTCAAATATTGAATTACCTTTGATAGAGAGATACTTGGGTGGAATTCTAGAAACAAGTGAACATGATCCTCTACAATTTCCATAGCATGAATTTTGTAACCTTGTTCCATGCAAATATTGTTGAGAATCAACTCGCAATCCTTTTTAAGCTGCTTATTGTAGAATATCATGTATCGATACTTAGGCACCAACACGATGTGGTAGGTGATCTGACCATAGCCATGGCTAAAACTGTGCAATTCCAACGCTTATCACATCCCAGCCATAGGTGGGTGTCACCACCTGTGGCTAGGTGCCAAAAACAACCTCATTTTAAAAAGAAGCAATGTTTTATCGATTCAAAAGAGTACAAAAAAACCTGCGAGGGTTCACTTCATCCCCGACCTGAAAGGTCAGGGTATTCGTGACCCTCCGCGCTCCCGTAGTAATAAAACTACATCATCAATACCAATTAACACATTTTCGACTTCACTTGCATCTATAGTAATGTCTAATAAAGCACAAAGAGGATATGCCCTCTTAAAGATTTTTGGAGTAATAGTAGTGCGATTTTAATCAGAATCTTTCTCATGAAAATCTTGAAAGAGCCATTCTTTAAGGCAGAGAAATCTTAGATAATATTACATGAATCTGGAGAAACCTTATATTATTTCTGTATACGCCCTTATACGGAACGAGAAAGGAGAATTCCTGCTGCTCAGGCGTTCGGAAAATTCCCGCACTAACCCCGGAAAATGGGACCTCCCGGGCGGAAAGGTGAACCAGGCCGAGTCACTTAAAGAAGGGGTTGCACGTGAGGTATGGGAAGAAACCGGAATTTCGATTTCCCCCGGGGAAATTGCAGGAGAGGTAAACTTTGAGCTTCCGAGAAAAAAAGTCATTGCTATTGTTTTTAATGGGGGGTATGTTGTTTCCGATGTTAAATTGAGTTATGAACACATTGAATATGCCTGGATTTCCCTTGAAGATATTCTTGGAATGGAGTCACTTCCTGCTTATTTTAGGGATTTCTTTGAACAGTTTGCCCATGAGAATAAACAGCCTTCCGAATTTCCTATTTAACCCTAAGACCGTATGTATTCTCATTAGATTCTTATTTGAAATACTCGTCTTCAAGTTTTTTTCTTTTTCTCCGACTATACTGCCAGCTTACTCCCAGGAACAGTATAACTGCAAGACCTAGAAAAAACGCTGCACGCAGCAAGCCCCCATACTTGCTAAGCAGTATCGGGTTTACATTATCTCCCATTTCATGTTCAGGGTACATTATATCCCTCGGGCTATTGCTGTGCCCGAGGCCAAGGGCATGCCCCAGTTCATGCTTTGAAATACTGAGCATTGTTGAATCTCCGTACTGGCGCCATGCTTTGCCCTGATAGTTTCCAACCTCAAGTACTATATCCACTTCAACGAACCGGTTTCCGGATATCTCTGGCTTTGCATAGCCAGCCACTCCCGAAGGAGCACCTTCAATACTTTCCAGGTTTTCAACCCATCTTATCCTGATGTCAGCTTCTTCGGAGTCAACAATCTCAAAAACAGGGGTGTAGTCGAGGTCCCCATTTCCTCCATTTTCCCAGTATTCAAGAGCTTTCTCTATCTGTTCATAGTATGTAGGACTGTAGTGGAGAGGGACGCTTTTGTTGTTAATGTATACTGTAATTGGAGAATGGTCCCAGGGGTTATCAAGAATTTTTTCCGGAACTTCCCCGGATGCTGCAGAAACGGCAGGTATAAAAAATAACACCAGAAATAAAATGAAGGATAAGGTTATTAGATGCACATTATTTTGATTAATACAAATGAGCCCCCATATCATTAATTTATTTAAAACTATTTTCTTTCTTATTCTCCTGTATATAAGCCGTATAAGTCCTTAAGCCGTGTAAGTCCTGCGTGAATTTGATAGTTTTATAGGCTGAAAATTAAAGTCAGAAAATGTCTTTTTAAAAATAAGTTTTAAGATTATAAAAACCTTGACCTGAAACGATTTATCAGGAAACCTATCTGGAGTTTAGCTTCAAATTGACTTTAACTTAAGCAGATAAAAAAAAGCCGTTTTTAATAATTAATCATTTAAAAATTGATTCTTTAATAAGTTAGCCTGGAGATATAAAATTCTGAGTCTTTGCTACCTGTTTATTAAATACATGTTTACTTTATATTTACTCCGGCGATATTACATACCTCGCAGTCAGGGTCGCAACATTGCTCTTTTTCTTCTTTTCCCTCTTCTTTATCGTGGTTATTTTCATCAGGAAATTCGGAGGCAAGAGCCCTTGTACTTTCTGCAAGCACTGCAGCGTTCGATAGAGATGCTCCTATCAGTATCGCAGAAAATATTTTTTCTTTTGAAATTCCTTTTCTTTTTGCTATTCTTACATGCATTTTCAGGCAGTGTTCACAGCGAAGGGCAGAAGCCACACTAATGGAAATGAGTTCCACGGTTTCCTGGTCGAGATGTTTAACCTCTCGCATGATGGAGTTGTCGTAAAGGGTCTTCGGAATAAATATCTCAGGAAGGTCCTTCATGAAATTCATAATATAAGGGACTTCTCCATACTGTTCCCGAACATCATCGAGGAGTTCAGGAATGACTTTCTGGGGATCACTTTTCAAAATTTCCACAATATCCTCAAGTTCCATAAGAAACCACCAGCATAGATTAACGTCGTGGAAACCGGACTAGACCCATATTTAGGTCGGGTTTTACAGTTTAAAGGATAAGTGAAAAGGCACAAACCCAGTAAAAATGTAAAGTGGATAATTTTTAGCTCAACAGAATCCGGGTCAAATTGCAAAACCTACGTCAGACTTAGATTTGATTTTTATCAATATATAATTTTTCATTTTTGACCGCGAAATATCTGCAAGCTCGGAAAGAGTAACTCCTTCATCAAACTCCAGCTTTTCTATTTTCTCATGGAACTCATCGTATGGCAGTTTGACCCTGAGCCCATTAAGCTGAAGAGTAAGCGGGGCTGGAGAAAGTACGGTACGGATTTCCTGAACCTGATTTTCTATCTCTTTCATTACCCGTGCAGGAAGTACTGCAAGAGGGTCTTTTGCCTGCTGTTTGCGGATATTATCCGCTATTTTTGAGACTCCTTCGTTGAGGCTATCAAGGGCATTAATTTCCTCTGTCCTTCTTAACCTGTGAGATACTCTTCCGATATTGCCAATGTAGAGGTCTGCTCCGGGAACATCTTCGGTTTTAAGGTCAGCAGGCCCTCCGGTAACCACAATCGGTATTTCTATGCCTTCAAAAAGTTTTGGCTTCTTTTTTGTAATGCAGTCACTGAAAGAGCCGAAGGTGAAAACTGCAATATCGTGCTCGTTAATCAGTTTCCTTTCGTAGTCCATTGACAGGGATACCCTTCGCCCCATCCCCCTTGCGAGCCCTATCATGTTCGTATTGGCTCCGGGGTGGCGGAGGTATTCTGCTACATCACAGGCTGAGTGAGGGAGATGATGAGAAGCAAGTGTAGGGGAGACAACTGCAATTTCCACACCTGTGAGAGGTGCTTCCACCAGAACCCCAAGTAGTTCGTCCGAGAGTTTTTTTACAACATCAACATCTTTTTCAGGCACAAGCATTATAAGATTGACTTCAGTCCCGGTAACTACTTTCTGGATTATGTAGCCTCCCAGGTCTTCCATCAACTCGATTAAAAGCCCGTGCTTATGGACCCCCCCGGTATAAAGATAGGGTAGGAGTACAGCCATCTTATTTTTTCCCTCCTTCCATCAATTCTTCAAGCATTGCTCCTGCTTCTTCTATCCACTCATGTTTCAATGCTTCCTCGGATGCTACGAAAACAAAGCGGTTACCTTTATACAGGTGGTAGCGAACCCTGAACCCTTCGGGAGTTGCCCTGATTGCAAAGTCCACGAGGTTCTCATGAAGCCTGTGCCTTGGATCTGCAACCATCATATCTTTAAGAAAAGCCGCTTCTTCCACTGCCCTATCCGTACTTATGGTTACAGTCCATCTGTCCGGCTGGCTGATGTTCGCTTTTCCGTAGCGCTCCCAGAGTTTCACGAGCAGTTCCGGGATGTATTGCTCTTTTGTGATCGAGATTATTACTTCACCGGCGATAGGTTTTGCTTCCACGTCGGCAATATCAATTGTCGTGACCTTTGTGCCTACGTCCCTGAGAATGATAGCCATCTGGAAGAGTGAATCTTCAGGCCTCAGCACCACCTTGATCCTTCCTATTGCAGGGGCAAGCTTGAGACTTGCAAGGTTGTCCTCTATAATCTTCCTGTAAAACTCCTGCTCCGAATCAATTGCGGACTCGACAACAAAGGTCTCAAGCGAATCCATTTTGACCTCACTCCTCCACGTAGCCTGAAGCAAGAAGGGCTGCTCCTACTGCCCCAATAAGATGGGAGTTTTCAGGCACAAGGACATTGATCTTGAGAAGTTCTCCAAGGGCTTTTGGGACACCTGCAATTAGCGAAGACCCACCAACAAGAATCAGAGGTTCTTTAACATCTACTTCCTGCAACTGCTGTTCGTAGATCTGTTCTACCACACTGTAGCAGGCGGCTGCAGCCACATCTTCAGGAGTAGCTCCTTTTGCAAGGGAATTTACAAGGGATTGGGTTCCAAATACTATGCAGTAGCTGTTCATGGACACATTTTCATGCATGCCTTTTACTGCAAGATCTCCAAGTTCGGTAATATCCACACCGAGACGTTTTGAGATCATTTCAAAGAAGCGTCCCGAGGCTCCGGCGCAGATCCCGCCCATTGTAAACATTCCCGGAATTCCATCTTCAACCGAAATTGCCTTGTTGTCCATCCCGCCTATATCAATAACTGTTGCAGGACCTCTCTGCCGGTCTGCAAGATAAACCGCTCCTTTAGAGTTGACGGTAATTTCTTCCTGGACAAGCTGAGCTTTAAAATGGTTCCCTATAAGGAATCGTCCGTATCCTGTCGTGCCCATAGCCTGGACTTCTTCTCTGGGAACTCCGGCTTCTTTAAGAGCCTGAGAATATGCTTCTTCAGCACTTTCAAGGACTTTTGTTGTCGGCACCCAGCCCTTACCAATTATTTTATTATCCTTCATTATTACTGCTTTTGTAGTCGTTGACCCTGAGTCTATTCCGGCAGTAAGTCCTTTCTGAACTTCCCTTGCAAGAAGATGCCTGCGTCTGACAACCGTTGTCAGGGCTTCCAGGCGGGTGAGAAGGGTGCCGGCAGTGGTGCTCTCGGTAAAAGAATAGCTAATAACCGGAATATTGGCGTGTCTGTGGATGTATCTTCTTACCTCATTTCGTACGATTGCTCCTTCGGCGCAGCGGAAGCAGGTAGTAATAAAGACTCCGTCCACATTGGCTATGCCTTCAACGACAGCCTTTGCCCGTGCCATCATAAGCCTCAGGTCTCCGCTTGCAACCTCAAGCCCGAAGTCCTTGCCAATGGTATCTATCGATGCGACGTCAATTTCAGGGTAAACGAATTTTGCATTCACTTTGGCTGCCGCTTCATCAAATTCAGGCTGAACCCCTGCATATTCGGAACCGCAGGATACCAGGGCAATCTTGACGAGTCCAGAATCTTCAGCGCTCATTTTTTATCCTCCATTTCTGTCGTTTTTTCCTCTATTGCCTTTTCATCTTCTTCGGACTTTTCTTTAGGCAAGGACTCCAGGAATTCTGCAATCTTGCTTACGAAATCACGGGCTTCTTCCTCAGATTCCGGATACTTTACTTCAAGTATAGGGACATTTTTTGAGCGGACCAGATATTTCGTTAACTCATTTGTACGGTTACAGCCCACACAGCCAAAGTTTGTGGGTGGGTTTTCAACTATAATTGCAGCTTCCGTCTCTTCTATCAGGGGGCCTATCAGTGACATCCTTCCCCTTACCCCAGCCGGGACTTCAATTGCAGCATATTTAAGACCCGCTTTGGGGTCTTCTGAAGTGATATTGATAGGAGGAGAATCCAGGCTAATACTCGTAACTTTTTCTCGTATCTGGTTCATCATGGTAAGGGGTTTGTGCCCGAAACGCTCAACAAGGTCAGAAAGAATTAGACTATTTATAGGGTAAATGAAAACCTTTGCCAAAAAATTCACCTCGAAAGTTCCGCTTCAATAATTTTTTCCAGATCCGAAACTTTAAGCCTGCTTTTTTCCTTTGTCTCCTTTTTTAAGGGTTTATTTGCTTCCAGTTCATCAAGTGCAGCCCCTATGGCAGGAAGCATCTCAACTTCTTCTCTCAGGAAGTGAAATCCCGGTCTTGGACCTCCTCCCCTGCTTGCCCGGCAACGTCTCGCATCGCCTGCAGGGAATCCTCTATCTTTTATAAAAATGTGGTTTTTGTCCAGCTGGCGGATCTTTTCAACCACCGCCATGACATCCTCCCTGAACCCTGTTACAATCAGTCCAAAGCAGGTTTCCTTTACAGTAACCGGAAACTCTGATTCATAAATCTTCATGGCTGCATCTGCAGGCAGCACTTTATCCGAACTGATTACAATATATTTTGTAATCTCTTCTTTTTTAATCTCTGTCATACTCTGTCTCTCCTCAGCTTTGGGAGACTTCACCTGCAAAAAATCTAAAGATGTGAACCCGCTTAAGCATCAGGTATTTACTTTGCTTATGTATTATTTTATTGTTGCATTATTTATCTACTTATGTGACCTTCTTTTTATTTTTTAATAATTATCCTTTGCCCTGGTCCTCAATTTTCCTGCGTGAAATTTCACTTACGTATATAGCATCCCCTTCTTTGATGCCTTTGAGTCTATCAGGCTCAACTATCCTGCCAATTATGTTTGTTGAAGAAAATTTTTCTCCAGTGGGGCCAAAAAGATCGTCGTCTATAAGTCTGACTCCTATAGTTCCCATTCTCTTTGCTGCCTGGTTTGTGATCCCTATTTCTCCAGCTATTACCCTGTCAGCTGGTGTGTTTTCAGGAAGAATTTCTTTGTATTTTACCACTTCCTTTTCTGTTTTAAAAAGGTAAGTGTTCTCGTATATCATATAGACAGGAAGTTTTCCGACGGTTTTAGTCTTGAGTTCAAGAGAGTGGCGGAAAAAGTCCACAGATTTTGGAGCTCTCTTCGGATAAAGTTCAACCTCAATGAGTTTTGCCCTGGGTACCGCATAGGCAGTTACCTTAGCCCCTCCGAGAATTTCCAGGGTAGTTGGAGGGTCCTGCCTGACAATTACTGCATCTTCTCCTGTGTACCCATCTCTTATCAGTTCAACCCCTATGGAGGAAAGTACAGGCTCTACCTCTTCAAAGCTGTGCCCGAGCAGGACGATCTGGGGAGGAAGGCATTCTACTGACAGTTTCTGTCCTTTTTCTGCAAGTTTGATAAGTTCAAGGCCTTTTGTTACCTGCCCTACGACAGAATGCACCAGGCTTGAAGGCCGTTCCTCTCTGGAGATGTATATCCTGCCTGTCCCATATCCCACTGTCCTTACCGAAATAGCACCTTCTCTTCTCGGATCAAAATTTTCATACGGGGCAGGCACTTCTCTAAGGCTGTCGTCCGAAATAAACGAGCTGGTAACGACGTCCACATTAAGAGTTCCTTCACGGGTCAGGGCATAGAAATGTTCTGCCCCTACTGGAGCGTTTCTGGAAAGCTCCACTTCAAAATAAGTGAATATGCTGTCCTCATCTTCGAGAAGAATAGAGAGATCGGTGGTGCATGTTTTTTCTGCAATCTGCTCCCATTCTATAACCGGTTCTATGCTCAGGATAGAATCTTCTCTCGAAAGCTTGAATACTATTTTTCTTCCGGTTACAATTGTTGCAAAAACGCCATCATTGGGAGATCCATATTCAGCTGTATGTCTTTTTCTTGACAGGATTAAATGAGTATTATGGGGGTCAAATCCTCCTGCCCCAAAAAGGACGTCAAAAGCTTCAAAACTCCCGGTTTCGCGCGAAGGTTTTATGTCGGCTTCAAAAGGCCCGAAAGCCAGAGCTTCAGGACTTTCCCAGTGGATATTTTTTCCTTCGTACTCTTTATAGTGTTCAGCCCATAATTTTCCTGAGAACGACTCGGGATCTTTGATTTCTATCCTCAGCTCCCCTTTGGGCGTATTGATAGCGTATTCGGTGATCTTCTCCTTTCTTTTCTCAGCGGTTTTTTTAAGAATTCCAACCGCTGCACCGGCTATGTAAGGGGCTCTGGAAACTTTAAGGGCGTCTCCAAGGGTAGAGCCTGCAGGCAGAATATATCTCTGCCCGTTCACCTCTACGCTGATCTCATTACTCGTAATCGGCACCTCATTTTAGTATTTTTTCCATACTAAGAGGTGGCAGCATATTTATATTTCTTCTGCAGCTTTGATCTTTTCTTCTTCAGTGAGCTGAGCAAGCACATTCTTTGGCTGACCTATTTCCGCGATCTTTCCGTCACGCATAAGTGCAACACGGTCGCAGATCTCATTTACAAAGTCCATGTCGTGGGAGACAATAACAAAAGTCTCTCCAATTTCTTCCCTGGCTTTGAGGATGGAATTTGTTACCGCGATTTTTGTGATCGGGTCCATGGTCCCGGTTGGTTCGTCCATGATGACAATTCTTGGCTCCTTGATCAGAACCTGTGCAAGTGCAATCCTATGCCGCTCCCCTTCACTCATTTCATCGGTCATTTTGGGTAAAATAGTTTTTGCCTTATCCTCTTCAAACCCTGCAGCTTTAAGGGTTATTACGGCTTTTCTTACCCCGAGTTCGAATGGAAGGTCAAGACTGATCGATTCTGTGAGGTTGTCTATTACGGAACTGTGTGTATAAAGCCCGTATTCCTGGTGCAGGAATCCCATATATTTCGTTGCCCTGCCTTTATTGTCAACCCCTAATTTTGTCATGTCTATCCAGTCATCTCCTATGCGGACTTCGACCTCACCTGAGGTTGGCGGTAAAATTCCCATGAGGATTTTTGAGGTTGTGGTCTTGCCTGCTCCACTTATTCCTACAAGCCCGAAGATCTCTCCTTCCTTCACGTCAAAGGATATATCGTCGACTGCTCTTACCACACCCCTGTCTACCGAAATATAGCGCTTTGACAGGTTCCTTACCCGGATAATAGGTTCCCCTACCATGGCGTTCTTTTCGTGCCTGACCATTGATGCGTTTTGCATGAAGATTGCAGAAACCTCAAGAGGGTTTCCTTCCTGGACGACTTCTCCGTTTTCGAGAAGGATTGCCTTATCTGCCAGTTTTTCAATTACTTCAGGCCAGTGTGAAGTAAGCACCATGCTCATATCGTAGTTATTAACAGCCTTTATTATTGCTTCGTGAACCAGCTTTGCAGTCATGGGGTCAAGTGTACCTGTAGGTTCGTCGGCTAACAGGAGTAGGGGATTTCTTACAAGCTGTCTTGCAAGCACAACCCTCTGTTTTTCCCCTCCTGAAAGTTCCCTTGCTACGTGCATCATGCGGTGACTCAGGTTTACTTCCTCGAGTAGTTCAACCGCTTTTTTCATAGCGTCATTTCCCTTATACCCGATTTCATTCAGGGAGTTAATGACATTTACCAGAACCCTTTCATCCCCGTAAAGGGCAAAGGTCCTCTGGAGCATGATTGCAATGCGTTTGGTGATATCCTTCCTTATGGGATCATAAAGAGAAAGCTTTATGAAATCAGCTTCAAACGCCTCAAGACTCTCACCACAGACCGGGCATTTCTGGCCTACTCTGCTCGGCCGTTCTATATATCCGCATTTTGTACAGCGGGCCAGATGATAAATCACTTCGCCTGAAATGTTTTCAAAAGACTCGGTCCCGCGCAGCACATGCATCAGGATTGTTTTCCCGGATCCGCTTTTTCCCAGAATTCCAACGACTTCCCCTTCGTTGATGTTTAAACTTACATTTTTTAGGGCTTTGAGACCATCGAAGTCTACAGTTAGGTTTTTAACTTCAATAAATACTGGCATGCATTTTCCTCCGCAAACTATGAGCTGCATATGAATCTAGTGGCTTTCTCCCGCCTTCCTGGGCATATTGCTCAAGAGTAAAAAGTAATTATTTCAAAGTGGAATCTCACATTAATATTATCAATAAATTTCACACATATGGGCAACAAGTAGATAAGAATAAACATTACATAAACATAACGCATTATTTTATCACTGTTAACATCCGTAATCAACATCGATTGGCAAACTTGATGGATTTTTTATTCTTATAATCCTTTTACCACATCCACGACTTTTATTATATCGTCGAGCACCACATCTGCTGCTTTCCTGAGTTCCTCGGGCCTTTTATCCCCCTGCTGGGTTGTCATTATTCCTACGTCTGCTGCCCTGAGCGCCAGTATATCATTAATCCCATCCCCTACCATAATTACTTTCTCATATCTGCTTTTGAGTTCAAGCACCACTTTCTCTTTCATAAACGGATCTGCAAATGCAAAGACCCTTTCCAGGGGGATATTTATCAATTCTGCAAGCTGCGCGAGGGCGGACATTCTGTCCCCTGATGCTATGTACATATCAACTTCCATAGCCTGAAGTATCTGGGCGGTCTGCAATGTCTTGCTGAATACCTGCCCTCCCGTACTGAGTACATAGGGTATCCTTCTTGCCTCCGAGTCCACTATCATACCTGCTGCAAGATAAATGCTGTCAGGGCAGCGGGACGTAACTGCTTTGAGCACATCATGCACATCTCCCATAAGGAGGGAAGTCCCTTTTATGACATCACACGCAATATCCTGGGTAAACTGTCCTTTTGAACAGCTTATACCTATCGAAACTTTATACTCCCTTATAAATTCAAATAAAGACATATCCCTTCTTGAGTGCAGTATTATTTCTTTCTCGGTATTAAGAGCTACAAGGCCGCAGCCGTTTTTCTTTGCTACAATGGCAGTGCTCTCTATGTTTTCAAGAATATTTCCGGTACTGGACTCTTTTGCAACCCTGTACATATGGAGGAGAGTTCCGGCACTGTCAAAGACCACTGCAATTCGTCTGGTCATGTCAAATGATTATTCTATAAAATAAAAAAATCTTTGTGAAAGCAGGGAAATATAGCCAGGAAAAGAGAATTTATAAAAATAAATGAAGTAGTGAAGTTAAACTTCCATTTATCTTCTCTTATAAAATCGAGGCTCCGGAAAGCAGAACTCCTATAAAAAAACCCAGAATTGCTCCGGTATTCAGGAAGGGCAGCCCTGCCTGGGGGTTTCCTTTCATTACTACTATAGACAGAAGTATATGCCCTACAAGAGTCCCAAGCATTGCCCCGATTACAGGGTATGAGAATACTCCGTTTTCAAGAAATACATTTGCTGAAACTACCAGCAGGGTGGGCATGACTGCATCGCCAAGGCCCATGAAAAAGGCTTCACGTTTTTCTCCCTCATTAAAACTTTCTTTAATAAACGAATAGTCCGCATGCTTTGGAATTATGAATAGAATGGGAAGTTTAAGGTCCATCACGCCTTCAGCCATGGTTACCATATGTTTTGTTTTATATACCGAGATCGCATCATAAACTGCAAGAAGTATCAAAAGGACTACTACCGGGATAACGGAAAGTGAGATACCTATCAGAGTACTGACCCCAGCTGCTATGCAGACTCCCAGAATATCGATTACATACCATTCAGGGAATTTGTAAAGCAGTACTGTCAACCCTATAGATATCAGGATCGAAATAATATCTTCAAAGCCTGAGAGTGAAGGGATCAGGGTGAAAAGTGCGAAAAATACATAGTATAGAGTACTTACTATAGCGAGATATATGAGTAAGCTAATGATCCATTTCATGTTTTTCTTAATCGCTATCAGGACAAAGAGCGTAAATGCCAGGATCATTATGATGTAATAAATAGAGTTGGAAACCTGCGTTGGATCTTCAAAAGCCTGCATATCATTAGTTTCCATCGGCATTGACAAAAGCAGGGAAAGAACCTGTACTATCAGGATTAACCCTGCCATGGAAAGGATCGGAAAATAATCTTTAAGTGAATGTTCGCTGGAACTCAATTATTAAACTCCTTATTTCTTGACATTATGCTTTTTCTATTCTTTATATATCTACTCTATCCTCTATCTTCAGTTTTTATCCTCTTTATTTCTTCAGTTTTTATCCTCTATATTATACCACTTGCCCAATTGCTTACACTATCCATATTTTCTCTGTAATTAGCCCCAAATATACAGGTTCTTTTGAATAGTTATTTTATACAACACTCAGGATTTTATTAGTCCAACTTACTATATTTCTACTAATCCTTTTTTTATATATTGTCTGATTTTTTACCATATTACAGAAAAAACAAATTCGAGATAAAGGACACATAAATAGTTTATGCAAATAATTAAATAGGATTACTGTATAAAAAATACACAAAATAGAAAAATAGTAAATATAGAAGTGTATTAAATATTGAAAAAACAGTAAATACTTTATGGGATTGTCTTTATATAACAATTTCCATTCCGATATCGGGGAATTTGTTTTCTACGCGAAATTTACTATTTCATAAGGAAAATTTCCATAAGTACGTCCGAGGTATATAATGGAGACAAGAGATACAGTATTCCTAATTGTGATGGTTCTGTCATCTTTCCTTCTATCCTTTGAGTGGCTCAGAAGGTTTACATACAAGCCCACAAACCCTTTAATTGACCCTTTAATTATCATATCTATTATGGTTCTAATCGGAACCTTATCTCTCATGCTCATTTCCATTAACAATAAACTTCAGGATTTTGAAGATAAGATTGAAGCAAGGGATCGTGCCCTCAGGGTTAATATGGAAAGTTCGGATACAAAAATTGAAGAAAGGATGAATGAACTCTCAAGCAAAGTTGATAATGCAGTATATGAATTCAACCGCAGAAAGTATCATTGATTTCTGCCCAAAATCTTATTTTTTCCCGCGAGAGTAAATACTGTCAGCCTTCTTCTTGTGTCTGTAGTCTGTTTTTACCTTTTCTTTCGGGAATTGTCTGGTCTAACCGGTCTTATTTGTAAGTGAAATATTAAAGATAATTTAATGAATTTTTATCCTGGTTCTTTACTTATTATTCAGAATTTTTCTTTTTACTCTAAGATGACTATGTTAATTATGGTTTAACTTTAAAGTGGACATCCTGGCTCTGATAGCTCTTATTTGATCCTGTAACTTTATTTCTCCATTCCTTTTAAATCTTCTTTAATCTGTCAAATGATTTTACTTTTTTTTCCAGTTTTTTCTTTTAACAGTTATTTCTTTGCTTTTCTTCTATCCTTTCTTTTTTTCGTTCTCCATTTCAGTTTCACATTGTAACTTATCTCCATGACTCATTATTTATCCGGAATACGTTTAAATAACATCATCGTTAATCAACGATTATTTTGTGAATTTTTAAATTTTTTTTGTTTTCAAATTTCTTTTAATGCTAGGAAATCAACATTACATATTTAATTATATTATAATGTGAGGCAACTCCACTCCTTTACAGATTTAATTTAAAAGAAAAGTTCATATACAAGTTTTGTTAAAGAGATTTTAACTTACATGTTGAATATGTTAAATTTGGTATTACTATCAAAGATATATTTAACAACCTATATTACATAATATTCTCTGGAACATTATTCACTCGAAATTTTTCGGGCACAGGATCCACTATTAGCAATATTTATATACAGGATATTCTGTAGTAAGGGGGAATATCTGTATTCCAGATATTTATAAATATATTCATATTAATACAGTGAATCGTAAGTTATTATTACTCAGAGTTAGTATATTGAATTACCTTGTGTAAACAGGTAAAGAAGGAAAGCTAATATGCACCTCAATCTTGAACCGATTGGCATTATCAAAAAGGTTGCAAATAAGTCGGAGATTTTGATTTATTCTGATTTTGAGCAGGTTATAAGAAATATCGTATCCAAAATAGGTGAAGGAGCGGAAATGGGCCAGAAGCTTCTGGTTATCCATAAAAACAATAGCAAAAAACAAGTAGATGGTCACCAGGTCCAGGTCACGAAGGCCACGCTTCTGGAAAGAAAAGGGAATCTGCTGACAATATCTAAAATCGAGGCAAATGAAGACTCGGTAATTGATGTCCGACTTGATCAGACAGCCTGATAGCTCAGAATTTCGACATATGCCGATAAAATCTTAGATTCTTGCAAATTCTTTTTTCTCCTGCGTAGCCTGGACTGGGAATTACAGCGGGCTGAATTCTGGTTCTAAACGCCAGAGAGCAGGATTTACCACATTTATTTATTTTTTAACTCTTTTTGATTCCGTGCAGAATTTGTCTAACGGAAATACTGATTTTGAAAACCTGACAGATGACCAAATTAGAATAGACGTCCTTTGAAATTTAACATCGTTTTTTGCCCTGAGAGCCTGGGAAAACGCCTGGACTTAAATGAGGTCTGGTTAATCTATGAAAGGAGGCCTGATTCTTCAAATTTGAAATAACTCTTCATTTAAACCCTTTTTAATTCTTCTCTACAAAAAAGAACTTCTGTCTGATAGCGAGCGTAAAACTTCAGTATACATAAAGCCTATTGTCAATTAACTAAAGATACTGGCAGTGATTTGCATCCCCTGACATACTTGCCTGGAGATAATGAATCTCCTGAGCAGTAAAAGGGTTAAAGACAAAAGAACAAGAGTAATGAAGCACCGAGGCTTAAAATAGAGTAATCTGAGGGAAACCATGGGTACTGATATAGGAGATCTGCTCCAGAAAAGAAAAATAGAGCTTTCTGCCCTCACAAATCGGGTGGTTGCAATTGATGCATTTAATACTCTTCACCAGTTTTTGAGCATTATCCGCCAGAGGGATGGAAGTCCTCTGGTTAATTCCAGCGGGAAAGTGACCTCTCACCTCTCTGGCCTGCTCTACAGGACAGCGAGCCTGGTTGAAGCTGGCATTAAACCTGTTTTCGTTTTTGATGGTAAGCCCCCTGACCTGAAATTCGAAACCCTGAACCGAAGGAAAGAAGTTAGAGAATCTTCACTGGAAAAATGGGAAAATGCAAAAGTAGAAGGTGATCTTGAAGCCGCTTATAAATATGCTCAGGCTTCTTCAAAGGTTGATCAGGAAATTGTTGAAGATTCCAAATACCTCCTCAGCATAATGGGCATTCCATGGATACAGGCTCCCTGTGAAGGGGAGGCGCAGGCTGCCCATATGGTCCTTAAAAAAGATGCCGATTGTGTTGCTTCCCAGGACTACGACTCCTTTCTTTTTGGGGCACCGAGCGTTGTCCGCAACATGGCCGCCACTGGAAAACGAAAGCTCCCTGGAAAGAATGTATACGTTGATGTCGAACTTGAAATGATAGAACTTGATGAAACTCTCAGGGCTCTGGGAATCAACAGGGACCAGCTTATCGATATTGCGATCTGCGTTGGTACGGATTTTAACAAAGGATTGGAAAAAGTGGGTCCCAAAACAGCCCTTAAACTGATTAAAAAGCATGGAGATATTCATGCCGTGCTCCGGGAAAAAGGAGTGGAAATCGAAGGTCTGGACAGTATAAAGGAACTTTTTACCCATCCTGATGTTACGGATGACTACGAGATCAAATGGGGTAAACCGGATCCCGAAAAACTCATCAAATTCCTCTGCGAGGAGAACGACTTCTCCGTGGACAGGGTGGAAAAAGCTGCAGAGCGCCTTAAAGCGGCTTCAGGAGCAAGGCAGAAAACTCTTGACCAGTGGTTCTAAAGGGTTTTAAGGCTCAAGGGGCACTTCCATTTATAGGAATAAGCATAAAACCCTTGAGTCTTTAGCTCAGGGGATATAAGCGTCAACTTCCTCGCAGTCTCTTGTTATCTTTACATTTCCTTTACATTCAATCCATTCTATGTGAAACCCTCTTCTCCAGAAAAAACCCAACAAAAGTTTTACTTATGGCTATGGCAGGGCAGAAGACCTTGCAGGTCTGTCAGTCGTTTTCCTTATTTTTATCAGTGTAGCAGTCGCAGCTTATGAATCGTTTTTCAGGCTTCATTCCCCGCAGCCGGTTGGTTTTCTCCGGGCTGTAGCTGCAGCGTCAATTATTGGTTTTCTGGGTTTTCCCGCATGATGGATGGAGTTGACCCCGGAATTGTTGACGATATCCACCAGGTGGTCAGCCAGGTAAAAGACGTAAAGGGTATCACGGAGATCAGAGTGCGCTGGTTAGGGCACAGGCTTTATGCTGAAGTGAACATCGCAGTAGATTCCGGGCTCTCTGTTAAGGAAGGCCATGAAATCGCAGTCAACGTGAGGCACAAAATGCTTCACTGCCTGGATTACATTTCAAACGCAATTGTGCATGTAGATCCCCTGGGAGAGTCAGGCGAGATTTTCCATCGGCTTCCGGAACACGAACCCGCCGCTACTCATGTTAATTTTCACTGAATCTGGAGCTTCTTATTACTTACAACATCAAAATTCTCTCACTCAGACTTTAGATTTCCGCACTCAGGTTTTAGATATCTCTGCTCCACTGTTTTTGGCTCGAGTCATCATTGTGACTCCGCCTACGGATTCATCAAGCATTTTCTGGACTTCTGTTTGAAGCTGCCTGCCTTCTTCTCTGTTGTCCACAAATGCATAAACTACAGGCCCAAAAGAGCTTACTCCTGCTCCATAACTCCGGTTGCGCATGAAAGAAGCAATATTCTTTACAAAATCAGGCCAGATCAGGCTCTCCCTTTTATTAAAGCCGACAGTCTGGACATGATTTACTGCAGCTCCGAAGCTCTCAATATCTTCTTCTATTACGGCAGGCATCATCTGCATGAGTACAATATGGGAAATTTCCCTGACTTCTTCTATAGGGAGGGGGCAGAATTTCTTGAAGGTCTCGATTTCCTCCTGGTCATGCATTCCCTTTTCATTAGGGATTGCTACCACCATGTCCCATTCAGGAAAATCCTCTCGAAAGAGCACTGGCCCAGGGGGCACCTGGCTGGCAGCCGATGGCATAAAACCACCTTTATCTTTGAATTTGTGCCCTCCGTCAACTATAAATCCTCCTTTCTCAAAAGCAGTTACTCCTATACCTGAAG
>ENA-UOOK01000874-UOOK01000874.1-fermentation-metagenome-genome-assembly--contig:-NODE-874-length-40443-cov-5.834703_pt1 | contig 40443 bp, 46 predicted proteins | sample MGYA00245777_ERZ724023 | MGnify/ENA primary metagenome ERZ724023 (study PRJEB28704, sample SAMN03018312) | fermentation metagenome | biome: anthropogenic terrestrial biome; feature: soil; material...
CATCTATTTTCAATTCATCCTTATTTCCAAAGATCATGGGACACTACCTCTGGCACAATTTTGAACGTGTAAGACGCCTCCCCTAAAACCTTTTTCGCAAGCTCCACTGTAATTGTTTGATATGTGATCACCTGGGGGAGGATTGCATCTGGAGCTGGTGCTTTGGTGGCAGTATGGATCTGGTATTCTCCAGGGGCCACCCTCATAATCCTTTTCACCACCATGCTATAGCCTGGTGTGGGAAACATCCGAGTTATCGTCAACAATACTTTCTCTTTGCCCTTCTCTACCAGAAGACCCTCTTCTTGGCAACTGTAGCTTGTTGCAGTAGAGGTAACAGCAAAAGGTATATTATCCTTGGCCAAAAGGCTCTCTGTGCGCTGCAGCAAAATAATGGCTTGGCTTTGAGTCAGGGAGGCTGTAGGCACAAATGAAACTGGCGAATAGCCCTTAATTAATCCCAACTTATTCAAATTGAGGATGTATGCTTTTTCCAAGGTTGATATCTGCTTCAAATCCAAAAAGGGATTATTCAGTTTCTGTTGGAGCCCAATCAACCCCCTATCCACCAGGGCTCTACCTAAAATCAGAGTAGCCTCTTTTCGGTTTAGAAACTTGGAACTGGGCTGGACTGAAATTGGCCCATAACCGTAAACCTCAAGCAAGCCCGATAGGGCGTACTGAAAATCAATACTTTCAATGTATCCATCAGGAGCAAAGGCTTGATAATCATTTTGGACCAGGGAGGGAAAATATAACTCCATAAATTTAAGATCGATCTCCTGCTCTGCCCAATGGCCTTCCAGTTTGGGATTTGCCACAGCACAGATGGAAAAAGTAAGTAAAATGGCAACAACGCCTCTTACCGCTCTAGACATATGATCACTCCTCATTTTTTAAATGAGCTTTAACTATTATTTTACTGGAAAAATGAGCAAAAGGCAAATTGTAGTTGTCCCCAGATTAGACCTATGGTATTATTGGAAAGAAGGAGGCGAGGGAGCTTGAACTTTCTGCTGCAGGCGCTCATGGGTAGAGGTGGTCTTGCCAGTCTAATTTTGATTTCTTTCCTTGAGGCCTCTATCTTTCCAATCCCTCCAGATACCCTACTGGTTCCCATGTCCATCCTCAGGCCAGGCAAGGCCCTTTTATATGCCCTCATCGCCACTGTTTTCTCAAGTCTAGGTGCAATTTTCGGCCACAAGCTAGGAGCTATCTTTGGGCGGCCACTTTTGGAAAAACTTGGCAACCGGGACCTAATCAAGCGCACAGAACAGCTTTTCCAGCGCTATGGAGCCTGGGCCATCGCTATCGCGGGCTTTACCCCCATCCCCTTCAAACTCGCTACCATCGCCGCAGGCGTCTTTGGTGTACCCAAACTTACTCTCCTTACAGCCGCAATTGTCAGCCGCGGTTTGCGCTTTGGCACAGAAGCCTTTATTATTATCCTGCTAGGTCCCTCTGCGGTTCAGTTCATCAACCGCTATCTAGGACCCCTATCTTTAGCCTTGGTCTTGTTGTGCGCAGGGCTCTTGCTCCTAGGTAGGGGTCAGGGTGTGCGTACCTTCTATAGAAGGACTACAGCTGGTATTAGAAATATTCTGTCTTATTTTACGCGAGCTATTAATCTTTTGGGACCAAAAAAGCCTTTGTTTTATTTCCTCCTGAGCCTCACTTTAGCCTTCACCCTCATCTTCATGGAAATTGGCGAGGATATTGGTCTGGGCTGGCAAGTTACTTTGGATAACACAGTGACAGAACTTGTAGCAGAGGGACCCTTTGGCAATCTTTATTATCATATTACAAGCCTAGGCTCTATCCGCTGGCTGGTATTTTTTCTGATCCTGTTTACCCTCTTTTCCATTGTGCAAAAACAAGGGAAGGCAGCCTTGCTTTTAGGGGGACAAACCCTGGGCGCCTGGCTTCTCAATCTGGGTCTCAAGAGTATCTATGCGCGACCCAGGCCAGCAGTACCGTTGATTGAGGAGCAGGGCTACAGCTACCCCAGTGGCCATGCCATGGTGGGACTTGTGTTCTATTTGGCCCTGGCTTGGGCCCTGAGCCGAGGAAAGCGCCGCAGCTGGAGAATTGTGATCCTAGCAGGTGGCGCTTTCCTTGCGCTGTTAATTGGCCTCAGCCGAATCTATCTTGGTGTTCATTATCCTACAGATGTGCTGGGAGGATTTGCAGCCGGATTAGGTTGGCTCTGTTTATGGCAGCTAATTGGGCTATTTAGATAAGGCGATCTGTGTATTCGAATTCAACTTCGCCAATCACTACAGTTTCTCCCTCTGAAACACCCTTGCGCCTTAGCTCTTCGATAATCCCCTGGCTTTTGATGATCCGATAAAAATAGCGAAGAGCATCATCGTCATAGACATTGAGCCTTGCAATTAACTCCTCTATGTTCTTGCCTGCCACCCGCCACAGGCCCGGAGCCTCGCAGATGATCTGAGGCTTCTCCTCGCAGGTAATTGTGATCTCCTCGACCTCTGGCTCCAGGGGTGGGGGTGGTGGCAATTCAGAGAGGAATTGGCCTACGGCATGCAAAAGTTCCTCTACACCCTCGCCGCTAACAGCAGAGATAAAATATAGTTCCCGTCCGTCCGCTTTTGCTGCTGCTAAAAGCTCCGCTTTCGCCTCCAGAAGGCCAGTATCGATCTTATTTGCAACCACGATCTGAGGCTTGGTCGCAAGCTCAGGACTATAGAGCTCTAGCTCTCGGTTGATTTGCCTGTAGGCAGCGAAGGGATCCTCTTGGGAAATATCCACAAGATGCACCAGCAGCCTTGTGCGCTCGATGTGCTTGAGAAAATTGTGGCCTAGCCCCGCGCCACTGTGGGCGCCGTCGATAAGTCCTGGAATATCCGCCACCACAAAGGTCTCCCCATAGTTTTCCACAACCCCTAAATTAGGGACTAGGGTAGTGAAGGGATAATCTGCAACTTTGGGCTTGGCATTTGAGATCCTGGAAAGCAGGGTGGATTTGCCCGCATTAGGATAGCCCACAAGGCCCACATCTGCAATCAGCTTCAGCTCCAGATGGAGCCAAAACTCCTCTCCAGCCTTGCCCCGCTGGGCAATTCTAGGGGCTTGCCGGGTGGAAGTAGAAAAATGGATATTGCCGAGTCCCCCAGTTCCTCCCTGGGCCACGATCAGCTCCTGGCCACTATAGGAAAGATCTGCGATTAGCCTTTTCGTCTCAGCCTCGCGGACAATTGTGCCCACAGGCACCTTCACCACTAAGTTTTCACCATTGGCTCCCCTGCGTCTGGCGCCCTCGCCGCTTTTACCATTTTCTGCTTTAAAATGCTTGCGGTAACGGAAAAGCTGCAGGGTGCTCTGGCCGTCATCTGCAAGGAAGATCACATCTCCCCCCTTGCCACCATCACCGCCATCGGGGCCGCCGTGGGGAACATACTTTTCCCGGCGGAAACTTACTATGCCAGTACCACCATCTCCGCCTTTGACGTAGATTTTCGCTTCATCGAAAAACATCTCAAACCTCGCTTTTTGATCCTATTTTTGCCGAAAAAAGAAGACCGCCTTGGTGCGGTCTTCTTAGTTTAAGCGGTTTGGATTGGAATAATACTGATAGTCTTGCCAGCTCTTTTATCTTGGAAGCTTACGTGACCATCAACTTTAGCAAAGAGGGTATCGTCCTTGCCGCGGCCTACATTCAGACCAGGATGGAACTTTGTACCCCGCTGCCGAACCAAAATGTTACCAGCCTTCACCAAATGGCCATCATGCCGCTTGATACCGAGCCTTTGGGATGCACTATCACGACCGTTCCTTGTGCTGCCCATTCCCTTTTTCTGAGCAAATAACTGTAGATTGAACATCACCCTCGCCCCCTCTCTATCTGCAAATACTTTGGATATGCTGTGGCCATCTGAATTAAACTTTGCTCTATCACCCGGGCCAAAAATTGAGCTTGAGAGTCAGGGCTCACGGGACAGACAAAAAAGCCGTCCTCTATGCTCCCCAGCTCAGAGCCTGCAAGCCCCTCCAGACCAATCTTCAGAGCCTGGAGCAGGGCTGAAACACCAGCGCAGATGATATCCTCTCCTGCTGGACCATAGCCACTATGCCCCTGGGCCTGAACTTTGGTGATAAGGCCACTTTTTTTTGTGATTGAAACCTTAATCATGCTTCAATACTTAGAATCTGAAGCTTGGTGAATGGCTGTCTATGTCCCTGACGCTTACGATAGTTTTTCTTGGGTTTATACTTGAAAACAAGGATCTTCTTTTCCTTATCCTGAAGCAAAACCTTAGCCACTACCTTTGCGCCTTCAACTAGGGGCGAACCCACCTTACACTCCTCGCCGCCTATGAACACAACCTGATCTAAAACTACTTCTTCTCCTACTTGAGCAGGCAGTTTTTCCACGTTAATAATGCTTCCCTGGCTCACTCGATACTGCTTGCCACCTGTCTCTACAATGGCATACAAACTTAGCACCTCCCTTTCCCAGACTCGCCGACCCCAGGCACCTTGCGGATTTGAAAGCCCCAGTCGAGCGGTTACGGCAGAAGGCTCTCCTGCCTTTGTTAGTTTAGCATAAAGCATAGGGGGCTGTCAATTGTTTTTTTCGAGGCCGGACACAAGCTCGCTGCCAAGAAGCTGAGGCACCACCTGATATTTATCCACTGCTGCACACAGCTCAAGATCCGAGGCAAAGCCAATGCTTTTCATATAACGTCCGTGCTCGCTTGCAGCAAAAAGTCCTGGGATGTCCCCTTCCCATTCTCTCCAAATGGCCCGAGCAGCGATGGCACTATCTGAAAGCTCCCCGCCGAGTTCCTGGCAGAGAAGCCCTGCGAAAGCCGCATCCTCCAAAGAAAAAGCCCCCCCTCTGCCAGCGCAGAAGAGGTAGAGGGCAGCCGGCCGAAGCTCTTCTATCCTCTGCATTAGGGCAGAGAAATTAAGAAAGCTACCGATAAGAATAGGAGACAATCTGCTCTCTTTTGCCCGGGCGATAGTAGCGGTGCCATTGGTGGTGGTGAAGATTAGCTTGCGACCAGCTACAACTTCCCTTGTATATTCGGCCGGGGAATTTCCCAGCTGAAAGCCAGGAATCTTAAGCCCTTGCCGCTCTCCACCTAAAATGGGATTCTCTTCTCCTTGGGCAAGTTTTAGGGCCTCTTCCTCCGAGATGGTAGTTTGGATGCTTTTGGCCCCATGGGCTAAGGCTGTGGTGATGGTGCTACTGGCGCGCAAGACATCGATCACCACAGCTGCCCCCAGCTTCGGAGGCACCCTGTGGGGTGTTAAGACAACCTCAAGCTTCATCCCTGGAGCCTTTCAATCTTCACTTTCCCGCCATTGGGAACCTGCGCGAGGACTGTGGCATCGCCCTGGATTGAACCGAATACATTCACAGGGCTTGCAGCTTGCGGTTTTGGCCCTACACTTGCAGGTGTGGGACCAAAGAAAAGGCAGAAAGCAGTTCCAGGTGGCCAATAGGCTAAATCTCCCACCTCAACCTCTTCTTGTGCATCCTCAGTACCCATCTTCACAGGGATGGAGAAATAAATCTCATCCCCCCAACGATTGCCTCGGGCCTCCAGGGGCAGTGCATCCCAGATAGCCTGGGCAGTTTTGGAATCATTCAGCTGGGCTTCGAGTTTAATGCTACCAGCGGTGATACTGATTTTTTTCATGGTTATCCCTCCACCTCGGCAAGTTTGTGCGTAATTTCCTCAGTTACCTCATAGAGTCTATTATAGAGGGGATAGAGGCTATCGTAGACTGTCTTATCTCCCTGATTAACCTCAAACTTTCGCACCACAGGGTTTAGAGTGCGACTTGTTGCGCCAGGATCCGGGAACAGGCCGATCCCTGCTCCAGCTAAGATAAAGGCGCCTAAAGAGGCTGCCTCTGTCTGCTTGGGGAGCCCCACTGAAAATCCTGTAACATTGGCCTTGATCTGGTTCCATAGCTCCCCTTTGCTGCCGCCGCCCATAAGCACAATTTGCTCAGGCAGCATCTTCATCCCCTCGAGCACATCAAGACAAGCCTTAAGTTCATAGGCTACACCTTCCATAATTGCTCGAGCAAGCTCCTTGCGGCCATGATCTAATGTAAGGCCGAAGAGGGCGCCTCGGGCAGCAGGGTTCCAACGGGTTGCTTTGGCTCCCATAAAGAAGGGCAAAAGCAAAAGCTTGTCAGAGCCGGGCTTAGCTCCAGCTGCCTCTTGGCTAATAAGATCGTAGCTGCTTGCGCCAAGCTCCCCTGCCACAATTCTCTCGGCGCCTGCAAAATTATCCCTAAACCACCGGAGAATAGAGCCTGTTGTGGTAAGGCCCTGCTCGATTAGCCACTGACCTGGCAAAGCGTGACACGAGGAGACAACCCTGGGATCCAATTTTTCCGGGAGACGGTTGGTTGCAAAAGAGAGATTTGATGTGGTACCTGTGGACTCCATAGCCAACTCACCGGAGATGCCAGCGCCTAAAGCCTCACATTGTCTGTCCCCGCCTCCTGCCACAACAGGTACTCCTTGAGGCAGACCTAAAGCTAAAGCAGCTTCCCCTGTGAGTTTACCCACTACATCTGTAGAGGCTACAAGCTTTGGCAGTTGCTCTTCTTTGAGTCCCACTAAAGAAACCAGATCTGAACACCAGCGGCCCTCTCTGATATCGTAGAGCATGGTACGGGAGGCCAAAGAGGGCTCTGTGGCGATTGCGCCTGTGAGCCTGTAGGCAAGATATTCTTTGGGCTGGAGAAAGGTCATAGCCTCATCGATAATCTGTGGTGCATTGCGATACCACCAGAAGAGTTTCGTGGCACTGAAGGTGGAGTCTGGGATCATGCCGGTACGCTGATGAAGCTCTTCTCGACCAACTTCTTTGGCTAATTCGTCGGCTTCTCCAGCTGCCCGTCTGTCCATCCAGACGATAGCGCGGCTCAGGGGTCTGCCCTGGGAGTCTAGGGGCACCATGGTCTCTCTTTGAGAGGAAAGTCCTATTCCCTGAATCTTGACGTCTCGCTGGGCTAAAATTTGGCGGCAGGTTGCCACTGCAGCATCCCACCAGTCATCTGCCTCCTGCTCTGCCCACATGGGCTGGGGGTGATAGAGGGGGTATTCCTGCTCTGCCTGGGCGATCACGTTTCCCTCTAGGCTAAAAAGCGTTGTTTTACACGCTGTTGTTCCCAAATCAAAGGTTAAAATTCCTTCCATAATCTTACCCTCCTTAAAGCTAACGCCAGGGCGAAGCCCTGGCGTTGTCTCCCTTATTTATTATAGACTTCAGGATTTACAATATTGGGTGGCACCTTACCTTGCAAAGCTGCCAACAGGTTCTCAGCTGCCATGGTTGCCATTTTAGTTCTGGTCTCCCGGGTGGCGCTAGCTGTATGAGGTGCTAGAACTACGTTTTGCAACTCAGCCAATCCAGGCTCCAATGCTGGCTCGTTCTCGTAAACATCGAGACCTGCTCCTGCAATCTGCCCTTCCCGAAGAGCTTTGACTAAAGCCTTCTCATCCACAATAGGCCCTCTAGCTGAGTTAATTAAGATGGCGCTCTCCTTCATAAGGCCAAACTCCCGCTCCCCAATCAAATGCTTGGTGCTAGGCAGAAGCGGTACGTGCAAGGAGACATAATCTGCTTCAGCTAACAGCTGATCCAGCTCTCTATATTCGATCCCCAGCTCTTTTTCTTCCTCAGGGCTACGACGGTTGGCATCGAAATAGAGGATCTTCATATCAAAGCCATGGGCTCTTTTGATCATGGCCTCACCAATCCTGCCCAGACCAATAAGACCTAATGTTTTGCCATAGATATCATAACCCAGCAGAAGCATAGGTCCCCAGCCCTTGAACTTTCCATCCCGGGTAAACTTGTCTGATTCTACAATCCTTCTACCTGCTGCCATAAGCAAGGTCCAAGCCATGTCAGCTGTGGTCTCTGTCAGCACACCTGGTGTGTTGGTGATGGGAAGTCCACGCTTTGTGGCTTCCTCTACTTTAATATTGTTGAAGCCAACAGCATAGTTTGAAATTACCTTCAGGTTGGGGTTTGCATCCATGATCTCCCCGTCAATATCGTCTGTGAGAAGACACAAGAGAGCATCTTTGCCCTTGACGCCTTCAATAATCTCCTCTTTGGTGAGGACTCGATCTTCTTCGTTAAGCTCAACCTCACAATGCTCTCTGAGCATATCTAGACCTGGTTCAGGTATTCTTCTAGTAACAAATACTTTCCACATAAATACTTCACTCCTTCTTAAACTAGTCTCCAGGCTAAAGTCATAGTTCGCTTTGCATTGGCGATTACCATTTGGGGAGTCTCGCCAGGCAAAGGCTTTACCTCAAAGCTGATGATTGGCAGTTCCCCTTTGCCCTCAGCTAAAAAGCCGATTTCAAACAGTCCACGGAAAAACTCTGCCAGCTCCTCTACTCCATTCTCGCCTCCTGGCAGATCAAAACGGGGGTGAGAATCGCCATAGGCGCTATGGTTCTTATCTAATACACAATTACCCATATGAGCGTGTACTAGATGATCTTTAACTGTGTGAAGAGCGTCACGTGTGGATTCATACTGCAGTGGGAAGTGGCTCAGATCCACTGTGAGGCCGAAGTCTGGGAAACCTGCCTTGCGAATTCTTTCGGCAAAGGCCACGGATTCATCATTGGGGCCCATCAGACACTTTTTGTCCACGTCCCGATCGAATGTTTCCATGGTAAGGGAGATCCCCTTTTCTTTGGCATAGCCACAAGCCTCGACTATGGAGTCCACAAGTTTATCTGTGGCCTCTTTGCGCTTGTCCTCACCAGGATCCCAGCCACTTAAAAAGGCCACTCTTTTGGCGCCAAGCTCCTGGCCCTGATCAATACCCATTTTCAGTTGGGCAACAGCTTTTGCCCGCTCTCCCTCGTCTAATGAGTTCAGATCCAATTTGGTGGTAAGAAACAGTGGTTGGGCACCGAAGGCAACTTCCAGCTGGCTTGCAGCAAGTAGCTCCCCTGCTTCCTTTCTCACCTTAGGATCCTGGATCCAGGTAACTTCAATTGCGGTGAAGAAATCGTCAGTTGCGATCTCCTCTAAGGTCTCCAAGATTGGGCCTTCTCCTTTGATTGTGTCAGGAAAGGCCATGAAATGAATTATCCCTGGCTTAAAATAGTTATGCCAAGATCCACGCACTTTCGATCAACCTCCTCAAACTTGTTCTATATCCACGCCCAAACGGGCGATGGCATCAATAATAGTGGGATCTGCTTTGTGATCTGTGATCAACCGATCAACTTTCTTCAAGGGTGCAAAAGAGACCAGTCCCTCCTTGCCTAATTTCGTGGAATCCACAAGAAGAATTACCTCATCTGCAGCTTCGATCATGGCTTGCTTTACTGCAGCCTCAAAACTATTGGAAATACCAAGGCCCCATTCAGGAGTGATGCCGCTGGCAGCTAAAAAAACTTTGCTGACGCGATAGCGGGCAAGTGCCCTTTCTGTTTCAGGGCCAATTAAGGTGAGGCTGCTCTCAGATAGGGTTCCTCCCACCACGTCGACTGCAAGCTCTGGGAGCCCAGCCAGTTCCAGGGCAATATTGAGGGCGTTTGTGACCACAGAGGCAGAACGTCTGTTGCTTTTCAGAGCCAGGGCCAACTGCAATGTGGTGGTGCCGCCATCGATGATAATGCGGTCCCCTTCTTTTACGTACTCTAAAGCCTTGCGTCCAATGCGCTCTTTTTCGTCTCGATTAGCTTCAGCGCGAGTAGACAGTGGCGCAATTGTTTGTCTGCCTTCAATAGTTGCGCCGCCATGGGTGCGGCGGAGCACTCCCTCGTCTTCAAGTCTTTTTAAATCCCGGCGAATTGTCTCCTGGGCTACTGCAAAAAGCTCGCTTAGTTCACCAATTTCAACGCTTTTCTGCTCCCGCAGAAGTTCTATAATCCGCAACCGCCGCTCTTCTGCTAGCATTAGGCTTCATCCTTCTGATGTGAATTTTTGTGGTTTACTGTTGACTTCACTATAATATTCCACATAAAGCCCCAAATTCCTTCTTGAGTTGGGTTTCTCACAGATTTTATTTGCTGATTTTCTATCCTTTTCTAGCTTGCCTCTTGTTAAATACTTCTATTAATTTCCAACCTTAGGAAGTCAACAATACCCAATAGTAGGGAAGGAAAACTTTACCCCCACCCTCTTGCAGAAACTTAAAGCTTTTATTGTTCGAGACATTTCTTTCAAAATCGATGACACTGCTACTGCAAGCGACCCCGAGGGGCTTCACTCATTTCATGGGAATTTGTAGTTTGCATTAACAAAAAAATAATGCAATACGTGATGCACGGTATTCTTTAAAACTCCTGGCGTAAGTCAGATGAGAATAGTTATTGACCAATAAGAAGGCCTGTGGGCTGAAGAGGTATAGCAACTATCAAACAATAAGAGAGCTATACCAGCCAAAGCAATCCAGATTGCATAGGAAATATCTGCGATTGGCACAGCGGAAACGATAGTCAGGGGTTGGATACCCCAAAGGGTACCGGTGGGATAATTGTCTTACCACTGAGAGCCCGAAGCTCGCCATTTAAATGGCGATGAAGTCACTAATTATACATAAATCAAGATCGCTTTCCTCATTGGGTTTTCCATATGCGAAAGAACCAACTCGCTTATAAAGGCCCGGGTCGCTCGACCCGGGCCTTATTCTTCATTTTTGTTCTATTTGCATGGCTCCGCTGTCAGCGTCCCATGCTCTGGCCAATCCGCTCCCTCTCCAAACTTACATTTGCTGACTCATCATCCCGTACTATATGGGGCGTAATGAACACCACAAGCTCAGTCTTCCTTTTCACAGTCTCCTGACGACGGAATAGAAAACCAAGGATCGGTATGTTACCCAACAGTGGTACCTTGCGCGTAAACTGGGTAGTATCATCTTTGATCATGCCGCCGATGACCATAGTCTCACCATCGCGCACAATCACAGATGTCTTAGCTTCTCTTTGGGCAATCACTTTTCCGCCCTCAACATTGATGTCATTGGCAAAGCTATTGCTGGTCTGGAAGACATCTAGGGCAATTTGACCACTCTCGCAAATCCTGGGGGTAACCTCGAGTTTGATCCCAACATCTTTATAGGTGTAAAAATTTTGGGTCTGACCACTCTCATCTTTCTTGCTGCTGGTAAGATAGGGAAACTGATGGCCAATATTGATGGAGGCCTGCTTATTGTTGGCAGTGGCGATTTTCGGTGTCGCTAAAATATCCACCTGCGAGGACTGGCTCAGGGCTTGGATTGCCGCAGATACATCACCGTTTAAGGTGCTGTAGCGAAGGCCTGATGCGGAACTCGTGCCCCAGCCAACCTTCCCCTGACCTCCTGGTAGATTGAAGGAAAGCTCGAGACCCAGATCCGTGCTCTCGTCTAAAGTAACTTCCATCACTACAGCCTCGATTAGCACCTGGGGCGGCATCACATCTAGCTGGGCAACGATGGTTTTCACCTCTTCTAAAACCTGAGGCGTGGCTGTCACCAGAAGTGAGTTACTCACATCATCTGCCACAACCCGGATATTCTGATCTGTGAGACCCTGTGAGCTGGTGGTACCTCCTGCGGGGAACATCATGGTGTAACCCATAATTCTAGTATTCTGCCGGGGACTGGTGGTGCTACTGGCGGCAAAGAGCTCATTGAGGGTTTTAGCCAATTCCGAGGCTCTGGCATTTTGCAGTCTGTGCACCAGCACGGAACTGGCTGGGGCCCCCTCTTGATCTAGGTGTCCCACCAAAGCCTCCAGTTGGGCAATTGCCGGCAGAGAGGCAGTCACCACCAGGGAGTTGCTAGCAGTATCCGCTGCCACCCGCACCTGAGTGCCTGTGGGCCAGGCAAAAATAGTCTGGGGATCCAGGCCCAAATCGGAAAGCATCTCCGTGAGGGTATTCTGATCCACTGTGCTGGGGGCCTGGGCAGTCCAGCGGTAGGAGAGATTCAAAACCTGATTGAGGAGATCCGCAAGTTGCGCAGCATTTGCCCGCTCCAACCTAATTACTGCTGTTGCCTGCAGCTCTGTACCGCCTGCGGCTTCCCGGTCTAACTCTTGGAGGAGTGCCACGATCTCGTCAATTAATGACACAGGTGCAGTTACAACCACAGAATTGGTAGTGGCATCTGCAGCAAAACGCAGGGAACTGGCAGGGGTGCTCTGCCTCGTTGCGGTGGTAGGCGTTGTTTGCCTAGTGCTTCTTTGCTGAAGTAGGTTCTGCAGAAGCTGCTGTTGTGAACTGCCTGCACTTCCCCTGGTAGTACCCCGCTGGGTACCAGTTTGCACACTGGATCTTGCAGGCTCAATAATCCGCGTGGTCCGGGAATCCCCAAAGATTATATTGAGGATATTCACTGCATTTTGTGCATTAGCGTGCTTCAACCGCACCACCCGCGTTGCACTCTCTTCCTCTTCTACTGGCAGATCTATTTCTGCGATGATCTTGGAGATGAGCTCCAACACCTGGCGCGTTCCTGTAACGATTACAGAGTTAGTATGGCTATCTGCCACAATCTGGTTTTCCACAAGCCCTCCCCGTGTCTGAGAGGCTTGTGATAATTGCTGATATAAATCACCTATGTTTCCTTGATTCGGAGCCTGGAGCTGAGGCATCGGCTGTTGCACCTGCCCGCGTCCTAGCTGCTGTATTCCAAATTGAGGCATAGCCGAGATAGGTGGGGTCAACAATGGCGAGAGCTGGCGTGCCACGAGCTCTGCCTCCACATGTTCCAGGCGAATCACCCGAAAGGGCTGCTCCGGCGGCAACTCAACTCGCGGCTGCTCTGATCTTTTGGTTTTAACACTGGACTCTAACTGCTGAATTATAGCCTCAATCTGCCGCAGATGGGATTCATAGTCTGTGAGAATCAGGGTATTGCTGCTCTCAAGGGCCACAATACAGGCCTCATTTGGAAACAGGGGCTTAAGCTCCCGAGCAAGTTCCCCAGCTTTCAGACCCACAAGAGGCAAGATCTGGGTCACTAGTCTCTCCCCTGCACTCTCTTGGGGCAGCTTGCCCATGACAAGTGGCACTCCCCGGCCGATAGCTTTTTCCACGGGAAGAACCCGAATTAAATTCTGTTCCTCAATTAGGGTAAAGCCCCTGGTGGAAAGAATCGTCCTGAGGATCTCAAAGCCCTCCACAAGACTCACTTTCTGCTGGCTGATGATGGTCACAGGTCCCTTCACTGCCGGGTCCTTAATAATAGTCTTGCCGCTGGTGAGGCTGAAAAACTGCAAGACCTGGTCGATCTCTGCATCGCGATAGTTCAGGGAGATTTCACTGGCAAAACACAGTTGCCCGATCACAATCAGAACTAGCATGATCCGTTGTGCAAACTTAGTCATTCCTGACCACCACCTTTTCTTGTTCCAAGGGGCTCTACAGAAAACTCCCCTGGCAGTTTTAATACCTTCCGCTCTAGCCCACAACTCACCTGAGCCCAGTCATCCCCTAGCTTCTCCAGCTTCACCCTGCCCTGGCTCTGCCCAGGCGCCAGGTAGACAGCGGGAAAATCCGGCCCCTCCAAAAGCGCTAGCTTGCCCCCAGAGCTCTCAACCACACCCCGCAGCTCAATCCCCACAAGTGGAGACGGGGGACTTGGCGGCGAGGCTGGAGGCTCCTGGGGCTGGAGGGGAAAAACTGGCAGATCCAGAGGAGGTAAATCCACTCCCGCTTCCGGGGGTCCTTTCTCATCTGAAACCAGGGGTTGGAACATATTTCGACCCACAATCAGCTCCCTTGCCTGCTCTGGTGCATAGTTTAAGCCCCTTTGGGCTGCCTCGCGAGGGGGGGCTTTGGGTTTAGATACCTCTTTGCTTTGAGGCGCAGCAACGAACCAGACTAACACAGCAGCGAGCAGACCCAGCCACAGCATGAGCCTCTCCGGTGGCATTTTCTCAGCCATCCTCCCTCACCCCCACTAGCTGTGCCCGATCTAGGACCTTCAGTTCCACTTGCAGCTCCTCTTTCGAGGTGCCAATCCGCAGCCGCTGGATGAGGAGCGAAGGATAGTCCTGCTCTAGGAGATAGAGGAAATCCACAAACGTCTCCACGCTCCCTTGAGCCGTGAGGGAAAAGGGTGTTTTCACAAGTTTTCCCTCCACAAGCTGTGGCTCTGGCCGCACTTCACTCAAAGTGAGTCCAGCTTGGGCTCGGGCTTCCTCCAAGCAGGCCAGGGCAGAGGCTGTACGATCTGAGGGATTTTTAACCTGAGGCAACTGGAAAGGAGGCTGGGAGAGGGCAGGCAACTTTTCCAGCTCCCGAATCTTCCCTTCAAGCTCCCCTACCTCACCTGCCAAAGCCCAAGGCAGGTTCCCCTCCCCGATGATAAAAAGGCCCCCTAAAGCAATCAGAAGCAATACTGCCCAGGGCAAAGCCCAGGCCCCTAACGTTTTCAAGTCTATTTTCATCGGGCTTCCCCCCTAACCATCTTTACTCCTACAGAGGAGATAAAATTCAGCAACTTGCCTCTCTCCTATCTCCTTGCGCCGAGAATAATTGAGGATCACAGGCCCCAGCCCCTGCCTACTTAGCTGTCCCATCAGGGTGGCTACATCTCCCTGAGAGAGGGCAAAACCCATCAGAGCCAGCTGGCCACTATGCTCCAGCCTCAGCTCTGAAAGCCAGACGCCTTCGGGCAAAGCTTGCCCGATAGCAGCCCAGACAGAGAGCCAATCCGAGCGCTGGGTAATCTCCTGACCTTGGGGGCGCTTTTCATGCTGCGCCTCGAGCTGAGCTAGGCGAGCTGTAGCCCGATTATGTCTCTCCACCAAGCTCTGATGATAACCTGACTGCCAGCCCAAAAAGATTAAAACTACCATTGTAGCAAGGCCTGCAAAAAAATAATTCCCCAATTGCTCCTCTCGGGCTTTGCGTGCTAGCTGCACCCCGGTGGGAGCTAGATCTGGGAAAGATCCTTTTATGTAGGCAACGACAGCTGCCTGAGCTATAGGCAAAGGCGTGGAAACTTCCTCTGGGGCAAAGCCATCCTCCCGCAGCTGCCCAATCATGGCAGGATCGTAATCCCCGGCTAAAACTAGCCTTTCAGGTCTAGTCTTTTGAGCCTGAATAAAGGTCTTCAAATCTTGTGTTCTGTCCTCTCCCCCGGGGTAGGAGTAAGCAAGGGAGCCGTCTGCTACTTGCAAGAACTCTGTAGTTTCTCCTTGGCAGGAGACTAGCAATACTTCCTCACCCTTGCAGTTTATTGTCCAGCCCAAGGCAAGAGCCTGAGCCCAGCTATGGGGAGCAATCCCCCATAGCACGAGGCCAGCTTCCCCTATTAGCTCTAAAACAGGAGCGATTGTTTTTTGGGCCAGGGCAAAAGCTGTGACTCCTGTGCCATGGGTTTGGGGCACCTGGTGCCAGGCAGTGTAAAGCTCGCCAGCTTTGGGTAATGCCTCCTCAAGTTCAAAGGGGAGAACTTGCGCTAGCTGCTCGGGTTTCAAAGGGGGAAAGGTGAGCTGCTTGAGTAGCAGCCAGCCTCTAGGAACGAGTAGAATCACAGCCTCCCCCCGCTTGAGCCCCAGCTTTTGAGGGTCAGGAAGCTGGTCGCCCTGCCAAAGCTGCTTTGCCCCTAACACCCTGGTGCGGCCCAACAAATCAATTCCCACCCGCTGTCCCACAGCACCATCTCGGGTAAGGGTGATCACCCATACCTTGCGCCCTCTTGCCCTTAGCATACGGCCCAGATTCGCCAGTTTCATGCTTACTCCTCCTGCCAAGATAAATACCGTTCCCCGTCCCAGATGACAACTAGAGAGCTTTTTGCCTCCCTGTAGCGTCCCTCTGCCTGAAGGCAAAATAAAGTGCTACTCACCGTTACCCACCGGGCGCACTGTTGCCAACTAGCTAGAGAAAACTCCTCTAGCAATACCAAATCTGAAAGCTGCTGGAGGGGAGCCTCCTCACGGCGCTGGAGAATAGAGGCAACCAGTTCCTCACTGAAACCGGGAATAGCTGCTAATACTTCTTCGGGGGCAGTGTTGATATTAATTTTGCTGCTCCTTCCGGCTGCAACCCAATCCACAACTTCCGCAAGTTCCTCTTTACTTAAAATCCGCGCTAACTCCTCGAGCTGAGTTATTTGCTCTCCTTGTGGCACCAGCTTCGCTGTCACACTTTGAGAGATAACCCCGCGGCTCGCCTGGATTAACTCTTGGGCCGTGAACTCACCTAGCTCTAGCTTGGCCTGGCCACGTGGATTGAGGTTAAGATCCCGGCTTATGGTAGTAAGAAAAGCTGCAAGCTCCTCTATCCGGCCCCAGTCGTCCTGTAGCAATGCTAGAGCCTCGCCTAACTCCCAAACTGTGGCATAGGGGTGCTCCTCGCGGCGAGCGATGATTCGCTCTGCCTCGTCTTGGGTGAAGCCTAAAGCCTGGAGCATCTCGCCTGTGGCCTGGTTTAAATCCAGCTTCCCTGCCTCATCTGTGAGCTTCACGGTGAAGGCAAAGGGAAGTGGTGGCAGCTGGCTGCTCTCCCAGGTGTCCTCGCCTGAGAGCAAATCCAGGGCAAAATAGGTACTATCCAGCTCACTGAGTTTTTGCTCCATAAAAGTGAGTCCTGATCTGGCTGCAAGGTAGGCTTGCCTGGCCTCGGTGCGTCTGCTTGCGGCTTTCAGCTCCAGTCGGCCCATAAAGGCCACAGCTAAAGCGATGGTGCTAAGCAGCAACAAGATGGAAAGTGTGCTTGCCAAAACAAACCCCTGCTCACCTCTCACTTATGCCACCTCCCTGGGGGAGGCTTATCATAAGCACCTGCCGCTGAGAACTTTGCGAACTTGCAAAGGAGAGCTCGAGCCTTTGGGGTAGTTCTCCTGTTGTGCGAGAATCCCAGCTACTGTGCCACGCCTCTCCATCGAAATAAAGCAAATCCAACTCTCGGAGGGAGGGTGCAACCCTTTGGGCTCCCCGGTCCACCAGGAGCTGGGAGCTGGGTAGATCTCCCTCAGAGAAGGTAAGCTCCCCTGGTGAGTCCTCTAAAAAATAGAGTTCATCTTCAAAAATTGTCCACCCCACTAAGCTCAACTCCCGGCCCTTTTGCGTGGTAAAAAGGAGGGTGGGGCCTTGCTCTGTGGCCAGAAAAAAAAGATCAGCTCGCCCCTCCTTCAATTGGGCAGAGCGCAAGGCAGCTCCCAGCTTTGCCGAAAGCCGACCGCTGTGGGTTAGCACAGAGGCTGTCTCGTCTTGGCCCCGGGCGAGAGAAAAGCTTTGGCTAAGAAACCTGCCTGCCCCAGCTATAATGAGGGCACCCAAAGTCATAGCCAAAAGGAGCTCAAGGAGGGTAAAGCCCCCCTGGTGAGGTGAGGAAATTATAGCTCTCACTTTGCTCCCTCCCTCCTTCCTGCCAGCGAAGAGTGAGCTTTGCCAAATATAGCTCCTCATCCTCTAAATATGATTCCACAATGTAATCCCAAACTCCAGCTGCCACGTCCTCAAACTCACCACTTTCGCTGGCAACAGGATCGGTAATTTGGGAGAGGGCCAACGAAAACAGGGCCTCGCCCTTCGCCTTCATCTCGGCTCTTCTCGTGCTCTGGGCGCCTGTGCGCAAAGCGAGCCCTAAAGCTGAAATGCTAGTTGCCAACAAAACCACTGCCACCATCACCTCAAGGAGTGTAAAGCCTTTTTCAGACATCTCCCCTACCTCCTGGGAAACTTCGCACCAAGCCTTGGCTATCTACGGTCACAGTGTAGTGCTCCCCTGCATAATGCAATTCCAATGAGACCTCCTGGGCAAAGGTACCCTCAATTGGCAGGCTTAGCTGCTGTGGGCCCACGTAAGAGATAGCAGCGGGCAGACGATATTTTTCCGCTTGTTCGTCCCCCTCCTCTGCTAAGAGAGAAAATTCCACCCCGTCCCATAGAAGTTCAAACTCTTGCTTTTGGGTAGCAGCCAAGGAGAGTCCATAGCGGAGGAATTGCGCCAGCTGGGAGCTTGCCAGGCGCAATGATACCTCCTGGCGCCTCCCTTGCCAATTGGGCAGGGAAACGCCAATTAAAAGCCCCACCAGGCTCACCACCAGCACCAGCTCCAAAAGGGTGAAGCCCCCCTGGCTAATCCCAGTTGGTAATGTCCGCATCAGGGCCAGCTCCGCCTTCCCTGCCATCGCGGCCTAGGGAATAAAGATCATAGCTTGTGGAATTGTTAAAGCCTGGGGAGCGATACTGGAAAGGGTTCCCCCATGGATCCTCTTTAGGTATCCGCCGCAGATATGGTCCCTTCCAGTTCTCTGGGATGGGCTGACCTGTGGGCTGTTCCATCAGGGCCATCAATCCTTGATTGGTTGTTGGATAAAAACCATTATCTGCTTCATACGCATCTAAGGCTGTACTCAAGGTCTCAAGATCTGAAGTAGCCCGGGCACGCTTTGCATCCTCGCTGCGGCCCACAAAGTTTGGCACCAGCCGTGCTGCCAAAATCCCTACAATCACCATCACCAGTACCAGCTCAAGCAGGGTAAAACCACCCTGACCCTGTTTTCTCTCTTGCATCATAATCCCCCTCACCACTAGTTTATATAGCTATTCAAATCGAAAATGGGCAATAGCACGCTCACCACCACAAAGCCCACCACAAGACCCATAATTAAGATAATAGCAGGCTCTAGCATGGACAGGAGGGTCCCTCTAGCCAACTCCTCCCGATAATGATAGGTCTGGGCCAGATGCCCTAGCATCTCCCCCAGGCTCCCTGTTTCCTCGCCTGCTGCAATCATGGCTGTGGCAAGTTTGGGAAAATACTCGCCAGCGCCCAAGGCCGGGGCCAGTCGCTCTCCCTCGCGAACCTTGCCCTCAGCATCCATAAGGAGCTGAGAGAAGACTGTGTTGCCCACAGCTGCTCGCACTATAGGAAAGGCCTCTGCCAAGGGTACGCCGCCTTGGAGCAGGATCGCGAAAGTGTTGGCTAGCCGAGACGTATATGTATAGATAAAGATGGGCCCTAGCACTGGAAACCGTAGATACAGCTTGTCGAACCAAGAGCGCCCTCGGGGACTTTTTGCCCAACTGATAATGGCGAAAACCAAGCTACCCATCACCACCAATACATAGGGCCAGGCGTGGCCAAGCCAGGTACCTGTGCCCACTAGAAAAGCCGTGGAAGCTGGGAGCTGTTGCCCGAAGTCCGCAAAAAGTTCTGCCAATCTTGGCAGGAGAAAAACAAAGAGAAAGATTGTGGAGCTTAGAGCTCCAAACAGCAACAGAGCTGGATAAAGTAGTGCACTTTTTACCTCCTGCCGCCTTTGGTATTCTGCTGCCAGATGCACTGCCAACTGATCCAAAACCCCTGCCAGATCTCCTGAGGCCTCGCCTGCCCGCACCATCTCCACAACTAAAGTGGGAAAGACGCCGCTTTCGGCCATGGCAGCTGCAAGGTCGCTCCCGGCCTCTACAGCCTCCAGCACCCCAGTTAGAGCCCCCTTCAGATTCGGATCGCGGGTCTCCTCAGCTAAAAGCTCCAAAGCCCTATCCAGAGGCAGTCCTCCGCCCAGTAACCTGCCCAAAAGCAAAATCAATGTGGCTAGTTCCTCACCACCCCGGGCTTTCCTAGGCGCCTTCACCGGTTGAACAGAGGTGGGATAAAGGCCACGGCTGCGAAGGAGACCTAAGGCCATGGCTTGATTTTCCGCTTCCACCTGCCCCCGGGAGCCCTTTCCGCGGCTGTCTATAGCCTGATAGGTAAAGCGAGGCATCAGTCAGCCACCACCCTTCTCACCTCAGCCGCTGTGGTGAGGCCCGCTCGTACCTTTTCCCAGCCGCCTTCAGCCAATAAGCTCATACCCGAACGCTTAGCTGCTAGCTGGATGGTCTCGCTTGAGGCCCGCTGGAGCGTGAGCTCCCGAAGCTCCTGATTCATAGCTAAAAGCTCAAAAACACCTGTACGGCCCCGGTAGCCACTGTGATGACACTCAGGACAGCCCCGGCCCCGCCAGAGGGTATCGTCATCCCAAAGGAGATCCGCTGCCAACTGAGGATCATGATAGCTCTCCTTGCAGTGGGGACAGATCAGGCGCAGCAGGCGCTGAGCCATAATCCCCTCCACAGTGGAGGCAGCAAGGTAGGGCTCTACACCCATCTCCAAAAGCCGGGTAATACCGCCAGCGGCATTGTTTGTATGGAGGGTGCTGAAGACAAGGTGGCCTGTGAGTGCCGCTTGAATTGAGATCTGGGCAGTTTCAGGATCCCGGATCTCCCCTACCATCACAATATCCGGATCCTGCCTGAGGATGGAGCGCAGGCCCCGAGCAAAGGTGAGGCCAACTTTGGGCTGCACTGGGATCTGGTTCACACCTGTGAGCTGATACTCCACTGGATCCTCGATGGTAATGATTTTCTTCTCCTCTGTGAACACCTCCCGCAGGGCAGCATACAAGGTGGTTGTCTTACCGCTGCCTGTGGGGCCTGTAACCAGGATGATCCCATAGGGGTTTGCAATCAGCTTTCTGTAAACCGCCAAGGTTTCTTCGGCCATACCTAGCTCTCCTAGGCCTAGCGGCACATTGGCACCATCCAAAAGCCGCATCACGATACTCTCGCCATAAAGAGTAGGGATGGTGCTCACCCGCACATCAATCTGCCTTGTGGCAATCCGCAGGCGAATACGCCCATCTTGGGGCAGACGTCTTTGGGCAATATCCAGCCCTGCCATGATCTTTATTCGCGAAGCAATTGCAGCATGCATGCTCGCTGGGGGAGAACTGACCCGCACAAGCACACCATCGATCCGAAAGCGCACCACATACTCCTGCTCAAAGGGCTCCAGGTGGATATCGCTGGCACCCTCCCCTGCTGCTTGGTGAAACAATAAATTCACATAGCGCACTGTCTGTGCTTCCTGAGCCATCTGGGCCAGATCCACAGCCTCGACGGATTCTTCTGTTAGCACCTGGAGGGGTGATGCGGCTGCATCCTCAAGGAGCCGATCTACATAGCATTCCTCCACAGCCCCACGTAGTTGCTCCAAAGCTACTACCACAGGGCGAATGGTAAGACCGCTCACAAAGGAAAGCTCGTCTAAAAGTTCCAACTCTCCAGGATTGCTCATAGCTACATACAGCTGCTCCCCCTCCTGCCAGAGGGGAACGATTCTCTTATCGTAGGCGAATTGGGCAGGAAAAAGGGAGAGCAGCTTGGAATCGAAGGAAAAATTTCGCAAATCAATTTGTTTTTCTGTTAACTTTTGCATACCACACCCCCATAGCCCTCTTTAAATTTAGACGATCCCAGGGGCAAATATGTTCAAGCATTCTAAAAAACTCAGGGACCATGCCCTGAGTTTTTTTAGAATCCGTTGAGTTTTACAACTTGCCCTGTGATCATATAGACAACCCGCTCGGAAATATTAGTGGCATGATCCGCAATCCGCTCAAGAGCCCTGGCTGTGAACAGCAGCTGCACAATCTGCTCTGCATCCTTCCCCTCTTTTCCTTGAGATAAAAAGCCAACTAGCTCCTCAAACAGCGAGGCATAGAGGAGATCAACCTCCTCATCCTCTTGGCAAACGTCCCGAGCTAACTGTTCGTCCTCCCGCACAAAAGCCTCAATGGAGTCGTGCACCATCCCCCGGGCTAATTCCGCCATTCGAGGAATATCGATCAAGGGCTTAATTAGCGGGCTCGATCCGATGGCCAAAGTTAGTTCTGCAATATTTGTGGCTTGATCTGCCATCCGTTCTAAATCCGTTGAGGCTTTGAGAATGGTGCCGACGGTGCGCAAATCTTTGGCTAGGGGCTGCTGCAGGGCCAAAAGCTGCATGCATTGTTCCTCGATGGAAAGCTCCAGGTCATCGATGGGTTTGTCCCCCTGGATAACCTGCTCTGCCAAAGTTCGATCTTGCCTCGCCAAAGAGAGAACAGAGTTTGCGATAACCTCTTCCACCAGACTTCCCATCCTCAAAAGATCATGCTCTAGGCGATCGAGCTGTTCCTGAAAACTAATCCTAATTTTAAGTCCCTCCCTTAGCCGAAGCGCCCAGTGATATAGTCCTCTGTGCGGGAATCGGCTGGTCTTTGAAAGATCTGTTCTGTGGGTCCTTCCTCTACAAGCTCACCTGTCAAAAAAAAGGCAGTGCGATCTGCAACTCTGCCCGCCTGCTGCAGATTATGGGTAACCATGATAATAGTGTAATCCTCTTTAAGCTGGTAAATAAGTTCCTCTATTTTTATAGTGGAGATGGGATCTAAAGCTGAACATGGCTCATCCATAAGCAGAACTTCACTTTCCACAGCTAGCACTCTCGCTATGCAAAGGCGTTGCTGCTGTCCACCAGAGAGGCTAAGTGCAGACTGATTGAGCCTATCTCGCACCTCATCCCACAGCGCAGCCTGCTTGAGACTGGCCTCTACCACTTGGGAAAGAGAAGTTCGATCCCGCTGGCCGTGGATTCTCGGGCCGTATGCAATATTATCGAAAATGGACATAGGAAAAGGATTGGGTCTTTGAAAGACCATTCCCACACGTTTTCTCAGTTGTACCACATCTATGTCTTTACCATAAATATCCTCAGAATCCAAAAGCACTTTGCCCTGGGCCCGCACATCATCTATGGTGTCATTCATCCTGTTTAAGGTGCGCAAAAAAGTAGATTTTCCGCAGCCTGACGGGCCAATTAAAGCAACTACCTGATTGGCGGGAATATCCAGATTGATGTCCACTAGGGCTTGGTGATCGCCATAGAAAAAATCCAAACCCCGTACCTGAATCTTAGTACTCACGTTGCTCTCTCCCTTCAAGCAGAGCGCCGGCTTAACCTGCGTCTGAGCTGATTGGCCAAGATGTTAATTAAAAATACCAGCACGATGAGAAGTAGTGAAGTAGCATAAGCTCGTTGGTTTGAGATTCCCTCTGTGGCCAAGATAAACAAATGCACAGAGAGGGAACGAGCAGGGGAAAACAGTGAATTGGGTGTTGCCAAAGAGCTACCTGCAGTAAGGAGTACAGCTGCAGTTTCGCCTATGGAACGGCCCACAGCTAAAATTATCCCAGTAATAATTCCAGAGGTGGCAGCAGGTAAAACAACCTGGACCATGGTTTGCCAGCGGGTTGCCCCCAGAGCCAGGCTCCCTTCTATATAGCTTTTAGGTACTGAGGCTAAAGCTTCCTCTGCTGTGCGCTGGATTGTGGGGAGGATCATCAAGGCAAGGGTTAGGGAACCTGAAAGAACAGACCAGCCAAGGCCCAAAAAGTTTACAAAAAAGCTGAAGCCAAAGAGCCCAAAGAGGATAGAAGGAACAGCAGCGAGGATCTCTGTTGCAAAGCGAAGATAGCGAATTACTCTTTTATTTTTGGCATATTCGAAAAAATAAATAGCAGCACCCACTCCCACAGGCGATGCAAAAAGAAGGGAAAGGGTGACAAGATAAACAGTGCTCACAATAGACGGCCAAATGCCACCTTCTTTGCCCATAAGTCTAGGCGGTGCTGTGAGAAATTCCCAGGAGATAGCGCCTACGCCACGGACAAAGATATAGCCCACCACAAGGAGCAAAAAAGCCAAAGAAAGGAGGCCACAAAGCCACAGGAGACCTACAGAGAGCTTGTCCTTGTATATACGTCTCAACTAGCTCGCCCCCTTGTCCAATTGGCAAAAAGTGTGAGGATGATGATCAAAACAAAAAGCACGATGCCTGTGGCAAAAAGTGCACTGCGATGGAGGCCTGTAGCATAGCCCATCTCCAGGGCGATATTCCCTGTGAGTGTGCGCACAGGTGAGTGTGGGGATTGAGGAAAGGTGGCCACATTTCCAGTTACCATCAACACTGCCATGGTCTCGCCTAGAGCCCTACCGAGCCCTAAAAGGATGGCTGTAATAATACCTGAGCGTGCAGCTGGCAGTACTACACGTCTTGCTGTCTCCCAACTTGTAGCGCCTAGGGCCAGACTCCCTTCTCTATAACTTTTAGGCACAGCGCGGATGGCATCTTCTGAGATACTAGCGATGGTGGGTAAAATCATGATGGTGAGGATAATAGAGCCCGCAAGTACTGAAAAACCAGAGCCACCAAAAAGAGCAGCTAGGCGGGGAATTAAAAAAACTAGGCCAAAAAAACCATAAACAACCGAGGGAATTCCAGCTAAAAGCTGGAGGGCCGGTCGCATAAAGCTGGCAAATCTTTTAGGAGCAAATTCGCTCAACAGCAGGGCTGTGCCAACGGCTAGGGGAACCGCCAGCAGTAGCGCACCGAAAGTTACAGCTAAAGTTCCCGCCACCATGGGCAAGATCCCGAACTTTCCCTGACTGGGCTCCCAGGTTGTGCCAAATAAGAAAGGGGTGAAGCCCACATTTTTTAAAAGGGGCCACCCCTCTATTATGATAAAAATACATAATAAGCTTACAGCAGCTACAGAGATGGTAGCGGCCAATGCTAGAAAAAAGACAATTTTCTCACGCCTTCTCTTCATATCTGGCAAGCCTCCCCAGATCATTTTGCCACAAAATTGTGGGAAAGCTATTTCAGAATAGTTAAGATTGTGTAAAAGGGAGTTCTAGCCAAAAAGTAGTTCCCTCTCCCAGCTCACTTTCCAGACCAATTGTGCCCCCCATCCGCTCTACAGCATAGCGGGCGATGGCGAGCCCCAGCCCTGTGCCTCCTGCATGGCGTGAGCGGGCCTTGTCCACACGATAGAAGCGCTCAAAGATCCGCCCCTGATCCTCAGGGGAAATCCCGGTGCCACTATCTTGCACTTTGATTTTTGCCTTCCCTGCCGCTGTGGTGGCGCTAAGCTCCACAAAGCCCTCTTCTGTATAGCTAATGGCGTTGTCCAATAGGATCAAGAGCACCTGATGGAGGAGATCCTTGTCCCCCATCACTAAGGGAAAATCCTGGGGAATATTTTTTCGCAAATCCAGGTTCTTTGCTGCGGCTTTAGTGCTCACAAGCTCCACTACTCTGGAGGCAACCTTCCCCAAATCCACAGGCACTATGGGGCGCTGGTGACGCCTGGTTTCCAGGCGCGAAAGATCTAACATATCCTCCACCAGCCTGTAGAGGCGTGCAGCCTCGCGCTTAATTACGCGTAAAAAGTGAGGACAAGCCTCAGGATCCTGCCAGGCCCCATCCAGCAGTGTATCCACAAACCCCTGAATAGAGGTAAGGGGAGTGCGCAGCTCGTGGGAGACGTTACTGGCAAAGTCCCGGCGCACCTGATCTAAGCGTTCTTTATCTGTGCAATCCACCAGCATTATCAGGTATTTGCCACTGGTAATGGGGATAATCTCCCCTTTCAAACAGCGGTTCGCCACAGAAAACTCCAGCTCCTGTGGTTCTTCTGTCTCTTCAACCATTGTGATCTTTTTCCTCAGTTCCGAGGAACGTACCACCCTGAACAAATTCTGACCCACAAGCCGCTCCCGGTCCCAACTTAAAAGCTCACCACTGGCCCGGCTTGCCAAAAGGATCCTTTTTGTTGTGCCTACTAAAAGCACACAGTCGCCAATAGAGGCGAGGATCAGCTCCAGTTCTTCTCGAGTAGCTACTAGCTCTTGTTTAGTGCTGCCTAGGCGATCTTGTTGGGCTTGGATCTGGCAAGCTAGACGATCCAGCTTCGGGTCTTGAGATCTGGGCAGAGAAACCCCCTGCTCTAGGTTTTCAGTTGCCTCAATGAGCACAGCGAGAGCCCTGTGAAGTCTCCTCTCTGCTAACCACTCCCCCAAGATAAAAGCTAAAAAAATAAGGAACCAACTTGCGCAGACAAAGACAGAGGGCAGCAAAAAGCATACCACAAGCCCCACGATGAGGAGTAAAAGTGTAGGTAGTCGCAAAAACATAAAAAAACCTCCCACATAAGAAAACGGCGCCTCGCGCCGTCTCCCTAGCCTTCCACCTTTTGCCAGTCCGCCAGGAACCTTTGGATTCCCTCCCGGGTTAGGGGGTGGAAGATCAACTTTCTGAGCACAGCCATGGGCACTGTGGCGATGTCTGAGCCACAAAGAGCTGCCTGGCTAAAATGCACAGGATGCCGCACGCTGGCCGCGATGATTTCAGTCTCTAGGTTATAAGTTGCGAAAATCTGGGCTATCTCGGCTAAAACTCCGACTCCCTCTTGGTTGATGTCATCAAGTCTCCCCACAAATGGACTTACAAAGCTGGCGCCAGCTCGAGCAGCTAGGAGTGCTTGATTGGGGGAGAAGATCAAAGTTACGTTGGTGCGGATTCCCTCTTGTCGGAGCTGATGCACAGCCCGAAGCCCCTCTTCGGTGATAGGGACCTTGATTACTACCTGCTCCGAGAGGGCAGCGAGCTGCCTGGCCTCCTCCACCATCCCCCGGGCGTCAGTGGCGATTACCTCAGCGCTCACAGGACCATCTACTAAAGAGCAGATCTCGCCAATTACCTCGTGGAAGTCTCGTCCCTCTTTGGCTACCAAAGTTGGGTTGGTTGTGATGCCACTGATTACGCCCCAGCTTGCTGCCTCCCGGACCTCGTCCACATTGGCTGTATCGAGAAAAATCTTCACGCAATCTCCCTCCCTTTATTTAGGGAGCCAGGGCCGCGTCCACGATTTCTCTGGCCGCTGGCTCATCCATTCGCCAGTGGTTACCGCTGAAATTGCCAGGCAGGGTTCGGGTTTGAATTTGCTCAAGTCCCACCTTGCGAAGATAGGCACCGATTTTTGCGATCTCAATTTGAGTCATGTTTGTTTCCACATTCCGCTCCACAGCCTGATACATGGCTGGCCAACGACTAATGCTCTGCCAGCTCAAAGCCTTTTGTGCTGCTTGGGCTAGCAGTTTCTGCTGTCTGCGGACCCTACCAATATCCCCTAGAGCATCATTTCTAAATCTTGCGTATTGGAGGGCTTCTTCGCCATTTAAAACCCGCTTACCTGCTTTTAGATCGATCTTAAAACCGCCTGCCCGATCGTAGTATTTCAGGTCACGCTCGATCTCAAGCTCCACGCCTCCCAGAGCATCCACAAGCTCCTGAAAACCGTCAAAATCCACTACGGCCCAGTAGGGGATGTTAACCTCCAGCAGCTGCTCTACAGTCTCCACTGCGAGACCCGGGCCACCCCAGACGTGGGCCGCATTGATGAGGCCAGACCCCCGACCTGGAATCTCTACCTTTGTATCCCGGGGGATAGAAAAGAAAAAAGCCTCTTGCTTGGTTGTGTTCAGGCAGGCTAAAATAATTGTATCTGTGCGTGCATGCTTTTCTTGAACCCCGCCACCTTGGTCATAATTGCGGTCTGTGCCCAGAAGCAACATTGTTACCATTCCAGGATCTCGCTCCAGGCTAGTTAGATCACCGCTGCCGAGTCCCCTGGAAACCACAAACAGGGCTGTGGCTGCGGTTACAATCAAAAAAAATAAAATTAAAAGTGCTCTCCTCTGCCCTTTTCCCATACTGCCCCTTCCTTTCTAAGTTCAGCAAGATCCGCTTCCACCTGGACCACCAACGCTTGGGGGCTAGAAAAACGGCGCTGGGGCCTTAAATATCGAATGAATTCCACGCTCAAGTCCTGCCCGTAAAGATCCCCCTCCCAGTTGGGGAGAAACAGCTCCACAGTAAGCTTCATTTGCTCAAAGGTGGGGCATGGTCCTAAGTTCAAAACGCCTAGCTTGCCATTGAGCCTCAGACCATGGGCTCTGGCTATATATACGCCCTCTCGGGGCAACAGCACAGGCTCCTGGGGGGCAATATTGGCTGTGGGCAACCCCAAGGTTCTCCCTCGGGCCGCACCTCTGACCACTGTTCCTGAAAGAGAATAGGGCCTGCCAAGGAGCATGGTAGCTGTGGGGATCTCACCATCAAGAAGGGCACTGCGAATGGCACTGCTGCTGGCCAAGATTCCCTCCACCATTACAGGTTCCACAATTTCCACAGGAAAGGGTGCCGTGGCAAGTTTTTGGGCACCTGCTGCGCCCCCCCGACCAAAAGTGTAATTATATCCTACAACTGCTCCCCGAGTACCTCGCTGGGCAAGCCACGCAATAAACTCTGCTCCAGTTTGCTGTGCAAACTGGGGAGTGAAATCCACCATGAGCAGCTGATCCACGCCCAGCTTAGCTAGAAAATCTACCTTGCTTTTTGCTGTCATCAAAAGGGGAGGCGCCTGGCCAAAAAGGTGCTGGGGATGATTCTTAAATGTGAGCACTGTCAATGGTAGTGAGCGCTGGCTAGCCCATGATCTGGCTTTCGCAATAATTGCTTGGTGTCCCAAATGGATCCCATCGAAGGTGCCCAAGGCTACGATCCCTAGGTTGTCTGTGTCGGTAACTACTTTCAAGTTCCCCCATGCCCTCCCTCGATAAAGCTTTTGGCAGTGGCCAAAACCTTTTCTTTGGCAGTAGCGAGAGGCAGGGGCAGTTCGCACCCCGCGGCCCTCATATGACCGCCACCGCCGAAGGAGGCAGCGAGCTTTCCCACATCTAAATCTTGGGAGCGGAAGCTCACCCTAACCTTCTGGCTATTTTCCCGAAAGAGGATGGCAATCCTCACGCCTCGGATCATTCTTACATAGTTCACAAAGCCCTCACCCTGGGTATCATCGGCTTGAGCCTTCTGAAACATCTCCTCTGTGAGATCCATCCAGCCCAGTTTTCCGTCGTCGGTCACCTGGAGGGTGGCTAAAGCCTGCTCTAAGAGCCTAAGGCTGGCGAGGGATCTTGTTTCAAAGACCACAGTTGCGATTCCGTGGGGGTCCGCACCTGCCTCCACAAGTTTGCTTGCAATAGCCAGGGTGCGGGCGGTGGTGTTTGCATAACGAAAGGAACCACAATCTGTAACGATGGCTGTATAGAGAGCTGTGGCGATTTCGGGAGTGATTGCCCCTAGCAAAAGTTCATAGACTAGCTCTCCTGTGGCAGCAGCCTCCGGATCGATCCAGGCAGGATCGCCAAATGCCTCACCTGTGGCGTGATGATCAATGCTGGCCACTCTGTGGCACCGGGCCAAAAGCTCCTCTCCGCCAGTTCCTAGTCTGCCAAGATCGCTGGCATCAACGGCTATAGCCAGCTGATATTCTCCAGGCAAAGCTAGAGCTTCCTGGTTCGTAAGCACTCTGTCCCAGCCAGGAAGGAACTTGTAGAGATCTGGAACGGGATCTGCACAGACCATGGTTACCTGCCGCCCTGGGGCAAGATAATGCCCCAAGGCTAGGAGGCAGCCTAGGGTATCGCCATCTGGATTATGGTGAGCCAAAAGGAGAATCCGCATGGATCTGTCCATTAGCTCCCGAATTTGCTGTGGGTACGTGCTCACTTGTCGTTCTCCAATTCCCGTAGTAGTTTTTCGATCTTCGCTCCCTGCTCGATGGAGTTATCTAAGTGAAAACTGAGCTCTGGGGTGTAGCGGAGTCTGATTCTACTCCCCAGTTCACTGCGGAGAAAGCCCATGGCTCGCTCTAAGATCTCCATGGTGAGGGTCTGTTCCCGCTCAGTTCCCATGATGCTCACAAACACTTTCGCATATCTTAAATCTGGAGAAAGTTCCACATCAGTCAGGGAGAGAAAGCCCAGACGGGGGTCTTTCATCTCGGTATGGATAATCCGGCTGAGTTCCTTTTTAATCTCTCCCGCTGCCCTTTGGGCTCGCTGAATGCTCATTTTATAACACCCTCTTTATGATGCAGTTTGCTTTCCTACCTCTTGCATTTGGTAAAATTCCAGGACATCGCCTTCTTTAATGTCATTGAAGCGTTCAACGCCAATGCCACATTCGTAGCCCTCTGCCACTTCTCGGGCATCATCTTTAAAGCGTTTCAGTGAGCTGAGTTTGCCCTCGTAGACTACAATACCGTCTCGGATTACTCTTACACTTGCAGAACGAAGAACCTTGCCCTCGGTCACGTAGGAGCCTGCAATGACGCCCGCCTTAGGCACCTTGAAGATGGCTCGCACCTCTGCCTGCCCTAGGACCACTTCCTGTTCCTCAGGTTTTAGCATGCCAAGCATAGCTGCTTTCACGTGCTCGATGGCCTCGTAGATCACCCGATAGAGCCTGATGTCTACGTTCTCCCGCTCAGCGAGCTTTTTGGCGCTGTTATCTGGCCTTACGTTAAAGCCGATGATAATGGCCCTTGATGCTGTGGCCAACATCACGTCTGATTCGGAAATAGCGCCTACAGCACTATGGATCACTTGCACTTTCACCTCGTCGCCCGTGAGCTGCTCTAGCGACTGGCGCACTGCCTCGGCAGAACCCTGAACATCGGCTTTAAGCACGATCCTGAGCTCTTGAGTATTGCCCTCTTTCACCTGTTCAAAGAGCTCTTCTAAGGAGACCTGGCCTCCTGATGCCATCTCCTCTTCCCGTCTTTTCTCTAGGCGTTTGTCTGCAACCTGCCGCGCTAATTTATCGTCCTCTACTGCCTGGATATTATCCCCTGCGTCTGGCACGTTATCCAGGCCAAGGATCTCCACAGGTGAGGAAGGTCCTGCCTCTCCAATAGCCTCACCAAGCTCGTTGAACATGGCACGGATTTTACCTGCAACCTCGCCTACCAATACACTGTCTCCTACCCGCAGGGTTCCGTTTTGGATCAGCACAGAGGCCACAGGCCCCCGGCCCTTATCCAGTTTTGCCTCAATGACGATCCCCTGGGCTAAGCGTTGGGGATTGGCCTTCAGCTCCCGAAGCTCTGCCACAAGTAAGATCATCTCTAGTAGTTGATCGATTCCTTCTTTGCGCAGGGCGGATACTGGAACGCAAATGGTCTCTCCACCCCACTCTTCAGGTACTAGCTCATATTCTGTAAGCTCCTGCTTTACCCGATCGGGGTTTGCAGTTGGTTTATCCATTTTATTGATGGCAATGATAATAGGCACATCAGCAGCTTTGGCGTGGTTGATGGCCTCCACTGTCTGGGGCATTACACCGTCATCTGCTGCCACCACTAGCACTGCAATGTCTGTGGCCTGGGCACCTCGGGCACGCATGGCTGTGAAAGCTTCGTGACCTGGGGTATCGAGGAAGGTAATCTTCCTTCCACCAGAATCCACCTGGTAGGCACCAATATGCTGGGTGATGCCACCTGCTTCGCTGGCCACCACTTTGCTAGCGCGGATGGCATCTAGGAGTGAGGTTTTGCCGTGGTCAACGTGTCCCATAATGGTAACCACAGGTGGTCGTTCCCCTAGGTCCTCCTCCTTGTCCACGATCTCATCCACAGGCAGAACTGTCTCATCGCGAATTTCCTCCAGTTCAACTTCTAAACCAAAGTCTGCAGCCACAATAGCGGCAGTCTCCTGATCGATGAACTGGTTAATATTTAGCATCATACCAAGGCCCATAAGCTTTTTGATGATGGCAGAGGCTTCAATGCCCATCAGTCCTGCTAGATCCTTGATTGCTAAGGAGGCAGGGATTTTAACCATAGTTGGTTTGGGCTTGATCAGGGCCTTCTGCTTGGACCTTTGCTGCACACGTTTTTTGCTGGGTCGTTTCCCTTTGCCCCGTCTTGCGGCAGCAGGCGGTGCAAAACCTTCAGTCTTAATCTCAGGAGCACTGGTGTCTAACTCCTCAGGCTTAACTGTGCGGCTGAGCTTGCCCTTTTGTTGTTTGGGCCGGCGTGGCTTCTCCTCTTGCTTGCGAGGTGCTTTGCCAGACCGATCGTCCTTTTTTTCCGCTGGAGCTACTGTAGCCTTTGCTTGCGGCTGGCTCTGCTCCTGGGGACGTGCTTTTACTGGAGCTACCTTCGCTGGAGGCTCCTGCTTTGTCTCAGCAACCGGCTTGGGCTGGGCCTTGGGTTTTTCAACCTTAGGCTCTGCAGCAGGTGGTTCAACTTTCTTTTTGCTTGCAGGCTTCTTCTCTGCAAGCTGAGGTTTCTGCTCTGTTGGCTTCTCTTCCTTTACCTGAGGCTTCTCCACCGGAGGCTCTACAGGTGGAGCTGCTTCCTTCACCTGGGCTGCAGGCTCTTCCTCAATTTCAAGGCGAAAACGGCCTGCGTCTGGTTTGTTAAAACGACGCCAAATGAGATCCGCTGCCTTGTCGATCATCTCTTCTCCAACATGGCTTCGAGGACCCTCAATTGGGGAGCCAAGCTCCAAGAGGACCTTCATCACATCTTTAGTTTTTATTTCCAATGCATTTGCCAATTCTTTAACTGTCATAGGCATCTGTCATTCCCCCAATCCTTTTCTCTCGGTTAACCGGAGGATGTTCTGAGCAAAATGCGCTTGGGTTACCGCAAGCACCGCAACATCACCGCTCCAGCCAATTTCCTTTCCTAGTTCCTCTTTCCTCCCGTAGCGCACAAGGGGAATTTCTCCTCTTTGTGCGTTAATTTTTTCCCAAGTGCGGGGACTGGCGTCCTGGCTCACCAAAAGCAAAACAGCTTTTCCCTTTTCCAAGGCTCCGATTGTGGCCCCAGTCCCAACAGCTAGAGCTCCGGCGCGGCGTGCAAAACCCAACATTGCCTCTACTTGCAAAGATGACTCTCCTCCGTAAATCTGGCTTCCAATTCAGCCAATAAATCCTTTGGGATTGCCGAGCGCAGTGCCCGCTCCAGGCGTTTGCCTTTTGCTGCCTGGTTAAGACAATCAAGATGGGGGCACAGGTAGGCGCCTCTTCCTTTGGCTTTGCCGCTTACATCGAGAATGATTTCTCCCTCAGGTGAGCGCACCACCCGCACTAGCTCCCCTTTTGGGCGTTTTTTATTACAGCCCAAACACATGCGCTCAGGATTGCGCTGTGGTGCCATCCCTTATTCCTCCTCCGAGGCAGGGGCTACGATGAGCTCACGGAAGAACTCCTCGGCCTGGCTATCGCTTTTGATATCAATTTTGCAGCCGCTAAGCTTAGATGCCAAGCGTGCATTTTGTCCTTCCCTGCCGATGGCAAGGGATAGTTGGTCATCAGGAACGATGACCAACATGTCCTGCTCGTCTCCTCCCCGCTCTAGGGGGTGGGGAGTTACCCTGCTCACTTTAGCGGGGCTTAAGGCATTGGCGATAAGCTTCGCTGGATCATCATCCCAGGGAATAATGTCTATTTTCTCGCCCCTAAGCTCGCTGACTACAGCCTGGACCCGCACTCCCCTGGCGCCAACACAAGCACCAACAGGATCGACATTGTCCCTAGTTGAGGCCACAGCTATCTTGGTGCGTTTGCCTGCCTCCCTGGCTATTTCCCGAATGATTACAATCCCCTCTTGGATTTCAGGGGTTTCCAGCTCAAAGAGGCGCTTCACCAATGTGGGATGGGTCCGGGAGACGATAATCTGCGGGCCCTTGGGCGTTTTTTTTACTTCTAGCATATAGAATTTCAGGCGTGTACCAAACTGATAGTTCTCGCCATTCATCTGCTCACTAGGCGGCAAGAGGGCCTCTGCATTACCTATATCAACTATGATGCTACGGCCTTCTTTACGCCGGACAATACCGGTTAGCACCTCATCCACCCGCTGGCTAAATTCGTCATAAACTATACCCCGCTCTGCCTCCCTGATCCTTTGCACCACTACCTGCTTTGCAGTTTGGGCAGCGATGCGTCCGAAATCCCGGGGGGTGATCTCCAGCTCCACTATGTCGTCTTCCTCATAGCGGGGATCGAGCTTTTGTGCCTCTTCGATGGAGATCTCAAGGCGGGGATCTTCGATCTCCTCCACAACCAGTTTCCGGGCATAGACATGTACCTCTCCGGAAGTAGAGTTAATCTGAACCCTTACATTTTGTGCTGAATTGTAGTTTCGCTTGTAGGCCGAGACAATAGCCGCCTCTATGGCCTCAAGGAGAATTTCCTTAGAGAGGCCACGTTCTTTTTCCAGCTCCTCTAAGGCATCCACCAATTCGCTCATCTTCATACCCTCCTGCAATCAAAACTCTGCTATGAGCCGTGCTTTCGCTACCTGCCCGTAGGCTATTGTCTGCTGTCCTTTGCCTTCCTCCAGCACAAGCTCTTCATTCTCAAAAGCTAGCAGGCGACCTTCAAACTTCTTCTTTCCATCTATAGGGGCATAGGTAGTTATTTGGACTAGCTTACCAATACTTTTTTTAACATCCTCCTCATGGCGCAGTGGTCGCTCCAGCCCCGGTGAGGAGATCTCTAGCAAATACTGGCCCTCTATGGGGTCCACTCGATCCAGCTCCCCGCTTAAAGCTTGGCTCACAGCTTCGCAGTCATCAAGTGTGACTCCCTGAGGTTTATCTATATATACCCTCAGGTACCAGTCTGCTCCTTCTTTTACGTATTCCACGTCAAATAGCTCCAGATCTAGCTCCCTGACAACACTCTCCGCTAGATCGCGAACCAGATCCACCACTTTGGACAAAGCGTCACTTCCTTTCTGGCAAATAAAAAGGAAAGAGTGGGCCAGACCCACTCTCCACTACTCAACAGCACAACTAGTTTCTCCAATTCCGTCCTTATTATATCACTACCATTCCCACTTGACAAGGTCTAATGGAAAACTCTAACTGGCTGGCAGATCCCATCCTCGCACCTGGCTAAAGCAAGGAGCGTACCTGCCCGATCCTCAATCCGGACCATGCCCACTGATGCGCCTGGAATCTTGCCGCCGTTGGCAACGGTCCTGGCACCTTCCTCTTCTACCTGAACAACAGGCCAGCTAGCGAGCCCCTGCCCCATGGGAATGAGGAATTTTTCGAGCTTCCCTTCGTTCTTTGCTATCTCTACCGCCTCTATACTCACTGCATCATCTAAGCTGAATTGCCCTACCCCTGTTCGCACCAGCTTCCCCATATGACCGCCGGTGCCCAGCTCTGCACCTAGATCCGCACAGAGGGTTCTGATATATGTACCTTTGGAGCACTCTACATGGATTTTCGCAACTGGGCTTTGAAAGTCCCGAAGCTCCAGTTTATGGATAGTTACTTCCCGGGGCTCTCTCGCCACTACCTGCCCCTCCCGGGCCAGCTCATAGAGGCGTCTTCCCTTGTGGTGGACTGCAGAGTACATAGGCGGGAGCTGCTGGATTGGGCCACGGAATTTGCTCAAAGCCGCTTCTAGTTGCTTCTCTGTTACAGCCACGGGCTTTGTCTGTAAAATCTCCCCGTCCCGATCCTCTGTGGTAGTGGTGGTGCCCAGCACCAGCTCTGCTACGTAGGACTTTTCCATAGCCTCTAGGTATTGGGCGATGCGAGTTGCCTGCCCCACGCAGACTACAAGCACGCCAGTTGCTCCAGGATCCAATGTGCCTGTATGACCGATCCGTCTGAGTCCCAGGATCCGCCGCAGCTTCCCCACTACATCATGGGAGGTGAGGCCCTCCCCTTTATTGATATTCAAAATTCCAGAGATCTGTTCCATGCTCCTGCCTCCTACATTGCGAATTTAAGGCCTAGGTAGCCCATCTTCCCCTGGCCGCCCCGCCAGGAGTATTCAATTGTTCTCTCACCAAAAGCCATGCTCAGGCCAACAGATGGGACTATGCCATCGTACCCTAGACGTAGATCCAGGCCCAATAGAGAAAAACTGAACCCTGCCCCATAGCGCAAGTCAGATCCCTCAGGCCAAAAGTCTACAGCTACACCGATAGTCTCTCCCTCCCAAGCTAGGCCTAAAACCGGTAGCTGTGCTGGTCTGTGCCAGCTGCGCCAAAGGGGACCCTGCCAGGTTTCGGTCCCTGCTAGATTCCGCCATAGAAGCCCAACTTTACCCCTATCTCCTTGCCACAGAAAGCCTAAATCCAGCATCGCTCCTCTGCCCCCAATATTGGGTGCAGAGCTGAGAAAGCCACTGAGGGCTACCCCTGCCTGGAGCTGTTCTCCAAAAGAGACAGATTTACCCGCCCAAAGCAGCAGGTCTGTGCCGCCCCAGGCGCTAGGATCAGGACTTGCCAAGATCCTCCCGCCTAGTCCCCCGCCATCTTTGGCCAGGGCGAAGGTGGTGCCCGAAAGACTCAAACCATAGGTTTGGCTTCCCACAAAAAGGGCGCTGTTGCCAAAGAGGGCGCCTGGGTTACTGAAGACGGCATCAATTCCGCCACAAGTTATAGAAGCGCTACCCAAAGCTAGGCTCCGGGGCATTATCTCACCTGGTGCAGCTACGGCGAAAAGGGAGCTGCTAATAATGATTATAAGGGAAAATAGTAGTTTCTGCAAAGCACACTCCTCCCTTTGAGGTGATTCGCCCTTTGCGTGGTATTTCCTTTGGGGAAAAGCTGCCTTCCTCTCCCTTTTTTTCCATTTGGGAAGCAAAAGCGGTAAGATTTTGTAACTTGCTGAATAAAACGTCTAGATAAGTGCAAGAATTAAGTATAAGCACTTATAAAAAAGGATGGTTGATCATGAAGAGATGGATTCCGCTTCTGGTATTCTGCTTGTGTGCCCTGCCACAGGCTGCTTTAGCCGCAAAAAAACTTTCCGTCACTTTATATTTTCCAGATAAGGATGCAAACGGGTTTCAGTCTGAGGAACGTATGCTTCTGCTAGAGTCAGGTGAGCAAATAGAGCGAGCTGTGCTTTGGGAGCTAGCAAAGGGGGCTGAGACAAAAGGTAGTTCTAAGGTTATGAATAAATATTTTGAGCCTCTGAGTGTTGAAGTAAAGAGGGTTGTCTATCTAAACTTTCCCCGAAGGTTTTATGAGAAAAACAGATTTGGTACCACAGGTGAGACTTTTCTTATCGGTTCGATTGTGAATTCTCTTCTTGAATTACCTGGTATTGAGGGTGTCCAGTTTTTGGTTGATGGTAAGGTTGAAGAAGCTGCCTTTGGGCATATCTGTACAGATGAGCCTTTTTGGGAGAAGTTTGTCTACTAGGGTACGGGATGTGGCCAAGGTTTAATATTTTTGCATTGCCTGTTGATGCCCCTCAATTTGTTCGAAAAGTTTAAAACAACCTCCCTTTGTGCGAGCAGGGAGGTTGTTTGTGTATCACCAACCTTCTAAGATGTGCAGCCTTTTCTCTTTTCTATCTAGAACTCGAGAGCAACTCTCCCATTACCCTCTCTACCTTGGCATTGCAGTGAATATGGAAAGGATGATATTGGGGAAGTTCATCTGTTTTCTTTTCAGCTTCCTTAATTTCGTTTAAGGCCAAATCAATCCAGACATTCTCTAAGATATCGGTGAACTATTAGCAAATAATTTCCAGTTTAAGGGGTTGTAGATCTAACAAATATTTTGCTGTAATCAAATCGTCATCGCAAAGTCAAACCATTGTTTAACTATGTTGTTCTTTTCCATAAAGCTTCACCCCATTTTTGAAAATTGTTCTTTCAATAGTTGGCAGCTGCTTCCGCTGATTAAAAACACTTTCCTTGCCTACAAGAATATCTACTGCCCGAATATCTTTCCGGCTAATCGCACTGCCAATTTTGTGCATAGCTTCAATAGGGCGCATACTGTCGTCAGGGATCACCACATAAAGGTCAAAGTCGCTATCTTTATTGGGTGTTCCATAGGCATAGGAACCAAATAAATATATTTCATTAACAGGCATAGTTTCCAAGATGGCTTGTTTTATACAATTCAATTCTCTACCTATTGCTGCATCCATAAAACAACCCTCCTCTCTTTCTTAACGCCCCAACACACCTCTGAATGCTATATTCTAGAAACACTATTGCCTACTTATACTTTCACATTTTAACCTAGATCAGAGGATCTTTTGGTGTAATCACACCACCTGATATTATTAGCTTCAAGCCTTCCTCCACGCTCATCTCAAGGAACGTAACGTCTTCTTTAGGAACAAATACTAAAAATCCGGATGTGGGATTAGGGGTGGTGGGAATGAACACGTTCAATACCTCGTGCTCTGTTTTCCGCTGTACCTCCCCTGTACTTTTCCCGGTGATAAAACCGATCACCCATAGACCTCGCCTAGGATACTCCAGCATAGCAACGCGCTGAAATGCATTGGTCTTTTCTGGAGAAAATGCTTCAACTACTTGTTTGAGGGCACTGTAGACTGAGTTCATAATAGGGACCCTGCTTATCATCTGCTCCAGAGAGCTGAGGAGTTTTTTGCCAAAGATATTTGTGGCAAGAAACCCTGTAAGTAGGATTAATAACAAAGTAAAGAGGATTCCTACCCCAGGCAGGGGTCTGCCAATTATGGATTCAATTATTTGACCGAAGATACCATCCATTAGGTTAAAGACAAAAATCAAAATGTAGATGGTAGCGATCAAAGGTAACAAGACCACAAGCCCTGCCACAATGAGTTTCCGTATTCTTTTCATAGCTCCCTCCCAATCAACAACTATCCTCTAACTGGCTCTTCGGTTTTTTGTCTGTTTTTCTTGTGCTCTAGATACCTCTGCCTTCCATTCTCAAAGGCTTCCTTTTCTTCTTCAGTTTCAACTAAAAGCCCTGGAACCTGGCAGGGTTTGCCTTCCTCATCAAGAGCTACATAGGTAAAAAAAGCTGTCAGTGCTACTTTCGTGGGGAGCTCATTCATCATGTCCTCCACTTTCACCGTTACCTTAACCTCCATAGAGGTCCTGCCGGCAAAAACTAGCTGGGCTTCGCAGATTACCAATTGCCCTACCATAATCGGCTGATGGAAGACCATTTCATCAACTCTTACTGTTACCACATTTGTTTTTGCATGCCGCATTGCAGCTACTCCACCGCAGTTGTCCATCATCTTCATTATCTCGCCACCGTGAACTTTCCCTGAGGGGTTTGCCTGGCACGGCAGCATGATCTCAGAGAGAACAGATCTGGATTGCATGCTTTTTTTCATCTTCCGGCCCCCTTTCCGATTAATTATCCTCAGCTTTCAGCTGTGCCCACTCATCTGCCTTAAATCCCACCAAGACACCACTGTCGCCAATTAACAGGGGCCGCTTCACAAGCATCCCATCTGTTGCTAGCAATTCAATCTGCTGTGCATCGGTCAGTCCCGAGAGCTTATCTTTCAGACCCAGCTTCCTATATAATTGACCGCTGGTATTGAAAAACTTCCGTGCAGGCAAACCACTGCGTGGAATCCACTCTTTGAGCTCTGCTTCAGTTGGATTCTGCTGGGCAATATCTCTGTACTCATAGGAAATATCATTTTCATCTAACCACTTTTGAGCTTTTTTACAAGTACTGCACCTAGGATAACAAATAAATAAGTTTTTCATCTCAAGCCCCCCTAAGTATTATTTGCCAAACAGTAAGCATCAATCCGATATTCAATCAAAGTGCGAAGATTTGTCTGTTATCATTATACCAGGATCCTTATTCTTCCTGCAACAAATAATTGGCACATCTTCGCAATATGGTATAATAAAGATCAATGAAAGTGTGCAAACCCTAGGGAGAGTTAAATAGTGGAAATATCCTTATTTCATGGAATTCGAATCACAATGAACTTTAATGATCGTGTACCACCCCATTTTCACGCCCAGTATGCCGAATATAATGTGCAGATCGATATCATACGAGCAATAGCCATAAGTGGCTTTCTCCCTGCCAGGCAACTCAAACTCGTGCTGGCGTGGTGTGAACTCCATCGTGATGAATTAATGCAGAACTGGGAGCTGGCACAAGCTGGAAAGCCACTTAACAGGATCAACCCACTAGTTTAAGGGAGGTATGCGTTGTGTTAGATCTTCAATATTATTTCCCCAAAGTTTTGCAAGCTGTTCCTACAGATGACTTCAAAGTCTATGTTTATTTTGATGATGGTTCAATTAAGCTTTTTGATGTTGCCCCGCTGCTAGATAAAGGTGAGTTCAAAAAAATAGCAGACCTAGCTGTGTTCAAATCTGCCCTTACAGTCCTCAATGACACTGTGGCCTGGGATCTGAGCGGTAACTATGATCCTACAAGTTGCCTTGATCTGGATCCATGGCCAATCTACCAGGGGCCTGACGTTCCGGATCCGCTTAAATAATGGCCTAGATACTTTCTTTTCCTCTATTGACAGAGGCCTGTCCCCTGTTTTATGCTGAAAGTACAATAAATTGAAGGAGAGATAAAATGAAAAAGAACATATGGGGATTGCTTGTGGTTTTGGTTGCCCTTCTTGGTTGCACAGGTGTCTCGCTCGCAAAAGATGAGGAACAAGTACAGATGACTGTGGCTCCCTCTTTCTTGCTACTGGATCAGGGCAGGTTGGATAAGTTCAATATCATTGCAGGTGAGAATTTCGAACCGCTAAAGCAGAAGGTTTTCCCCGGGGTCGCTGTCAATACAAGGGTCCAAATGCCGAATAAAGACCTCTTGCTGGGCACTAACACTCAGGTAGTAGGTGCTGTATCTGAATCCCAAGATGGGAAAACACTTGCTTTTGTTGCAGTAGGCTTTACGCTCTCCCTTGAAAAGCCGGTCCTATTGGCTCGAGAACTGACTGCCCGCTGGGGTGGCTCCTTTGGCTATGGAATCAGTACAATTGGAGCTCAGTTTGAAAAAGATGGGAGTCTTGGCGACCAGCTCGGTGGGGCAAAATACAGTCAGGCCTATGAATTTTATTTTCTAGCCGGTGCCAAGGCAAGCTTGGATTACGCGATTACCGAAAAAATTTCCCTCACAGGGGAAGCCCAATATTCACTGCCTTTGGGAAGCTGGGGTACAAAAGACTTCAACCTTCCGCTAGGCGGACC